>OHWS01000716.1_pt1 | contig 11157 bp, 6 predicted proteins | sample 1579751 | NCBI WGS metagenome assembly OHWS01 (sample SAMEA3882517, study PRJEB24775) | human gut metagenome | biome: human-associated habitat; feature: intestine environment; material: feces | place: Netherlands | collected 2009/2010
GAGCATCAAATACATAAATGGTTAACAAGGAATCACTTTCTAAAGTAGCGTTTACTCCACTTCGATATACTTGAATTTCACGTGGTTCATTAAAATATTTGGAATTATAGATGTATCTGTCTCCCAGTGCCTGCAAAGAATAAAAGTCCGCCTGCGCATTGCTGTTCAAACAGAATGCAATACAGAACAAAGCAAAAGATAAAATCAATTTCATAATCTAAGCAATAATTTTATAGTCCATTTTTAACGTGTATTAGTCTTATTTTTTGGTCGCAAAGATACGAAAAGTACCATTCACAAGCCTTGTATGAACGATACTTTTTGTACTTCAATGTAATAAGGTAATTACAGTTTTATCCCTTTATGTTGCGGCTGCATGGGTCGGCGTATGTTCTGCCTTAACTTCTCGAACTGTTCCTTGAACCACTCGGCAATGGGCTTTCGGTCAATGGCAAGAACTAATCTCGTCCCGTCCGTGGGGTCTTTCACCACTTGAAACCCTGCCTTTTCTGTCGTGAATTTCCTTCCGTGTTCCTCCGAATAGAGTTCCCCTGCATACTCCAACGGCTTTCCCTTGGCTTCGAGATGGTATTTCGTTGGCTCTGCCCCATAGAAAAATAAAACGTAACGAACGCTCTATCAGCTAATTCGCTACGCTTTGTCCAAATTTACTTTTTCGCTATGTGTTTATTTTATATTATCAGAGGAGAAACTGAAAGCAGCCGCACATGCATACCCTTCCTCGTACAGGTCGGTAAGCTTGCTTATGTCCCTTTCGATGCGGTCCACCACTATCGGTTTTTGCGGACGTATCACGGTAATCTCTCCCGCATCTTCCAGCCGTTCCACCAGTTCCAACTGTTCGTTGTAAACACTGCTGCGCCGGTTGATAGCCTCGCGCAGGCGAGGATATTTCTTATAAATAAAAGATGGAACTTTAGTCCCTTGAATATCTTTCCGATACCCCCGGTTACGCGTAAGCACCACTACATTGCGGTCGTAACCGTCGCGGCGGGCACGCATCAGGGGAATGCTGTCCGCAATGCCGCCGTCCAGCATCGGAATATTATCCACATACGTAACGGGGCAAACAAAAGGCAGACTGCTCGAAGCGCGCACAATATCGATGACACGCTCCTTGTTCTTCTTTTCCTCAAAATAGTCGGCTTCTCCGGTCAGGCAGTTGGTGGTTACCATGACAAAACGCTCCGGGCAACTGAAATAAGCATCATAATCATACGGCAGGATATGCTCGGGGAACTCACGGAACAACAGGTCGAAATCCATGATGTTACGTTTCTTCAGCAGGTACTTCAGTCCGATATAATTATACTTCTCCAGCAGGTCGATATTGCTGTACCTGGCACGTCCCCGCTGCCCCGACATGTACGACAATCCGTTACATGCACCCGCGCTGACACCAATCGTATAAGGAAAGCGGATGCCCCGGTCCATGAAATTGTCCAACACGCCGCAGGTGAATACGCCTCGCATGCCTCCACCCTCCAGAATCAGGCCGCTCCGATTGTCTATATGTATTATTTTCTCCATAAGTGTCAGAATTAACGCACCAAAGATAGCTTTTGTTTACGATATTCTGTTTATATTTGCACACATAACTATAAATTAATAACAATTTAATCATGATGAAAAAGTCTGCATTAATTGCCGCCTTAGGACTGTTCAGTCTGAATACAATGGCACAAGACACCCCCAAAGAAGAGGGATTCGTCTTTACTACCGTAAAAGAAAACCCGATTACGTCCATCAAGAACCAGAACCGTTCCAGTACGTGTTGGAGCTTCTCCAGCCTCGGTTTCCTGGAAAGCGAGCTGTTGCGCATGGGCAAAGGAGAATACGACCTTTCCGAGATGTTCGTCGTACACCACACCATGGTAGACCGCGGACAGAACTACGTACGCTATCACGGCGACAGCTCTTTCTCACCGGGCGGAAGTTTTTATGACATCATGTTCTGCCTGAAAAACTACGGACTCGTGCCGCAGGAAGCCATGCCGGGCATTATGTACGGTGATTCGCTGCCTGTACACAACGAACTGGATGCCGTGGCAGGCGCATACGTAGATGCCATCGCCAAAGGCAGACTCACCAAGCTGACTCCCGTATGGAAAAACGGTCTGAGCGCCATTTACGACACTTACCTCGGCAAATGCCCTGAAAAGTTCACTTATAAAGGAAAAGAATACACTCCCCATTCATTCTTCGAATCAACAGGATTGAATCCAAATGATTACATTTCATTGACCTCGTACACCCACCATCCGTTCTACGAACCATTTGTTCTTGAAATTCAAGACAACTGGCGTTGGGGGCAATCATACAACCTTCCCATTGATGAATTCATGCAGGTTTTTGATAATGCCATTAATAACGGCTATCCAATCGCATGGGGATCTGATGTCAGTGAACAAGGCTTTACACGTGACGGCGTAGCTGTTATGCCCGATACGGAAAAAGTACAAGAACTAAGTGGATCAGACATGGCTCATTGGTTGAAAATGAAACCGGAAGAAAAGAAACTGAACACCAAACCACAACCTCAGAAATGGTGTACACAAGAAGAACGCCAGGAAGCTTATGACAATTGGGAAACAACCGATGATCATGGTATGTTGATTTACGGTATAGCTAAGGATCAAGAAGGAAACGACTATTATATGGTAAAGAATTCTTGGGGAAAAGCCGGAAAATACGATGGCTTATGGTATGCCTCTAAAGCATTCGTCCGTTACAAAACCATGAATATCGTAGTCAATAAAAATGCACTGCCTAAAGAAATTGCTAAAAAATTAGGTATCAAATAATCCGCTACTATACAATACTTTACCGCTAATTCCATAAAATATATATGGAATTAGCGGTTTTTTCATTTGTTTTTTCCTAACTTTACGGATTGATTGGGTAAGTATAACCAGAAAATGGTATTATCCCGTCTCCGAGAGCAGAAAAAAGAAAAAACAATATATAAAATGAATCACAAATGGAATTATCAACCTCCAAGCCAAGAACAGACAGAAGCAGCTAAAGCATTAGCCAAAGAAACAGGGATCAGCCCGATTCTTTGTAAGTTGTTGCTGGAAAGAGGTATAACCTCAGCAGCAGAGGCTAAAAGATTTTTCCGCCCCCAGCTTAACGAGCTACACGACCCATTCCTGATGAAGGATATGAGCATTGCTGTAGAACGGCTTAATCAAGCTATGGGCAGGAAAGAACGTATCATGGTTTATGGAGATTATGATGTAGACGGTACAACAGCTGTAGCATTGGTATACAAATTTCTCCAGCAGTTCTATTCGAACATTGACTACTATATTCCCGACCGATATAATGAGGGCTACGGAGTATCAGTAAAAGGAGTGGATTATGCCTGTGAAACAGGTGTAAAACTCATTATTGTGTTAGATTGCGGTATTAAAGCCGTAGAGGAAATTGCTTATGCAAAAGAAAAAGGTATCGATTTCATCATCTGTGACCACCATGTGCCTGATGATATATTGCCACCAGCCGTAGCTATTCTGAATGCCAAACGGGCTGACAATACATATCCTTACGATCATCTTTCGGGATGTGGTGTAGGCTTCAAGTTCATGCAGGCTTTCGCTTTGAATAATGGCATTGAATTTCATCAACTAACTCCTTTATTAGATTTGGTTGCTGTCAGTGTAGCATCAGACATCGTACCTATCATGGGAGAAAACCGAGTGCTGACACACCACGGCTTAAAACAGTTGAATTCCAATCCCAGTGTAGGTCTGAAAGCTATTATCGATGTATGCGGATTATCAGAAAAAGAAATTACCGTAGGTGATATCGTATTCAAGATAGGTCCGCGCATCAACGCATCCGGACGTATACAGAACGGAAAAGAGGCGGTGGAACTGCTCATAGAAAAGGACTTCTCGGCAGCATTGGAGAAAGCCAACCAAATCAACCAATACAATGAAACCCGTAAAGATCTGGATAAGACCATGACCGAAGAGGCCAATCAAATTGTAGACCACTTGGAAGGACTAGCAGACCGGCGTTCCATTGTCATCTATAATGAAGCGTGGCATAAAGGTGTTATCGGTATCGTAGCCTCACGCCTTACAGAGATTTATTACCGCCCGGCAGTTGTATTAACCCGTACAGATAATCTGGCAACTGGTTCCGCCCGTTCCGTATCAGGTTTCGATGTCTACAAAGCTATCGAACATTGTCGTGACTTGTTGGAAAACTTTGGAGGACACACTTATGCTGCAGGACTATCCATGAAAGTGGAAAATGTGGAAGAATTCACCCGTCGTTTTGAAACCTATGTCACAGAACATATTTTGCCGGAACAGACCAGTGCTGTAATTGATATTGATGCAGAAATTGACTTCCGGGATATCACTCCGAAGTTCCATGCCGACCTGAAAAAGTTCAATCCCTTCGGACCGGACAACCACAAACCAATCTTTTGTACACATAATGTATATGATTATGGAACCAGCAAAGTAGTAGGGCGTGATCAAGAACACATCAAGTTGGAATTGGTAGACAATAAATCAAACAATGTGATGAATGGCATCGCTTTCGGACAAAGTTCACAAGCACGCTATATCAAGACCAAACGTTCTTTTGATATTTGTTATACCATTGAAGAGAATACGCACAAACGTGGTGAAGTACAATTGCAAATAGAAGATATAAAACCCAGTGAGGAATAATGATAAAGATTTATCTTTGAAATATGTCAAAACTTTAATGACGTTATCAGACACTTATCAGAATAATAAGATGATAAGTCATTGGAGTTTTGACATAATTTTCTTATTTCCCTTCCAATGACCTATAAAGAAATTCTAAAACAATATTGGGGATATGATGACTTTCGGGGCATACAGAAAGAAATCATTGAAAGTATAGGCAACGGTCACGACACGCTAGGATTGATGCCTACCGGTGGCGGCAAATCCATTACCTTCCAAGTACCAGCTTTAGCACAACCCGGATTATGTTTGGTTATTACACCTCTTATTGCCCTGATGAAGGACCAAGTACGCAATTTACGCGACCGAGGTATCAAAGCTTTGGCAGTTTATTCAGGCATGACACGCGAAGAGATCATTGTTGCATTGGAAAACTGTATCTTCGGCGACTATAAATTCCTTTATATTTCTCCGGAAAGGCTGGATACTGAAATATTCCGTAGCAAACTACGGAACATGAAGGTAAGCATGATCACGGTAGATGAGTCACACTGTATCTCTCAATGGGGATATGATTTCCGCCCTGCTTATCTGAAAATTGCAGAAATTCGCGAACTCCTTCCCGACATACCTGTATTGGCACTGACAGCAACTGCCACTCCGGAAGTAGTAACAGATATTCAAACAAAGCTAAACTTTAAAAAAGACAGTCAGGTTTTCCGAATGAGTTTCGAAAGAAAAAACTTGGCTTACATTGTACGTCCTACAGAAAATAAACAGGAAGAGCTATTACATATTTTAAATAGTGTGCCCGGCTGCGCCATTGTCTATACCCGCAACCGGAAACGTACACGTGAAATTGCCGAACTACTGGTCAATAACGGCATAACTGCCACTTTCTATCATGCCGGTTTGAATAATGATGTAAAAGATCAACGTCAAAAAAGCTGGCTCACCGGAGAAAGCCGTACTATGGTAGCAACCAACGCCTTCGGAATGGGTATCGACAAACCAGATGTACGTATCGTTATCCACATAGATATGCCTGATTCTCCTGAAGCTTATTTTCAAGAAGCCGGACGAGCAGGGCGCGACGGGCAGAAAGCATATGCTGTCCTGCTATACGCCCAAAGTGATAAAACCACCCTCAACAAACGTATCAGTGATACATTTCCCGACAAGGATTATATCCGAAAAGTGTACGAAGATATCAACTACTATTTTCAAATGGCCATGGGAGACGGTATGGGTTGCACCTTTGCTTTTAACTTGGATGAATTCTGTCGTAACTTCAAACATTTCCCCGTACAAGCCGACAGCGCTTTAAAGATTCTGACCCGTGCCGGATATTTAGAATATACAGACGAGCAAGATAATGCTTCACGTATTCTTTTCACGATGAAACGCGACGAACTCTATAAACTACACGAGAATGATACAGATACAGAGAAACTGATAAACATCATCTTGCGTTCTTATACAGGACTATTTACTGATTATGCCTATATTAACGAAGATTCCTTAGTAATCCGCTCCGGATTAACCCGCCAACGAATCTATGAAATTCTACTGGCGCTGACTCGTAGACATATCATACATTACATTCCACGGAAAAAGACACCTTATATTATATATACCCGTGAACGGCAAGAAAAGAATCGCCTTGCCCTAACTCGGGAAATATACGAAGACCGGAAAAAAAGCTATACCACCCGAATCAAGGCTATGATAGAATATGCCACAGCCGATGATAAATGTCGTAGCCGAATGCTACTCAGATATTTCGGAGAAAAGAACGAGCACAACTGCGGACAATGTGATGTATGTCTTAACAACCATCATTCAGGAATAAAACAGGGAGAATTTCAAGAATTGGAACAACAAATCAAACAGCTATTGCAGGCAGGCGCCATGCCTGCTTCAGAACTACTGAACCAATTGAATAGCAATCGTGAAAAAGCGGAAAAGGTACTCTCCTACCTACTTTCCGAAGAAATAATACAATTAAAAGATGGAATTCTTTCTGTATAAATCGTATCTTTGCCATTGATTTATTAACCTTTTACCCCAACAGAACATGAAAAAAATGCATTTGGCAATCATTTGTCTTTTTACCGGTTGTACTATCTTTGCCCAAAACATAGATGTACAGCCCATCCCTCAACAAGTTTCCAAACAAGACGGACAAATCAATTTACCTGAAACTTACCAACTCTTGGGAGAAACTGAAGCCAATCCATATGCCGTACAAGAATTAAAAGATTTATTAGGTGGAAAACACCCGGCCAATACCGGTTTGCGCATTTATATAGGAGAAAAAGGAGACAAGTCCATCCGCAAGTTTACTCGTCAGATCCCCAACCAAAAGGAAGGTTATTATCTATCCATCAATAATAAGGAAATAATTCTGGCAGGAAACGATGAACGTGGAACCTACTATGCCTTGCAAACCTTAAAACAATTGCTCAAAGATAACCAATTACCGGTAATAGAGATACAAGACTATCCGGCCATACGCTACCGTGGTGTCGTAGAAGGATTTTACGGGACCCCCTGGAGCCATAATGCCCGTCTTCGCCAACTTCAATTTTATGGTGAAAACAAAATGAACACCTATATATACGGCCCTAAAGATGACCCTTACCATAGTTCTCCCAACTGGCGTCTGCCTTACCCCGAAAAAGAAGCAAAACAATTACAGGAATTAGTAAAAGTAGCTCAAGAAAACGAAGTCGATTTTGTTTGGGCTATCCATCCGGGACAAGACATCAAATGGAATAAAGAAGACCGTGAATTATTATTGGCAAAATTTGAAAAGATGTATCATCTCGGTGTCCGTTCTTTTGCCGTCTTCTTTGATGATATTTCAGGAGAAGGTACCAACCCTGTGAAACAAGCAGAACTGCTGAATTACATAGATGAACATTTTGTAAAAGTAAAACCGGATGTAACTCCCCTTATCATGTGTCCTACAGAATACAATAAAAGTTGGTCCGACCCTGCTAAAGGATATCTTACTACTTTAGGAGACAAACTGAATCCATCCATACAAATTATGTGGACAGGAGACCGGGTTATTTCCGATATTACCCAAGATGGTATTCAATGGATAAACGAACGGATTAAACGTCCGGCATATATATGGTGGAACTTTCCTGTTTCCGATTACGTTAGAGATCATCTGCTCATGGGACCAGTATATGGAAACGATACTCAAATAGCCAATCAGATGTCTGGCTTTGTAACTAATCCGATGGAACATGCCGAGGCTTCTAAAATAGCCATTTATAGTGTAGCCTCATACGCTTGGAATCCAACAAAATATAACAGTGAAAAAACTTGGAAAGACGCTATTATGAACATTTTGCCCGATGCTGCCACTGAACTGGAATTCTTTGCCGCCCATAATTCGGACTTGGGCCCCAACGGACATAAATATCGCCGAGAGGAATCTGTAAATCTCCAACCCACAGCGCAGAGCTTTACTGAAAGTTACATAAAAAATAAAACTTACACTGAAAAAGACTTCTCTATTCTACAAGAAACCTTCAGCCAGATGGTTGAATCAAGTGATATTTTAGTCGCCCATGCTGATAAAAATCCGATTATAGTAGAAATCATGCCTTGGCTTTATCAGTTCAAACTATTGGGTGAAACCGGAAATGAAGTACTGGCAATGGTCAAAGCATACGACAAAAATGACCAATCTTTATTTATGCGTAAATACAAGCACGTGAAAGCCTTGCAACAACAAATGTTTCAAATTGACCAGACATACAACCAAAACCCTTACCAGCCGGGTATAAAGACAGCAGGAAGAGTAATCAAGCCATTGATTGATCAAACTTTCGCCACCGTCACGCAATGCTATAACCAAAAATATAGCACACTGCTGAATGCTGAAACCGACTATATGCCGCATAAACTAATAAGCGATATCAGTCAGATAAAGAACTTACCTTTACAGGTAAAGATAAACCGCATTCAGATTTCTCCGGCGCTGGAAGTTATCAGATGGCCCGGTAATGGTTCATTGACTATCGAACTGGATCAAGTTTATCCCGGAGAAAATATAGAGATAGATTTCGGGAAACCGGAAATCGCAACTTGGGGAAGTCTTGAGATATCTGCAAATGGAAAAGACTGGAGTAAAGTACACTTTACACAAGAAAACAACCGACTGACTGCCAGTTTACAACAGAAACCAATAAAGGCAGTACGTTTTACCAACATGCAGCATCAGGAACAAGAAATTTACTTCAGACGATTTATTATAACAATAGACAAATAAAACAACTATAAATTATGGGCTTATTTAAATCCTTATTCGGCGGAAACAACACCCCCGAAACCGAAAAAGAGAAAAATGATAAAAAGAACTTCGAGATTTTAAAATACGACGGCATCCGCGCCCAACGTATGGGTAAACTACCTTATGCCATTAAATGTTTTGAAGAAGCAGTTGCCATCAACGATGAATTGGAAACACTCAGCCTGCTAGCCACTGCTTATACACAGGCAAACCGACTAGACGATGCCCGTATCACACTAGACCGCATGGCTACAAAAGATCCTGAACAAGTAAACACCTTCCTTTCACTAGCTGGCATCTGCTATATGCAGGAAGATTACGAAAATATGAAGGATGCCTGCCAAAAAGCTTTGGTTTTAGATAATAAGAACCCCCTATCTTTCTATTTGACAGCAAAAGCAGCTATCGGCATGAAAGATGATATCACCGCCATCGCTATGCTGACTAAAGCTATCGTATTAAAAGAAGATTATACCGAAGCATACCAGCTACGCGCTGAAGTACTTTGGAAAATGAAACAAGCAAAAGATGCTGCCGAAGATATACAAAAGTTGCTCAGCCTCAATCCCGACGACGAACAAGCCTTGCTTTTGAAAGGAGAAATTCTAGCCGCCACCAATGAACCGGAACAAGCACAAGAATGTTTTAATCAAGTATTGTCACTCAATCCGTTCAATGAAAAGGCCTATATCCTGTCAGGCGAACTATATCTGGTAAACAAAGATTTTGACAAAGCATTGGCTGTATATGATGAAGCCATTGAAATCAATCCCAACTTTGCCAAAGCATATCATGAACGAGGACGTATCAAATTACTTAAAGGAGACAAAGACGGATCTGTGGAAGATATGAAGAAAGCAATAGAACTGGCTCCTGAAAATGAAATGAATATTCCGTTTTAAAAGCGGAACATTTCAAGTCGTTTTATTGTTTATTTATATACAAAATAAGCAAAAAACACATGAGCGTAAAAGAACAGTATTGGAAATATTCCCTTATCACCATTATACTGGGATTAGGACTTATTTTATTTATAAAAATGTCTCCTTTCATGGGAGGTATTTTAGGAGCATGCACCATTTACATCATGGTAAGAAAACAAATGTTTTATCTTACCCAAGAAAAACATTTCAAAAAAAGTATTACAGCCATTTTACTCTTGATAGAAGCCATCATGTGCTTTCTTGTACCTTTATCATTGGCTGTATGGTTACTGATCAATAAATTACAGACGGTAAACGTAGATACGACAGGTTTTATCCATACGGTAACCAATCTTGCCGATTGGCTTCATACCAAGACGGGATATGACTTACTAAGCACAGAAAACATTTCATCCATAGCCTCAATTCTTCCTGCCATCGGACAGTTTCTGATGGGAAGTATCAGTAGCTTTGCCGTTAATGCTTTCGTATTGGTCTTTATTCTCTACTTCATGCTGATTGGCGGAATTCAAATGGAAAAATACATCTATGAGTTACTTCCCTTCAGCGATACAAACAAAAAAAATGTACTGAAAGAAATTAATATGATTGTCAGAAGTAATGCAATAGGTATTCCCTTACTGGCAGTCATTCAAGGAGGAATAGCTACATTAGGCTACTATTTGTTTGATGTACCCAGCGCGCTATTGTTTGGCTTCCTGACCTGCTTTGCCACCGTCATTCCTATTGTAGGAACAGCATTGGTATGGTTCCCGCTAGCCGCCTATCTTGCTCTTTCAGGAGATTGGACACATGCCGTCGGACTACTTCTTTATTGTGGATTAATTGTAACAAACATTGACAATCTAATTCGTTTTATTCTGCAAAAGAAGATGGCAGACACCCATCCACTCATCACCATTTTTGGAGTGGTCATCGGACTTTCCTTATTCGGATTCATGGGTGTCATATTCGGACCGTTATTGTTATCCATCTTCATTTTATGCGTGAATATCTTTAAGACGCAATACTTAAAATAATCACTTTATATATAGTTGATAAGCATCCGCCAGTTGTTTCATCGCCTTTTCAATGATACAACGCGGACTTGCCACGTTTAAACGCATAAAGCCAATGCCTTCCTTACCAAACATTTCCCCGTCATTCAATGCCAAATGCGCTTTATCTACAAAGAATTCATTCAAATCTTTCTGGCTCAACTCCAGTT
>OHWS01000719.1_pt1 | contig 11132 bp, 9 predicted proteins | sample 1579751 | NCBI WGS metagenome assembly OHWS01 (sample SAMEA3882517, study PRJEB24775) | human gut metagenome | biome: human-associated habitat; feature: intestine environment; material: feces | place: Netherlands | collected 2009/2010
GCCGCACCTCGCTCGCCGTATCGGCACTTAGAATTATGCGGTATTGCCTTATATCAAATGCTATTGCTTACGATTGTGATATAAGAATTGATAAACAGTACCGGAAGTCTTGAAAGCACGCAGTAAGGGGGCATCATCCCGCATAGCGCACCTTGCCATATATTCCGTCACGTCGTTCTCCGCAAGGCGACGGGCGCACAATATGCGCCCCTACGGGGGCGCCCTACTCCATAAACTCCTGCTTTTAACCGCCCCATTTTCCTTCTTTAAATCGCAAGCACCGCACAACAAAAGGTTGTATCTTGCAGTTTCCTATGCTATACTAAAGCTGAACCAAAACAGCCAAGTGAGAAAGGAACCTTGTGGGATGCAGCCTTTATTGATTATTCTTCTGTTGTTGTCGGTACTGACCAATGTGTTGCTGATTCTGCTTTTGCTGCGCAGCGGCCAGCAGAACACCGCCGAGAACCAGACCGATGAAATTGCCCGCATTGTGCGGGATGAAGTAGAGGCCGAAACCGAAGTGCTGGCCGACCAGCTGCGCGTGATGCAGGGCGAAGTGACCCGCACAACCTCCGCCAGCGCGCGGGACATGGGAACCCTGCTGGCCGAAAGCCAGCGCCAGAGCCAGGAGGCCGCCACCGCCCGGCTGGACGCCATCGACCGCGCCGGTGCCGCCCGCCAGCGCGCTGCCAACGATGCCCTGCTGGCTCAGCTGCAGGTGCTGGAAACCCGCCTGAAAAATCTGGAAGACACCAACGCCAACCGGCTGGACGGCGTGCGGGCAACCCTGCTGCAGGGCATGGCAAACATCCGGGCCGACAATAACAAAAAGCTGGATGAAATCCGCGGCACGGTGGACGAAAAGCTGGAAGCCACGCTGCAGCGCCGGGTCAGCGAATCGTTCCGGGCGGTCAGCACCCAGCTGGAACAGGTGTACAAGGGCCTGGGCGAGATGCAGAACCTTGCCGCCGATGTGGGCAGCCTGAAGCAGGTGCTTTCCGGCGTAAAGACCCGCGGTATTCTGGGCGAAGTACAGCTGGGGGCGATCCTGAAAGAAATTTTGGCCCCCGGTCAATACGCCGAAAATGTGGCTACTGTGCCCGGCAGCAGTAACCGGGTGGAATATGCCGTCAAGCTGCCGGGCCAGAGCGGAACCGTGTGGCTGCCCATTGACGCCAAGTTCCCCGGCGATACCTATGCACACCTGCAGGACGCCCAGGCCAGCGGCGACCCCGCCGCGGTAGCCGCCGCCCGTCGCCAACTGGAAACCGTGGTGCGGCAGGAAGCCAAGGACATCCACGATAAATACATTGAAGTCCCGTACACCACCGCATTCGGCATTCTCTTCCTGCCGTTTGAAGGGCTGTATGCCGAGGTGGTGAACTGTGGTCTGCCGGAAATTTTGCAGCGGGATTACAAGATCAACATTGCGGGGCCTTCCACTATGGCGGCCCTGCTGAATGCACTGCAGATGGGCTTCCGCACGCTGGCCATCCAGAAGCGCTCCGGCGAGGTATGGCAGATTTTGGGCGCGGTAAAGACGGAGTTCGAGAAGTTCGGCAGTGGACTGCAATCCATGCAGCGCCACCTGAACCAGACCGGCAACGATCTGGAAGAGCTGATCGGCACCCGCAGCCGCGCTATTACCCGCAAGCTGGAAAGCGTGCAGCAGCTGGAACCCACCGAAGCCGCCGATCTTTTGGGGCTGGCAGAGAGCGGAAGCAGAATTTCCACACAAAACAGTGAAATTGACCGGCAGGATAACGCTCCTCGCCTGCGCCGCAAGGATGACGCAGGCATGCCCATGTGATATAATATGCCCATGTGATATAATAAAGATAGAAGGCAGGTGCGCCCTGCATGGCGCAGCGTACACTGGCCCAGGCTATCCACAAGGAGGGACTGCTTTTATGAAAGAGATCCGTTGGGAACTGATTTTGATGCCGCTGGTCAGCATTGTGCTGGGCATTTACCTGATCATGCAGCCGGGTGCCGCCACGGTTGCGCTTTGTTCGCTGATTGGCTGGCTGATTTTGCTGGCCGGTGCTGCCGGTGCGGTCAATTCCGTCACCTTCCAGCGCACCACCTTTATGACTTCGCCTTTGCTGCCGGTCAGCGTAGCGGGCATTATGGTGGGGCTGTTCTTCATTACACGGCCTTACACGCTGGTGGAGATCGTGGGGCTTATCATCTGCGTATTTTTGATGATTCAGGGCATGACCAGTATCCAGACCGCAGTCAACCGCAAGCGCTGGGGCGACACCTTGTGGTGGGTGCCGCTGATCATCGGCATTGCCTGTGTGCTGCTGGGTGCATACGCCCTGTTTGCGCCGGGCGCTTCCACCGCGCTGATGATGCGCATTGCCGGTATCATGCTGGCATTCAGCGGCGTGGTTAACATGATCGCCGCGTTCGCCCTCACCAAACAATAACCGTTAAAGCCGCATAAACAAACCGACCGCAGGGGCGAATGAGTTATCGCCTTTGCGGTCGATTTTGTTTGTATTGGGTTGTGGGTGTTATGATTGGAGCGATGCGGCGGCGGGCGCACGATGTGCCCCCTACGGGTGATTCACGTTTTTCAGCACTCTGCCGAACCAGAATTTGCTTACCCCTCCGCCTTCACATACCACACCCCATCCGGCGCACGGCACAAACGGACGCCAAACACCCGATCCACCGCACCGGTAGCAGCAAGGGCAGCGGAGGTATCGCAGCCAAGCAGGCGGCCGCCACCCAACAGGGCAATGCGATCCGCATACTGCATGGCCTGGGGCAGCTCGTGCATAACCAGCACCACGGCTTTGCCGCCCGCTGCCACGCTGCGCAGCAGGTCCAGCAGCTCAAACTGGGCGCGTACATCCAGAAAGGCACCGGGCTCATCCAACAGGATGGTGGTTCCGCCCTGGGCCAGCGCCATGGCAAGGTACACCCGCTGGCGTTCGCCGCCGGAAAGCGCCCGCACATCCCGATTTGCCCAATCCAGCGTGCCGGTCCGGCGCATGGCCTGCTCCATCGCAGCGGTATCCTGCGCTGTCATCCGGCGGGAAAAGCCCAGATACGGGAACCGCCCATGTGCCACCAGCGCCCGCACCGTGATTCCCGGCACCGGGCGGGACTGCGGCATAAACGCTGCTGTGCGGGCAAACTCTTTGCGGCCATAGCTGGCGATGGAGCGGTCATCCAGCAGAATATTGCCGCTGCGGCAGGGCAGCGTGCGCGTCATGGCGCGCAGCAGGGTGGTTTTGCCGCTGCCATTGGGGCCAATCAGCGCGGTCAGCTGGCCGTTTGGGGCGGCAAAGCTCACATCCCGCACCACATCCTGTGCGCCATAGCCCGCACTGACATGCTGTAATTCAATCATACATTCGCCTCCCCCTGCCGTGCAGCAGCAAGCCAAGGAAGAACGGCCCGCCGATGAGGGACAGCAGAATGCCCACCGGCAGTTCAAACGGAGCAAACAGGCAGCGTGCCAGCACATCACACAGCACAACAAAAGCCGCCCCCAGCAGCATGGCCGCGGGCAGCAGAATGCGATGGTTATTGCCCACCAGCCGCCGGGCAATGTGCGGGGCCAGCAGCCCCACAAAGCTGAGCAGCCCTGCAAAGCTGACAGCTGACCCCGCCAGCAGCGCCGCCGCCAGAATGCCCAAAAAGCGTACTGCTCCGATGTGCAGCCCCAAGGAAGCTGCACTTTGTTCCCCCAGGCATAGCACGTTCAGGTCTGCCGCCAGCAGCAGAGCCAGCAGCGTCCCGGTGATCAGGTAGAGCACAGCGCCTTTCAGCCCGGACAGTGTTACGCCGGACAAGCCGCCCACCAAAAAGTCTGATGCCCCGGCAATCGCATCCGGGTACAATAGCTTGATCGTATTCATGCCCGCGGTCAGCATTCCGCTGACGGCAAGGCCCGCCAGCACCAGCGTGGTGCGGCTTACCCCGGCCCCCAGCGCCAGCCCATACACCAGCAGGGCGGCGGCCAGCGCCCCGGCAAACGCCGCAGGCTGTACCGCGTTGGGGTGGGCAGGCCACAAAGCCGCAGCACACAGTGCCGCCAGCCCGGCGCCGGCGTTCACGCCGATCACGTTAGGGCTTGCCATGGCGTTGTTCAGCACGGCCTGCAGCAAAACGCCCGCTGCCGCCAGCGCGCTGCCTGCCAGCAGTCCGGCCAGGGTGCGGGGCCAGCGTACATGCAGCAAAACGCGGTAGACGGCGTTTTGGGGATCGCCGCTGCACCATGCCTGCCACAGCTGCAAAGGGGTATAGCCTTGGCTGCCAAAGCAAAGCCCGGCCAAAGCTGCCAGCACCACGGCCAGCGCTAAAACGGTCAGCGCGGCTCCCTGCCTGCGCAGGGTGGGCAGTGTTGCGGGCTGTTTCATGCCAGGGCCTCCAGCTGATCAGCCAGCTGGGGATACAGCAGCGCCGCAAGTGTGCGGTAGCTTTCGCCCCAGCGGGCGTTGGGTTTATAGTGGAACAGCGCTTTATCCAGCAGATAATAATGGCCGCTCTGCACGGCGCTCAGGCCGGACCACGCAGGATTGGCCTGCAGGTTTTCGGCCAGCCAGTCCAGCGCTTTCTGCTGGCTGGCCCCCATGGTAACCACAAAAATGTCTTCCGGGTCATCCGCAATGATGTTTTCCATGCTCAGGTTTTCCAGCAGGCTGTCGTCCGCATCGGCAATGTTTATCGCACCCAAGTCCTTCAGCATTGCGCCGGTCATGTTATCGCTGCCTTTTGCCTTGCAGCCGGAGGAATACGCCCGCAGCAACAGCACATTGGGGGCGGGCAGCTTGGCGTTCTGCACCAGTTCCAGCACATCGGTGATCTGCTGCTGCACGGCAAGGCCGTTCTGCTCATACAAATCCTCGCGGCCTGTCATATCACAAAAAGTGCGCAGCATGGCAAGGTATTCATCAAATGTATTGGTTTTGAAATAGGCGTGCGGCACCCCTGCCTCCTGCAAAAATTCATGCAGAGCCGTCTGCTCACTGACCTCGGCATTCAAAATCACAAAGTCCGGGTTCTGGGCCAGAATTTCCTCGGTGTTGGGGTCCTGATTGGTGCCGATCACGGCAATGTCTGTTCCCAGGTCCAGCCCACGCTCCTTGATGGCATCCTCCGTTGTGGCAGTCAGCGTGCCGCCTGCCAGGGTCCATGCTTCGGCAAAGCTGCCGTACAGGCTGACCACACGGTTCCAGCTCTGCACGGTAACGGGGTAGCCCATGGCATCGGTAAAGGTAACGCCGGACTGGGTTTCGGCTGCTTTGGCCGTCTGCTGCGGGGCGGGTGCCTGCACGGCCTGCGGTGCGGCACACCCGGCCAGCAGCAGGGCAGACAGAACGCAGAGCCAAAGCTTCATAGCAGCACACCGCCTTTATTATTCCGTTGAAATCAAATACGCCGTACTGACCCAGCCAAACTGCGGCACATCGTACAGCGGGTCATACCGCACCAGTGCCCAGCCGGGGGCAACGGAGGAATACCCGTACACGCGCAGGGTGGAGGAAGAAATTTTGCCGAGGATGTCGTACTCAAGCCCGGGTCCGGCGCGCAGATTCAGGCGGTTGGTGCTGTCGGCATCCGCCATGAAAAACACCGCGTCCGTCCGCGCGGGGTAGGTGTCGGGGGCTGTAACGCTGTCGGGCAGGTCGGCCAGCGGGTCGGGCTTCGTCACGCCGGGAATTGTGTACTCGTGCCAGCCGTCGGCCAGCTTGACCCATGCCGTACCGCCGTCCCACGCAAGGCCGTCATACGCGCAGGGAACAAGCTCTGCGCCGGTGCTGTCCAGCAGACCGAACTTTCCGTCCCGGCTGACGACTGCATAGCCGCTCAGCAGCGGCGCGGCGCGGGCAAAGACCAGCGGCTCGTCCGTATAGTGGTTGGGCCGGTATATGCCGTCGTAGCAGGGGGCGGTCACTTCATGGCCCGCTGTGTCCAGGTACACCCATTTGCCCTCGCGCTGGGCGGCGGCCAGCGGCGCGTCAAAGAAGCAGTCAGCCGCGGTGTATACAAAATTGTTGGCTGCATCGCTGTTCCGGCAGCGATACACGTACAGCCCGTCGCCGACGAAGTTGTACCATTCGTCGCTTTCGTGCGTGGCGGTGCCGCTCTGCGCGGGCACAAGGCCGTTGGTGCTGCCGCTGAACAGCCGCAGGATGTCGTCGGTGAGCGTAATGAACTGGCCAGGCCCCATGCTGCCGCTGTACAGGTAGGTCTTATCGTCCTGCAAACAGACAAACTGCCGGTAGCCGCCGCCGTCGTGTTCTGCACAAAGGCGTCCGTCGCCGCTCTCTGTCAGCGTTTGTGAGGCTGCTTTATACGCGGCTTCATAGTCCGGTGAGCCGAACAGGTCGTCCAGGTACCCGTGCCAATGGTGGGCGTTCCAGCTGCATTCAAAAAGCGGCTCGGACGCGCGGCAGGGCAGTACCTCGGTGCCGTCGCTGCGCATCAGCCCCCACTTGCCGTCCCTGCACATCGTATAGTAATCGGTGTCGGGGTAGGGCTGATATTCGCGAAAATAGTCGATCAGCCGTATCTCATCGTAGTCCAGCACCGCCGCGCCGGTCTCCACGAGTCCCTGCGGCGGCTGCACAGCGTCAGCGGTGGGTGCGGGCGTCGCCGCGGCCTCGGCGGTTCCGGCGGGCTGCGGTGTCCCGGCAGTCTCCGCAGTTCCGGGCAGAGGGGCAGCCGTGGATGGCACAGCCGACGAGGAAACCGCCCCGGCGGCACAGCCTGTCAAAAAAAGCATCGACAAAATGGGAAACAAAGATCTTTTCACGGTCACACACCGCCCTTCCTTTTTATAATACCAGTATAGCATAACGCCCCGCACCGGGAAATACGGTGCGGGGCGTTCGCGCAAATTTTACAAATTTATCCGTAGATATGCCGCCCGGCAAAGACGCACAGGGGGCGCTTGGACTTGCCCATGCCCAGCAGCTGCACGGCAGCGGCGAGCGTCGCCCCGGCGCTGGTGCAGGCGGGCACGCCGTCAAAGAACAGCACCTCCCGCGCGGCGCGCTCGGCGTCGGCGGTGGTCACGGTCAATACGGTGTCCACGACATAAGGGTTGTAGTTCTCCGGCACAAAGCCCGGCCCGATGCCCGAAATGCCGTGCTGGCCGATGAACCCGCCCGAGATGGCGGCGCACTCGGCAGGCTCCACGGCGACGATGCGCACCATGCTGTTCCACGCCTTGATGTACTCGGCCACACCGGTGATCGTGCCGCCGCTGCCCACGCCGATGACGATGGCGTCTATGGCATCCCCTGCGTTTTTATAAATCTGCGGCCCCGTCACGCGGCGGTGGTACTCGGGGTTGTCGTCGTTGGAAAAATAGTGGGTGTAATATCCGCCGTAGCGCTTGGCGGTGTCCTCGGCCACGCGCTCCATGGCACGGCGCCCGCTGCTGCTGCAGGCGATGATATGCGCACCCAGGTCCTGCAGCCGCTTGCGCTGGGCAATGGGCAGGTTGCTGGGTACGACCAGGATGCAGGGGTGCCCCGTTGTGGCACAGCTGACGGCCAGCGCCGCGCCGAAGCTGCCGGAGCTGGCCTCCACCACAGGCATGCCGGGCTGCAGCGTGCCGCGCTCGGTGGCAAAGGCAAGCATCGTCTCGGCCAGGCCGTCCTTGGAGGAACCCGTCGCGCCGCCGAAATCGAGATACGCGAGGATGCCGGTACTCAGCCCGTGCTGCGCGGAATAGCCGTCCAGCCGCACGATGGGGCAGCGGTAGACGTCCTGATAATAGCTGTGCAGGATGGGCATGGCGGGGCACCTCACTTTCCGTAAACAAAAGTATTCTTATTATAGCATAGTTCGGCAGGGTTTGCCACGGGTCTGGCAAAATATTGTGGGGCAATGTTGTAGGGGCCGGGCATTTCCGTAAACGCTGCTTTGCTGGGAACGCGCGGGCCGCACATGTGCGGCCCCTACAAGGCCGCTGCGGAACGTCCGCGGATTTCCTCAAAAAATCGCAGGAAATCGGCACAAAATCCGCCCGGACCCCTTGACTTTTCTCCCTGCGCCTGTTATAATTCAAAGGCTGATGTAAAGAAAAATACTTTACACGGCCTTCACAAGCAGCAAAGGGGGCGCGGGCATGGCCGGCAAGCCGCAGAAAAACCTTGCCTACTCCGTCCTGCTGGACTTCTACGGTCCGGTACTGACGGACAAGCAGCGCGTCATCCTGACAGAATACTATGATGAGGATCTGTCCTTGGCCGAAATTGCCGAGAACCTCGGCATCACGCGGCAGGGGGTGCGGGACGCCATCAAGCACGGTGAGGCCGCGCTCGATGAGCTGGAGCAAAAGCTCGGCAACGCCCGCCGCCACACCCGGATGCAGGCCGACTTAGACCGCCTGCGGCTGCTCGTCACAGAGATTCGCTGCTCGAACTCCGGCTCCTTCACGCCGGACCCGCGGATCACGAACGACACCGCGGAGATGCTCACGATCTTACACCGCTTGGACACGCAGGAGGATGCCGATGGCCTTTGAGTCTTTAACAGAGCGCTTGAATGGCGTTTTCAAAAAGCTGCGCGGCAAGGGCAAGCTGAACGAGGCCGACATCAAGGCCGCGATGCGCGAGGTGCGCATGGCCCTGCTCGAGGCCGACGTCAACTATAAAGTCGCCAAGGACTTCTGCGCCCAGGTCTCGGAACGTGCCATGGGGCAGGAGGTCATGGAGAGCCTGACCCCCGCCCAGCAGGTCGTCAAGATCGTCAACGAAGAGCTGACCAATCTCATGGGAGGCAACGAGCCGAAGTACCTGCGCCTGAAAAACAAGGGCCAGACCGTGCTGATGATGTGCGGCCTGCAGGGCAACGGCAAGACCACCCACGCCGCCAAGCTCGGCAAATATTACCGCAGCCAGGGCCGCCGCCCGCTGCTGGTCGCCTGCGATATTTACCGCCCCGCCGCCATTGAGCAGTTGAAGGTCGTCGGTGAGCAGGCCGGTGTCCCGGTCTTTACGCTGGGCACCGAAAAGCCCGAAATCATCGCGCAGAAGGCACTTGCCTACGCGAAGGATCACGGCAATGACATTGTTATTCTCGATACCGCAGGCCGTCTGCAGATCGATGACCAGCTCATGGATGAGCTGGTGCGCATCAAGCAGGCTGTCGAGGTCGATGAAACGCTGCTGGTCGTGGACGCCATGGCCGGTCAGGAAGCCGTCAACGTGGCCAAGACCTTTAATGAAAAGGTCGGCATCAGCGGCGTCATCCTGACCAAGACCGACGGCGACACCCGCGGCGGTGCGGCACTCTCGGTGCTGGCCGTCACCGGCATGCCGATCTACTTCCAGGGCACGGGCGAGAAGCTCGAGGATCTGGAGCCGTTCTACCCGGCGCGGATGGCGAACCGCATCCTTGGCATGGGCGATGTGCTTTCTCTGATCGAGAAGGCGCAGACGCTCCAGAACGACAAGGAGGCCGAGGCCGCCGCCAAGCGCCTGATGGAGAACAAGTTCGACATGAATGATCTGCTGGCCCAGTTCCAGCAGATCAAGAAGATGGGCAACCTCAAGGACCTCGCTTCGATGCTCCCCGGCATGGGCAAGATGCTCAAGAACGTGGACATTCCGGACGATGTGTTCAAGCATACCGAGGCGATCACCTCGTCGATGACCCCCGCCGAGCGCGAGCATCCCGAGATCATCAACGCCCGCCGGCGCGAACGCATCGCCAAAGGTTCGGGTACGACGATGGCCGACGTCAACCGCCTGATGAAGCAGTTCGACGACACGCGCAAGATGATGAAGGCCGTCGCCGGAGGCAATATGAAAATACCCAAATTACCCGGACGCGGCTTCCGCAGATAAGCGGAATGAATACCTCGCCAACTACTTTACCCCTTCGGTTCGGGTTCCGAACCAAAGGGGTTTTCCTTATGACATCTATCATATAATCGACCCGCTTCCGGGCAAATCCGGCATCCTCTGCAACCACGCACCGGCAGCGGAAAGGCGATTCACACATGCTCTCCGAAATCGGTATCAGCTCATAATTGGGCAAGCAGAATGCAGGACAAATCCGGAAAGGCTTCGCCCGTAAACACGAAGAACGGATTCGTCCGGAACACCTTGCAGACGAGTAACAGGGAAAATATACAGAAATAGGAAAAAGCCGGAGAGGAAAGCACAACGCGAAGGACCGAAGAAAACGCGTTTTTTCCGGCCCGATCTTCCAATCCGTCCGATAACGGGCTTTTTCCGGAAAAACAGCGGTGTCGAAAAGAGCCGCAACCTCCCTCGGCCCCTCTCATCCGAAAAACGCCACCGACCAACACCTTCTGAACATAGAAAGATGACGCTTCTTTACAGGCACACCCTTTTTTCGGACACAACTTTTGTGATTAGGAAAAATAGTTGATTGATAACGAGTTAGTAAATGACACAAGTACGGATTTATCCGTATAAACATTATTTCGCTAAGGAAACTACTCTTTTCATGTAGGTTTCTATGTAGGTTAATTAATACCAATTGATTCCTACTAATGCGAATTAATAATAAGTCATTAACTAACTCGTTATCAGTCTATGTACACGATTAACATCAGGGGTAAGCAGAACCCGAAAGACACCAAGATGGTCAAGCTGGAGATAATTTTCTTCAAGACCGGTTACGCCCGTGTGCCGAAGGTTATAAACATCACAGGGCTATTAAAAGACTGGGATGTCAAGTCTCAGAGTTTCCGTGTAGGGAGTGCGGAGGCCACTACCAAGAACAAACTGCTTTTCGATTTGCGAACCAAATATCTGCATGTCGCCGATACCTGGGAGATGGAAGGCAGGAACTGGTCGCCCGTCCAGCTATCACATTGCTTCGATGAAATCAAGGCGGCCAAACCCGAGGTCAAAGTAAAGAGTGTCCAGCAGATGATCGATTATCTTGAAGAGACATTCAAAAACAAGAAACGCATCAAGAACGGTCAGATTGTCGACAGCACGACCAATGCTAAACGGTATGTCTATCTCAAGCGTGAACTGCAGGCGTTTACAAAGGAAAAATATGAAAAAGCCTTTTCCTCTTATTTCTTTACGGATATTACAGAAGAGTTTCTTCTTGACTTTGCGTTTTGGCTTAAAGAAAGAGGTATCAGAAATGGCAACAAGGCCGGACTTACACAC
>OHWS01000723.1_pt1 | contig 11085 bp, 9 predicted proteins | sample 1579751 | NCBI WGS metagenome assembly OHWS01 (sample SAMEA3882517, study PRJEB24775) | human gut metagenome | biome: human-associated habitat; feature: intestine environment; material: feces | place: Netherlands | collected 2009/2010
CCAAGGCAAAGGCCGTCAAAGCAGTCGTGTCCGGCCCGGTCACGCCGGAATGCCCCGGCTCCATCCTGCAGCTGCATCCGGACTGCACGCTGGTGGCAGATGAAGAGGCCCTGAGCCTTCTGTGACCTGCCCGCTGCCGTGACAAGACAGCAGACCGTAAACGATCCGAGCAAGTTCGCCGTTCCGTCAAAGGAGCGGCGAACTTTTTTGTGCAGAGGGTGCCTGCAATGCGCAAAAGCGGCAAAAGGAAACCCGGCAGGTATGACCTCCGCTTTTGCATACAACTTGCTTTAGCAAAAATAACCGCCCGCTTCAAAGTTTTCTTTGAAACTGACGGCATGAATGATGAACTTGATTTTGAAATTTTGAGTATCGGAATAGCAGTTCCCTCAAACGAAAATTTCTAAGATTGAACCCCTTCACAAAGTACGCAAGCAGAGCAGCTGTATATACAACTGTTCATTTTGCTTTGCAAAATGCTTGTTGGGAAACGCCCAAACCCGCAGACTGCATCCACTGGATGCAGTCTGCGCGATTGCATCGCTAAAAGAAAAAACACCCCGACATCTTTCCTTCGCGCGGAAGATACCGGGGTGTCCTCAAAAACCATCTTATGCTTTTTTCACGAGCAATGCCTGATAGGGCTGCAATTCCACATCGGCCAGCCAGACAGTCTTGCCGTCAGCGGTGGTATACTTTCCGCCCAGCGCGTCAAGGCTTGCACCGGCAGAGTATTCGGTAAAGTTGAACAGACCCACCAGCGTTTCCTCGCCACGCTTGCGCACCAGTGCCAGCACACCGGGGTTGTGGCTGTCCCATGTCGTGACCCACGCATCCGGGCTGAAGCACTCGTCTGCCCGCATCTTGCGCAGTTCTTCCATGCCCTGCCACAGAGCGTTTTGCAGCGTACCTTTCCGGGTGCGCTGTTTTGCGTTTTCCCAGTTGAATTTGCTGCGATGCAGATTGCGGCTGTCCTCCACACGGTCGGGGTCGTTTTTGTAATCCCAGCCGTTGAGCTGTGCAATTTCATCACCGCAGTTCAGCATGGGGAAGCCTTGCAAAAACGCCATGGCGGTGTGCAGCAAAAGGTCACGCTTCACGGCATAATCCAGTGCGATGTTATCGCCCTTTTCCAGTGCCTGCTCCACGCCGCACAGGCTGGCGGTGGTGCCGCAGCTGCGGGCATCGCCGGTGGCGGGGTCGTAGTTGTACAGCTCGCCCTTTGCCCAGCTGCCGGGGAAATTACCCTCATAGAAGTGGTAGAGATACTCTTTGTGCTTCTGCGGGTCGATGCCCAGCTTTTCCTCTACGGCTTCGTCCAGACCCCAGCCGATATCATCGTGGCAGCGCAGATAGTTCACGAACCAGCAGTTTTTCGGCAGGGCATGCAGGGCATCCAGCTGCGCTTTCAGCAGCCGGGTGTCCCGGCTTGCGAGGGCGCTCCACAGGTTGACCATGGTGGACACGTTGTAGAGCATATGGCATTCCGGTTTTTCCGGGGTGCCGAAGTAGGCGGCAAGCTCCTTGGGAGCCATGACCACTTCGCCCTTGAGGATGACCGCCGGGCAGACGCATTCCAGCACCATGCGGAGCATCCGCACGATGGTATGCACCTGCGGCAGATTGCGGCAGGTGGTGCCCAGCTGCTTCCAAATATAGGGCACGGCATCAATGCGGAACACCTCTACGCCCAGATTTGCCAGATGCAGAATGCTCTTGGTCATGTCCACGAACACCGCCGGGTTTGCGTAGTTCAGATCCCACTGGTAGTCGTGGAAGGTGGTCAGCACCCACTTGTGCATCTCCTCGCACCAGGTAAAGTTGCCGGGCGCGGTGTTGGGAAATACCTGCGGCACGGTCTGCTCGTACTGGTCCGGGATGGTGCGGTCATCAAACAGGTGGTAGTAGGCTTGAAACCACGGGTCGCCCGCCTTGGCCGCCATCGCCCAGCGGTGGGTGCTGGCAGTATGGTTCATAACAAAATCCAGACACAGGCTGATGCCGGCCTTGCGCAGTTCACGGGTCAGATTTTCGAGGTCTTGATTCGTGCCGAGAGCCGGGTCTACGGTATCGAAATCCTCCACCGCATAGCCGCCATCGTTGTGCGGGTGGGGCATCTGCAGTAAAGGCATCAGGTGCAGATAGGTCAGCTTTTGCTCCTTGAAATAGGGCAGCTTCTTTGCCAATTCTTTCAAATTTCCGGCAAACAGGTCGGTGTACATCGTCATGCCGAACATATTGCCCCGCTTGTACCAGTTCGGGTCGGCGGCACGGGCTTTGTCCAGCGCCTTCAGCTCGGCGCTGCGGGCGTCGTAGGCGTCCGCCATCTCCCGTTCCAGAACCTCCAACCCTTCCCGGTTGTTGTACAATTCCATGAACAGCCATTCCAGCTCGTCTTTATGGCGGGCAAATCGTGCGGAAAACTCCTGCGCCATGGGTCAGCCCTCCACTTCTGTCAGGGTGGGCATGGCAGGGATGGCACCGCGGCGGCTGGTGGTGATGCTGGCCGCTTTGTTGGCAAAAGCCAGAATGCCTTCCAATTTGTCCGCCGTCAGGGTGTTCAAATCCTCCTTGCACAGCTTGGACAGCGCTGCCCCAAAGAAGGTGTCGCCTGCACCGTTGGTGTCGCCCACCTTGCAGGGAACACCGGCTACATGACCGGTTTTCTCTCCAAAGCGGTAGAACACACCGTTTGCACCCAAGGTGACAAAAATCAGCCGAATGCCGTTTTGTGCCAGCTGCGCCGTGCCGTTTTCGCAGTCGGTGGTGCCGGTCAGCAGGGGCAGCTCCTCGTCCGAAACCTTCAGGATATCCACCAGCGGCAGGGGAGCTTTCATTTGTGCAATCGCTTCTTCCTCGCTGTGCCAAAGGTTGGCGCGGTAGTTGGGGTCGTAGGTGATGATTGCCCCCAGCTTTTTGGCGCGGGCAGCAGCGTCCAGCGTGGCGGTGCGGGCGGGGTCGGCGGTCAGACTGACCGAGCCGAAATGCACGATTTTGGCTGCTTTCAGGGCTTCCTCCGGAATGTCCTCTTTGCACAGCATCACATCGGCGTTGGCACTGCGGTAGAAGCTGAAATCCCGTTCGCCGGCAGCATCCACCGAAACAACGGCCATGGTGGTGGGGTGGTCGGCATCGGTGACCATATAGCGGGTGTCTACCTTGTTTTCCTGCAAAACCTCGGTCAGATAGCGGCCAAAGGCATCCTCGCCCACCTTGCCGATAAAGGTAGTCTGTGCGCCCAACTTGGCGGCGGCAACCGCCAAATTGGCGGGGGCACCGCCGGGGTTTGCCGCAAACTGCGGAATGCCGCGTTCATCCCTGCCGGTCTGGGTCAGGTCGATCAAAACTTCACCAATCGTTACAATATCCATGTGTATCTCTCCTTGCTGAATGTATCGAACAAAAAGAAGCAGCTTTACTACTTCAAAAGATAACGAATATAGGCAGCTGCGCGCTCCGGGTGCGGTGCATTTGCAATGACACCGAGGTAAACGGATTCCTCGAAACCGGCTTGTGCTATGAGGGGCGTGTCGGAAATATCCAGCGTTACGCCATCGGCAGACAATTCATCCAAGCTGCCGAAATCTGCATCCAGTGTACGCAGGTCAAGAAAATACTTCTCTCTTTGCAGCTGATCCCGTGCAGAGGCATCCATCAGGATAATATCTGACTGCTGTGCGCTGACAGCAGCCAGCAGCTTCAGCTCCGAGGCATAGACATATTGTTCATCTGCATTGGCAGTTTCGTTTATAATCAGCCCGGTCAGCAGATTGACCTGCTGCTTTTTTGTCAGATGCGCATCTTGGGCAAAGCCGTCAGTAAGCTGCCCGGTCAAATCAGAACCGGCTGAAATGTTCACAAGGCTAACGTACAGTACAGCTTCTTTTTTGGTGAAATGCCGATAAGCGGCATATCCGAAAATGTATAAAACGATTAAAATTCCAATGATGGGGAGTTTGTAGTATGCCCAAATGTGTTCCCATCTTTTGCGCCCATGCAGAGCGCGCAGGGTGGCAAGATCAGCGCTCTGCATCGTGCGATTCCTCATCTGCCGCATCGGGATCTCCGCCGATAAGATGAATGATTTTTACCAGAAGGAAAGAACATAGCATGGCACACAAGCCCATTCCCAAAAGAAAGGCGGGCGCGAATACGCAAACTGTGATCCACCCCATGACAGCGTAGATGAACGCCATCAGCAGGGTGCAGAACAAATAGCGAACCCCGACGGCAAAGGAAGTCCTTAAAATGCCAAGCGTCGTATTTTCAAAACGTGCCAGCAGGGGAAAGGCGTAGAGCAGTACAATGGCGTACAGCACGGCAGCACCGATCACCAGCGCTGTCAAAATCGTCCAGAATGCACTGGTGTTCCAAAGGCGGCTCAACACGAAGCCATCGACGCCCAAAAAGCAGCCAAGTGCCAGCAGGATAAGCCACAGCTTTGTGGCAGGCTTGAAATTGCTGCGAAACGCACGGAAGAACATACGGGTAAGACCTTCATCACGATCCTCTGCCATTTTCAATGTGCAGTAAAACAGCGCCGTAGTGGAGGCGCCAATCGTAAAAATCGGCAGGCTGCATATAAGCCACAAAATGTTCAGATAGGCGCTGTATGTCAGCTTTGTCAGCACAGAAAACCACGGCTTGTCCCACAGGTCACGCATACTGTACCTCTCAATCTCCTGTGGATTCACGCAGGATCAGATTCGTTTCCGTATAAACAGTCCGATAATTCAGCGAGGGCTCCTCAATACGGGTCATAAGCAGATTGGCGGCGGCATACCCCATGATTTGCCCGTGAATATGAATGGATGTCAGCCGAGGTGAAAAATACGATGCCTCTTGGCTGTCATCAAATCCGCAGATCCAGATGTCATCCGGAACGGAATAGCCAAGACGATGCAAGGCATTGATAAGATCCATTGCTATAAAATCATTGGCGCAGATAAAAGCGTCCGGTATGGTCGGGCAGCCGCGCAGCGACTGATACAGATACTCCGAATAGTTTGGCTGTGCTTTTTGCGTTGCGCAGGTCGGCCAGTCGGTTGCCATACCAAAATGCTCGGCTGCATCTTTGTAAGCCAGGTAACGTTCATGAAAAGACTGGCAGTGCTCTTTATCCCCGGCAAATGCGATACGTTTTCGTCCGCGCTGTGCCATCTGCGCCATCATGTTCTGAATTTCAATACGGTTTTCCATATACAGCCGATCAGCCTGCAGCGGAGGGCGCATTTCCGTCACGGGTGTGTCCACAAAAAGAAGCGGAATGCCCAGCGTACAAAGCATCTGGGCGTAATCATAGTCAAATACTTCAAAGCAGATGATGCCTGCCGTGTGCTCTGTGTTTAAGGAAGACGGCAGCTCCTTTGCAGCCAGCTCAGCGGGCGAAATGCGGTGGATCGTCATACAGGCGTGAAGATGCTGAAGTTCTGATTGAAAGCGATCCAACATCATTGCGGCAAAGTGGGAGTTATTCAAAAAACGGGTTGTCAGTATGGCAATTTCCCGCTTATCGACGGGGAGAATGGAAGCATCCCCGGCGTTGCTGTTCCCATCAAATACCGGAAGGTAGGAAAATTGCTTGTATCCCATTTCGGCAGCCTTGCGCAGGATCTTCTCCCGTGTGGCATCGGCCAGAACGCCGGTGTTATTGATGGCCTTGGAAACCGTATTGCGGGAAAGCTGAAGCTCGTTGGCAATATCCTGAATGGTGACTTTGGTAGACATGGCCTGCCTCGATTCTGTACACTCTATAAGTAAGCAATGTACTTTACTATATTCTGTAGGTATCTCCGTCCGGGAAATTCCTGTGTTTCTGATACCAGTATAGTGCATATGCACAAATTAGTCAAATGTAAAAACGCAAATCAGCATATTGCACATTCGCGCGCACTGGTTTTTGTGCAGCTGCACGAATGTACCGTAATTCGCTTAAAAACGAGGAAAACGCCATTGACTTTTGCGATTGGTGATGGTATAAATAAATCACAGGGTTTTACAAATGCACCATTCAAGGGGGTCTGAGCAGAACATGTTGTGCAAATGTAAAACAAAGAAGAAACGGTACAATGAAATCAAAAAGGAGGAGAATGATTCATGAAACCAAAGTCAGTTGCACCCCAAAGCGCGGTCATGGCGGTTGACCGTAAACTGCATAATACATGGGTGTACATTAAGCGTCATTGGCAGCTCTACCTGCTATTTCTGATGCCGGCTGTATTGCTGACCCTTGTATTCCGCTACATTCCTATGGGCGGCGTACTGATCGCCTTCCAAAAATACAACCCGTTCAAGGGCATCTGGGGCAGCGAATGGGTCGGGTTCAAGAACTTTTCGCGGTTCCTGTCCTCGCCGGATTTCATGCGGTATTTGATCAACACCTTGAAACTGAGCGTCTATGGCTTGCTGTGGGGCTTCCCCATTCCGATTTTGTTGGCCTTCCTGCTCAACCGCATTAAAAGCAATAAGATCAAGCAGAAGGTACAGCTTGTCCTGTATATGCCCAACTTTATTTCCGTAATCGTGCTGTGCGGTATCGTGCGCGTTCTGCTGTCTGTCACAGGTCCTGTAAATGGGCTGTTTCATACCGGCATCAACTTTATGACATTGCCGGAGGCTTTCCGCCCGATTTACATCATCAGCGGAATCTGGCAGGGCGCAGGTTGGTCCTCCATTATGTACACAGCCGCGCTTTCCAACGCCAGCCAGGAGCTGAAAGAAGCCGCCATGCTGGACGGCGCGAACCTGATTCAGCAAATACGAACCGTTGAATGGCCCGCCATCAAGGATATGGTCGTGATTCAGTTCATCCTGCAGGCAGGCAACATTATGAGCATCGGCTTTGAAAAAGCCTACGCCCTGCAAACGGATCTGAACCTGGATTCGGCAGAAATCATCGCCACTTATGTGTATAAAAAAGGTCTGTTAGACGGTGATTACAGCTTTTCAACAGCAGTCGGTCTGTTCAACACAGTTATCAATGTCATATTGCTTATCGCTGTAAACAAAGTCGTTGCCAAGATGAACGATGGGCAAGGCTTGTAAGGAGGTGCCCGCTATGTCTAAGAAAAAGTCGGGAATGCAGATCTATACCAAACAAGACAAAGCCATCCTCTACTGCGGCTATGCACTGTTGGCTGTGTTTCTCATCGCCATTATTGTGCCGATGGTTTACATTGTGATCGCTTCGTTCATGGATCCCGTCACATTGCAAAACAAGGGCATTTCCTTTGACTTCAGCAAATGGAGCCTGGATGCCTATGAGCGCGTCATCTCGGACAAACAGATATGGGTCGGCTTCAAAAACGCTGTTCTTTATTCGGTTATATTTACCGTCATTTCCGTTGCCGTAACGATGCTGGCAGCCTATCCGATGTCGCTGCCGGACTTCAAGGGCAAGAAATTCTTCAACACCTTATTCGTTATCACGATGTTCTTCAACGGCGGTCTGATCCCTACCTACCTGCTCATCAACAATATCGGTCTGCTGGATTCCATGTGGGCGGTTATCCTGCCGGGTGCATTCAGCGTCTGGAATATGATCATTGCCCGTACCTACTATCAGGGGATCCCGCGTGAGCTTCGTGAGGCAGCCGATGTGGATGGTGCCAGCGAAATGCGCTACTTCTTTAATATCTTGCTGCCGGTTTGTATGCCGGTAGTGGCGGTGCTTGCTCTTTGGCAGTTTGTCGCTATGTGGAACAGCTATTTTGACGCGATGATCTACCTGAACAGTGCCTCCAAACAGCCCCTGCAGTTGGTGCTGCGCTCTATCCTGATCCAAAGCCAGCCCGAATCCGGTATGATTGCCGATATTCAAAGCACGGCTGAACGCGCAAAAATGGCCGAGCTGCTCAAGTATGCAACCATTATCATTTCCAGCCTGCCGCTGCTGGTCATGTACCCCTTCTTCCAAAAGTATTTTGATGCAGGCATTATGGCGGGCTCCGTCAAGGGCTGATTGTTAGGAAAACTCGACCGGGATTTCCCGGCCGCAATATTAAAAAAGGAGAAAAACGCAATGAAAAAATTGATTTCACGCCGCAATTTCCTCAAAATGGGCGCCCTGGCGAGCGCTGTTATGATGCTGGCCGCCTGCGGCGGCGGTGCCGGAGGCGGAAAAGATTCGGGTGCCAATGTAGATGTTACCGGTACCGTTTCGTTTCCTCTGGCGGAGCAGGTAACCTTTACCGGTATGACAAGCTATCCGGTCGGCAGTGAATCCGATCCGAACAACCGTACCATTTTCAAACGTCTTGAGGAAGCCACCAATGTACATATCGACTGGACGGCTATTCAGGCTGACCAGTGGAGCGATAAAATCACCCTGAATATGTCCAACCCCAGCACTCTGACGGATTTTGTCTTTACGGCAGATTTCAGCGACAGTGACCTGCTGCGCTACGCAGATCAGGGCGTTATTGTCAATCTGGAGGACTACATCGACAACAATATGCCCAACCTCAAGAAGGTTTTTGAGATGTACCCGGAGTACCGTACCATGTGTACAGATTCCGAGGGACATATCTGGGCGCTGCCGTGGATCGAGCAGTTGGGCACTGAAAAGACGGCGATCCAGACGGTGGGCAATATGAGCTTCATCAACAAGAAGTGGCTGGATTTCCTGGGTCTGGAGATGCCGACGACGGTAGATGAATTTGAGCAGGTACTGATCGCTTTCCGTGACAACGCGGATGCCATCAAGAGTGAGTTTGGCATTGAGGGTGATATCATCCCGATGTCCTGCATTGTCAACAACGGTGACCAGGATCCCAGCATCCTGATCAACGGCTTTGGTGAGGGCTATGGTGATGCCGATAAGGATCGCCACATTGCCGTCACGGATGACCTGAAAGTTATCTGCGCGGCCACGCAGCAGGGCTACCGTGAAGGTCTTGACTGGCTGCACAAACTGTATTCTGAAAACCTCATTGACCCCGAATGCTTTACGCAGGAATGGTCCACCTATGTTTCTAAAGGCAAGGCCGGTCGTTACGGCGTCTGCTTTAGCTGGGATGTTGCCAATATCGACAACCTGACCGATTGGGAACCCCTTCCCGCACTGACTGCCGATACCCGCAATATCACCCCGCAGAACGGTTCCTTCACCAGCGGCTTTGGGCGCGGCAAGTGTGTTGTCACCGCCAAGGCATCGAACCCCGCGCTGGTTTGTGCCTGGCTTGACCAGATGTATGCACCCCTGCAGTCTCCCCAGAACAACTGGGGTACCTACGGCGATGAAACCGGTTTCAATATCTTTGAAATGTCCACCAACGATAAGGGCGAGCCGATGCTGAAGCATGCCCCCCTCGGCGATGCGTCCCCCGTTGAAGTCCGCGAAGCACAGTGCGTCGGCGGTCCTCTGGCGGTTCTGGATGATTACTACGGCGTTTATGTCACCTGCCCGGACGATGCACAGTACCGTTTGGACTGGATCAAGGATATTTACACCCCGGATATGAACAAAAAGTATGTTTACCCCAATGTTTTTATGAGCACCGAGGACACCGAGCAGGTTTCCAACCTTCAGGCAGATCTCCAAACCTACATGAACACCCAGAAGGCAAACTGGATCATGAACGGTACTACCGATGCTGAGTGGAATGAATACCTCGACAAACTGGAAGCCTACGGATTGTCTGACTATCTGGCAATTATGCAGAAGTATCTTGACGCCTATTACGCAAAGCAATAAGTTACACCAGGAGGAATCCATGAGCAATATAATTTTGCAGAAAGCACGCGATTACGAGGAAGAGCACAGCGCTGCCATTTCTGCGGCAGAGCGCCCTGCCTACCACTTGACCCCTTATGTAGGCTGGATGAATGACCCGAACGGCTTTTCCTTCTATCATGGGAAATACCACCTGTTTTACCAGTATAACCCCTACGCAACACAATGGGGTCCGATGCACTGGGGACACGCGGTCAGCACAGACTTGCTGCATTGGGAGTATCTGCCCTGCGCCATTGCTCCGGATTCTCCGTCTGATAACGGCCCCGGCTGCTTCTCCGGCTCGGCCACCGAAATGGACGACGGCCGTCAGCTCTTAATGTACACCAGCGTGGTTTCTGAAAAACAGCCGAATGGTGAAATGCGGGATATTCAGACCCAGAGCGTTGCTGTGGGCGATGGATTGGATTACGAAAAACCTGCCTGCAACCCGGTGCTGACCCAGAAAGATTTGCCTGAAGGATACAGCAAATTCGACTTCCGTGACCCGAAGATCTGGCGCGAAGCTGACGGCACCTACTCTGCCGTGACCGTTGCCCTGACCGAGGACGGCAGCGGTGCAGCCGTACTGTTCCAAAGCAAAGACGGTTTCGACTGGCATTTTGTTACCGTGCTGGCGCGCAACAACAACGTGTACGGCAAAATGTGGGAGTGCCCGGACTTTTTCCCGCTGGACGGCAAGCATGTACTGATGGTCGGACCGATGGAAATGCGTCCGTCCGGTGAGTTCCACAACGGACACAATGTGATCGCATTTGTCGGCAGTTATGATGAGAAAACCCATACCTTTACCCGCGAACAGGTGCAGCTGGTGGACGGTGGCATCGACTTTTACGCCACCCAAACCACACAGGCACCCGATGGGCGCCGCCTGATGACGGCGTGGCTGCAAACCTGGTCGGACACCGAGGATAAGCCGCAGGGATGCAAGTGGTTCGGGCAGACCATCTGCCCGCGCGAGCTGCATCTGAAGGACGGACGCATTGTGCAGACCCCGGTTCGGGAGCTGGATGCCGCCCACGGTAAGCGCACGCTGCACGAAGATGTGACCGTACAGAATGAAACGGCGCTGGCTGACATCGGCGGGCGCATTGCCGACCTGACCGTCACCGTGGCAGCGGGCGAATACCGCAGCTTTACCGTCAAGCTGGCAGCTGATGCAGCGTATCACACCTGCCTAACCTATGACCCCTACACCTCGCTGCTGACGCTGGATCGCAGCTGTGCCGGTTCCCGCGCCGATATTGTGCATACCCGCAGCTGCAAGGTGCGCAGCCAAAACGGCGCTCTCAAGCTTCGCATCCTGCTGGATAAAAACAGCGTGGAGGTTTTTGTCAACGATGGCGAGCAGA
>OHWS01000726.1_pt1 | contig 11079 bp, 3 predicted proteins | sample 1579751 | NCBI WGS metagenome assembly OHWS01 (sample SAMEA3882517, study PRJEB24775) | human gut metagenome | biome: human-associated habitat; feature: intestine environment; material: feces | place: Netherlands | collected 2009/2010
AGCACGTTCTTGCCCTTGGCGTCGATGGCCTTGCCGTCGGCAAATTTGCTGTCCAGCAGGCTCCTGGTCACGCTGGTGAGGTAGTCCACCGCAAAGTGGACGCCGTTGGCGTCCCGGCCGGGCACGTTCAGGTCGCGGGCCTGCTTGGCACCGCAGCACAGCACCACGGCGTCGTAGCTGCTCAGCAGCTCTTCGGCGGCAAGGATGCCGCCCACATCCATGTTGGTGCGGAACTCCACGCCCTCGGCCTGCATGAGTTTGATGCGGCGCTCGATGACCGATTTGTCCAGCTTCATGTTGGGGATGCCGTACATCAGCAGCCCGCCCACCCGGTCGGCGCGCTCGAATACGGTCACGGCGTGGCCGCGCTTGTTCAGGTACTCGGCCACCGACAGGCCGGACGGGCCGCTGCCCACCACGGCCACGCTCTTGCCGGTGCGGGCCGGGGGCGGGGCGGCGTGGAGCCAGCCCTTGGCGTAGCCCGTCTCGATGATGGCGTGCTCGTTCTCACGCACGGTCACGCTGCTGCCGGTCACGTCCCCGCAGGTGCAGGCGGCCTCGCACAGGGCGGGGCACACCCGGCTGGTAAACTCCGGGAAGCGGTTGGTGGCCATCAGGCGGTGGAGCGCCAGCTCCCACTTGCCGTGGTACACCAGATCGTTCCACTCCGGGATGAGGTTGTTCAGCGGACAGCCGGAGGCCATGCCGCCGATCATCATGCCCGCCTGACAGAAGGGCACGCCGCAGTCCATGCAGCGGGCGGCCTGCGTCTGCTGCTGCTCCCGCGAGAGCCAGATGTGGAACTCGTTAAAATTTTCAAGGCGCTCCAGCGGCGCAACGTCCGTGCTGGTCTTGCGCGCATAATCCATAAATCCTGTTGTCTTACCCATGCTGCTGCCCCTCCTTACTTATGCTTCTGCACTGCATAAAATGCTTCGATCTGTGCCTGCTCGCCGTCCAGACCACGCTCCTCTACCGAGGCGATGACCCGCAGCATGCGGTCGTAATCGTAAGGCAGCACCTTTTTGAATTTGGGCAGGAACGCACTGAAATTGTCCAGAATCTCCTTGCCGCGCGGAGAGCCGGTGGCCTCCACATGGGCGCGGATCAGCTCCTTCAGGGTGGCAACATCGTACTTGTGCTCCACCGGCTCCAGGCTGACGGTCTCCTTGTTCACCCGCTGGTAGAAGTCCCAGTTCTCGTCCAGCACATAGGCAATGCCACCGGTCATACCGGCTGCAAAGTTTTTGCCGGTCTGTCCCAGCACCACCACGGTGCCGCCGGTCATGTACTCGCAGCCGTGGTCGCCCACGCCCTCCACAACGGCGGTCGCGCCGCTGTTGCGCACGCAGAAGCGCTCGCCGGCCACGCCGGAGATGAACGCCTTGCCGCTGGTAGCGCCGTACAGCGCCACGTTGCCGGTGATGATGTTCTCCTCGGGCTTGAAGTCGATGCCCTGCGGCGGGCGCACGATGATCTTGCCGCCGGAAAGGCCCTTGCCCATGTAGTCGTTGCAGTCACCCACCAGCTCCAGCGTCAGGCCATTGGGGATAAAGGCACCAAAACTCTGGCCGCCTGCACCGTTGCAGTGCACGGTGTACACATCGTCCGGCAGGTCGTTGCCGTATTTACGGGTGATCTCGCTGCCAAAGATGGCACCAAAGGCGCGATCCACGTTGGAAACATTCAGGCTGACGCTCTGGGGAGCCTTGCTGCCCAGCTTGAACTTCTTCATCAACACCTTCATGTCCAGCGTGTTTTCCAGATGGAAGTCGTAGCTGTCCTCCTTGATAAAGTGGACGTTGCTGTTTGCAATGGCGGGGTTGTGCAGGATGCAGTCCAGATCCAGCTTTGCGGCACGGCTGCCCGGGGCGGCGGGCTTGACCCGCAGCAGGTCGGTGCGTCCCACCAGCTCGTCCACGGTGCGCACGCCCAGCTTTGCCATGTACTCCCGCAGCTCCTCTGCCACAAAGGTGAGGTAGTTGATGATGTACTCCGGCTTGCCCTTGAAGTTCTTGCGCAGCTCGGGGTTCTGGGTGCAGATGCCCATGGGGCAGGTGTCCAGATTGCACACGCGCATCATCACACAGCCCTCGGCCATCAGCAGGGTAGTGCCGAAGCCGAACTCCTCTGCGCCCAGCATGCAGCTGATGGCTACATCCCGGCCGGACAGCAGCTTGGAGTCGCTCTCAATGCGCACGCGGGTGCGCAGACCGTTCAGGATCAGGGTCTGGTGGGTCTCGGCGATGCCCAGCTCCCAAGGCAGACCTGCGTGCTTGATGGAGGTGCGGGGCGCAGCACCGGTGCCGCCGTCATAGCCGGACACCAGAATGACCTGTGCGCCGCCCTTGGCAACACCGGCGGCAATGGTGCCCACACCGGCCTCGCTGACCAGCTTGACGTTGATGTTAGCGCTGCGGTTGGCGTTTTTCAGATCGTAGATCAGCTCTGCCAGATCCTCGATGGAGTAGATATCGTGGTGGGGCGGGGGCGAGATGAGGCCCACGCCGGTGGTGCTGTGGCGGGTCTTGGCGATCCACGGATACACCTTGGCACCGGGCAGGTTGCCGCCCTCACCGGGCTTTGCGCCCTGTGCCAGCTTGATCTGGATCTCCTCGGCGCTGACCAGATATTTGCTGGTCACGCCAAAGCGGGCAGAGGCCACCTGCTTGATCTTGGAATTGCTCTCGCTGTGGTAGCGCTCCTCAGGCTCGCCGCCCTCGCCGGTATTGCTGCGCCCGCCCAGACGGTTCAGGGCGATGGCAATGGTCTCGTGTGCTTCGCTGCTCAGTGCGCCGTAGCTCATGGCAGCACCCTTGAACCGCTTGACGATGCTGGAGACCGGCTCCACTTCTTCCAGCGGGATGCCGCCGTCTGCGGCGTAGTTGAAGTCCAGCAGACTGCGCAGATGCACACCCTCGGCACCCATGTTGTCCACCGTCTGGGTGAACTGCTTGAAGGTGTCGTAATCGCCGGTGCGGCAGGCCTTCTGGAACAGGTGGATGGTCTGGGGGTTGAACAGGTGCTCTTCCTTGCCGCTGCGGAACTTGTGGGCACCGCTGTCGGCCAGCTCCATGTTGATATCCAGTCCCAGCGGGTCAAAGGCAGCGTTATGCAGCGCCTCCACATCGGCCTGAATGTCTGCCATGCTGATGCCGCCCACGCGGCTCACCGTGCCGGTAAAGTATTTATCAATGACCTCCTTCGAGATGCCCACAGCCTCAAAGATCTGGCTGCTCTGGTAGCTCTGGATGGTGGAAATGCCCATCTTGGAGGCAATCTTCACGATGCCGTTGAGGATGGCGTTGTCGTAGTCCTGCACAGCGGCGTAATAGTCCTTGTCCAGCAGACCCTCGTCGATCAGCTGCCCGATGGTCTCGTGTGCCAGATAGGGGTTGATGGCGCAGGCACCGTAGCCCAGCAGGGTGGCAAAGTGGTGCACCTCCCGGGGCTCGGCGCTTTCCAAAATCAGCGCCAGTGCGGTGCTCTTTTTGGTGCGGATGAGGTACTGGGACACTGCCGAAACAGCCAGCAGGCTGGGGATGGTCACATGGTATTCATCCACGTCCCGGTCGGACAGGATGATGATGTTCGCACCCTCCTTGTAGGCGCGATCCACTTCCAGAAATACCCGGTCGATGGCCTTTTCCAGACTGGTGTTCTTGTAGTAGTTGATGGACACCGTAGCCACCTTGAAGCCCGGCACGTTCATGTACTTGATCTTCAACAGGTCGGTGTTGGTCAGGATGGGGTTGTGCACCTTGAGCACCTTGCAGTTCTCCGGCTTATCCTCCAGCAGGTTGCCGTGGGCACCGATGTAAACGCTGGTGGAGGTGACCACCTTCTCCCGGATGGCATCGATGGGCGGGTTCGTCACCTGTGCGAACCGCTGCTTGAAGTAGTTGAACAGCGGGGGATGCTGGCTGCTGAGCACGGCAAGCGGGGTGTCGGTACCCATGGCACCGGAGGGCTCTGCGCCCGCCCGCGCCATGGCAAGGATCATGGTGTTCACGTCCTCGTACTTGTAGCCGAACACCTTCTGCAGCCGGGTCAGCTGCTCGCCGGTGTAGCTTTCTACCTTCACGTTGGGGATCTTCAGCCCGCTCAGCTGCACCAGATTGCGGTCGATCCACTCGCCGTAGGGCTCGCGGCTGGCGTAAAGCTCCTTCAGCTTTTCGTCGTCCACCACCTCGCCCTTGACGGTATCCACCAGCAGCATCTTGCCGGGACGCAGGCGCTCTTTGACCAGAATGTTCTCCGGGTCGCATTCCAGCACACCCACCTCAGAGGACAGGATCATGCGGCCGTCCTTGGTGATGTAGTAGCGGCTGGGGCGCAGACCGTTGCGGTCCAGCACCGCGCCCATCACATCGCCGTCCGAGAACAGGATGGCGGCGGGGCCGTCCCACGGCTCCAGCATGGTGGCGTAGTACTGGTAGAAATCCCGCTTTTTCTGGCTGATATTCTTGTTATTCTCCCACGGCTCGGGGATGGTGATCATCACGGCCAGCGGCAGATCCATGCCGTTCATCACCATAAACTCAAGGGTGTTATCCAGCATGGCGGAGTCCGAACCGGAGGTGTTGATGATGGGCAGGATCTTGTTCATATCGTCCTGCAAAATGGGGCTGGAAATGCTCTCCTCACGCGCCAGCATGGCATCGGTGTTGCCCTTGATGGTGTTGATCTCGCCGTTGTGCAGGATAAAGCGGTTGGGGTGTGCACGCATCCAGCTGGGGTTGGTGTTGGTAGAAAAGCGGCTGTGCACCATGCCGATGGCGGACTCATAATCCGGGTCCTGCAGATCAGCGTAGAAGCGGCGCAGGTCGTGCACGAGGAACATACCCTTATACACGATGGTGCGGCTGGACAGGCTGGGCACATAGGTGCCGTTGCTGGCCTGCTCGAACACGCGGCGCACGATGTACAGGCGGCGGTCAAACTCAATGCCCTTGCTTACCTTGGCGGGCTTTTTGATGAAGCACTGCCAGATGGAGGGCATGCAGTCGCGGGCTTTCTGGCCCACGGCGTCCGGGTCCACGGGCACCTTGCGCCAGGCCAGGAACTCCAGCCCCTCCTTGCGGGTGACCACCTCGAACAGCTTCATGGCCTGTGCCCGCAGGTGCTCGTTCTGGGGGAAGAAGAACATGCCCACACCGTACTCGCGCTCGTTGCCAAGGCTGATGTTCAGTTCTTCGGCCACCTTGGAGAAGAACTTGTGGCTGATCTGCAGCAGGATGCCCACGCCGTCGCCGGTCTTGCCCTCGGCGTCCTTACCGGCGCGGTGCTCCAGCCGCTCCACGATGCGCAAAGCGTCGTCCACGGTCTGGTGGCTCTTGCGGCCCTTGATGTCCACCACAGCGCCGATGCCGCAGGCATCGTGCTCGAACTGTGGGTCATACAGACCAAGGGTGGTTTTCTGCTCTGTAAAGTTTTCCATAGTCTTTCCCATCCTTTTTACTTGTTTACCGGGGGCTGCGGCACCCTCCGCAGCTTTTTATCCCCTGCAAAAAGAAAAAAGCGCCCCGCAAGGGCATAGGATGCCCCTGCGGAACGCCTTTGTTCCGATACCTGATATTATACAGATTCCTGAAAAATCTTCAAGTGACAGCTGCACCAAATATGCTACACACATTGCGCCGCTTCTTGTGCGAAACGCCGCGAGCCCCCGCAGCTGTGCGCGGCATACAACCAAAACCGCCGCACCCGGCGGCCTTTTGCAAGGCACAGGATGCGGCGGTTCTTATGCGTCAGTGCGGAGATTCCTGCGGTTCAGGGGTGCTCAATGCTTGGGGGAAACCTGTTTGCGGGTGAAGAACCATCCGCAGGCCAGCAGCAGGGAGCCCAGGCTTGCCAGCACACCGGCCATCCAGCTGGTGGTGCCGGTCTGGGGCAGGGTGGGCACTGCCGGGGCAGCGGGCTGTGCGGCGGCGGGCGCTTCCGTGTGGGGAGCCTGAGCCGGGGCGTCGGATGCAGCGGCAGCTTTGGTGCCGTTGGTGTCGTCAGAGTCAGCCGGGGCTTCCGGGGCGGAGGCGTCTGCGTCGGGGTCCGGTGCCAGAGAGATCTCTTCCACCGGCCGTACCTCGGCCACTTCCAGCTCCAGGCCATCCTCCTCCCAGGCAAACCCGATCTCTTCCGGGGTGGTGTAGCTGATCTGGATGGGCGGCTTCTCCGGCAGGATGGGCACCTCCACGGTCACAGTCACTTCTTGGGTTACTTCTTCGGTCAGGGCCTGCCCGGCGGGCTCAGCAGTGCCCGGGGCGGGGGCCTCCGGCTGGGGTTCCAGCGCGGCGACCGACGGGGCGAGACAAAGCAGGGCACCCAGTGCCAGCGAGAGCGCAAACATTCTGCACTTCATAGCCTTGTCCCCCTTTCATAAGAATTCATACTATTATAATATGCATGGCGGGGATGGAATGCAAGCTCCACCGCCATTTTTTGGTGGAGTGAATAAAAACCGGAAAAATTCCTTGGGCAGAATCGCTAGTTTTGAGTTGCGAGTTTGTTGCAAAATAACCAAACGAAACCTTACCTGCCCAGAATGGCCCGCAGGTCGGCTTCCGGGGTGGCAATGGGCTTGAGGCCGTACCGTTCCTGCAGGGTGCGCACCACCCCCGGCGAGAGGAACGGGGGCAGGGTAGGCCCCAGCCGGATGTTCCGGATGCCCAGCGCCAGCAGCGCGATGAGGATGCACACGGCCTTCTGCTCAAACCAGCACAGCACCAGCGAGAGGGGCAGGTCGTTGACGCCGCAGCCAAAGGCGTCGGCCAGCGCCAATGCGATGCGGATGGCGCTGTAGGCGTCATTGCACTGGCCCACGTCCAGGATGCGGGGCAGGCCGGTGCCCGGCACGGTGCCAAGGGGCAGGTCGTTCAGGCGGAACTTGCCGCAGGCCAGGGTCAGCAGGATGGTGTCGGGCGGGGTAAGGCGGGCAAACTCGGTGTAGTAGCGGCGGCTGGGCCGGGTGCCGTCGCAGCCGCCCACCAGAAAGAAGTGCCGCAGCTTACCGTCCCGCACCGCCTGCACGATCTCGTCCGCGTGCTGCAGCACGGCGGTGCGGGCAAAACCGGTGGTCACCGTGGAGCCGCCGTTCAGGCCGGGTAGCAGGGTGTCCTGCGCGTAGCCGCCCAGCTCCAGCGCCTTTTCGATCACCGGGGAAAAGTCGCGCCCTTCGTCGATGTGGGGCACGCCGGGGTAAGCCACCACCGAGGTGGTGAACACCCGGTCGGCGTAGCTGGCGCGCAGGGGCATGATGCAGTTGGTGGTGAACAGGATGGGCGCGGGGATGTCCTCGAACTCCCGCTGCTGGTTCTGCCATGCGGTGCCAAAGTTGCCCTTGAGGTGGGGGTAGCGGCGCTTCAGCTCCGGGTAGCCGTGGGCGGGCAGCATCTCCGAGTGGGTGTAGACGTTGACGCCCCGGCCTGCAGTCTGTTCCAGCAGCTGCTGTGCGTCGTAGAGGTCGTGGCCGGAAATCACGATGAACGGCCCCTTTTCAATGGTCAGGGGCACCTGCACCGGTTCCGGATCGCCAAACGCGCCGGTGTTGGCCGCGTCCAGCAGCTCCATGCAGCGGTAGCTGGCTTCTCCTGTGGCCTGCACCAGCTGCCACAGGGCGTCGGTGGTCTGGCCGGGGTCGCCCACGGCCTGCAGGGCGGTACAGAAGAACCGGTCCAGCTCCGGGTCGATGCGGCCCAGCACCCGGGCGTGGTAGTTGTAGGCGGCCATGCCCCGCAGGCTGAACAGCACAAAGCATTTCAGGCTGCGCCGGTCGGCATCCGGTTCCCGCCAGAGGGCCTGCATGTCGTAGTCCGGGCCGGTGCCGGGGCTGGCGTCGTGCACCCGACGGGTCAGCGCGTCCACGGCGGCGGGGTCAAAGTTCACGTTGGTAATGGTGGTGAACAGCCCCTGCATCAGCAGCCGGGCCTGTTCCGGGGCCGGGCCGCGCCCCGCCGCGATGAGCTGCCCGGCAAACGCGATGAGCGCCCCGGTGAGCCGGTCCTGTGCGGCGGCTGTCTCGGCCGACTTGCCGCACACCCCCGCTGCGCCGGTGCAGGCGGTGCAGCCCGCCGCCTGCTCACACTGAAAACAAAACATCTGCTCGTCCATACAAAACTCCCTTTCTGCCATAAGGTACTGCCAGTGTGGGCAGAGCGGGGCGGGATTATACCAAAAAAGAGCCGCACCCCTGCGGGCGCGGCTCTTGGACGATGCAGTATGACTTAGTAGGTGATGCCCTGTGCCATCATGGCGGTAGCAACCTTCAGGAAGCCGGCGCAGTTTGCACCGACCATCAGGTTGCCCTCAGAACCGGCAGCCACAGAAGCATCGTAGGAAGCGTGGAAGATGCCCTCCATGATGCCCTTCAGCTTGGCATCCACTTCCTCAAAGCTCCAGCTCAGGCGCTCGGAGTTCTGGCTCATCTCCAGACCGGAGGTAGCCACGCCGCCTGCGTTGGAAGCCTTTGCGGGTCCGTACAGGATGCCGTTGGACAGGTAGACCTCGATGGCCTCCGGGGTGCTGGGCATGTTAGCGCCCTCGCAGACCACGGTGCAGCCGCCCTTTACCAGAGCCTCGGCAGACTCCTTGTTGATCTCGTTCTGGGTAGCGCAGGGCAGGGCGATGTCGCAGGGGACCGTCCAGACCTGGGTGCAATCAGCCACATAGGTAGCACCGGCGTGGGTCTCGGCGTACTCCTTGATGCGGCCACGGCGCACTTCCTTCAGGTCCTTGACGTAAGCCAGATCAATGCCGTTGGGGTCGTAGACGTAGCCGTTGGAGTCGGACATGGTAACCACCTTGGCGCCCATCTGGGTCGCCTTTTCGCAGGCGTAGATAGCCACGTTGCCGGAGCCGGAGATGACCACGGTCTTGCCCTGGAGGCTGTCGTTCCGCATGCACTTCAGGGCCTCAGCGGTGAAGTAGCACAGGCCGTAGCCGGTAGCCTGGGTACGGGCCAGAGAACCACCAAAGGTCAGGCCCTTGCCGGTGAGCATACCGCCCTGGAAGCTGTTGGTCAGGCGCTTGTACTGGCCGAACAGATAGCCGACCTCGCGGCCGCCGACACCGATATCACCGGCGGGGCAGTCCACGAACTGGCCGATGTGGCGGTACAGCTCGGTCATAAAGCTCTGGCAGAAGCGCATCACTTCCATGTCGCTCTTGCCGTGGGGGTCAAAATCAGAGCCGCCCTTGCCGCCGCCCATGGGCAGGGTGGTCAGGCTGTTCTTGAAGGTCTGCTCGAAGCCCAGGAACTTCAGGATGCCCTGATTGACAGAGGGATGGAAGCGCAGGCCGCCCTTGTAGGGGCCGATGGCACTGTTGAACTGCACGCGGTAGCCGCGGTTCACCTGGACCTTGCCCTGATCATCGACCCAGGGCACACGGAACATGATGATGCGCTCGGGCTCGACCAGGCGCTCGATCAGACCGGCCTTCTCGTACTCGGGGTGGGCAGCCACAACGGGCTCCAGGCTCTCGAGGACTTCCTCAACAGCCTGCAGAAACTCCTTCTGCTCGGGGTTGCGCTTTGCAAGGCCCTCATATACACCCTGCAGGTAAGCATTCTGAATTGCCATAAAACGACACTCCTTTATATAATTTCAAACACCGCCTTCATGTTACCACCATAAAAGCAATTTTTCAAGTAGTTTTGGCTTACTTTTCAAAATTTTGTTTGCGGCAGGCGTGCCGGTGTTCTTGTCTTGTGGACAAATCGGCGTTTTTGCGCATAATTATACAACCGTTCATTCTGTCGCATACATCGTGACCCACGCGGCGGGCTGCCTGTCGGCCAAAAAGTCTGCCGGGTCCCAGAGGGCGTAGAGGCTGTACTGCGGGTCATAGCCGTCACGGGGGTTGGCGGTTGTCAGCCATTGGCCCGACGCGGTGCAGGCCAGCAGCAGCGCGGGGCGGCGCACGCCCTCCACCGTGACCGCAGGGGCCGGGAGGACGTCGCCGGTCTCCATGTCCAGCAGACAGTCCGCGTAGGCGTCCCCGACGTTCAGCACGCGGAGATACCGCTGCGGCACGCCCGCAAACGCCGGGCTGAAGGGTTCGCACACGTCGATGCCGTAGGTGTCAAACGGGATGGTCTCGAGCAGCGTTTTCTCGGTGCCGTCGGCGGTGTCAAAGTACAGCAGGGCGGCCTGTTGGCCGGGGGTGTCGGCATTGCGGAAATTGCCGGTGTAGTAGATCCTGCCGTCGTAATAGTTGTGGAAATAGCCGTCCGCGTAGGGGCGCGTGCAGATTTTCTCCCGCGCGCCGGTGGCGGGGTCGAGCCAGGCGTAGACGTAGACGGCGTGCGCCAAAATGGCTTTTTCCTGCTCGGTGCTGCCGAAATTGGGGAACGGCTCGTTCGCCTCGATGCGGATCGTCAGGAAGCGGCTGCCCTCGCAGGCGATGATCTTCTCGTCGGCCAGCATCGGGATGGTCTGCACCGTGTCATTTTGCCAGTCCCAGCGGTAGAGGGTGCCGGGCTGATGACTGGCGGCGAGGGGGCAGCCGTACAGGGCGTACTCGTCGCACCATTGCAGCTGCATGTGGTGGGGCAGGGCATCGGGCACCGCGGCCACGGGCGTTTTGCCGACGGCGGGGTCGATGCGGTAAATCTGCGTTGGGGCGACGTTTGTCAGCTCACCGGGATAGGTGTAGACCGTGCCGTCCACGGCCATGACGCCGACGCAGAAGTCGCTGGCCAGGTAGGCCGGGCAAGCGTCGGAGTCGTGGGTGCAGCCGGGAATATCGCAGTAGACGGACTGGGTCAGGGCCGCGTAGTCGGTTTTGAGGACGAGGGCCTCGGGGGTCATATTGCTGGCGTCCCGGAGCTCATAGAGCGCGTCGCCGGTGTTCCAGACGGGGCCGCTGTTTTGGTTCTGAGGGAGGGTGAGAAGATGGCCGACGGGGAATTTGGGGGTAAGCGGCGGGGCGGAGGTTTCGGCGGCGGGCTGTGATGGGGAGGACGCTGCGGCGTCAGGTTGTGCCGGGGAGGACGCTGCGGCGGAGGGGGAGGTTGTGGCGTCGGCGGGTTGTGCCGGTACGGCGGACGCGCAGGAGGTGAGCAGGAGGGCAGCGGTCAGGATG
>OHWS01000729.1_pt1 | contig 11039 bp, 9 predicted proteins | sample 1579751 | NCBI WGS metagenome assembly OHWS01 (sample SAMEA3882517, study PRJEB24775) | human gut metagenome | biome: human-associated habitat; feature: intestine environment; material: feces | place: Netherlands | collected 2009/2010
GCGAGGAACCCGCCCCGGGTGATGTCGTCATCCTGCTGGGCGGACGCACGGGCCGCGACGGTGTCGGCGGTGCCACCGGTTCCTCCAAGGCGCACAAGCTGACAAGCCTTGAGACCTGCGGTGCCGAGGTGCAGAAGGGCAACGCGCCCATCGAGCGCAAGCTGCAGCGCCTGTTCCGCCGCGAGGACGCCTGCCGCCTTATCAAGCGCTGCAACGACTTCGGCGCAGGCGGTGTGTCTGTCGCCATCGGTGAGCTGGCCGACGGCCTGCACATCGACCTGAACAAGGTCACCCGCAAGTACGAGGGTCTGGACGGCACCGAGCTGGCCATTTCGGAGAGCCAGGAGCGCATGGCCGTGGCCGTTGCTGCCGAGGACGCCGAGACCTTTATGAAGTACGCCGCCGAGGAAAACCTCGAGGCGACTATCGTTGCCACCGTCACCGAGGAAAAGCGGATGCGCGAGGTCTGGAACGGCAAGACCATCGTTGACCTCTCCCGCGAGTTCCTGAACTCCAACGGTGCCGAGCGCCACGCTGATGCGCACATCCTGCCGGGCCATGTCTGGCAGCCCCAGTTTGCCGGTGCAACGTTTGAGCAGAAGCTGGAATCCATGGTCAGCGACCTGAACGTCTGCAGCCAAAAGGGCCTGGGCGAGCGGTTCGACTCCACCATCGGCGCAGCCACCGTGCTGATGCCCTACGGCGGCAAGTACCAGCTGACCCCGACGATGGCTATGGCCGCCAAGCTGCCCGTGGACGGCGAGACGACGACCTGCTCCGGCATGGCGTGGGGCTTCAACCCCTACCTGACCGAGGCTGACCCCTACCGCGGCGCGTATATGGCCGTGGTCGAGAGCGTGACCAAGCTGGTCTGCGCGGGCTTCCACCACGAGGATATGTACCTGACGTTCCAGGAATATTTTGAACATATGAACGATAAGCCCGAGCGCTGGGGCAAGCCGCTGGCCGCCCTGCTCGGTGCGCTGGATGCCCAGATGGGTCTGGGCATTGCGTCCATCGGCGGCAAGGACTCGATGTCCGGCAGCTTTGAGGGCCTGGACGTGCCCCCGACGCTCGTCAGCTTTGCGACGGCCATCGGCAACACCCGCGACGTGCAGAGCCCCGAGTTCAAGAAGGCCAACAGCTCCGTTGTCATCCTGCGCCCCAACTACAAGAACGGTCTGCCCGAGATTGGCAGCCTGATTTCCATTTACAAGACCGTCGAACAGATGATCGACGAGGGCAAGGTGCTGGCTGCCGCCACGCCGGGCTACGGCGGTGTGGCCGAGGCACTGTTCAAGATGTGCGTCGGCAACCATGTGGGTCTGCAGTTGTCCAATGACATCGACCTGAACGATCTGTTCAAGCCCGCCTACGGCGCGGTCATTCTGGAGCTGCTTGATGCCTCCGCCGGTGAGTTCCTCGGCTTCACCACCGTGGACTACACGCTGGAGGCCGAGGGCAAGGCCATTGACCTGGCCCGTCTGCAGGAGCTGTGGGAGCAAAAGCTCGAGCCTGTATTCCCCTACCGCAAGGCCGGTGAGTTCGTCCCCGCGCTGGAGCATGACTGCCCCGCCAACAAGCGCGTGGCTCCCTCTGTGCGCCTGGCGACGCCGCGGGTCGTCATCCCCGTATTCCCCGGCACGAACTGCGAGTACGACACGGCCCGCGCGTTCCGCCGCGCAGGCGGCGACCCGCATGTTCTGGTGCTGAAAAACCTGACCCCCGCCAACGTGGCCGAGAGCTGCGAGGCGCTGGTGAAGGAGCTGGACGAGGCGCAGATCCTGATGCTGCCGGGCGGCTTCTCCGGCGGCGACGAGCCGGACGGCAGCGCCAAGTTCATTGCGGCGTTCTTCCGCAATCCGTCGGTGGCCGACGCAGTCAACCGTCTGCTGAACCAGCGCGACGGTCTGGCTTTGGGCATCTGCAACGGCTTCCAGGCACTCATCAAGCTGGGCCTGGTCCCCTACGGCGAGATCCGTCCCATCACCGAAAGCGACCCGACGCTGACGTTTAATACGATCCACCGCCACCAGTCCATGCTGGTGCGTACCCGCGTGGCCAGCAACAAGAGCCCCTGGCTGAGCAAATGCGACATCAACGACGAGCACCTGATCGCCATCAGCCACGGCGAGGGCCGCTTTGTCTGCAACGAGCAGCTGCTGAACCAGCTCATCGACAACGGCCAGATTGCGACCCAGTACGTTGACCTGCTTTGCCGCCCGACGATGGACATGCGCTACAATCCGAACGGCTCCGTGCTGGCAATCGAGGGCATCACGAGCCCGGATGGCCGTGTCTTTGGCAAGATGGGCCACAGCGAGCGCAGCGGCGAGCAGCTCTATAAGAACGTCACCGGTGACAAATACCAGCCGATCTTTGAGGGCGGCGTGAATTATTTCAAGCTTTGATATTTCGGAAAGTTTCTGCTATACTGGAACTATCAGCTTAAAAGATTGTGAGGATTTGACCCAATGGCACAACACGACAAATATATTTCGCCGTTCTCTACCCGCTATGCGTCGGATGAGATGCAGTACATCTTCTCTGATGACAACAAGTTCCGCACCTGGCGCCGGCTGTGGATCGCGCTGGCTAAGGCCGAGCAGAAGCAGGGCTTGGCCATCACCGATGAGCAGATTGCCGAGTTGGAGGCGCACAAGGACGACATCAACTATGAGGACGCCATTGCGCGCGAGAAGCTCGTCCGCCATGACGTGATGAGCCACGTCTACGCCTACGGCCTGCAGTGCCCCAAGGCAAAGGGCATCATCCATCTGGGCGCGACCAGCTGCTATGTCGGTGACAACACCGACGTCATCATCATGCGCGAGGGCCTGCAGCTCGTGCGCAAGAAGGTCATCGGCGTGCTGGCAAATCTGGCCAAGTTCGCCGACGAGTACAAGGATATGCCCTGCCTGGCCTACACCCACTGCCAGCCCGCGCAGCTGACCACCGTCGGCAAGCGCGCCACGCTCTGGATGAACGAGCTGTACATGGATCTGGAGGAGCTTGACCACCAGATCTCCCAGCTGGCGCTGCGCGGCGTTAAGGGCACCACCGGCACCCAGGCCAGCTTTGTGGAGCTGTTCAACGGCGACTCCGCCAAGATCAAGGCCGTCGAGGCCGACGTCTGCGCTCAGATGGACTTTACCAAGGTCGTGCCGGTCTGCGGCCAGACCTACAGCCGCAAGGTGGACTACAATGTGCTGTCCGCCGTGGCGGGCATCGGCCAGTCCGCCATGAAGATGGCGACGGACATCCGCCTGCTGGCGAACTTCAAGGAGATGGAGGAGCCGTTTGAGAAGAACCAGATTGGTTCCTCCGCTATGCCCTACAAGCGCAACCCCATGCGCTGCGAGCGTATCTGCGCCCTGAGCCGTTACCTGATGGTGGACGTGCTGAACCCCAGCTTCACCACCGGCACCCAGTGGTTCGAGCGCACCCTGGACGACAGCGCCAACAAGCGCGTGGCCATGGCCGAGGGCTTCCTGGCCACCGACGCCATCCTGAACATCATGCTCAACGTCACCGACGGCATCGTGGTGTACCCCAAGGTGGTGCGCAGCCGCCTGATGGCCGAGCTGCCCTTCATGGCCAGCGAGAACATCATGATGCAGGCTGTGGAAAAGGGCGGCAACCGTCAGGAGCTGCACGAGCGCCTGCGCCAGCACGCCATCGCCGCCGGTAAGCAGGTCAAGGAAGAGGGCCTGCCCAACGATATGGTGGACCGCATTGCCGCAGACCCGGCCTTTGGCCTGACCCGCGAGGAGATCGTGGCAGGGCTTGTGCCGGAAAACTTTGTGGGCCGTGCACCCCAGCAGGTGGAGGAGTTCATCGCCAACGTCCTGCAGCCCATCTTCGATGCTGACCCCGAGGATGTGGAGCAGCACGCCTCCCTGAGCGTCTGATAATAAGATCAATTGCAAAAAGGAGAAGCCCACGGGCTTCTCCTTTTTGCGTTTGTGCCTTGCACGATTTTGTTTGTCATGTTACACTGAGGGCATCATCAACAAAGGAGAACCGCTTATGCGTTTGGATAAATATCTGGCCGAAACTGCCCAGTGCACCCGCAGCGAGGCCAAAACCATGCTGGCAAAGGGGCGCGTGCAGGTAAACGACGCGGTGTGCAAAAAAGGGGACACCCAGCTGAAGGATACCGACACCGTGGCAGTGGACGGTGCACTGCTGACCTATCAGAAATTCGTTTACCTCATGCTCAATAAGCCCGAGGGGGTGGTGAGCGCCTCCACTGATAAGCGTGACACCACCGTGGTGGACCTGGTAGGGGACGCCTACCCCCGGCGGGAGCTGTTTCCGGCCGGGCGGCTGGATAAGACCAGCACCGGCTTTGTGCTGCTGACCGATGACGGCGGCTTTGCCCACGATATCCTGTCCCCCCGGCACCATGTTTCCAAGACCTACACCGTGACCATCGACACGCCGCTCACGCAGGAGATGCGCACCGGCTTTGCCGCGGGGGTCACGCTGGCCGACGGCACGGCCCTGTCCCCGGCCGAGGTGACCGCCCTTTCTCCGGACGGCCTGACCGTGCGGGTGGTGCTGAAGCAGGGGGTGTACCACCAGATCAAACGGATGTTCGGTGTGTACGGTGCCGGGGTGAATGCTTTGCATCGGGAGGCGATTGGCGGCCTTGCACTGGATGCACAGCTTGCCCCGGGGCAGTGGCGGGAGCTTTCTGACGAAGAAGTGGCAAAAATTACCAGATAAAACACTGCACTTTTCACGCGACTTTCAAAAATGTATCACAATTTACCGGTAAAATAACGGTAAGAACCACGCAAAAAGGCACTTTTTTGGCAAAAAATGGCCCCGAAAGATAATTTCAACAAGAAAGAATTATTTTTTTTGTTGAAATCTGTTGCAAAAGTAAATTCTTTTGTGTAAAATATAGATTGTAATGCGGCTAAATTGTTTAAAATCACAACCCATGCCGCCGCGGCTTGCACAAACGAGGAAAAGGGGTATCCATTTATGGCCAATAGAGTATTTCAAAGCGTGATCTACCAGATGAAGGACGCAATCAATCGGGTGGTCGGCGTTGTGGATGAGACTGGCGCTGTCATTTCCTGCTCGGAGCTGAACCTGATCGGCGAAGTGCGCGAGGGCTATATGGCCGAGCGTCTGACCGCAGGCGACCGCTTTGTGCGCGACGGCTATACTTACCAGCAGTTCTCCAACGCCAAGCATAACGATTATGCCGTGTTCGTGGAGGGCGCCGACGAGACTGCAGGGCAGTTTGCCGGTGTACTGGCCATCAGCCTGCAGAGCATCAAGCAGTACCACGACGAAAAGTTCGATAAGTCCAACTTTATCAAGAACGTGGTGCTGGACAACATCCTGCCCGGCGATATCTACGCTAAGGCACGGGAACTGCACTTTGCCACCGATGTTTCCCGCGTGGTGTTCATCGTGCGGGTGATCAGCGGCGGCGATATCTCTGCCTACGATGTGGTCAGCAGCCTGTTCCCCGATAAGCAGAAGGACTTTGTGTTCAATATCAGCGAGACCGACACCGTGCTGGTCAAGGAGATCCGCAAGGGCATCGACCGCACCGATATGGAGAAGCTGGCTGCCAGCATTGTGGATACCCTCTCCGGCGAGCACTACATCAAGGCCGTGGTAGGCATTGGCACCCCCATTGCCAACGTGAAGGATCTGGCTACCTCCTTTAAGGAAGCTCAGATCGCCATGGAAGTGAGCAAGGTGTTCGATACCGAAAAGCAGATCATCCGCTACGATAACCTGGGCATTGCTCGTCTGATCTACCAGCTGCCCACCACCGTGTGCGAGATGTTCCTGCGCGAGGTGTTCAAGCAGGGCAGCATCGAAAGTCTGGATCAGGAGACCCTGTTCACCATCCAGCGCTTCTTTGAGAACAACCTGAATGTGTCCGAGACCAGCCGCGGCCTGTTTGTGCACCGCAACACGCTGGTGTATCGTCTGGAAAAGATCAAAAAGCTGACCGGTCTGGATCTGCGTGAGTTCGACGACGCTATCGTCTTTAAGGTAGCGCTGATGGTCAAGAAGTACCTGTCCAACAACCCGGCCAAATATTGATGCAACCGCCGCACAGGGTTCCCTGTCCGGCACCGGAACCGGCCGCTCGACCCCGATGCTGGCCGGTTCTTTTTGCCTGTGGAAATGACCCCTTGCAGGCAGAACAGGCTGCAGGGGTCTTGACCATCAAAAAATTTTGATGTCAGGAGTAAAAGCGTTCCATGATCGATTTTGAACACGTCTCCAAAGAGTACAAAAAGGGCGGACGCCTGGCCCTGGAGGACATCAACCTCCATGTGGACGACGGCGAATTCGTCTTTCTGCTGGGCCATTCCGGTGCCGGCAAATCCACGCTGCTCAAGCTGCTCTCCCGCATCACCGCCCCCACCGAGGGCGAAATCAAGATCCGTGGCCGCGTGGCCTCGATGCTCGAGGTCGGCACCGGCTTCAACAACGAGATGACGGGCCGCGAGAACATTTATATGAACGGCGCGATTCTGGGCATGACCCGCGCCGAGATCGACGCAAAGCTGCCGCAGATCATTGAATTTTCCGAGTGCGGCGACTTCATCGACACACCCGTCAAGCGCTATTCCAGCGGCATGTTCGTCAAGCTGGCCTTCGCCGTGGCCGCGCATCTTGACAGCGAAATCATGGTCATGGATGAAGTTCTGGCCGTCGGCGATATGAAATTCCAGCAGAAATGCTTAGGGAAAATGAGCGACGTCGCCAATCAGGACGGGCGCACGGTGCTGTATGTCAGCCATAATATGTCGACCATTCGTCAGCTTTGCACCCGCTGCGTCGTGCTGGACAAGGGCAGGGTCATCTTTGACGGCGACGTGGAGCAGGCCATCGCGGTCTACATGGACACCACCGACGTCAACGTTGTCCACTACGACCTGGCCGACGTCGCCCGCATGACGGGCAGCGCGGGCAAGCGGTTCCGGCTGGAAACGCTGGATTTCGTCGGCAAGGAGTCGAGCGTGTTTGCCGATACCGAAAAGATGCGGGTGAAAATCACCTGGCGCGTTTCGGAGCCGTTCGCGGGCATCCACATGAAGATGAACCTCCACGCGCGGGATTCGACGCCCGTCGGCATCACCCATCCCGTCGATCTCGGCCCCGCCGAGCCGGGCAAAATCTACACCGCTGTGTTTGAATTTGACCCGAGTCTGCTGGGCGAGGGACAGTATTTCTTCTATCTCGACATTTTTGACGGCGCACTGGCCCACGCGGTCTGCCTGGACAAGCCCGTGACCGAGTTCGCCTTTGAGGTGACGAACAGCGACCTGACGATGCCCGAGTGGGCGTCCGGCTGGGGCCGCATCCACTTCCCGCCGGTCAAGCTCGTGCAGGAGTAAGCTATGAAACCGAATTTGTACATCTGCCACACCGCGTATCAGGTCTTGGTCGATCTGCTGCGGGCCGGGCGCTGCGCCGGCAAGCCCCACACGATGGTGCTCTCAGCCTCCGTGCCCGACACCGCCGCGCTGGCGGCACGTCTGGACGCGACGGGCGTGGTCAAGACTGTCCTTGTGGACGAGACGCGCTGGCCCGGGACCGTGACGGGGCTGTTTGCCCACCGGCGCGCGGCCCGCGCCTTTGAGAAGCTGTGCGGCTGGAAATTGAACCGTGCAGCGTTTGAAAATGTCTATATCCACAACGATTGGAGTGTGCTGGGCCGCTATTTGCAGGATTGCCGTGCCGGGTATATTCTGTGCGAGGACACGTTCGGCAGCACGCTCGGCCCTGACCAGCATCTTGTGACTGACCAGCGCGCTGCGGCGGATTTTGCCGCGAAGCAGCGCGGAAAAGGCTACCTGTACTGGGGCGACAGCCCGTGGTGCGTCCGCGTCGAGAGTGAGGACGCCGCGCGGTGTACGCTGTTCCCGGCGGACCGCATGGTGACGGACAGCAAGGCCAAACTGTTAGAGAGCCTGACCGACGACGAAAAAACGATGGTGCGCCGCGTATTTTTGACGCAGCCCCTGCCCGAGAAGGCAGACGGCGCAACGCTTTTGCTGCCCCGCAGCTTTGTGGCCGACGGGCTGATGACCCAAGCGGAGCAGGACGCGATGTTCAAAGCGGTGGCGGAAAAATACGCCGTTGGGCCGCTCTTTATCAAGACACACCCGCGAGACACGACGGATTACGCCGCCCTGTTCCCCGATGCAGTCATTTTGGAGCGCACGATGCCCAGCGAGGTGCTGAACTTCTGCCTCCCCTTCCATTTCGCCCGTGCCGTCACCGTGCAGAGCTTCGTCCTGCGCGGCTTCACCGCGGCGGATGAGAAGATCCTGCTGACGCTGGAGGAGGCGAAGGAACTGGTCTGATGCGCGGGGGAAACGGCATCCGGCCGGGAGGTTCTCTCCCTCCGGCGCTTCGCGCCACCTCCCTCGCAGAGGGAGGTCCTTTAGCCCCCTCTGCGAGGGGGCTCCGCCCGCAGGCGGTGGGGGAGAGAACCTTCCGCAGCCACAATGTAAAAAGGGAAAGCCACTATGCTCTACTATGACAAAAAGAATGTCCCATTGGCGCGGCAGCTCCGCAAGAACATGACACCGTGGGAAAATAAGCTGTGGTATCAGTTTCTCCGCACCTTCACCCCGCGCTTCCAGCGCCAAAAGCCCATCGGCGGCTATATCGCTGATTTCTACTGCGCGAAAACAAGGCTTGTCATCGAGCTGGACGGGGCACAGCATTACACGCCCGAGCAACAGCAGACCGACAGTCTGCGCACAGAGTTTTTCGCACAGAACCATATCAGGGTTCTGCGGTTCACCAATTTGGACATAGACCGCCGCTTTGACGGCGTATGCCAAACGATAGAGGCGGCTGTTCAGGCCGCCGTGTAAGCGAGGTACACTCATGAAAACAATCGCTGTGATCCCGGCGCGTTACGCCAGTACCCGGATGCCGGGCAAGCCGCTGGCCGATGTGCTGGGCAAACCGATGATCTACTGGGTCTACAAGGCCGCCAGGGCCTGCCCGAAGCTGGACGATGTGCTCATCGCCACTGACGACGAGCGCATTGCCGACGCCTGCAAAACCTACGATATGCGGTATATTATGACCAGCCCCGACCACGATACCCCTACCGGCCGCATCTGGGAGGTCAGCACCGTCGAGGACGCCGACCTCTACCTGCAGCTCATGGGCGACGAGCCGCTGGTCAACCCTGCGGCGTTCGACCTGATCCTGCCCGACACGCTGCCCGATGACCCCTATTACGTCGCGGTGCTGACGAACATTATGGAGCACCCCGCCGACGTCATCGACTTCTCGAACCAAAAGGTCGTGACGAACGCCGCACGGGAGATCCTGCTGATCTCCCGCAGCCCCATCCCCTACCCGAAGGGCACGCTGGATTTCGAGTACGAGAAGGTCACCGGCATTCAGCTATACAGCAAGCAGGCACTGAAATTCTACCATGATACGCCGAAATCCATCCTTGAAAAGGCCGAGGAAAACGACATGATGCGCTTTATCGAGAATGGCCACAAGGTACACGCCATCGTCAGCCCGTACAAGACGGTCAGCGTGGACACGCCGAAGGATCTGGCGCTGGTAAATGAAATTTTGAAGGAGAAGCAGCATGGCTGATATTAAACTGCTGGACTGCACCCTGCGCGACGGCGGCTATGTGAACAACTGGCAGTGGGGCTTCGGCTCGGCGCGCCGCATCATCCAGACGCTGACCCGCGCGGGCGTGGACATCGTCGAGGTCGGCTTTCTGCGCAATGTGGACGGCTACGACCCCGACGTAACGGTCTGCAACACGATTGAGGAGCTGAACCGCCTGCTGCCCGACGAGGGTCAGCGCGGCCACACGATGTACTCCGGCATGGCGATGCGCTCCAACTACGACATTGCCAAGCTGTCCCCCTACGACGGCCACGGCATTGAAATCATCCGTATCACCGCCCATGATTACGACATTAAGGACGGCATGGACTTTGCCCGCCGCATCAAAGAATTGGGCTACAAGGTCTCCATCAACCCCATCAACATCATGGGCTACAGCGACAAGGACCTGCTCTGGATCTTTGAGCAGGTCAACGAAATTCATCCGTGGCAGTTCTCCATTGTGGATACCTTCGGCAGCATGCGCCGCCGCGATCTGGAGCGCATCGTCAGCATGGCTGACCATAATTTAGCCCCGGACATCCGTCTGGCGCTGCACCTGCATGAGAACATGGCGCTGAGCTTCTGCCTGGCGCAGGAATTTCTCGACAAGCATCTGCGCCGCGACCTGGCTGTGGACGGCAGCCTGATGGGCATGGGCCGCATCCCCGGCAACCTGCCGATTGAGCTGATCGCCGACTATATGAATGAGTACTTCGGCGGCCACTACAACATTGACGACCTCATGGATGCCATTCAGGACCACATTGCGCCCATCAAGGGCAACTGCGCGTGGGGCTACACCCCGGCGTACTTCCTATCGGCCAGGTTCAATCTGCACCGCAACTATGCCGAGCATTACCTTGGCAAGGGCGATCTGACGAACCGCGACATCAACCATATTCTGGCGGCCATCGCGCCGAACATCGAGTCGAACAACAGCGGCAGCATGCCCAGAATGGTCGTGAACGAGGTCATCAGCACCGGACGCAGACGGCTCTTGCCGCCGGCGATCACCGCGTCGAAGACACCCGAGCCGCGCTCGATCAGAAGGTTCATGTAGTCGACCATCACGATACCGTTCTTCGTCACGATGCCCACCAGCATGATGGCGCCGATCAGGGCGATCAGCGACAGCGGCGTGGAGGTCATCCACAGCGCGAGGAACACGCCCGTGAAGGCGAACGGAATGGTGAACATGATGATGAACGGGAATTTGAGCGACTCGAACTGCGTGGCCATCACGATATACACCAGAATGACGATCAGGATGAGCAGCGTTCCCAGGTCGCCGAAGGCGTCGCCCTGATCCTCGACCGTACCGCCCACTTCGAGGTCCACGCCGTCGGGCGCGGGATAGTCGGCGAGGAGCTTTTCGACCTCGGCCACCACGT
>OHWS01000735.1_pt1 | contig 10970 bp, 9 predicted proteins | sample 1579751 | NCBI WGS metagenome assembly OHWS01 (sample SAMEA3882517, study PRJEB24775) | human gut metagenome | biome: human-associated habitat; feature: intestine environment; material: feces | place: Netherlands | collected 2009/2010
ACATCGTCAAAATCACAGCCTATGACGCTTTTTATGATATGTCAAAGGTGGATATGTCTTTGTGGTTTGCAGGCAAAGAGAACGAGGACGGCAGTTTTGCTTATGGTTATGCGCACTATCAAAAAGACGATAATTTTAAGAACTTTTATTCAATAATCGCAGAATTTGCCAAAGATTATGCAATTACAGGGGTTTCACCGCCGAGCTTATCTGTCTTTAGTGTACCGCTGAAATTTGATGATACCTGCGTGGAAAAGGTTATAAAGGACATTACCTTGTCAGATTTAATCCAAGCTTATGCAGAATTAACTTTGAGCTTTGCCGTTATAGATGCCGACGGAAAAATGCGTTTTAAAAGGCTGTATTCTCAATCTTCCGTTGAAACAATCGATTCGTACAAAGATTTATCCTTTGAAGATTACGAACTTGAGCCTATCCGTATGTACAGTGCTAAGTTTGCTGATAAAAAAGCGTTTTTGTATGGCAACAGTAACGATTTTTCGTGGTATGTTTCCGATAACATTTTGATGAGGTGCAGAACAACAGCAAGTGATATCGGCACAAAATATAATTCTGTTAATTTTTTTGGTGATGTATATAAATACCGCCCGACAAAAATTAAGCTGTTTTCGTATTGGTGGCTTGAGGCAGGCGATAAGTACACAATTAAAACTCCGTTTGAAGATTTGCCGACAATCGAAACATTTGTGTTCAATAAGAAAATGGACGGATTTATAACTGCCCTCACATCAAAGGGCGAAAAACGATTAGGAAAGGAAGTAAAAGAAAATGAACAAATACAATAAAATTGTCTTTGTGAACGGCTCTGCTCCGCCCCTCAATGCCGACAACCTCAACCATATGGACGAGGGGATTGAACAGGCAACAGACGGGGCAATTGCACTTGAAACCGAAATAGCCACGGCAAGAGGCGGTCAAAATTCACTCGGAGCAAGGCTTGATAAAACAGACAAGAGTATTGCCCGAAAGCTCGATTCAATGCCGTTTGACAGCGAGCCAAAAAATAACAGCCCGTGTTATCTCACAAGTGGTACGGTTTACAATGCTCTGCTTGTTAAAGCCGATAAAACCGCCTTGGCGACTAAATACGATTCGTCAAATATCGAACTCGGCACAGCTACTCTTACTCCGTACTCTACTCAGATTGATAAAATAAAATCTGCAACTTGCCTTTATGAAAGAATTGGCGATATCGTTATTGTAAATGTCACCGTCATTATGAACGCAACATCTTTAGGCGGAACATCTACAATAGCTTTGCTCAATATGCCTTTCTCAAACAAATCGGATGTGATTGTTCATGATATAGGCATAAGCAAAAACGGCGGAATGTTCAGAGGAAGTGTAAATAAATCGGCTTGGTTGCAGTTTACTCCACTCAATAAACAGGCTTATAATTTCGTCGCTGATGAGCAGGTAAACTTTTCTTTGATTTACAAAATATAAAAATAACGGAGGTATGAAAAATGGAACTTAAAGAAAAAATCACACTGGATATGCTCACAAGGGACAGCGTTTCGGTACTCAGACAGCAGTTTTTGACCTTTAACGGTGAAGAAATGCAGGTAGGTGGAAACATCCGCAATGCATACATGAACGACGAATCCGGCAGAGAACAGTTGAGAAAGGTTCTCTCTGATGAATACTTCAATGCCGTTATGGCAGTATGGCAGTGCTAATGACAGTCGGATAAAGAAATTGCATCAGATACCCGAGTAAGGTTCTGATGCAATCTTTGTTCATATCAAAAATTTGTCAGTAGCGGCGAACCGTGTTCGCCATAAATAAACAGTAAATTTCATATTAACAAAACAGTCGGGAAGACATTGCATTTTATTTTGCAAACTGTCTTCCCGACATTAATTTTCCATTTTCAATTTTCAATTTTACATTAATTAAACCTTTCGCTCGGGCATAATATGTTTTTTGACATTCACAAACTATCTTCACGAACATAAAAAGTCGGCTCGCCGTTTACGGCTTTTCGCCTGTCAAAAATTCAATACTTCTCTCAATTGAATCCTTGGAGCTTCCCCAATCTTTGCCGTGGTTGCGGTAATCAAACATTGAGCAGAAATATGTGATATCTTCTTTAAGCGACAACAGATATTTTTTTGTAAGACCTGCCGTTTCGGCATAGAACTGCGGTAAAAGCTTTGACGGCAGCTTGCTCTTTTGGGTTGCAACATTCATAATAAAATCGTAGTGTTTAAAGCAGATAAACGGCTGTTCGTTGTACAGCTTATAAAACTCCTCTCCCTTTGCCCACTCAACAAAAATCGTGTCGCAAAAATGGTGCATATCCCACTCGATTCTGTCGCATACATAACACGAATCAAGTCGCTTTTTAATAACTTCAAGCTGTTTCTTATCAGGCTTGCCCTTCAGCTTTTTCGGCATATCGTTATCAATAATTTCCTGAAGATGACTTTCAAGAATAAGCGCATTCGGCAGTTTTTGTCCTTTTTCAAACATCTGCGAAAAATGGCGGTGACAAAAGCCTTTTTTGTTGGTTTCAATCCTGATATTAGGCTCCATCATCGCATCGCCCGTAATGAATTTTACATACTGCTCCTCAAGCATACTCTCCATTCTGCAAAACGGACAACCGCATTTCGGCATAAATATATCGTTAATCGGAATTGTGCAGATAGTTTCTTTCACAATAATCCTCCTTTTGAGTTAATGTAGTGGTTATAACACACCGTTTTCATCATATCAAAACATATGTGTTTAAACAAAATATTTCATCAAGGCTTGCGTTCAATGAGTTCCTGTCTGAAATACAGTCGGGACTGAAATCTGTTTTACAAACAAACTATCTTCCCGACATTCATTTTCCATTTTCAATTTTAAATAAAGTATATCATAATTTTCCCGAATGTGATATACTTTATTAAGAAAATTTCGGCGGTGAAAATCATGGAATGTATTGAACTCGACAACAAAATCAAAATAACCGATGTGCATGACCTTGACCTTGCGCAGACTCTCGACTGCGGTCAGAGCTTTCGTTGGAAACCGCAGGACGACGGTTCTTTTCACGGTGTTGCCTACGGCAAAAGCGTAACCGTGAGCCTTGACAAAACGGATATGTACATTGAAAATGCAACGGCTGACGATTTCAAAAACATCTGGTACAGTTACTTTGACTTTTCGCTTGATTACGGAAAAATCCGTGAAGAAATCAGCACAATACATCCCGTTCTGAACGAGGCGGCAAAGTACGCCCCGGGCATAAGAATTTTAAGGCAAGAGCCTTTTGAGGCACTCTGCACATTCATCATTTCGCAGAACAACAATATAAAGCGAATCAAAGGCATTGTTGAGCGTTTGTGCGAGAACTTCGGCACACGGCTTGATGACGGAGAATTTGCGTTCCCGACAGCCGAAACACTTGCAAAACTTTCGCCCGATGACCTTGCACCGCTGAGAGCAGGATTTCGCAACCGTTACATTGTTGATGCGGCGCAAAAGGTTGCAAACGGCGAGGTGAATCTTGACAGCTGTTTCACGCTTGACTATGAAGATGCAAGAGCGGAGCTTATGAAAATTACAGGCGTCGGCAAAAAGGTTGCCGACTGCACACTTCTTTTCGGTATGCACAGAATTGAGGCTTTTCCGATTGATGTGTGGATGAAACGGGCAATGGAAAAGCTGTTTCCGAATATGAACGGTGACGATTTCGGTCAGTACGCAGGCATCGCCCAGCAGTACATTTTTCACTACAGCCGAATGCACCCGGAACTTTTTTAACGGTGTGTCACCGTAATGTTAAGGTTTAATTGCAGAGGCGGTCAGTGACCGCCAATCGAAACGATTGCAAAATCGGTTCGACCGTGCATTATCACAATTTTATTGCGGCATCTATTATTGATTTGGTTTTACAACCAAATCAAATGGCGATCGCTGATCGCCGCTACGGTATATCGGTAAATCACATATAAAAAACAGTCGGGAAGACAATGTTTTGCATTTTGCAAACTGTCTTCCCGACTATAATTTTCCATTTTCAATTTTCAAATTTCAATTTGAATTATTTGGCTTTTTTCGCTGAACTGTCAAAAAGCAATACAAGAGTTGCGTTATCGGCTGTACCTGTTTCTTTTAGACCGTTGTTTTTCTGGAATTTCTTAACAGCCTCGGCTGTTACTTCGCCGTAGTAGCCTGTCACATTGTCCTTGTCGGCAATGTAACCGATGTTATAAAGGCGGAGCTGCATAGCCTTTACCGTGTCGTTTTCATCTTCCTGCTTGAGTGAAAGGTCTGATGTAATGGTAAGATTATACTTATCGGCAACCGACTTTGAATTGCTTGCGGTTGTTGTTGCCTGAGTTGCGGTTGTTGCGTCAGTCTTTGACGCTGTCGCATCCTGAGCCCTTGTTGTGTCTGTTGCAGACTTTGGCTTGAGGTCGGGATACATAAAGTAAACCATTTTTTCAAGTGCTTCCAGAGCAGTATTGCCGGGTCTTGACATTTCTTCAAGCGAAACCTCAAGAATTTTGCCTGTCTTGACTGCGCCAAGACTTGCGAGTGTTGTATCGCCCTTAATTTTATCAAGAGTAGCTTTGTCTGCATAGAAGATAAAGTTCGGATTTGCAATCTTGAGAGTTGCAACATCAACATTGTTGTCGCTGATGTTTACTGCGGCATTAACCGCCCCCGTATATCCGAGGAGCATATCACCGTATGTTCCGCTTGTCATCATCTTGAGTCTGTCGTCTTCTGTATAGAGATAACAAACCGTATCAAGAATGCCGGAATTTCTGTTATTAACCTGCTGTTTGTAGTTGTTCATCTTATCCAGCAATTCATTGTAGGTATCTTCACCCTTCTTTGCGCCCGTTTTTGTGCCGCCGCAAATTTTGCCGATTGTCACATAGTTTGTTTCAACCTGCTTGGGAGTGTCACCGTGTGACATTGTGACAACCTGAATACCCTTGTCCTGAAGCTTCTTCTTTGCGTCCTCATTTATTGACTGACCTGCAAACACAAGGTTTGTGCCGGAATTGATAATTTTGTCGGTATCGGGATTTTCATATGAACCGACACTCGGGGCAACTGCGATTGACTGCTGGTCAACCTCATCACTTCTGCCCACAATATATCTGTCATAGCCTGTTGCGATGAGGATATCGGCTGTCGGCGCATCAAGAACAACTATGTTCTTTGGCTGACTTTCTATCGTGATGTTTGCCACCTCAACAGGATATTCTCCGTCAGAACAACCGCTGAAAAGCGCAACTGCCGAAAGCATTGTCACAACTGCAAGAGCAATTGAAATTATTTTTGTTTTCATAACTGACCTCCGATTAATCAGCAAAACAGCGATTCAACATACTGTCTTGCACATCTTGGCGAACGACCGCCTCTTGAAAGTGCAAACTGCTCAGCGCCAAGTGCAAGCTCTTCGTGAGTCATCTTGACGCCTCTCTGCTCTGCAAGAGAATATACAATTTCAAGAAAATCATTCTTTGAAGGAATTGTGTAGCAGACTGCAAGACCGAAACGGTCCGAAAGCGAAAGACTTTCCTGCATATTGTCACGAACATTGATATCATCAACAGTATGCGTTCTGTCGGAAATGCTTTCCTTAACAAGGTGTCTGCGATTTGATGTTGCATAAATCAATGCATTATCGGGACGAGCCGCAAGTCCGCCCTCAAGCACGGCTTTAAGGGTTGTATAGCTCTGATCCTGATGCTGGAACGAAAGATCATCAATAAATATAATGAATTTAAGCGGAAGAGCGGCAATCTTGTCAACAAGAAGCGGAAAGTCAATGAGCCTGTCCTTAGGCATTTCAACAATGCGGAGTCCGTCCTTGCGGAACTCGTTTGCAATTGCCTTGACTGTTGAGCTTTTACCTGTACCCTTATCACCGTAAAGCAGACAGTTGTTACAGCTCTTGCCCTGAATAAATGAAAGTGTGTTGTTTACAACCTGACTTCTCTGACGCTCATATCCCGTAAATGTATCCATATCAATCCTGTCCGGATGCTCAACAGGCTGAATGTCACCGTCACGCCAGATGAATGCCTTGTAACGGGCAAACATTCCGCAACCGTTTTCCTTATAATAGGCAGAAAGCTTGTCAAGTGAACCGTCAAATCCGTCAAAGCACGGAGCGCACTTGCCTGTCTGCCACTTTGGAAGAATCGGAATAAGCTCCTTGATTTCATCGGCATGGGTATATGCCTCAAGCACTTCATCGGAAGTAAGCTTTGCGGCTGTTAAAATAGCGTCGCAGTCTGTCTTAACAGCAGAAACAACATTTTCGGGTAACTCGCCCTGTCTGCCGGCTGTTGCGGCACGGGCAAAACAGTTATCGTCAAAAAGAGCCGTTTCGCTGATTGCAAATGCGAACTTATCCGCACAGCCTCTTTCGCAAAGCATTGAGCAAAGCTTGCCGTATGCACCGAGAAATTCCTCAGGCTTTTTGTCGAGCGAAAGCAAAAGTTCATAAAAGGCTTTCGGAACGCTTCTGTTCATTATACCTCTGAATACAGAGAGTGATGACAAAAGCATTTTACACTTATTTACATTATTCATTCTAAACATCCCAATCTGTTCTAATCTATTTAATTGTACACATTTTTATCCGTTTAGTCAATAATTTACGGCAAACAACGGCATCCTATTTTTTACGCTTTAACAAGCCAAAATATGTATAATTTTTCACCGCATCAAGTATATACCTGGTTCAATGACGGTTAAAACGGCGGTAAATCGGGATAAATACGGGCTTTTCAAGGTTTTAAAAGAATTTTTAAATTTTTTTAAAAAAAGTGTTGACATTTGGTGCAGCCCGTAGTATAATCAATACTGTTCTCAAGAGAGAAACAAAAGTTAATAAGTTGGTGTTGATGACGCTGAGGGTCCACCTGTTCCCATACCGAACACAGAAGTTAAGCTCAGTGGTGCCGAAAATACTTGGCTGGTGACGGCCCGGGAAGATAGGGAGATGCCAACACAAAGCATACACCCAAACGGGTGTTTTGCTATATATTCCTCCATAGCTCAGTCGGTAGTGCGAGTGTACAGAAATGTACCGGAAACTATTACTTAGCCTGAGGAACAACTGAATATGTTGTTTAAATCCACTACCGGGGATTTAACTAACAAAAAGATTGCTTTATGCAATCTGAACAAAAATCTTTGAGTAAAATCAAAGAAAATTGTATATTCCTCCATAGCTCAGTCGGTAGAGCGCATGACTGTTAATCATGATGTCACTGGTTCGAGCCCAGTTGGGGGAGCCACAACAGAGTAGTCTTTTGACTACTCTGTTTTCTTTTTTATCTAAATTGGCTCAATTTCAATAGTTGGGGTAACCCGAAAAATAGAATATATGATAATCACAAGCGACAGGAATTATGCTGTCGCTTGTTTGGCTGTTAAAATACAAACCATACTATTTAATTTTGCATTGAATTTAATTGAGAGGTGCTATATAATTAATATCAGAGTAATAAAACATTAAAATTCTGAATTTAAAGGGTGATTATTATGCCGTTGCAGATTGTTCGGAATGATATAACTAAGATGAAATGTGACGCAATTGTTAATGCGGCAAACAATTCGTTGCTTGGCGGAGGCGGTGTTGACGGTGCGATTCACCGTGCGGCGGGGAATGAATTGCTTAATGAATGCAGAAAACTTGGCGGTTGCAGAACGGGTGAGGCAAAAATTACGGGTGCGTACAAACTGCCCTGTAAGTATGTTATTCACACGGTCGGTCCTGTATGGCAAGGCGGAAATTATCATGAGGAAGAACTGCTTTCGTCATGTTATTGTAACTCGTTGCAGCTTGCAAAGGCTTATGAATGCGAATCGGTTGCCTTTCCTTTGATTTCATCGGGGGTTTACGGCTATCCGAAAGAACAGGCATTACAGGTGGCAATCAACGAAATATGTAAATTTCTTGCAGACAACGATATGCTCGTTTATATTGTTGTGTTTGACAAAGACGGATTTCGTGTCAGCAAAAAGCTTGTTCGTGATATTGCCGAATACATTGACGAACACTATGTTGAAACGCACTATTCCGAAAACCGCAGTCGTGGATTATCCCGTCTTTTAAGACAGCCGGAGACTTATCCAATGCAAACCGCATCTTTGAATTTAGCTGATGTTGTAAATCAGCTTGATGAAAGCTTTTCTCAGATGCTTTTGCGTAAAATTGACGAAAAAGGTCTTACGGATTCTCAGTGTTATAAAAAGGCGAATGTTGACCGCAAGCTGTTTTCTAAAATAAGAAACAATGTCAACTATAAACCTAAGAAAACTACCGCAATTGCCTTTGCCGTTGCACTTGAACTGTCGCTTGATGAAACTAAGGAAATGCTCCAAAAAGCCGGCTATGCACTTTCGCACTCGAATAAATTTGATGTTATCATTGAATATTTTATTCAAAAGGGCGAGTATGATATTTTTACTGTAAACGAGGCTTTATTTGAATTTGACCAAGTTTTGTTGGGTCAGTAAATGTCGCATTTCAGGCGACCATATGTTATCCCGAAAGTTATATGATTAAGTCAAGATAAAAAACTTAATTACTTTTGGAGGTAACAACTATGAAAAACAACATTACAGAATTGGTATTCATTCTTGACAGAAGCGGTTCAATGTCAGGACTTGAACAGGACACAATCGGCGGATTTAATTCGCTCATTGAAAAGCAACGCAGACAGAACGGCAAGTGCTATGTTTCAACCGTATTGTTTGATCATGAAACCGAGGTTCTTCACGACAGGGTTGAATTGTCGGAAATTTCAAAAATGACTGAAAACGATTATACGGTTCGTGGCTCAACTGCACTCATTGACGCTATCGGCGGTGCAATTCATCACATTGGCAACATTCATAAGTATGCAAGAAAAGAAGATGTTCCCGAACACACCTTGTTTGTGATTATGACCGACGGAATGGAGAACGCAAGCCGTATCTATTCAAGCAATAAGGTCAAGAAAATGATTGAGCGTCAGAAAAATCGCTACGGCTGGGAATTTCTTTTCATCGGTGCAAACATTGATTCCGTTGAAACCGCTAAGCATTTTGGAATCAATTCCGACCGCTCCGTTAATTATCACGCTGACGGTCAGGGTACGGCTGTTGTTTTTGACGCAGTATCGAAAACCGTGTGCAATTTCAGAAAAAGCAGACCGCTTTCATCGTCTTGGAGTGATGAGATAGACAAGGACTACGAAAGCAGAAAATAAGAGACAAATTAGTTTTAATTTCTGCATTTATACCATAAACAAAAGACCTATATTTACTTTAGAATAAGTAAATATAGGTCAAATTTATTGAAGTCACATTGGAAAGAATCAATCTTTTTATACTTGAAATTACTTTTAATGCATTTTGGCATTTTTGTGAGTTCATTTTTTACAAACCAAATTTTATGATTTGGGTCAACTTTGTCTGCAATTTCATTTTTGTTTATACATTCAACATTTTCAAATGCCTCAAACCAGTTTTCTTTGTAGGTGCAAAGGTGGGTGTTGTTCGGATAATAATACGACATAATTCCGAATGCACTGTCGCAGTAAACAAAAGTGTCTGATTCTGACTGTTGAGAACTGAATCTTTCACGAAAATTTGTCATTGACGGATTATATTCAAACAATCCTGTTGCAACAAGACAGCCGATATTTAAAACGCAAAGCAGGGTGCATATTACTTTGCTCGGCTTTGGTTTTATATCTTTTACGCCGAAAGCAACAAGAATTGCAAAGATACCGAGAATTACAACGCTGTATCTTGCAATGTAAAACGGGCGTATAAAAACGGTTACGAACAACCCGATTATTTGAATCCCCATAACGCAGACATCTGCGAAAATTATACACAATTTTCGGTTGCTCTTTTTCATAAGAACAAGTGCAGATACTGCTATGCCCGATATGAATACAATTACAGACAACGGTTCAACTCCGCTGAGCCAAAAATTACTTGAGGCTGATTTTGTTTGATTTAAAAGAGGAATTATCCAAAATGAATATCCTGCCACCATAATAAGGTCTGCAATAATAACACGCTTGAACAAATTTCTGTCTTTAATGAGCAGATATATATTTGCAAAAGCAAAGATAATTGCAACTGCAAGAAGTGCATAGATGTGATTGTATGCAGCCCCAAGTCCCGCTATAGCAAATAAAATGCAGTGATGAAACTTTTTGTTTGCTATAAAAAGCAGGGACTCAATAAAGCATAATGTAACAAAAAATATGCTCCATGAGTATGACCTTTGCTGAACGCTGAAATAGAGCATCATTGGCACAGCTCCGACAGTCAGCATATAAATTATTGATGTTTTACTGCCGTAGTGCTTTTTTATGATTGTGCATCCCAAAAACAGCGTTGCAATGTAACCGATTGCCGAAAATATTTTTGTTGTTGTTATTGAGTATCCAAAGATGCTACAAAATGTTTTCAGCGACAAAAAATACAGCGGTGGGTGCATATCGGATTTCAGAATATTGATTATGTCTGAATAATTGTGCTGAATCAGCGACAGCGTGTACGCCTCGTCAAACCATATATTGTCATTAAATATAAGTGTCAGGGAAAACAATGACAAAACAGCAAATATGATATATACCGTATGATTTGCTCTGACTTTTAATTTGTGCATCATAATATCTCCGTTTCTGAGTTTATAGGATAATTTTACCATTACAGGGCTATAAATTCAAGATTAACGGAAAACGGTCTGTCTGTGATAAGTGTTTTACACACCTGAAAAGCTGAGAACTTTTTCGACTGATTTTGAATATACTTTCCATTCCTCCTGCTTTTCTTTAAGGCGTTTTGTGCCTTTGCGGGTGAGGTGGTAGTATTTACGCTTTCTGCCGTCAAATTCTTCCCAGTAGCTTTCAAGCAGATTTTCTTCTTCAAGTGCGTGAAGAATGGGGTAGAGAGTACCCTCTTTAAGCTCAAACACA
>OHWS01000750.1_pt1 | contig 10862 bp, 8 predicted proteins | sample 1579751 | NCBI WGS metagenome assembly OHWS01 (sample SAMEA3882517, study PRJEB24775) | human gut metagenome | biome: human-associated habitat; feature: intestine environment; material: feces | place: Netherlands | collected 2009/2010
CCCGCCGCGGAACGGGGTGGCATGCGGCCGCGGCTTTACGGTGGAGCATATGAGTAAGGGAGAGCAGATGCAGGAACAGAAAATGCCGGTCGTGGCCGTGGTGCTGGCAGCGGGATTCGGCACCCGATTCGACGAGAACAACCCCAAGCAGCTGGTGTCGGTGGGCGGCAAGCCAATCGTCTGCTGGAGCATCGAGGCATTCGAAAACAACGACCGCATCAGCGACATCATCGTGGTGGTCAACGAACGTGTCGAAGAGACGGTGAACGAGCTTATCGACGAAGCCGGCTACGCCAAAGTGCGGGCCATCGTTCCCGGCGGCGCCGAACGCGTGGACAGCACGCTCGCCGCCCTGGACCTGCTCAAACAGGCCGGCATTCCCTCCGGCGCGAAAATCCTCATCCACGACGGCGTGCGTCCGTTCGTCGAGGAGCGGTCCATCGACGGCTGCATCGACAGCTTGGACCAGTTCAACGCCGCCACCGTGGCCTATGCCTCCACCGACACGATTCTGCTCACAGAGGATCTGGGCGATCGCAAGGTGGTCAAATCCGTGCCGGAACGTCCGAATACCTTCCGCGCGCAGACCCCGCAGGCGTTCCGTTTCGGCACCATCGTCAAAGCCTACGAACTGGCCGCCGCCGACCCCGACTTCCACCCGACCGACGACACGCGCGTGGTGGTGGACTACCTGCCCGACGAGCCTGTCGCCATCGTGGACGGTTCCGAAACGAACCTCAAAATCACCACGCCATCCGACATGCCGATCGCCGAAGGCATCGCCCGCAGCCTCGACCCCGAACACGCCAAGGAGGAAGCCAAGGCGCGCATGCACGCCGTGTTCGCCGAAGCGTTCTCCCAGATGCACAGCCGTTGATTTTCATCGAACGTTAAGTCCGTCGACGTGTCGGCAGACTTAACGTTCAACACATTCACCACGTACACTGGAAACCATGCAGCAGATCAACATCGTCATCTCCGGTTTCACGCCCTACGAAGGCATCGACGTCAATCCGGCCGTGCTCGTGCCGGCGGCGGTAGCCAAGCAATGGGCCGATCCGGCGCAATCGCAGGCGATCTCCGAAGAACTGCTGCAGGACATCGCCGTCACCGTCACCAACGTCACGCTTCCGGTGAGCTTCGCCAAAGCCTGGCCCACACTGCTGGAAGCCATCGAACAGGCCAAGCCGGACATCGTCATCGCCACAGGGCTCAAGCGCACCTCCCGTGGCATTCTGCTGGAACGATGCGCCACAAATCTCATGGATGCGGCCAAGCCGGATGCCGACAACGTGATTCCGCCCCGCCGCCCGATCGACCCGGAAGGTCCGGCCGCGTACTGGACGCGCCTGCCGTTGCGGTCGATACTGCACGATTTCGCCAAACACGAGATTCCCGCCGCGTTGAGTTCCGACGCCGGTACGTTCGTATGCAATTCGCTGTTCTATCATCTGCTCAACTGGTCGGCGGGCCAGGAACGTCGCATTCTGTCGGGGTTCGTCAGCCTGCCGATCGTCAACGGTCGGCCGCACGAACGTGGACTGTCGATCGAACAGCAGACCGCTGCGGTCGATGACGTGCTGCGTGAATCGGTACGATACTTCCTGCAACCCTCGTCAAGCGACATTCTGCTTGGCTGAGGACGGCTCCGCTTTCTACGGCACGATTTTCTGCGACATGTGAGTCATGCGGTTTCGACACGTGGTCGCGGACATACCGCCATACCCCCGACGGACTTTTTCGAACGATTTCTGTGCTCTCTGTGAGAATAATGCATTTCGTTCTGCGTGCCGCCTGCTGACTGAGATAGAGTACTGAACGAGTGCGCGCTGGCAGATGCGCAAAGTGTAGGGAATTCGTGAAAGGAAAAGGGCATGGTTGAGCAGTTCCCAATCGTGTTGAGGGGGTACGACAAGGATCGAGTCGACGAGGCGTTCGCTTCGGCTCAGGAGACGGTGAACCGTCTGCGTGAGCAGGTCAAGGCCGACGACCAGACCATCCTTGAGCTGCAGGCGCAGCTGCAGGAGGAAAAGAACAAGAAGGCCGCTCCGAAGTCCTTCGCGTCACTGGGCGCCAACGCCCAGCAGATGCTCGCCAGCGCGGAACAGACCAGCGCCGAGCTGCTTGAACGAGCCAAGAAGGACGCTTCCGCGGCCCGCGCCACGGTGCAGCTGCAGGCTGAAACACTGCTGAACAACGCCAAAATCGACGCCAAGCGCATCATGGACGACGCCAACGCCAAGGCGGCCAAGGTGCTCGGTGACGCCAAGGACGAATCCGAAGCCATGAGGGCCAATGCCCAGCATGAGGTCGACCAGATGCGCAGCGAGGCCCAGAAGGCCGTGGTGGCGCAGCGTCAGACCGTCGATCTGGAACTGACCAACTCCCGTGAGGAACACGGCAAGCGTCTTGCCGCCGAACGCGCCACGCAGGAACGTGAGATTTCCGACATGCGCACCGAGGCGACCAGCAAGATCGCCGAACAGCGCAAGAACGCCAATGAGGAGATCTCCCGCCTGAAGAGCGAGACCAACGACCAGATCGAATCCGCGCTTGCCGAAGCCAACAAGAAGCTGGCGGACGTGCGCGAGCAGGTGTCCAAGATGATGACCGACGCGCAGCGCCGTGCCGCCGAAATCACCGACACCGCCAAGGCGAAGGCCCAGGAGATCACTGATGAGGCGGAAGTGCACCGCACCAAGACCATCAGCCAGGTCAACGCCGAAGTGGAGCAGATCCGCGCCGACATCTCCGCCCAGCAGGAGGAGGCCACGAAGAAGGTCAATGAGCTGCTCACCGACCTGAACGAACGTCGCGAGGCCGCCAACAAGCAGGCCAGCGAGTTGATTTCCTCCGCGCAGAAGACCCGTGACGAGGCTGAGGCGTACGCTTCCAGCAAGCGTGACGAGGCGGACGCGAACGCGGCAAGCATCCTCAAGCAGGCCACCGAAGACGCCGACGAGCAGATCAACGAGCGTCGCGAGGCCGCGAAGAAGGAACTGGACGGCGTGCAGCAGCGCATCGCCGACCTGCAGAGCCGTGAGGCCCAGATCACGCAGCGCGTCAGCGAACTGCGTGCCATGTTCTCCAACGCGTTCTCCGGTTTCGGCATGAACGACCTGTCCGTGGTCAACGCCGTCGATGAAGGCGAGCCTTCCGACGCGCAATCTGATGACGACGCGCAGCACGACGATGAGACCGCCGCACCGGCAGACGCCGACACGCAGGATGCCGTCGAGAACGATTCCGCAGCCGAGACCGAGCCGGAAGGCGACGCCGAATCCGCAGACGCTTCGCAGAACAACTGAAACCATAGAAAGGGAATGGATAATGACCGACATCACGCCATTGAGCGGTGATGAACTGAACAAGCTCGTCGACGATTTCGAAGCAAGCGAGCACAATCGCATGGCCATGAACGCCGTCACGGCGGCCGGCATCGACAAGGTGGCGCGCAACTACGATCGCGCCCGTCTGATGCAGCGTCGTTTCTCCACCATCGTTGACAATGGCGAAGCCACCCATCAGGATCGCTCCGGCCGCTGCTGGCTGTTCAGCTCCCTGAACGTGGCCCGTTTCGTGGCCAAGCAGAACATGGGTCTTAAGGAGTTCGAGTTCTCCCAGAACTACGCCATGTACTACGACAAGCTGGAGCGCGTCAACTACTTCCTTAAGGATGTGGCCGCTCTGGTGGCTGCCGGAGAGCCTTCCGACTCCCGCCTGATGCAGCACCTGCTCGCCGACGTGATGGGCGATGGCGGCCAGTGGACCATGGCCATGAACGTGTACAAGAAGTATGGCGCGGTGCCGAAGGATCTGTTCCCGGAGACCGAATCCTCCAAGAACACCGGTGAGATGAACGTGCAGCTGCGCCGCATGCTGCACACCGCGGTTGCGCATATGTACGCTGATCCGTCCGCGATCGATGCGATCATCGCCGATGCGGTCGCCGCCGGTCACCGTATTCTGACGATTCACTTGGGCGAGCCGCCGAAGAGCTTCGATTGGGAGTGGACCGACAAGGATGGCGAGTTCCACCGCGATGGCGAGATCACGCCTGTCGAGTTCTGGAAGAAATATGTGGGTTCCGCCGATTTGGAAAGCTATGTCTGCCTGGTGGACGATCCGCGTCAGGAGCACGTCAAGGGCAAGAAGATCGGCATCGAGCATCTGGGCAACGTGGCCGGGGGAGACCCGACCGAGTACCTCAACGTGCCGAACCAGTTCATGAAGGACTGCGTGCGTCAGATTCTTCAGGAACAGGGCATTCCGGTATGGTTCGGCGCTGACTGCCATCCGATGATGGACCGTGAGAATGGCGCGTGGGCCACCGACCTGTTCGAGTATGGCCGCGTGTATGGCGTCGATTTCGATCTGGACAAGGAACAGCGTGTCCGTTTCGGCGATTCCGCGATGAATCACGCGATGGCGTTCGTCGGTGTGGATGTGGATGAGGACGGCCACACCACCCGCCGTTGGCGTGTGGAGAACTCGTGGGGAGACAAGATCGCCGACAAGGGCTACTTCACCATGAGCGACGACTGGTTCACCGAATACGTCTACGAGGTCGCCGTCCCCAAGGCCCTCCTTCCCGCCGAATACCTCAAGGCCCTAGAAGAACCCGCCACCATGCTCCCCGCGTGGGATCCGATGGGCGCATTGGCCAAATAGCGCGCGGAGCGCGCGCTGGCCAATACGCGCCGAGCGAATAGCGGAAGCCCGGTGGGCTTCCGCCGCGAGGGAAAACGCCGACAGGCGTTTTCGAGGCTGCAGGCCTCATCGCCTCAGCCCGGCAGGCCCCATGACGCACGTTTCCCCCAAAAAAAGACCCAACCCGGACTCTCCGTCCGCGTTGGGTCTTTCCTATATCGCTTTCTTCGTCCCACGTCGCCCCCCACCCATTCCACCATGCAGTCGCCCATCCCCATATTCCGTCCCCATCCGTTAAGGTAACGACGGTGGCGCTATCGCGCTACGCAAGCATAATGATGCAGGGGAGGAACAGAAGCGATGGCAGGTCTTCGCGGTCCGGATAGTTCGAAGGATGCACAGCTGTTGGATGAGCGCGCCGTGTTTCCGGAGACCGTGGATGTCAATATTCGTCAGCTTGACCCGATTCCCGCTCCCCGATATTTTCTTAAGGAACTTCCGCTCACGAACGAGATGAGCGATCTGGTGTTGAAGTCCCGTCAGGAGATTCGTGACGTGCTGCATGGCCGTGACGATCGTCTGCTGGCCATCGTCGGCCCGTGTTCGATTCATGATCCGAAGGCTGCGCACGAGTATGCGGAGAGGCTTGCCGCCGTCAAGAAGGAGCTTGATGATCGTCTGGTCATCGTCATGCGCGTGTATTTCGAGAAGCCGCGCACCACGATCGGTTGGAAGGGTCTGATCAACGATCCGGATATCGACGGCAGCTGCAATATCAGGAAGGGCTTGCTGTTGGCCCGCCGCACGCTGCTTGGCGTGCTTGACGAGGGTTTGGCGGCGGCCACGGAGTTTTTGGAGCCGACCAGTCCGCAGTATATTTCCGACGCGATTAGCTGGGGTGCGATCGGCGCGCGCAATACGGAAAGCCAGGTGCACCGCGAGCTGGCGTCCGGCATGTCCATGCCGATCGGTTTCAAGAACGCTACGGATGGTTCCATCAAGCCGGCGGCCGATTCGTGTTTCGCGGCCGCTTTCGAGCATCATTTCCTCTCCATCAATCTGGATGGTCGTGTGATTTCCGCGGAGACCAAGGGCAATCCCGACTGCCATCTGGTGCTGCGTGGTTCCTCGCATGGTCCGAACTACGATGCCGCTTCCGTGGCCCAAGCGTTGGCGGATCTCAAGGCTTCCAAGGCTTCCGGACCAAGCGAGCATGGTCTGATCATCGATGCCGCGCACGGCAACTGCGGCAAGAACGAGGTGCGCGAGGCCGAAGTGGTCGAAGAAATCGCCGCACGCGTCGCGGCCGGCGAACAGGGCATTCTCGGCATCATGATGGAAAGCTTCCTCAAGGCGGGCAATCAGAAGCCCGCGCCGCTCGACCAGCTGGAATACGGCAAGTCGATCACCGACGCATGCGTGCCGTGGGATCGTACCGAGCAGCTGCTGCACACGCTTGCCGACGCGGTCGACGCGCGTCGCAAGCTTGGCTGATGTTTCTGCACCATCGTTGCTATCCTTGGGAAAGGAAGCGACAAGGAGAGCGAGATCATGCAGCAGCAGCTGAACACGCCTGAGGATTTACGTGCCATTAGGCAGGCCATGGATGAGGGCAAGAATCCGCTGGTGGAGACCGACGTGCCGCGCTGGGAGGACCAGGTGGGCATCAGCCGCATCGTGAACCGCCGCGTGCTGGAATTCGAAGTGTTGCCCACGCCGGCGCAGGTGCTGGGCGACCTGCCGTTGAGCGAGCAGGCGCAGGAGATCGTCGCCTATTCGCGTGATGAGATTCGTGCCTGCCTGTACGGTCAGGACGATCGCCTGCTGGTGGTTGTCGGTCCGTGTTCCGTTCACGATCCGAAGGCCGCGCTCGATTACGCGCGTCGCCTGTCCGCGTTGAAAGGCGAGTTGGATGGCGAGCTGCTGATCGTCATGCGCGTGTATTTCGAGAAGCCGCGCACCACGGTCGGTTGGAAGGGTCTGATCAACGATCCGGATATCGACGGCAGCTGCAATATCAGGAAGGGCTTGCTGTTGGCCCGCCGCACGCTGCTTGGCGTGCTTGACGAGGGTTTGGCGGCGGCCACGGAGTTTTTGGAGCCGACCAGTCCGCAGTATATTTCCGACGCGATTAGCTGGGGTGCGATCGGCGCGCGCAATACGGAAAGCCAGGTGCACCGGCAGTTGGCGTCCGGCCTGTCCATGCCGATCGGCTTCAAGAACGCCACGGACGGTTCCATCAAGGCTCCGGCCGATTCCTGCTTCGCTTCCGCACAACAGCACACGTTCTTCGGCATCGACCATCTCGGCCGCGCCGCCGTGGTCAAAACGCTCGGCAATCCCGACTGCCATGTGGTGTTGCGTGGTTCCTCGCACGGCCCGAATTACGATGCCGCTTCGGTGGCCAAGGCCATGGACACCATCCGCGCCGAAATGCCGGCCGATTCCGCTGCGGCACATGGGCTGATCGTCGACTGCTCGCATGGCAACTCCGGCAAGGACGAGCATCGTCAGGCGCAGGTGGTGCGTGACATCGCGGGCCGTATCGCCAAAGGCGAGCAGGGCATCACCGGCATCATGATGGAAAGCTTCATCGAAGGCGGCAACCAGAAGGCCGCGCCGCTCGACCAGCTCGTCTACGGCAAGTCCATCACCGACAAATGTCTGAGCTGGAACACCACGGAACAGCTGCTACGCGAGCTTGCCCATGCGGTGGCCGCGCGCCGCTGGAAGTGACCGATTCGATTCACTATCCGCGCGATTGCAGAAAATTCGGGAAACGCGAATCGCAATCGCGTAAAACAACACTCAAGACAGCACGTAAGACAGGGAGGGTGCAATGACCGCAATCGCCATCATCGGCGCCATGGATGAGGAAGTCGCCAATATCGCAACGGCACTGAGCAACGTCACCGTCACCGAGGAAGCCGGCGTCAAGGTGACGCGCGGCACCCTCGAAACCAACAAGGGCACCGCCGTCAACGTCGCCGCGACCGTCGGCGGCATGGGCACCGTCAACATCGCCGCCACCACGCAGCATCTGATCGACGCTGACCAGCCGGACGCCGTGATCTTCTCCGGCATCGCGGGCAATCTCAACACGAATCTGCACATCAACGACGTGGTGCTCGGCGGCACCCTGCGCTATCTCGACACCGACATGCGATTGGTGGGACAGTTCAAGCCCGGCACCGCCGACCGGCCCATCGAGGAATACCATAGCGACGACCGTCTGCTCGAACTGGCCGACCAGGCGCTGAACGACTTGAACATTCACCATATCGTCGGCATCATCGCCACCGGCAACTATTTCGTCGATGATCCGCAGAAGGTCGAGCAGGTGATCCGTGAGACCGGCGCGGACGCGGTGGAAATGGAAGGCGCCGCCGTCGCGCATGTCGCCGCCCGCAACGACGTTCCCGCATTGGTGATTCGCGCGCTGAGCGACAACGCGGACACCGACTACGAGGATTTCAAAACGGTCGACATTTCCGAATGCGCGGACACCGCCGCGAAACCGACGGTGAACATCGCCAAACGCATGTAGCGTTCATGTGGCGTTGCGAAACGCCTAACGTTGCGAAAAGCCGTTTCCACATCCCGTTTGCCGCATGACCCGTCATCATGCATCGTCATATCGGCAAACGGGACGTCTCATATTCCGATATGCTGCGTTTCGGAAGATGAACGACAGGAAAACTTCCGGTGGCGTGAGAGCATCGCATACGCGAAAGCCTCTCCGAAACCGCTAGTCTTAAGGAAGAACTGAGGATTATCGGAAGGTGAACGCATGACGTTGGAGCAGATGCTGGCAACGCCGTCGGTGGTTGCGGCATTGGTGGTCGTGGCCGTGGTCGTGTTCGTCGTGGCGTTCCTGCTTGGCCGCAGACAAGGCTTCCAGGATGTGCAGGACGGCGTCGACCCCAATGATCCGAGCCTGTTCGGAGCTGCGAAGAACACGTCCCTGTTCGGCCCCCGCGTTCCCGTGCAGTCCACGGAACGCCAGCTGGTGGCCGTCATGCCCGAAGCTTTGGTGGTCGTAGACTCGCTGGCCACGGTCCAATACGCATCCCCGGCCGCGCGGCGCTTCGGCATCATCCACGACCAGGCGATGGCGCTCGCGGAAATCCGCGACATCGTGAAACTGGTCTCCACGGACAGCGTGGTGCGCGAACGCGAACTGACCATCCCCCTGCACGGCCGCACGCGAACGGGCGTGGTGAACACGAACGGCAAAGGCGTCGAAGCCGGCAAGCCGCTGCCCGAAGACACGCTCTACCTGCACGTGCGCGTCGGACAGATCGCCGACAACCTATTTGCGATTTTCATTTCCGACATGAGCGAGCAACGCCGTTTCGAAATCATGCGGCGCGATTTCGTCACCAACGTCTCGCACGAACTGAAAACCCCTGCAGGCGCGATTTCTCTGCTCGCCGAAACGATCGGCGACGCGGCCGACGATCCGGACGCGGTGAAATACTTCTCCGGCCGAATCTCCAAGGAATCCGAACGATTGACGGAACTGGTCCACCGTCTGATCGACCTGCAGAAAGCGCAAAGCGCGGCAGCGATGCTCAACGCGGAACGGCTGTCCGTGCTGTCCGTGGCACGCGAGGCGCTCGCCGAAAACCAGGTCAAGGCCGAATCGAAGCACATCAGCCTGGTCCTGTCCGTGAACGGCCGGCAGGTGCTGGTGCATGCGAACGCCGAGGAACTGGCCAAGGAAGCCGAACAGAACCTGGACGTGTTCGTGGTCGCTGACCATGAGACCATCAAAACTGCGGTGAAGAACCTGGTGGAGAACGCCATCAACTATTCGCCGGAACATACCACGGTGGCCGTCGGCATCGGCATCGAATCCGGCAAAGTGGCGATTCGCGTCGTGGACCAGGGCATCGGCATCCCCGCGGCGTCGCTCAGCAGAATTTTCGAGCGATTCTACCGCGTCGATCCGGCGCGCTCCCGGGAAACCGGCGGCACCGGCCTGGGATTGGCCATCACCAAGCATTGCGTCGAGGATTGCGGCGGCACCATCTCCGTATGGTCGCGCGAGGGGGAGGGATCCACCTTCACCATCACGATGCCGCAGGCTTCGGGCGCTGCGGAACCCGACCATCCGGCGGATTCGGCGAATGATAACACCCGTGAAAAGAAACAGTCCGGCCACTCCACCACAACAGAGAATGAGGAGAACCACTGATGACGCGAATTCTGATCGTCGAGGACGAAGAGTCGTACCGTGAGCCGCTGGTCTACCAGCTCACCCGTGAAGGGTACGACGTGTCCGCCGCGGCCACCGGTGAAGAAGGATTGGAACTGTTCACCAAGGGTGGTATCGATCTGGTGCTGCTCGATCTGATGCTGCCCGGTCTTGACGGCACCGCGCTGTGCCGTCGGATCCGCGAGCAAAGCCGTGTGCCGATCATCATGCTGACCGCGAAAAGCGCGGAAATCGACAAGGTCGTCGGCCTTGAAATCGGCGCGGACGACTACATCACCAAACCGTATTCCTTCCGTGAGCTGCTGGCACGCATCCGCGCGGTGCTGCGCCGCAACCAGATGGTCGCCGAATCCGGAGAAGCCGCCGACGACGATATTCCGCTCGTATGCGGCGACATTTCCATGAGAATCGGCCAGCATGAGGTGACGGTCCGCGGCGAGAACGTGTTCTTCCCGCTGAAGGAATTCGAACTGCTGGAATACCTCATGCAGAACAAGGGCCGCGTGATGACCCGCCACCAGCTGATCGACCGCATCTGGGGCTCCGACTATGTCGGCGACACCAAGACGCTGGACGTGCATGTCAAGCGCGTGCGCGCCAAAATCGAGGAGGACCCGGGCCATCCCAAGTATCTGACCACCGTGCGCGGCCTCGGATACAAGATCGATACGCCAAGCGAATGATGATGAAAGGCTTGGTATAGCGCGCATTCGCATCGTGCTTGCAAAGAACGGTGAACGGAAGGAACGTCGAACGGCGAAGGTGTCGTAGACTGTTCATCTTCCGTTCACCGTTTTTGGTTTGGGGCGAGTGAAACGCCCAATAGGCTGGAGATTGTCATGAAGAACGATGGCGACAACAGAAAATCGAAAAATCAGAAACACACGCCATCTGAACGTTGACAGAGGGAAAAGAATAATGCGTAACTCCATTCTCGTACGCTCCATCGCCGCTGTGTCCGGCATTGTGATGCTGGCTTCCGTCGCGGCTT
>OHWS01000756.1_pt1 | contig 10800 bp, 7 predicted proteins | sample 1579751 | NCBI WGS metagenome assembly OHWS01 (sample SAMEA3882517, study PRJEB24775) | human gut metagenome | biome: human-associated habitat; feature: intestine environment; material: feces | place: Netherlands | collected 2009/2010
AAATCCAGTTATATCAACGGTTTGCACCAATTTAAGAGTCGCAATTTTGTAGGCAAAATCACTTACAATAGCCGATGCGCTATGTATCGCGTATCGAGAAGAAGGCGCTGGCGAAGCTGGAGGAGGCTTTACAGGGGCGAATTTAGGAACATAAAAACAATAATTTCCCTTAAAGAAAGATATTTATCGGATGTGCGAATAGCAAAAAACCGCGGAACTTTTTAACGGATATTTGACGGAAAAACTTTTTTTTCACAAAAAACGAGAGGCGTCTGGTCATATTGCATGAGAAAATATCTGTATGATATGGGAAATTTTCTTACGGCAGATATTGCCTTTCCAGTGGGGGAACAGATATAATGGACAATTAGAGACATACACACCTGTGTGGGAGGAAACAAAAAGAATGAGAAACATCAAGTGCGGCGTGGCGGATATCCGCAAGCGCGTCTTTGCCGAGGTGGCGAAGCTGGCCTACGAGGGCGGCGACTACACCCGGATCGAGAAGCTGCCCTATGAGATCATACCCGGTGAGATCGGGCGGCAGCGGGAATCCGTCTTTCTGGAGCGCGCCATCGTGGGCGAGCGGATCCGGCTGGCTATGGGACTGCCCCTGCGTCCGGTAACGGAGCATTCGCTGCTGTCCGACGGCGTGGAGGAGAGCGCCATTGCGGAGAAATACTACGATCCCCCACTGATCAACGTCATCAAATACGCCTGCAACGCCTGCGCGCCCACCCATTACGAGGTGACCAGCGCCTGTCAGGGCTGTCTGGCGCGGCACTGCCAGCACGCCTGCCCTAAGGGCGCCATCCGGACGGAGAGAGGGCAGGCGGTCATCGACCAGAACCTGTGCATCAAGTGCGGCAAGTGCAAGGACGCCTGTTCCTATCAGGCCATCATCAAGTTCACCCGCCCCTGCCAGGAGGCCTGCGGTATGTACGCCATCGGGCAGGATGAGCACGGCCGGGCGGACATCGACTACGACAAGTGCGTCAACTGCGGTATGTGTCTGGTGAACTGCCCCTTTGGCGCCATTGTGGATAAGGGTCAGCTGTTCCAGCTGATCCACGCCATCAAGAAGGGTGATAAGGTGGTCGCCATCATCGCACCGGCATTCTGGGGACAGTTCGGAGACAACGTGACGCCGGGTCAGATCCGGGAGGCCATGAAGCTGCTGGGCTTCGACTCGCTGGTGGAGGTGGCCATCGGCGCCGATCTGTGCGCCATCGAGGAGGCGGAGGAGTTCTTGCGGGACGTGCCGGAGAAGCAGCCGTTCATGGCGACCTCCTGCTGCCCGGCATGGTCGGTTATGGCCAAGAAGGAGTTCCCCGGCTTTGCACCCTACATCTCCATGACCATGACGCCCATGGTGCTGACGGCCCGCCTGCAAAAGCAGAAGGACCCCAACTGCCGGGTGGCATTCATCGGGCCCTGCGCCGCCAAGAAGCTGGAGGCCAGCCGCCGTTCCGTCCGCAGTGAGGTCGACTTCGTCCTGACCTTCGAGGAGCTGATGGGTCTGTTTGAGGCCAAGGCTGTCAACTTTGCCGACCTGCCGGACAACCCGGAGGATGCCTTCAACAGCGCCAGTGCCGACGCCCGCGGCTTTGCTGCCTCCGGCGGTGTCGCACAGGCGGTTGTCAACGCCATCAAGAAGATGGACCCGGACCGCGAGGTCAAGGTCATGAGCGCCCAGGGTCTGGCCGACTGCAAGAAGATGATGATGATGGCCAAGGCCGGCAAATACAACGGCTACCTGCTGGAAGGCATGGCCTGCCCGGGCGGCTGCATTGCCGGTGCCGGTACGCTGGCTGACCCCGCCAAGAGCGTTGCTATGCTGAACAAGTATAAGAACGAGGCCACCATGAAGGTCGCCACCGAGACCCCGTATCAGGATTCTCTGGATCTGCTGCACTATTGATATGTAACTGAACAGCCCCGCATGGAGATGAAAACTCCATGCGGGGCATTTTTTTGGCTGTGATTTGCGGGCCGATGCGAGCATTAGCCCCTACAGGGGGCAAACTTTCCGCTTGCAGCACCGAAAACGTCCGCGGGCGGATATGGAATCCGCCCCTACCGATTCGGCAAAGCGTTTCTTACTTGTGGTACTTCATTCCCGCGTTGATCGTGCAGGCGCGGTAGAGCTGTTCGGTCAAAACAAGACGCGCCAGCTGGTGCGGCAGCGTGATGCGTCCCAGGCTGATGCGGGCCTGTGCGGCGCGCTTGACGCTGTCGTCCAGCCCGTGGGAGGATCCGATGACAAACGCCATATCCCCTGCGCCGCTCATGGCGCGGTCTGCAATCATAGCCGCCAGATCCTCACTGGATACCTGCTTACCCTCGACACAGAGCGCAACGAGATACGCACCCCTGCGCACGCTGGCCAGGATAGCCTCCCCCTCCTTTTGCAGTGCTTTGGCAATCTGCCTGTCGCTGGCGTTCTTGTCGGCAATCTGCACCTCGGGCAATTCGATAATACGGAAACTGCAGAAGCCGCCGAGGCGCTTCTGGTATTCGGCCACGCCCTGCGCAAAGTAGGCGGCGTTCATCTTGCCAATGGCAATCAAATCAATATTCTGCATAGGCTCCCCCGCTCAAAATTCAATATACGGGCTGACCTCACTGCGGGACTGGGTCTGAATCAGCACGTCCCGTCCGGGCTGGATGCCCGCGGCCAGCAGCACATTATAGACGGTGGTCATGACCAGCTCCGGCGAGTTGTTTGTCTGGCTCAAATGGCAGAGCGCAAACTTTTTGCAGCCGTCCTGGATCAGGTCCAGAATCTCCGCCGCGCAGGCCTTGTTGTCCAGATGGCCGCGGTCACTGGCAATGCGCACCTTCAAATAATACGGGTACGGCCCGCCGTGCAGGCTGAATGCGTCATAGTTGGCCTCCAGCGCGACGAGATCGCAGCCCATCAGGTTGTCCTGTACAACGGGCGTCAGGTAGCCGAGGTCGGTGGCGAACGCCATGACGCGGCCTTCCGGTGTGCGGATGCGGTAGCCGCAGCAGGGCACATCATGGCTGGTGGGAAAGCTCGTCACCGTGAAGCTGCCGATTTCCAGCGTCTGACCGTCCACAGGGATTGCCTCCACCGCGGGCGGAATCGTGCCGCGGGAGGCCAGCGTATCCAGCGTATCGGCACATCCGTACAGCGGGACGGGGTGCTTTTTCAAAAAGGTATCCAGTCCCGAGACGTGGTCGGAGTGCTCGTGCGTGACGAGGATGCCGACGCAGTCGCTGACCGCCAGACCCAGGGATTTCAGCGCGGTCAGAGTCGTGCGGCAGCTCTTGCCCATGTCGATCAGCAGATACTTGTCCTCGCTGCGGATCAGTGCGCAGTTGCCGGAGGAGCCGGAATACAGGGTGGTAAAATATGCCATTCGTTTGTCCTAACGCTTTCCATAAAAATTGGGCCGCCCGGTCAGCGGCCCAAGAGTCCTTTTAGATTGCCCGGCTCACTGCATTGGCCGGAATCTCGACGCGGCGGATGTCCGCGCCCAGAGCCTGCAGCTTTTCTACGATGTTCTCGTAGCCGCGCTCAATGTGGATGGTCTCGTCGACCTCGCTCACGCCGTTGGCGGCCAGAGCAGCCATGACCATGGCGGCACCGGCGCGCAGGTCGGTAGCGCGCAGCGGCGCGGGATGCAGCTCCTTCACGCCTTCAATGACAGCGACCTGGCCGTCGACCTGAATGTTTGCGCCCATGTGGATCAGCTCATCCACATAGCGGAAGCGGTTCTCCCAGATGCCCTCCGTCACGATGGAGGTTCCCTTCGCCAGCGTCAGCAGCGCAGTCATCAGCGGCTGCATATCCGTGGGGAAGCCGGGGTGCGGCATAGTCTTGAGCTTGAGCGGCTTCAGCTCGCCGGTGCGCGTGATACGCAGCGCGTCGTCGAATTCCTCCACCTCACAGCCGGCCGCGCGCAGCTTGGCGGTGATGGGCTCCATGTGCTTCGGGATAACGTTGTGCAGCGTGATGTCCCCCTTCGTGATAGCGGCGGCCACCATATAGCTGCCGGCCTCAATCTGGTCGGGAATGATGGAGTAGTTGCAACCGTGCATCTCCTTGACGCCGTGAATCTTGATGACGTCGGTACCGGCACCGTGTACGTCTGCACCCATCATATTCAGGAAATTGGCCAAATCGACAATGTGCGGCTCACGGGCCACGTTTTCAAGAATCGTCGTGCCTTCGGCCAGGACAGCGGCCAGCATGGCGTTCATCGTGGCACCGACGGAGACCGTGTCAAAAAAGACGTGCCCGCCTACCAGATGATCCGACCTGACGTGGATCTGGCCGTACTCCACGGAATCCTCTGCACCAAAGGCGGTGAAGGCTTTCAGGTGTTGGTCAATCGGGCGCGGGCCCAGATTGCAGCCGCCCGGCATGGCGACCTGACCGGAGCCAAAGCGGCCCAGCAATGCGCCGAGAAAGTAGTAGCTTGCGCGCATCTGGCGTGACAGCTCATTGGATACCTCGGTACTGTCCAAATGCGACGTGTCAATTTCATAGGTGCTGCGGCTGACCATGCGGATGCTCGCACCCAGCTCGCTCAAAATCTGCAGCGACGCCATGACATCACTGATACAGGGCAGGTTTTCAATCAGGCACTTCCCGCCAGCCAGGATCGTGGCCGGGAGTATGGCAACCGCGGCGTTCTTTGCGCCGCCAATGTTGACATCGCCAACAAGCGGCTTACCTCCGCGAATAACGTATTTTTCCAAGTGTAGCTCTCCTTTGTGCGGTAATCGGCTCGTATACCCTCTGTACAGGGCCGACCTATAGTACACACTTTCTAAGATTATACAACATTTTGCGCTAATTGAAAAGGCCTGTCCCCTGCAATTGCAAAATTTTTGTGAAACAGCACAAGATATGTTGACCATGCACCGTAATTTCGCCGGAAATCACATACCCGAGAACAGCGTATAGGCGCTGAACAGCGCACCGTTGTAGGACATCTCAAAGTGGCAGTGGTTGCCGGTGGAGTTGCCCGTGGAGCCGACATAGCCGATGACCTGCCCCTGCGTGACGGCCTGCCCCTGAGAAACAGCGATGCTGGACATGTGACCGTACAGCGTCTTGTAGCCGTTGCCGTGGTCGATCTCCACATAGTTGCCGTAGGAATAATGCCAGCCTGCAGCAATGATCGTGCCGGAGTCGGAGGCCAAAATCGGCGTGCCGTAGGCAGCACAGATGTCCGCGCCGCGGTGGCCGTTGCCCATCCAGCGGCTGACGTACTTATAATTCGGCACAGGCCAGATGAAGGAGCCGGAGCCGACCTTGGCAATCATGCCGTTCTTCAGCTTCGTACCGGTGACGGTGATTTCCGGGGTCGGGGCCTGCAGCACATTGTAGGCCACAGCCTGACGGTCCGTGACCGCGCCGTCGATCATCGTTGTCTCGTAGGTGATCTCCTCGGAGCCGTCTGCACCCTCCTGCAGGGTCACGACCTTGCCGAAATCATACTGGTCGGACTCGGTGTTCTGGGTGTCGAACGGGATGGCGACAGTTTCTGTGTCGCGGCGGACGACCTTGACCTTGATGAGCTCTGCCGAGGACGCACCGGTGGTGATGACCGTGCCCGCGGGAATCTCCTGGTCGAGCGTCAGCAGTTCGGGGTTCATCTGTGCCAGAGAGTCAAACGAAACGCCGGTAGCGTTGACGACGCTCTCGACGGTGTCGCCGTCGACGGCTGTATAGGTGTGGATGCCGCCGCCCTCGGTCAGGGCGTTGATGACGTCCGCGTAGGAGCTGACAGACTCCTGCAGATAAACACCGTCCACAAGGCGGATGTTGTGGGCAAACGCCGTGTAAACGCTGCTGTCCATCGCATTTTCAAACGGTGCCTTGATGTTTTCCAGATAGCTGCGCAGGTGGTCGCCCTCGGTGGTGACGTAGAGCAGCTGATCGTCGACGTAGACAGCCGTGCCGTTGATGATCTCATCACTGGCCGTGCGCAGGATGGCGTTGGCGATCTCGCTCTCGGTCATCGTCTGGTTGCCGATGGAAAGCGAGTAGGTCGGGTAGACATCCCAGCTTGTGTCCTCCACCGCAGAGCCGGAGGCCTGCAGCATACGCTTGGCCGTGTTGATACGGGACTGCACGTCCTCACGGGCATTCTCAAACACCTGCTCGCTCTCCACGTAACCGACGTTCTCGCCGTTCACCTGCACATTCAGCACAAAGCGCAGCCCCAGCCCGCTGCGCACCAGGACCACAAGCCCCGCTGCGGCAACTGCCGGGAGTATGTAAGTGATGGCGTTCCAGACAACGATGGAGTATTTTCGGATGCCGCTGGCAAGGTATTTTTTCTTGGCACGGCGCACATCGCCATCCTCGCTCTCCACGAGGGTATCGGGGATGGCGCGGATATGACGGATGCCCGAGGCCATCCGCACGAACGGGCTGGTCAGGTCCTCAATCAGCGTGATAATACCGATCAGAATCGGGCGCAGGACAATGAGCAGCAGATTCAGCACGGTATCACCGATGCCGCGCACAACAGCCCCCACTCTGCGGCCTACGCAGACAAAAACATACTCGACCCAGAAGCCGACCATGTACAGCATATCGCCGACAGTGTTGCGGCGGTGCAGATCCTGCATGTAACGGGCTGCCTTGCGGCGGTTATCGCTGCGCTTTTTTTCCTGCGATGAGTGAGAAAAGCGCGTTACAGGGGTCATCTCCGGGGGTTCGGTGATGCTATCGTTTTTCGGATTGGGATCAGTTTGGATGGGATTCAAAATACGGAAGCTCCTTTCCGTGTGAAGCAAATTTACGTGGGGTCTGCACCGCAGGGCAGACTGTGCAGCTGCCAGCCCGTCAGCAGCTTTTCCTGCCGGGCCAGGGCGGCCATATCCTCGGGCAGCGGACACTCCACACGGAGGGGCTCCCCTGTCAGCGGATGCGCAAACGCAAGGATGCCGCAGTGCAGTGCGTGACGGCGCAGAAGGATGTCCGACCCGCCGTACAGCGTATCCCCCGCCAGCGGATGGCCGATATAGGACATGTGTACGCGAATCTGATGGGTGCGCCCGGTGCGCGGCCAGCAGGCCAGCAGACTGTGGCCCGGCCCCGCGGCCAGCACCGCGTACTCGGTCAGGCTGTACTTGCCGTCCGCGCACACGCAGCGGCCAATGATGGAGTCACCGCGCCGCGCGATAGGCGCTTCGACCCGGCCCGGCCCCAGCGGCATTGTACCCTGCACAATCGCAAGGTAGCACTTGTGGGCAGACCCGGCCAGCAGCGGTGCGGCAAAGGCGTTTTTCGCGCACAGCACCAGGCCGCTTGTGTTTTTGTCAATGCGGTTTACAGGGCGGAAGATGCCGCTCTCCCCCTGCTGCTGCAGGTGGTACAGCCAGCCGTTGGCCAGTGTGCCGTCAGGGTAGTTCAGCGTGGGGTGCACGGCAATGCCCGCGGGCTTGTTGAGTACCGCAGCAAAATCGTCCTCATAGGCGATGGAAAACGGCACGGGCTGCGGGGTCACACTCGTCTCCTGCTCGGGCGGGAGCGCAAAGCGGATGCACTGTCCGGCGTGTACAGGCTCATTCGTGCGGATGGGCTGATCGTCAGCGTAAAAGCCGTCACCGTCATATTTGACAGACTTGATCAGTCCTGCCGTAACACCCTGCATGCGCAGGAACAGCCCCAGCTTGCAGCCCTCGTTTTCCGGCGGCACGGTATAACGCAAAACGGTCACAGTACCGCCCTCCTTAAAGCCTATATGAGGGTATTATACCACAAAACGCCCTGTGATGCAAACCCCAATGTCTGGCAGAAAGGTACGCTGCAACAGCAAACGGCCCTCCCGGAGGAGAGCCGTTTGTGTTATTTCTGTGATTGCAGCTCCGCGGCGCGCTCCAGCACGGGCCGGAGATACTGCCCCGTGAAGGAGTGCGGGTTCTGCGCGACCTCCTCCGGGGTGCCGGTGGCGACGATGGTGCCGCCGCCGCTGCCGCCCTCGGGGCCGAGGTCGATGATATAGTCGGCGCGTTTGATGACGTCGAGATTGTGCTCAATGACGATGACCGTATTGCCCGCATCAACGAGCTTATCCAGCACCTTGACCAGGCGGTGGACGTCGGCCACATGCAGGCCGGTGGTAGGCTCGTCGAGGATATAGACGGTCTGCCCGGTATCTCGGCGGGCCAACTCATTGGCCAGCTTGACGCGCTGCGCCTCACCGCCCGAAAGCGTCGTGGCTGCCTGGCCCAGCTGGATGTAGCCAAGGCCGACCTCCTGCAGCGTTTGCAGCTTGCGCGCGATTTTCGGAATGTTGGCGAAAAATACGCATGCCTCCTCTACCGTCATGTCCAGCACGTCGGAGATGGTCTTGTCCTTGTACTTGACCTCGAGCGTTTCACGGTTGTAGCGCTTGCCCTTGCAGACGTCACAGGGCACGTAAATATCCGGCAGAAAGTGCATTTCAATCGTCAGGATGCCGCCGCCTTCGCAGGCTTCGCAGCGTCCGCCCTTGACATTGAAGCTGAACCGCCCGGGGCCGTAGCCGCGCATTTTGGCATCCTGCGTGTTGGAAAACAGCGTGCGGATGTCGCCAAACACGCCTGTGTAGGTGGCCGGGTTGGAGCGCGGCGTGCGGCCAATCGGCGACTGGTCGATGCCGATGACCTTATCGACCCACTCCATGCCCTCGACCTCCTCACACTGGCCGGGGCGGCTGCGTGCACCGTTCAGGGCGGCAGCCAGCGTTTTGTACAGAATTTCGTTGACAAGCGTCGACTTGCCGGAGCCGGACACGCCGGTAACGCAGATCAGCTTGCCGAGCGGGAAGTCTACGGTAATGTCCTGCAGATTGTTCTCATGGGCCTTGACGACGCGCAGCGCCTTGCCGTTTCCCTCGCGGCGTGTCTCGGGAACCTCTACGAATTTGCGGCCAGACAGATACGCGCCAGTGATGCTGCGCTTGACCTTGCAGATGTCCGCGACGCTGCCTGCGGCGACGATCTCGCCGCCGTGGACGCCCGCACCGGGGCCGACATCGACAATATAGTCGGCCTGCCGCATTGTGTCCTCATCGTGCTCAACGACGATCAGCGTGTTGCCAAGATCACGCAGCCGCTTCATCGTTGCAATCAGCTTATCGTTGTCACGCTGGTGCAGGCCGATGCTCGGCTCGTCGAGCACGTAGAGCACGCCGGTCAGCGCACTGCCGATCTGGGTCGCCAGACGGATGCGCTGGCTCTCGCCGCCGGACAACGAAGCCGCACCGCGGGAGAGCGTCAGATAGCCAAGGCCGACGCTCTTTAAAAAGCCCAGACGTTCTTTTACTTCTTTAAAAATAGGCGCACCGATCATCTCGTCCCGGGTGCTGACCTTGGCCGTGTTGATAAAGTCCAGCTCCTCGTTGACGCTCTTGTCACAGAAATCGGCAATGTTGATGCCGCCTACAGTCACGGCCAGGCTTGTCGGCTTTAAGCGGCGGCCATGGCAGGCGGGACATTCCTCGCTGGACATGACAAGGGCGATTTCCTCCTTGACCCACTCGCTGCCTGTTTCACGGAAGCGGCGCTCCAGGTTGGGGATAATGCCCTCAAACGTGTTCATATAGGTGCCGGAGCCAAACATATTCTCGCGCTGCATCTCGATTTTTTCAGTTCCGGTGCCATACAGGATGGCGTGCACGGCTTCTTTGCTCATCTCCTTGATTGGGGTATCCAGCGTAAAGCCATAGCGCTTGCCCAGCGCTTTGTAATACATCTCAGAGATGGATCCCTCCGCATAATACCAGCCGCTGGCCTTGATGGCACTTTCGCGGATGGACTTGTGCGGATCCGGAATCACGCGGGCCGGGTCCACCTTCATAAAGGTGCCCAGGCCGGTGCAGGTTTCACAGGCGCCAAAGGGATTGTTAAAGCTGAACATGCGGGGGGAAAGTTCGTCAATGGAAACACCGTGCTCCGGGCAGGCATAGTTCTGGCTGAACTCCATCGGTTCGCCGCCGATAACATCAATGATGACAAGACCGCCGGTCAGGGCAACGGCAGTCTCAATAGAATCGGCCAGGCGGCCGCGCACCGTATCATTGATGGACAGGCGGTCCACGACGATTTCAACGGTATGCTTGATATTCTTTTCCAGCTTGATCTCTTCGTCCAGATCATACATGTTGCCGTCAATGCGCACGCGGGCGTAACCGCCGCGGCGGGCAGCGTCCAGCTCCTTGGCCTGGGTGCCTTTGCGGCCCCGCACAACAGGGGCCAGCACCTGGAAGCGGGTGCGTTCCGGCAGTTTAAGCACCTCGTCTACCATCTCGTCCACCGTTTGCTGGCTGATGACGCGTCCGCAGACCGGGCAGTGCGGAACGCCGATGCGGGCATACATCAAACGGAGATAATCATAAATTTCCGTCACGGTGCCCACGGTGGAACGCGGGTTGTGGCTGGTGGTTTTCTGGTCGATGGAAATCGCCGGCGACAAGCCCTCAATGCTGTCTACATCCGGCTTTTCCATCTGTCCCAAGAACTGTCTTGCATAAGAGGACAGGGATTCCATGTATCTTCTCTGCCCTTCCGCATAGATTGTATCAAATGCCAACGATGATTTTCCCGAACCACTGAGTCCAGTCAGAACTACCAGCTTGTCTCTTGGTATATCTACATCTATATTCTTCAGATTATGCTCATTGGCTCCTCTGATTTTGATATATTGCCTTGAATCTTTTTCCTGTGACATGTGAGTGTATACTCTCCTTTTTCTATATCTTTATTTCCTGCAGTGTCTTTTTAAGCTCAATTAACTTATCTCTGAGTTCTGCTGCCGCCTCAAAGTTC
>OHWS01000763.1_pt1 | contig 10749 bp, 7 predicted proteins | sample 1579751 | NCBI WGS metagenome assembly OHWS01 (sample SAMEA3882517, study PRJEB24775) | human gut metagenome | biome: human-associated habitat; feature: intestine environment; material: feces | place: Netherlands | collected 2009/2010
ATTGAAGTAGCTGTGGTTGGTCAGGTTCACGATGGTGTCCGCGTCGGAAGAGACGCGGTAATCCATGCGAAATGCATTGTCCTCGGTGAGGGTATAGCGCACCGCGATCTTCAGGTTGCCGGGGAATCCATCCTCGCCGTCGGGGCTTTCGGCTTCCATGAGCAGGGTGTCGCCAAAGGATTTGACCCGGTAGAGCTTGCGGTTGAAGCAGCCGTGCAGGTGGTTGGGGCCGTTGTTGGCCTCCAGCTTGTAGGTCGCGCCGCCCACGCTGAACTCTGCATTCTCAATGCGGTTGGCGTAGCGCCCCACGAACGCACCGCAGCAGGTGCTGGAAGGGGACAGGAAGTCCGCCTCGTAATCGGCCATGGTGTCGTGGCCGATCACCACATCCACCGGGCCGTTTTTGGCCGGTACGATAATGTTTTTGATCACACAGCCGTAGTCCAGCACACTCACCGACAATCCGCCGGGGTTGGACAGGGTATACTCCGTTACATTCGCGCCCTCTTTGGTCACTCCGAAGGGCTTTGAGCGGATCTGTGCCATTGGGCATCGCCTCCTAAGGATTTTTGGAACACACGGCCGGGCAGACTGCCCCCGTCTTTCTACTGTATTTATGATTATATCACAGTTTTGCGTGTTTGTGTGAGCATCCTTTTAGAATTTGCATCCAATTTTTCAGGGGATTTTTTGTAGGAATTATAGAACACCACCGGTGCTGCCGCACAAAAAAGCACCCCGTATCCCAACAGACAGGATACGAGGTGCTCCAAACAGAAACTTCTTTTACGGCTGGGGCTGTGCGGCACCCTGTGCCGCGATGAACTCGGCTGCATCGTCCGGGATGTCGTCCAGATCATCGTCGCTGCCAACATCCACGTTGAGCGGCGGCTTCTTGAACAGGATATCGTACAGAATCGGCACGATATACAGGGTCATCAGGGTGGCGTAGCTCAGGCCGCAGATGATGACGATGGCCATGCCGCTCATCAGCTGGCTTGCCATATCGTTGCTGAACACCATTTGCAGCATGGCCAGCACGGTGGTCAGGGTGGTCATCAGGATGGGGCGCATACGGGTCTTGCCAGTGGCCACCAGTGCGGCGCGGCGCTCCATGCCGCCCATGCGCAGCTGGTTGGCGTAGTCCACGAACACGATGCCGTTGTTGACGACCGTACCCATCAGCACGATGAAGCCCATCATGGAGATCATGGTCAGCTGCTGGCCGGTGAGCAGCAGGCCCAGCAGACCGCCGGTAAAGGCCAGCGGCACGGTAAACAGCACGATGAAGGGGGACAGCAGGCTCTGGAACTGTGCCACCATGACAAGGTAGACAAAGGGCAGTGCCAGTGCCATCCACTGGATCATCTCATCGGTCATATAGTTGACGCTGTCGCTCTCGCCGCCCATGGAGAAGGAGCAGCCTTCCGGCATCTCATCAGTGAGGGCAAAGGCATCCAGCGCCTTTTTCACGGCACGGGCCTGCACCGTGGTGTTGTAGCCCGGGGCAGTCTCGGCAGTGACGGTGACGAACTGGTTCCGGTTCTCGCTGGTGATGGAGTCCGGTGCGGTGCCGGTGGTCCAGCTGGCGATATCCGACAGCTTGCAGGTTCCGGTGGCGGTGGTGCCGTCTGCGGACATGACGGTGGTCTCAAAGGTCATGTCCATCATGTTTTCCTTGGTCAGCGGGTCCAGATTGTTGCTGATCTGCACATCCATGGTGGTGCCGTCCACGGTAACAGGGGTCTGTGCCGTGGTGGTGGTGGTCAGCTTTGCCGCGATCTGCTGGTACACCTGCGCAACGGTCAGGCCGTTGGCGCGTACCTTATCGCGGTCCACCTGCAGGATGATGGTGGAATCGCCCGCACCCAGACCGTTGGTGGCGTTCTGGAAGCCCTCGGTGTTGTTCACGATGTCTACCACCTTCTCGGACAGGGCGGTCAGGGTCTCGGCATCGGTGCCGTAGATCTTGATGGTCAGACCGGTGGACAGCTGACTGGTCAGGTCATCGGTCATGCCGTACTGCTGGACGGTGGCGGTGCAGTCCGCAACGCCGGCCACAGCGTCCTCCATGGCCTTGCAGGCGGCGTCGATCTTGGAAGAGGAGAGCTCCTCGCTGAGCTTGACGTTGATCTTATACTTGCCGTAGCCATTGGCGGCGTTCAGCAGGTCAGTGATGGTGGAGGGCAGGCCGAGGTTGGAAACATCCATGCCCGCCACAGTGTTGTCGGGGGTAATGCCTACCTCCTCCACGCCGTCCACAGCCATCACAGCCTGCACCACCTTACCGGCCACATCGTAGGACTCGTCCTTCGAGAGGGTGTCGGTGGTGGAAAGGGTGATCATAGCCTCGTTGCTGGTGCTGGTGGGCAGCAGCACGATGCCCATGGAGACCACCCGCCAGCAGCAGAACACCAACAGCAGCACTGCGGCTGCCAGCGGTACAAAGCGATTTTTCAGCGCCTTTTCCAGACTGCGGCCGTAGGCGTCCTGGATCTTATCGAACCATGCCAGCTTTTTGGGCTGGGCGTTCTTCAGCACGGTAGCCGAGGCGGCGGGCACCACGGTCAGTGCCACGATGAGGGAAGCCATCAGGCAGTAGCCGATGCACAGGGACATGGGACCCATCAGGTTGCGGATGAGGCTGGCAGAGAACACTGCCGGCAGGAACACACACACCGAGGTAAGGGTAGAGGCCACAACGGACATACCCACCTGACGTGCACCCTGCACCGCAGCGCGGGCGGCGGGCACGCCGCGGCCGCGCAGACGGTAGATGTTCTCGATGACAACGACAGAGTTATCCACCAGCATACCGATGCCCAGTGACAGGCCTGCCAGCGTCATGACGTTCAGGTCAAGACCCGTGAAGTACATCAGCACCACGGCAAACAGCACCGACAGGGGGATACTGACGCCGACCACCAGCGTGGGCTTGACGTCCTTCAGGAAGATGGCCAGCACGACGATGGCCAGTGCGGCACCCACCAGCATACTGGTGAGGATGCTCTTGATGAGGATGCTGATGTAGTTGCCCTGATTGGACAGCACCACAACGTGCAGACCCTCGTACTGGGCTTCCAGCTCCTTGAAAGCGTCCAGACAGTTGGCAGATACGTCACCTGCGCTGGAACTGTCGTCCTTGTAAATTTTCAGCACCGAAGCCTGCTCGCCGTTCAGGCGGGTGTAGCTGTCGGCGGCGTTGTCGATGATCTCCACGTCTGCCACATCGGAAAGGCGCACGTCGCCGTAGCCCTCCACATGGAGCAGCAGTGCGCCCCGGATATCCTCCACGCTGTCGTATTCCTCGCCCACCTTCAGCAGCCACGACTCGCCGCTTTCGTCCTTGACGTAACCGGCGGGCATGGAGAAGTTCTGGGCGTAGATGAGGGTGGCAAGGGTCTTGATATCCAGCTGCTTGGTCACATCGGCGCTGGCAAGCGCCTTTTCCTTGGCGGCCTCGTACTGGGTCTTGGCCTCGCTGAGCTGCTTTTCGTACTCATTCAGCTGCTCGCGGGCTTCGGTAAACTGCATATAGGCGACCATCTGCTGCTGGGTAAAGTTGCCCAGCGCTTTGGAGAACTCGCTCATCATGCCGGGCACGTTGTCCATGGCCTTGATGGTATCTTCCAGCGTCTTATAGATGACGTTCAGGCTGTCCTGCAATTGCAGCTCGTCTGCCAGATCCGCAGCGCCCTCGCCCTGCGTACCGGTCTCGGTGTTGATGCGGTTTTGCAGGGTCTGCAAAGCAGAGGAGAGCTTATCGGTGATATCCCGCAGCTCGGACACGATCTCGATCAGGGAGTCGATATCCCGCATACCGGTGTTGTTGAACTTGTCCATGACCCGCTGCAAACCAGCCTGCACCTCGATGAGTGCCTGCTGCACCTCAGGCTCCTTGACCACGGCGATCAGGTTGTTGACGCTTTGCAGCAGCGCCTCCGCCTGCTTGCGCACTACTTCTACGGCTTCGCCGACCTCGGAGCTGAGGGTGCCCATGACCGTGTTGGACACGGTATTGCCGAAGTTTTTGAACTGCTTATCGTATTCTGCGCGGCCGGCCTTGATCTTGGCCTCGGCCTCCTCCAACTGTGTGTGCGCCACTTCCAGCTGAGTGTCGATAAGCTCCATCAGCTTTTCGTTGATGGCGTCCACCTTTTCCTGATTCAGCTGCACCTGCACCAGCTGCTCCACAAGGCCGCTGGAGGATACGCTGGACACGCCGCCCTTGCGCTGGACGTAGGGAGTCATGGTGTTCTTGATAAAATCAGAAAGGTCGTACACCGAACTGCCCTCGCGGCTGACAGCCACGGTCATAAAGGCGTTCATGTTCATGCTGTACTGTATCACAGAGGGAGTCAGCGCCGTCTCCGGCAGGTCGCTCTTGGCCTGATCCAGCTTGTTGGACACCTGCACCAATGCGCTGTCCATATCCGTGTCATCCACGAACTGCATCAGCAGCAGGCTGTAGTTTTCAGCCGAGGTGGCGGTGATCTTTGAAACACCCGGCACCGTAAGCGCGTTTTGCAGCACGTCCGAGACCTCGGTCTCCACACGCTCCGGGCTGGCACCGGGATACACGGTGACCACCATCAGATACGGTGTGCTGACATTCGGCAGCAGGTTGGTTTTCATCTTGGTGATCGACACAAAGCCGAGCATCAGCACCATGATGACTGCAACCAGCACCGTAAATGGTTTTTTGACACTGAATTTTTCCATCTTATCCTACCGTTTCTCTGCCGCACCGCCCGGCGCAACAGTTCCTCCCTCTTTGGGGGCAATGGGTTCCTAACATTCCTATTATACACGCAAGGCGCGCGCTTTCAATAGAGGCGCAGCGAATCTTTTGCGAAAGTTTTGTCAAAATCTGCGAAACGCACAACTTTGCCGCCCCAAAACCGGCATTCTGTCCGCTTTCCTCCCTTCTGCCGCCGGACAAAATTTCGACACCTTTTCCATACTGCATACGGTTGAGCGGGGCGGATCATTGCAGGGGAGGGAAAATTCAGGGGATATAAAGACTTTTCTTTTTGCATAGAAATGTGCTTTTGATTATGGTATACTAACAGCAGACTGAAAAAGCTGCCCCTTGCGGGGCTTATCCGATACAAAAACGAGGAACACTATGAAAAAAGTCATTTCGGTCCGTTTCAAGGAAAACGGCAAAAGCTATTATTTTGATCCCGGTGACGCTGTCATCCATGCCGGGGAGTATGTGATCGTGGAGACTGCCCGCGGCGTGGAGTGCGGCGAGGTGGTGCAGGGCGTGCTGGAGCTGGCGGATGCCGCCGTCCCCAAGGCGCTGAAACCCATCACCCGCATGGCCGACAGCGTGGATATCCGCCGGATGCGCCAGAACCGCGAGGACGAAAAGCGCGCCTACCGCACCTGCCAGGACTGCATTGCCCGCCACGGGCTGGAGATGAAGCTGGTGGAGGCCGAGTATACCCTCGACCGTTCCAAGATCATGTTCTACTTCACCGCCGACGGCCGCGTGGACTTCCGTGAGCTGGTCAAGGATCTGGCCGGCATCTTCCACACCCGCATCGAGCTGCGCCAGATCGGCGTGCGCGACGAGAGCAAGATGATCGGTGGTCTGGGTATCTGCGGTCAGCCCTTCTGCTGCAGCCGCTTTTTGAAGGATTTCCAGCCCGTTTCCATCAAGATGGCCAAGGAGCAGGGGCTTTCGCTGAACCCCACCAAGATCAGCGGTGCCTGCGGCCGTCTGATGTGCTGCCTTGCCTACGAGGAGAGCGCCTACGAGTACCTGAACAGCATCATGCCCATGGTGGGCAGCACCGTGCGCACCCCGGACGGTCTGGGCACCGTGCTGGAAGTGAACCCGGTGTCCGGCTATCTGCGGGTGCGCTGCGGCACCGAGAGCCTGTCGCCCCGGTACTACAAGGTAGGCGTGTGCGAATACATCAGCGGCGGCAAGCGCGCACCCCGCCGCCCCGACCCGGATGACGATTATTCCGGTGTGCGCAACCCCGCCCCGGTGGTGGCTTCCTCCGATGACGACAAGCGTTGTGCAGGCGGCTGCTGCGCCAAAAAGCGCAGCGAGAAGAATGGCTGAGCGTCCAAGCGGTTAGTAAAGCAAAACTAACCATTCTTCGTGATTTTCGCTAAAAATCTCCGGCAATTTTGGCTATAAGTTAGGCCGTGCTTTTGTGCAACCCCACAAAATATTTTATTTTGTTGTTGTGGCGGCACGGTTAGTCTTGCCTTTTCCGGCCTGCTTTGTTAGAATGCAGACAAGGATACAAATTCCGGGGGGCGTGCGTGGCCGTGCCAAGGTACGTTTCTTCATAATTACATCGGCACGGGATAAAAAAGGAGAGTTTATTATGGCACACAAGGTTTCTGACGCATGTGTTGGCTGCGGCGCTTGCGAGGGCGCTTGCCCGGTTGGCGCTATCACCATCGAGAACGGCGCTGCAGTTGTGAACGCTGATTCCTGCATCGATTGCGGTGCTTGCGAGGGTGCTTGCCCCACTGGTGCAATCGCTGCTGAATAATCAGTAGTTTTTGCTGAAAACGCATCAAAAAGGACTGCTGCACACCTGTGCAGCAGTCCTTTTTTGTGGTATCATAAAGTAAATTCATGAAAAACGCAGTTCGGCGCGTCCGCAGACGCGCCGAACTGCTGAATCAAAAACATTTTTCCGCTGAACATGGCCAAAGCACACGCGGCGGCCATTCCTGATCGTCCACCGCAAAAGAGGCACTGCACAAAATGCTGCGCAGCCGCCGCCCTTTTTGTTTCATGCACAAATTCCGCAGGAAAATACCCTGCATTTTTTGGAAGGGAAACGACACACTGTCTATGGAACATTCTACGGAAGTTTTGTATAATAGAACTATGGTCTACTGCACCCCGGAGCACCGGTTCGGCTCGGACGCGCTGCTGCTGGCACGCTTCTGTGAGCCGAAACGCAGCCAGAAAGCCGCAGACCTGTGCTCCGGCTGCGGCATCGTGGCACTGGAATGGCACGACCGGGGGCACCGCGGCCCCTGCACCGCGCTGGAATTGCAGCCCGAGGGCAGCGCCCTGCTGGCGGCAGCGGTGGAAGAGCAGCAGCTCACCCACATCACCCCCGCCTGTGCCGACCTGCGCACATGGCGGCAGGACGAGGGGCAATTTGACGTGTGCGCGTGCAATCCCCCTTATTTTACCGAGGGGCCGCAAAGTAAAAACGCCGCCCACGCCCTCGCCCGGCACGAAAACACCTGCGCTTTGGAGGATGTCTGTGCCTGCGGCTTCCGGCTTTTGAAGGACGGCGGGCGGCTGGCGCTGTGCCACCGCCCCGAGCGGCTGGCCGAGGTGCTTGCCGTGCTGCGCGCCCACCGGCTGGAACCCAAGCGGCTGGCCTTTGTAAAGAACGCCCCGGAAAACGCTCCGTGGCTGTTCCTTGTGGAAGCCCAGAAGAACCGCAAGACCGGCCTGCGGGTGGAGCCGGACGTGCTCATCCGCGCCGGTGCGGCGCTGTACGGACGATAAATTCAGGAGGTAATTATGGCAGGAACTCTCTACATCGTGGCGACCCCCATCGGCAATCTGGAGGATATGCCGCCCCGGGTGGCTGCCACCTTTGGCGCGGCCGACTTTATTGCCGCCGAGGACACCCGCGTGACCATGAAGCTGCTGAATTATCTGGGGCTGAAAAAGCCCATGGTCAGCTACTACGAGCACGCCTTGCAGAAGGGCGAAGCCATTTTGCAGCGCATCGAGGCAGGGGAGAGCTGCGCTTTGTGCAGCGACGCCGGCATGCCCTGCGTGTCCGACCCGGGCGAGGTCATCGTGCGGGACGCACTGGCGCGGGGCATCAAGGTGGTGCCCATCCCGGCCGCTTCTGCCTGTGTCACCGCGCTGGCAGTCTCCGGGCAGGACACCTCCCGCTGGGTGTTCGAGGGCTTTCTGCCGGTGAACCGCAAGCAGAAAAAGGAGCGTCTGGCCGAGCTTTTGCAGGAAAAGCGCACCGTCATCTTTTACGAAGCGCCCCACAAGCTGCGTACCACGCTGGACGATCTGACCGCCGCCTTTGGCGCAGAGCGCAGCATTACCCTGTGCCGGGAGCTGACCAAGCTCCACGAGGAGATCTGGAAAACCACCCTGGGCGAGGCCGTGGAGCACTACAGAGCCAACGACCCCCGCGGCGAGTATGTGCTGGTGATGGCCGGTGCCCCCGCCGGGGAGGATGCCGACGCCGGGCTGACGCTGGAGCAGGCAGCGCAGCGGGCACTGGAGCTGACCGGGCAGGGCTTTGGCCCCACGGCAGCGGCCAAGGCGGCGGCACAGGGCACGCCCTATTCCAAGAGCGAAGTGTACAAGCAGCTGCTGGTGCTGCAACAGGACCGGCAGACTGCGGAATGATAAGAGGAGGACTTTTTTCGTGACAAAACTTCTGGTCCTGAGCGACAGCCATGGCGGACGCGCCGCCATTGAGCGGGTGCTGCTGAAGGAGAATGCGAACATTGACGCCCTGGTTTTTCTGGGCGACGGCCTGCGGGACCTGGAACAGGCCCTGACCCCGTACCCCCGGCTGCGGGCCTACTCGGTGGCCGGCAACTGCGACTACGGCGCTCTGGAGCCGATGGACGGTCTGGCCGCCTTTGACCAGACCATCATGTTCTATACGCACGGCCATATGTACGGCGTAAAATACGATCTGGACACGCTGACAGATGCCGCTGCCGCCCGGGGCGCGGAAGTGGCCCTGTTCGGCCACACCCATGTTCCCCATGCCGAGCAGCGGGGCAAGGTGTTTTTGTTCAACCCCGGCTCCTGCGGCCGCTGCTACACCGGCCCCGACACCTACGGCCTGCTGACGCTGGAAAACGGCAAGGTGACCGCCTATGAGCACAAAGAGGTACCGAAGCAATGAGCATCAACGAGGTGCGCTATCTGCCGGAATGCGGCAGCACCAACGCCTATGTAAAAGAGCATTTTGAGGAGTTCGGCCCGGTGGCGGCGGTATATACCGAAAACCAGACCGCCGGGCGCGGGCGGCTTGGCCGCAGCTGGGTAAACGCCGAGGGCAAGGCGCTGTACTACACGGTGGCCATCAAGGAGCCGCTGGCGCAGCCCGCCACCCTGCCGCTGCTGGCAAGCCTTGCGGTGCGCCGCCAGTTGCAGCTGCGCTACGGCGTGGACTGCCAGATCAAGTGGCCCAACGACCTTTTGCTGAACGGCAAAAAAATCGTGGGCATCCTGTGCGAGAGTGTAAGCTACGGCTACCAGCAGCAGGGGCGGGGCATTTTGTGCGGCATCGGCATCAACCTTGCCCAGCCCCAGAGCTATTTTGACGCCGCCGATCTGCCCCACGGCACCTCGCTGGCCTTGCAGGGCGCTGCGGTGGATCTTGCCACAGACCCCGCATGGCTGGCCGAGGGGCTGACCGACTTCGGCTTTGACCGCAACCTGTACACCTTTGCCCGGGACGGCTTTGCGCCCTTCCGGGAGGAGTACAAGGCTGCCTGCATCAATCTGGGCCGCCGGGTCACCTTTGACCTGCCGGAGGGCGGGCAGGGCGCCGGGGAGGCCATCGACGTGGACGAGGAAGGACGCCTTGTGGTGCGCACCGACAGCGGCGAAGTGCATGTGTTCACCGGCGAAGTATCGGTGCACGGCATCTACGGCGCGGTGTAATATGCAAAAAGAGCCGCTGCTGCACGGATGATGTGCAGCAGCGGCTCTTATCGTTCGGCTTATCTTCTCCGCTTCATTCTGCGCCGCCGGTTCAGATTGAGGGAACCGCCGCCGCATGCCAGCGTGACAACGCTCAGCACGAGCAGGATGACCGCCAGTGCGGCCAACAGCAGCAGGGTGGACCGGCTGTCGGTGCGGAAGTCGGAGACGTACTCCTGATGGGTCACCAGATCCACCTGGCCTACCTCGCAGCCGTCCAGATACACCGTGGCGGTGCCCAGCTTCTGGCCGTTTTTCACGGTGGCCGACACGCTCTCGGGCAGGTCAAAGGAATAGCTCACCTTGTCGTCCGCGTGGCCGTAGCCGCTGACCGGAGCAGCCGCATACAGTTCTACCTCCGGATGGGTGCGGCATTTGGTCAGGTCCACAGTGGTCACCACGGTCTGGGTGTCCACCAGCGGCCGGTCAGCAAAGCTGGCAAAGGCCCAGTCAAACAGTTCGTCGCACTCGCTGTACAGATGCTCGTTGCTGTCACTGCCCAGGATCACAAGGCCGTAGGTGTGGCCGTCCTTTTGGGCAAGGGCCACCGCACAGCGGCCTGCCAGGGTGGTAAAACCGCCCTTGACCCACTTGACAGAATCCTTATAATAAGCACCAGAGGCGTCCATCAGCGGGTTGGAGCTGCTGATGGTGCGCTGCTCGCTGTGGAAATTCGTCTGGCCCAGCGTATAGGTGGTGGAACCGGCCACCTGCGCAAAGGTCTCGTTGGCCGCGCAGGCCGCCGCGATCTTTGCCATGTCCTCTGCCGAGGCCACATTGCCGTAATCGTACAGGCCGTGGGCGCAGGTAAAGGTGGCACTGGTGCAGCCCAGCTCTGCGGCACGGGCGTTCATCTGCTGGATGAAGGCATTCAGGCTGCCGCCCACGTCCCAGGCGATGACGCTGGCCGCGTCGTTGGCGCTGGTGATGAGCAGGGCGTTCAGCAGGTCGATGCGGCGCACCGTTTCCCCGATGCGCAGACCCATGGTGGTGCCGTTGGCGTTCTGGATGTCCTTGAACTCCTGGGTCAGATCGGTGGGCACCGTGACCTCGCCGTT
>OHWS01000764.1_pt1 | contig 10749 bp, 8 predicted proteins | sample 1579751 | NCBI WGS metagenome assembly OHWS01 (sample SAMEA3882517, study PRJEB24775) | human gut metagenome | biome: human-associated habitat; feature: intestine environment; material: feces | place: Netherlands | collected 2009/2010
TTGCCAACAAAAGAAAGTAGCAAAGAAAATTGCCGCTGTTTCGACGCAGCGGACCCGCGACTTAGGGGCTGCACGCCCCTAAGAACCCCAAAGAGGAGGTCGGAAGTCTCGGCGGCTAAACGGACGCAGTATTACTGTCCGTTCTTAACGCCGCCGAGCCTTCCTCCGTTTTGAAATTCGGGTGTTGCGGGGTTGCGAGCGTGGGGCCACAGTTGAGCGCAGCGAAACTGGGGAGCGAGCAATGTTTGCCCCTGCGGGGCAAACAACCGCACGAGCGGGTTTGCGCAGCAAACTGGCGGCGCTCGTTGTGCGCCGCCAAGCGCCCCCGAACCCCCGAGGCTTTTAACGGCTGCTGTTCCCGCGATGGCCTCTGCTTTAAATCACTGCTCTGTAGGGGCGGCATATATGCCGCCCGCAACTGACCGTGGCCTCTTATCAACGGGCAGCCTCCCGCCAACTTCCCCGAACCCTTCCGGCCTGCTTCGCGGCCACCTCCCCTGATGGGGAGGCTTTCCCCGCGGGCTCCGCCCGCGCAAAAAGGCTCCCCTTTTAGGGGAGCTGGCCGAGCTTGCGAGGCCTGAAGGGTCCCGACGGGCTTTCCGTGGCCGCCCATTCCCGGTTCCACCCGCAACATCCCCAAATAAAGGAGGTTCTCCCACATGAAGCTCACATTCTTAGGCGCTGACCGGGAAGTGACCGGCAGCTGCACACAGCTGGAGGCGGCGGGACACCGCTTTCTGATCGACTGCGGCATGGAGCAGGGCCGCGACGTGTATGAGAACGCCGACCTGCCCTGCGCGCCCGGCACCTATGAGGCACTGCTGCTGACCCATGCGCACATCGACCACTCGGGCCGCATCCCGTACCTGTACAAAAACGGCTACCGCGGCCCCATCTATACCACCGATGCGACCCGCGACCTCTGCGCCATCATGCTGGAGGATTCCGCGCACATTCAGGAGCAGGAGGCCGAGTGGAAAAACCGCAAGGCCATGCGCAGCGGCGCCGAGATGATCGAGCCGGACTACACCGTCGAGGACGCGCAGAACGTCATGAAGCAGTTTGTGCCCTGCCCCTATGAGGCGTGGCAGACGCTGTTCGACGGGCCAACCGGCAAAATCGAGATGCGCTTTACCGATGTGGGGCACCTGCTGGGCAGCGCGTCCGTCTCGCTGCGCATTGCGGAGCCGGGCCGCACGCCGGAGATCATCGTTTTCTCGGGCGACATCGGCAACACCCATCAGCCGCTCATCAAGGACCCATCCAACCCGGGCCACGCGGATTACCTTGTCATGGAATCCACCTACGGGGACCGCAGCCACGGCCCGAAACCGGATTATATCGGCGATTTGAGCGCCGTACTGCAATCGACGTTCGACAAGGGCGGCAATGTCGTCATCCCCAGCTTTGCCGTGGGCCGCACGCAGGAGCTTTTGTATTTTATCCGTCAGATCAAGGCCGAGGGCCGTATCAAGGGCCACGAAAACTTCCCGGTCTTTGTGGACAGCCCGCTGGCGAGCAAATCCACCACGATCTTCCGGGAAAACTTTGCCGAGTGCTACGACGACGAAGCCCTCGCCCTGGTGCAGAGCGGCCAAAACCCCCTGCAGTTCCCGGGTCTGCACGTCAGCGAAACGAAAGAGGAATCTATGGCCATCAACGGCGACCCGACGCCCAAGGTCATCCTCTCCGCCGCCGGCATGTGCGACGCGGGCCGCATCCGCCACCACTTAAAATATAACCTCTGGCGGCCCGAGTGTACGGTGCTGTTCGTCGGCTACCAAAGCCCCGGCACCTTAGGCAACGCGCTGGTCAACGGTGCGCAGGAGGTCAAGCTCTTTGGCGAGCCGGTGCAGGTCAGGGCCCGCATTGCGCAGCTGGGCGGGCTTTCGGGTCACGCCGACAAGGACGGGCTGGAAGCCTGGCTCCGCGCCTTTGACGAAAAGCCGAAGTTCGTCTTTGTCAACCACGGCGAGGACGCCGTCGCCGAGCACTGGGCCAACCATCTGAAGGAGGAGGGCTACGAGGCCGACGCCCCCTACAACGGCTCGATCTGGATCGCCGCCGAGGGCCGCGTCGCCTGCGCCGAGGTCGGCAACACCCAAAAGATCATCAAGACGAAATCCGCCGAGACCGTGCGCACCAGCGCGGCCTATGACCGGCTGGCCAACATGGGCCAGCGCCTGCTGGAGGTCATCCGCCACAACCAGGGCGGGGCCAACAAGGACCTTGCAAAATTTGCCAGCCAGATCGCTGCGCTGTGCGACAAATGGGATCGATAACATTGACAAAAGCAAAAGGAATATGGCAGACGCTGCCCGCACCCCTGCGCGGCGCGGCGACCCTGCTGGCAGTGCTGGCGCTGGCCGCGCTGCTGACCACGGTGCGGCACAATGCCAGCGCCTACCTGACCGGCGTGTGGGATACAGGCTCCCAGACGCTCGTCTATGGCCGCATCCACCAGATGGAGCAGGGGCAGCAAGCCCCCGGCGGCTTTCTGGGCGTCTACACCGACGATTGGAGCGACGACACGAACCGCGCACTGTTCCGGGACGACACCCCCACCGACGCGGCGGCGTTCCACCCCTACACCCACCAGTCGGGCTTGCAGGGCTGGCTGTTCGGCAGGGTCAACCGTCTGCTGCGGCACCGGCTGCCCGACGGTCTGGCGCGGGAGACCGCCCTCTACTGGCTGAACAGCACGCTGTTCTACGCGGCGGAGCTGCTTGCGGCGCTGGCCGTGTGGGAAGAATTCGGCCCGCTGGCGGCAGCGTTCGGGTTTGCGTCGGTGCTGCTGGCCCCCTGGCTGCAGCGCGGCATGAAGGACCTGTACTGGTGCCTCTGGACCTGGCTGCTGCCGCTGCTGGCGGCGCTTTGGCTCTGCCATTGCACCCGCGTGCGCGGCAAAACGCCCCGCGGGTGCTGGCCGCTGCTGGCCGCCGCCTGCATGGTGCGCTGCATGTGCGGGTTTGAATTTATCACAACATTTTTGATCCTGTGTGAGATCCCGCTCTGCTACGCGGCAGCCAAGGCGTATTTTGTGCGGCGCGACCCGCACGGCGCGCTGGTCTGGCTGGGCCGCACCGTCGGGGCGGGTGTCTCGGCGCTGGGCGGTGTGGCTGCGGCGCTGGCGCTCTGGTTCGCACAGGAATGGCTCTGCTTCGGCAGCGCGGCGGACGCCTGGCAGAACATGACCCGGGCCGTCACGGACCGCGTCAGCCTGACGGACGGCGCGGTGCGGGACGTGAACGTGCCGCAGGTGCTCGCGCAGTATTTCCGTGAGAGTACGGAGCCGCTTTTGCAGCTCGGGCCCGTCAGAGTCACGGCATGGCAGCTGCTACTGTTTGCGCTGCTGGTCGGCGCGGTGAGCGTTGTTGTCTGCCTGCGCCGCGGCACGGCGGCGCAGCTGGTGCCGCCGTGCATCGTCTGGGGGCTGGGGCTGGCGGCCCCGGCGTCCTGGATGGTGCTGTCCAAGGCGCACGCTGCGATCCATACCCACCTTGTACCGATGCTGTGGCACTTTGCGTTTGTGCCGATCAGCTGTATGCTGCTGCCGGTGCTGGCAAAACTCATGATCCCGGGGAGGAAAAAAGACCTTGTGGCATCCCATTAAACACTACAAAACGATCCGCCATCACAAAATGCTGGTGATGAAAAACTGCTTCCGCTGCGGGCTGTACTGGCAGGGCCTGACCCACGATTTAAGCAAGCTGGCCCCCGTGGAGTTCTGGGCCGGGGCCAAATACTGGCAGGGGACGTGCAGCCCCAACAACGCCCAGCGCCAGGCCGAGGGCTACAGCGCCGCCTGGCTGCACCATAAGGGCCGCAACAAGCACCATCTGGAATACTGGATCGACTACGCGCCGGACGGCGACCATGCCATGGCCGGTATGCGGATGCCCGCCCGCTATGTGGCCGAGATGGTCTGTGACCGCATTGCCGCCAGCAAGAACTATAAGGGCGACAAGTACACCGACGCCGCGGCGTGGGAGTACTATGACCGCAGCAGGGACCACTACATCCTGCACCCCGAGACCCGCAAGGAGCTGGAGACCTGCCTGCTGATCCTGCGCGATGAGGGCGAGGATGCCTGCTTCCGGTATATCCGTACCGAGCTGCTCGGCAAAAAAGCATAAGAAAAAGACCCCCGCAGCGTCAGGTGCTGCGGGGGTCGGTGTTTTATGTAGGTTGAGTTCCGTCATTCCCGGCGGGAACGTCTGCATCGGGGGTGTTCTCCGGGGGAGTTGGTGGCGGCTCAGTTGACTCTGGGGGAGTTGGTGTCGGCTCAGTTGACTCCGGGGGAGTTGGTGTCACCTCGGGCGTCGGGGACGGGGTGGCCGTGACCTCGGGGATCGGCGTCGGCGTGGTCTCCACATAGCTGTCACTCGTGCTCTCGCTGTCGGCGGGCTCCTCCGTCGGCTCGGGCGTGGCCGTCGCCGTGGCGGTGCTGGAGGAGCTGACCACCGGCACCGTGTAGACCACGGCGTCCTTGTCGCCGGTGTGCTTCGGGATCGTCGTCAGCGCGGGGCGGTCATCCTCGGTAATGTAGCTGTGGGTGCGGATGTAGTTGAACAGCGCGTCCATCGCCGTGCGGGTCAGATGAATGCCGTCGCTCGTCTCCACATAGCCGCTCTTGGCGTAGCCGGTGACGGAATCCTTCAGCACCTCGGCGCTGTTCAGGAACTTCCAGCCCTTCTCCTGGCACATTTCGACGAGCGCTTTGTTGTACTCGTCCACCTGGGTCTGGGTCAGGCTCTGGTTGGAGTGCTGCTGCCCGATGGGCGGGATGGCGTTGACGATGATGTCCACGCTGGGGTAGGCGGTGACGATGGCCTCGATGCCGGTCTGGTAGTTTTTGACGAAGTCCGCGGCCTTATAGCCGGGGTTCAGGTCGTTCGTGCCGAAGGTCAGGATGACCCGGCGCGGCTGCAATTTCGCCACGGCCTGGGGCATCGTGATGTAGCCGGACGAAGTGCTTACCTGCACGCAGGCAAAGGTCGCCAGGCTCTTGGCGGTCATGCCCACCGAGCCGATGGCATTGTCGTAGCTGCAATAGTCGAACATGCGGTACATGCGGGCTGTGTTGCTGTCGCCCAGAAACAGCGTCTCGTCCACATAGCTGTCGCCCGCGTCGGCGGCCTGCTCAAGGATCGTCGAGGTGTAGGCCTGGGTATCAATGGTGTTTTCCTCTTTATTATAGCCGCTCTCGACGACCATGGACGCGCTGTCCACGGTGGAGACGCTCTGGGCGTCCGCGCCGCCGAGGTCAATGCCGCCGATGAGCACCAGCGAGATGCCGACGCTGACCAGCAGCATGACGCTGCACAGAGCCAGCACCAGATACATCTTGCTGCGCATATCCAGCGCTTTTTTCTTTTGTGATTTGGTTTTGCCTGCCATGAAAGGCTCCTTTCGCGTGGGAGCATGGAGTGTTTACACAATATGTAAATTCATTTTACACCATTTCCCACCGGAACGCCAGTCTTTTTGCAATTTTTACATAATTTGCCGCAAAACAAAAACCCCGCCGAAGCGGGGGTAAACAGAAATGAGGATAGCTGTGTTAAAAGGCTTCCCCCTCATCCGGCCCTGCGGGGCCACCTTCCCCCCAAGGGGAAGGCTTTGGGAGAATCACTCCTTCGGCAGCAGATGTGCCTTCTCCAGGGCGGGGCGCAGGGCGATGTACAGGACAACGGCGCAGACGGTGGAGAGCAGGGAGTTGACCAGCGTCACACCGCTGGCGATCTTGGTCACGACGGAGACGAACTCCGCGGGCTGGCCAAAGATGTACAGGTTGCGGAAGTAGCCGATGAACGGGTCGGTGAACACATTGACCAGCAGGCCGCTGAAGGCCGACGCCGTGACGGCGGCCACGTACTTGAACTTGCTGCTGGTGGGGAAGGTCCTGAGGTGGATGACCTTGTGGGACACCGCGCCGCAGACCAGACCGATGATGAATTTCAGAATAAAGGTCGTGATGGCGTAGCCCGGGTCACCGGCGACAACGTCGGCCAGCGCCAGGCCGATGGCACCGGCCAGACCGCCGGACACACCGTCCAGCAGCATGGCGGTCAGTGCCGTGAAGGTGTTGCCCAGATGGAAGCTGGACCCCGTGCCAAAGACGTTCGGGATGCGGAAGAACTCATACGCGACAAAGCTCATCGCGGCCATAATGCCGATGATGCTGATTTTCTGCACGGTGAATTTCGTTTTGGTCAGCGCTGCAATCAGCAGTGCCAGGGCTGCTACGACGAACAGCAGCAGCCACATCGTTGCGGTAGACATAGTTTCGTACACCTCTATTGACATTTTCCTTCCGGGAAGGTATGTTTTTATTATACTGATTTCTGGCTCTGAATAAATGCTCAGTTTTTAAATTTTTTATGGGGCCAGTGTGGAGGACTGTCATGATAGAGTTGGATGCCGACCAAAAAACGCCGCTGTATGAGCAGCTGTACGCCGCCCTGGCGGATGAGATCCGCACCGGCCAGCGCGTACCCGGAACGCCGCTGCCGGGCCGCCGCACGATGGCTGCGCAGCAGGGCGTCAGCGTCAACACGGTGGACGCCGCCTACCAGATGCTGGCCGCCGAGGGACTGGCCGAGCCGCGCCCGCGCAGCGGCTTTTATGTGCAAAAGACCTACGGCATGCTGCACAGCCGCGCCCGCCGCACACCCGCCGCCCCTGCACCGCAGCCGCCCGCCGCGCCGCAGCCGGTCTACGACCTGTCCACCGGCAGCGTGGACACGGCGCTGTTCCCGGCGCGCAGCTGGGGACGCATCCAGAAGGAGCTGCTCTACCAGCGGCCCGAGCTTTTACAGCGCGGCGAAATGCAGGGCGACGCCCCGCTGCGCACACAGATCGCGGAATATTTGTCGGTGTACCGCGGTGTGGAATGCACGCCGGAGCAGATCGTCGTCGGCGCGGGCATTGAGTATCTGCTCGGGTGCCTGGCGCATCTGTTCAGCGACGGCATGGCGGCCATCGAGAACCCCGGCTACTTCCGCACGCGGACGGTCCTGCAGAACAGCGGCATTCCCTGCACGCTGGTGGACATTGATCGCGAGGGCCTGCCCGCCGACGCGCTGGAAAAAAGCGGCGCAAACCTCTGCTATCTGACGCCCAGTCATCACTTTCCGACGGGTGTTACGATGCCTGCGACCCGCCGTGCCCAGCTGCTGGCCTGGGCAGCGGCCCAGCCCGGGCGATACATTTTGGAGGACGACTACGACTCGGAGTTCCGCTTTGATACGCGCCCTCTGCCCAGTTTGCAGGGCATAGCGGGCCCGGACGGCCCGGTGGTCTACCTGACGACGTTTTCAAAAAGTCTGGCCCCGGGCATCCGCATTGCCTGCATGGTGCTGCCGCAAAGCCTGTTGGCGCGCTATCGCCGGGATTTTGCGACCTACGCCAACACGGTCAGCCGCTTTGAGCAGCAGACGCTTTGCGAGTTCATGGCGGGCGGGTATTTCACGCGGCATCTTGCCCGGATGCGCCTTGCCTACAAGCGCCGCATGGAGGCGTTTGCGGCAGCGCTGCGTGCGGCGCTGCCGGGCGTGGAGCTGGACGGCGTGCACAGCGGGCTGCATTTTCTGCTGACGCTGCCGGGAGCCGGCGGCGAGCGTGCCATGGTCGCCGCCGCGGCACAGCAGGGCGTGCGGCTGCGCGGCCTGAGTGAGTATTATCTCGCCCGGCCCGAGCGCTGCCGGGCGGATACCGTGGTAGCGGGGTACTCGGCCCTGAAGGAGGACGATGTGGAGAAGGTGGCGCAGGCGCTGGCGAGGGCGTGGCTATCATGAATGCCCTGTAGGGGCCGGGCATGCCCGGCCCGCAGCCCTGCCATTGCCGCCCGTTTATCTTTTGCATCGTAGGGAGCGGTCTTGACCGCTCGCGGGGCGTTGGGGACGCCGCCCCCTACAGCGGCGAATCGTAAACCTTCCGCCGCCGCCAACCCTGCGCACGAACAAAAGCCGCTGCCCATGTGCATTCCACAGGCAGCGGCTTTCTATTTTTCAATCAATTTTTCAATCAAGGCTTATTCATACAGCGGGAACTTCTTCGTCAGCTCCTCGACCTTGCTGGCGACCTCGTCCTTCTTGTTCGCAAAGTCAAACACGCAGTCTGCAATGCAGTCGGCAATCACCTTCATCTCGTCGGGACCCATGCCGCGGGTCGTGACGGCGGGGGTGCCGATGCGCACGCCGCTCGTCACAAACGGGCTGCGCTTCTCGCCGGGGACGGTGTTCTTGTTCGCGGTGATGTGCACCTCGTCCAGATTGTGCTCCAGCTCCTTGCCGGTGCAGTCCTCGTCGGTCAGGTCGATCAGCAGCAGGTGGTTGTCCGTGCCGCCGGAGACCAGCTTCACGCCGCGGGCGGTCAGCTCGGCTTCAAGCGCCTTCGCGTTCTCAACAATTTTGCGGGCGTACTCCTTGAACTCCGGCTTCAGCGCCTCGCCAAAGCAGACGGCCTTCGCGGCGATGACGTGCTCCAGCGGGCCGCCCTGCGTGCCGGGGAAGATGGCGGAGTTGATGCGCTTGATGATATACTCGTTGTTCGTCAAAATCAGGCCGCCGCGGGGGCCGCGCAGCGTCTTGTGGGTCGTGGTGGTGACCACGTCGGCGTAGGGCACGGGGCTCTGGTGCTGGTCGCCTGCGACAAGACCCGCAATGTGCGCCATATCGACCATCAGCATCGCGCCGTAGCCGTGGGCGATCTCGGCCAGCTTCTCAAAGTCGATGGCGCGGGGATAGGCCGATGCACCGGCGACCAGCAGCTTGGGGCGGACCTTCGCGACCTGCTTGGCCAGTGCGGCGTAGTCGATGCGGCCATCCTCGGCGGAGACGCCGTAGGAGACAAAGTTGTAGTTCTTGCCGCTCATGTTCACGGGGGAGCCGTGGGTCAGGTGGCCGCCCTGGGACAGGTCCATGCCCATGACGGTGTCGCCGACGTTCAGCAGCGCAAAGTAGACGGCCAGGTTGGCCTGTGCGCCGGAGTGCGGCTGGACGTTGGCATACTTCGCACCGAACAGCTTGCAGGCGCGGTCAATGGCGATCTGCTCGACCTGATCGACGTACTGGCAGCCGCCGTAATAACGGTGGCCGGGGTACCCTTCCGCGTACTTGTTCGTCAGCACGCTGCCCATGGCCGCCATGACGGCGGGGGAAACGATGTTCTCGCTGGCGATCAGCTCAATGTTCTGCCGCTGGCGGCCCAGCTCACGCTGCATAGCCGCGCCCAGCTCGGGGTCGTAGCTCTCCACAAAGCCGATGGTGTCGATGATGTCCTTGTACATACTGCTTTCCCTCCTAATGTATATGCTGTCCACGGCGGGAAACGGCCGCGGGTGGATACTATAGGCGCCCGTCGTTCCCGCCGCCGAGCATCTCCCTTACAGCGTCCCCTTGGTGGACAAAACGCCGGCGATCCGCGCATCTGTGCGCGTCGCGGCGTCCAGCGCCTTGGCAAACGCCTTGAACATGGCCTCCAGCTTATGGTGGTCATTCTCCCCGTAGAGCACCTTCAGATGCAGATTCATCATGGCGCTGTACGATACGGCGTAGAAAAACTCCCGCGCCATCTGGGTGTCCATGCCGCCGCAGCTCTGGCCTGCAAAGCTGGCGTCGTACACAAAGTAGGGCCGCCCGCCCAGATCGACGGCGCAGAGTGCCAGCGTCTCATCCATCGGCAGCATGCAGCTGCCGTACCGCACCAGCCCGGCCTTGTCGCCCAGCGCTTCTTTTATGGCCGTGCCCAGCGCAATGCCGATGTCCTCAATTGTGTGGTGGCAGTCTACGTCCAGGTCGCCGCGGCAGGTGACGCTTACATCAAACAGGCCGTGGCGGGCAAAGCCGTCCAGCATGTGGTCAAAAAAGCCGATGCCGGTGTGCAGGTCGGCTTTTCCGCTGCCGTCCAGGTCCAGGGTGACGGTAATGTTGGTTTCCCGCGTTTTGCGGGTCACGGTAGCAGTGCGGCTCACGGTTGCATCTCCTTTGCATGGTCCGGCCAGTGGGTGCCGGAAACAAAATAATCCGCATATTTGGTCGAAAGTTCTTCCCCCAGCCGCATTACGCCGCCGTACAAATGGCGGGAACACTGCGCCCGGATGGCGGCGGTATCATTGCGGGCAATGGCATCCAGCAGAACATCATGTTCCGCCACAATATCGCCAAAATTGCCAACGGCCACAAGATCCAGCATGCGGAACCGCGAATAGCTGTTCTGCGAAGTCTGGATCAGCTGCCACAGCTGGTCTTTGCCGGTGGCAAGAAACCAGCTTTCGTGCAGGCGGCTGTCCAGCTCATAAAACATCCGCGGGTCCGGGTGGGGTTGGGCCGCCAGGCGGCGCAAAGCATCGTTGCGGGTTTTCAGCTGGGCCAGCTGTTCGGGGGTGCAGGCAGCGGCAAAGTCTGTCATCACGGCGGATTCCACCGCGTTGCGCAGGTAGATCTGCTGGCTGATGGTGTCAAAATCCAGCTGGGTGACCCGCGTGGATTTGTAGGGGGTGACTTCAATCAGTCCGGCAATGCGCAGCTCCTGCAAAACGCTGCGCACCGGCGTGCGGGAAACCCCGAACTGCTCGCACAATGCGTTTTCCCGCAGGGTGGAGCCGGGCTTTAATTCCAGCAACATGATCTGCTGGTACAGCGTTTGGAAAATGTCATGGCTGGAAAATGCCTGCATGTCCGGGAACCTCCTTCTCTTTAGTATACTAAAGAATATAGCACCGTTGCCCCCGTCCGTCAACGATAC
>OHWS01000771.1_pt1 | contig 10714 bp, 7 predicted proteins | sample 1579751 | NCBI WGS metagenome assembly OHWS01 (sample SAMEA3882517, study PRJEB24775) | human gut metagenome | biome: human-associated habitat; feature: intestine environment; material: feces | place: Netherlands | collected 2009/2010
GATGAAGTGGCGGCAGCAGTTGGAGATTATATTGCAGCCGGAGAGGAAGTGGGAACACTGAATTCACCGACGAAATATTATAGTGTCGAAGGACCAAATTTATATTTTGAAATTATGAAAGACGGGGCGCCGGTTGACCCCATGAATTTTATGGAGTAAAGTTGTATTTGTTTGGATAAAATGATGGATTCAAAAGTTTGATTACGGGTTCAGGATCAATACTATATTGTATTGGATACAGGAAAAGTTTTCTTGGTAATATAGTATTGATCCTGGATAAGGGATTCATGATATAATAAATAACATGCATCGAAAGAGTAATGCGGGAGATAGCAGAGGTGATGAGTTTTTGAATTATACATATATGCTAAAATGTAGTGACGGAACGTTATACACGGGCTGGACAAATGATCTGGAAAAACGTGTGGAGGCGCACAATTCCGGGAAAGGCGCGAAATATACGAAGGCACGGCGGCCTGTTGAATTGGCTTATTATGAGGAATTTGAGACAAAAGAACAGGCAATGAAACGGGAATATGCAATTAAGCAGTTAGGGAGAAAAGAGAAACAGAAACTCATTGCCGGCAAAAAAGTTAAATTATCAGATGAAAGAAAAGAGAAAGAAGATTAAAAAACTGCCTATCAGGAAGGAAATGTTCCATTCCCGATGGGCAGTTTTATCATAGCAGAAGAGATCGCTTCTGCTGATAAGGTTTGTTTAAATTAGCCGAAGTATCTCTTAAGCAGTCCTTCGAAAGCTTTTCCGTGTCTAGCTTCGTCTCTTGCCATCTCATGCACGGTGTCATGGATTGCATCAAGATTCAGGGCTTTGGCACGTTTTGCAAGATCTGTTTTGCCAGCGGTTGCTCCGTTCTCTGCTTCTACACGCATCTGCAGGTTTTTCTTGGTGCTGTCGGTTACGACTTCGCCGAGAAGCTCTGCGAATTTTGCTGCGTGCTCTGCCTCTTCGTAAGCTGCTTTTTCATAGTACAGACCTACTTCCGGATATCCCTCGCGGAATGCTACTCTGGACATTGCCAGGTACATACCAACCTCGGAGCACTCACCCTCAAAATTGGCTCTCAGATCTTTTTTGATATCTTCCGGAACATCGGATGCTACGCCAACTACGTGCTCTGCTGCCCAGGTCAGATCCTCGCCCTGCTCGATAAATTTCTCTTTCGGTGCTTTACAGATCGGACAGACTTCCGGTGCTTCTGCTCCTTCATAAACATATCCACATACGCTGCATACAAATTTTTTCATAGTCTTTCTTTCCTTTCTTTTTGTTGTGTATTTAATTTTAGGATTTCCAATTTTGTGTTTTATAACAGTTTTTTATTTTTAATATTAGTAACTGTTACTGATATTACTTTAGCATAAGCTTCCCTTTTTGTCAATGCCTATTTTTAATTTTTTCTTTCTTCCTGGGGATGCTATACGTTCCCCGGGTGATTTTTGCAGTTCTCGCAGATGCCGTAAAAATTCACAGAGTAATCTTCGATCGTACCTCTGAAATTTTCCGCTGCTACGTTCTTGATTTCGCTGATGTCACGCATTGTAAGGTCTGTCACGCAGTGACATTTTCTGCAAATGAAATGGTGATGCGTGGAAGTATCTCCATCGAACCGGTCCGGGCCATCTCCTGTTGTAAGACGCTTGATCTCTCCTAATTCAGAAAGAAGAGACAGGTTCCGGTATACTGTGCCAAGACTGATATTGGGAAATTCTTTCCGTACATCGGTATAGAGCATATCTGCGGTCGGGTGATCCTTTCGCCCCTGAAGGCAGACTTTGATGCTTTCTCTTTGTCTGCTATACTTGAGTGTTGACATAGTTTTTTTCCTTTCGTATCTTTCGATAACAGTAATTGTTATTATATTTATACTATAAGGCTGCTTCTCGCAAAAGTCAAGAAAAAGATCACTACCATGTCTACACAGATTTCTGTCTGTCCCAAGATCAAAAATTCCCCAAAAACGAGGAGTGCCCAGGAACCTCTCGGCGCCTGGGCTATTATTATGAAAAAATCTTAATTGTGTAGTGATTGCATACACGCTGTTCCTTTGGAACTGAGATAACTATACCAATTAATTATGAACAGATTATGAACATGCAGTGAATCTTCTGTGAATCTGTACATTTTTTAGAATTATTTTATACTTTCTTTGTGTATTTATCACATATTTTATTTCTAATTCTGTCCCTTACTCTCTACTCTGTCTAGAAATCGTTTTTCTCCGTTAATTTTTCTATTCGTATTGCCCATCCCCGATTTTCCCTGTCATTTCTCTCTCATTTATGTTAAGATTGATGTACAGCCAATGCGGCAGAATGGAGGATTTTTTATGAGTACCGGAAATCAGGAATATATACGAGACATGAACCGCGCCCTGGTTCTCGAGGCAATCGCCAACCATCCGCCGCTTTCCCGCGCAGATCTGGCGAAAATGCTGCATCTGACAAAAGCAACCGTATCCACCATCGTCCAGGAACTGCTCGACCGCCAGCTCGTCATAGAACTCGGCAGTGCCGAAAAAACTTCCATGGGTCGAAAACCGATTCTGCTTACTTTTAATAATCGCTGCGGTTCCATCATCGCCGTCGATCTCGGCGTAAAAAAGATCACCATTCTCACCGGAGATCTGAAGGGAAAATCATGTACTGTAAAAGAATACCCGATTGATCCATCCCTCTCCCTGGAGGAATACCTGATTTCCCTCCTCCACAAAACCAAATCCGACCTCCCCAAGACCCCGTGCGGCCTCGTCGGAATCTCCATCGGAATCTACGGCGTCGTCTGCGACGACCTCGTTTTATTCACACCCTACTACGATCTGAAACACTCCAACCTGAAAAACTACCTCGAAGAAGAATTTCAGGTCCCTGTCATCGTAGAAAATGAAGCCAACCTCTCCGTCATCGGCGAAGCCGCCTGCGCAAAGCACTTTAAAAATATGATCTTCCTGAACATCCACGAAGGCGTCGGCATGGGAATCCTCATTGACGGCGAACTCTACACCGGCCAGAACGGCTACGCCGGCGAATTCGGCCACACCATCCTCTTCCCCGATGGCCGGCCCTGCCCCTGCGGCAACCACGGCTGCCTCGAACAGTACATCTCCGAAGCCGCCGTCCTGAACGATTTTGCCGCCGCCGAAGGCTTAGAAAACGTCTCCGTCGAACGCTTCATCCAGTATTACCAGGAAGGCAACCCCAACGCCCGCAAAGTAATGCAGGATTTCACCCACTACATCGGAATCAGCCTGAACACGGTTCTCCACACCTTCAACCCGGACGTCATCGTCATCAACAGCTCCTTCACCAACTACATCCCAGGTCTGATCGACGAAATCACCTCCGGAATCCAGAACCGCCTCCGCTGGTACCTCCACGTCCTCCCGGCTCACCTGCAGGATGTCTCCGTCCTCATGGGCGGAATCAGCCTCTGCTCCCGGAACTTCCTCGGAATTTCCACCTTTAAGCTGCTGGACCTGTAACCTATAGCAAGACCCGAAAATAATGCAAAAAAGGCAGTGCTGCAGAGCGCGAATTGCAAGGAACAGATTTGAAGGCGTACCGGGGTACGACGAAAATCTGTGACGCAGTAATTCACGCTCTGCGGTGCTGAATTTTTTGCATTATTTTCGAGGATTGCTATAGAAACATGAATTGCGAACACAACTCAGAAATAAGTCCCTGTTCAGAGCCCCATCTCGATTCCGCTGTGCTGCATCTTGATGTGGCTTCTCGCCATATGAAATTTCAGAAAAAAGTGCTCATTCATGCAAGCATGATTCGCAATTTGTTCTGAAATTTCGCATGGCTCTGAATAGTCACAATTTGTTCATGATTTTTTTACAACATGAACACGCTTTCAACATAATTTACCCGTATACTAAAAGCATAAATAATGAATGCCAACATTATTTACACAATTTTCTTTTTCATATTGCCGATTAGAAAATCGGCTCTCCTTCCTTTAAAAATAAAAATGAAAGAAAGCACTGTTTCGCCAACGGTGCTTTTTTTCATGCCCTTTTCCCCCGCTTTTCCACCGCTGCCCTGCGCATCACGCAAGGGCGGACGGGCAGCGGCGAGGTGTCCCCTCTATTTACACAATTCATCCGTCAACCGCGCAAACTCCTGTAAATTCAATGCCTCCCCGCGAATCGTAAGCGGCCAGCCGCAGGCTGTGATTGCAGCCTCAATCTCCTCTTTCGAAAAATGCAGCAGCTCCGAATTTTTCAGTCCGTTCGCCAGCGTCTTCCGTCTCTGATTAAACGACGCCCGAATAATGGAGAACATCAACTTCTCATCCTTCGTCTCCACCGGCATCACCTCATGACGCGTCAGCCGGATCACCGCACTTCCAACCTTCGGCCGCGGCATAAAACAGTTCGGCGGCACATTCGCCACAATATACGGCTCCGCATAATACTGCACCGCCAGCGACAGCGCCCCGTAATCCTTCGATCCCGGCCCCGTCTGCATCCGGTCCGCAACCTCCTTCTGAACCATAACCGTAATCGAATCCACCGGCACATGATTCTCAAATAATCCCATAATAATCGGCGTCGTAATATAATACGGAAGATTCGCCACAACCTTGATCGGCCGTCCGTTGTTCTTCTCCTTCGCCAGCGCCGCCAGATCCACCTTCAAAACATCATTGTTGATAACCTCAACATTATCATAATCCGACAGCGTATCCTCCAGAATCGGGATCAGATTCTTGTCAATTTCCACCGCACACACACTCCGCGCAGCATACGCAAGATACTGCGTCAGCGTACCGATACCAGGTCCGATTTCCACAACAAAATCGTCCGGTCCGATACCTGCAGCGGCTACAATCTTATCCAGCACATGTGGATCAATCAGAAAATTCTGACCATACTTTTTCTGAAATACAAAGCCGTACTTCTGCAGTACGGCTATTGTATTCTGCGGCTCCCCGAGCCACGGTTTTACTTTCTCCATAAATTCTCCATGTATTTAGAACTCAAAGTCTTTCTCGTAAAGAATCACGCGGTCGTCCGCATCGGTATGCTTTCTGGACATGCGTCTTCCGAATTTACGGGTTCCCTTTTCTGCATGGGCGATGGCACGATCCACCATATCTTTGACCTGTGAAATCGTCATCGGCTCGCCCTCCTTCTGATTGTTGCCAATCTGTGTATACAGAGCAAGCACACCCATCTCGTCCATCTTGTATCCATTCTCACGCGCATACGTGCGGGCAAACGTAACAAGCTCGTCGTTCGTGAAAACAGGAATCGAAATGACCGTCTCAAACTTCTTCGCAAAATCAGGGTAATTCCGCAGAAGACCTCTCATGCTGACCTTCTCATCCTCGATGATCAGAACCAGACTGTCGGTACGAAAATCCATTGCCTGCGACAGCTTCTCGATCGTCTCCGGGTACATCAGACCGGCACGCTCGATCAGGAGGAAACCTCCCGCCAGCTTTGAAACAATCTGCGCACAGTCCTTTTTGTTCAGAACAGATGCATCCAGACGGGCCATCTTCGTTGCCGGAAGTTTTAAGTCAGCACAGATTGCACGGACGAGATCCTCCGACAGCTTCGTTTTTCCAGTACCGTATCCGCCCATAATGGCAATGTTTCCATGACGGGAAGTACGGTCGCCTGCGTAATGATAAACACCATGCATTGCATCCAGAATCTGGATATCCATGCCTGGAACTTTCGCAAAGTAAGTAAACAGCGCTTTCTGCTCATCACTCAGCTTATCCGGCTGGGTGTCGTTCAGGATGCGGAGTCTTGCCTCCTCCGGCGTCTCCTCGCGGAGCACCTCTTCAATCGATTTCGCAACAGTTCCTTCCGGAATGTTGTCGCGGATCAGCTGAACGGTGGCATCCGTTGTTTTTTCGATGCTCATGTTGATCGTCGCATCGGATACGCGCTCACGCTTTGGCTCGGTCGGAACTTCGATTTCGATTTCCTCCGGGGTAATCTCGATCGGCTGGGTTCCTGCCGGCTCAAACGGATCGGCTGGCTCAGTCTCGGCCGGGGTTTCCGGCTCTGTTTCGCTTTCCGGCTCATCAGCAGGTTCTGCTTCCGCAGTTTCCGGCTCGTCCGGCAGTTCGATTTCCGATGCTTTTTCAGCTTCCTGCACTTCTGCGTTCAGCGCTGCCTGAAGCTCACTAAAATCGATGGTCGGCCGTGTCTCCTCTGCCGGTTTCAGATCCGGGATGACAACCGTTGCATCCATGGACGGCGTCTCCGCCGGTTCTACGGTTTCCTCAATTTCGGCTTCCGCCTGAGCCTTCTCGGCTGCTTCTGTTTCAGCTTCCACTGCTGGTTCTGTAACTTCTGCTTCTTCGATTTCAGCCTCGGCTGCCGGTTCTATAATCTCTTCGATCTCAGCTTCATCCATCGGCTCTGCAGCTTCTTCGGTTTCAGCCTCATCCGCCGGTTCTGTGATCTCTTCGGTTTCCGCTTCATCTGCCGGTTCTGCATCTTCTTCCGGCTCAGCTTCCGCCTGCGGCTCCTCTGCCGTTTCCCGTGCCTCTGTCTCGGACTCCGGATCCATCGGCTGCTCTGCGGTTTCGGCTTCTGCTGCCGGTTCCACTGGCTCTTCTGCTTCTTCCTCCGCAACTTCCTCCGACAGGTTTGCTGCGGTCTCCTGGAACAGTGCTTCGAGGTCCGGCTCTTCGTATTTCTTCTCCGGCTTCGGTGCTTTCGGCATTACCGGCTCGGCTTTTTCCTTCGGTTTTGGCTGCGGTCTTGTCTTGATCGTCGTGTTGGCATCCGGGGATACCTCTACGTTTACATCAAGCTGCTCCGGCTCCAGATCTTTTACTTCGTACTGTACCGGCTCTTCGCTTGTCTCTTCCTCGACTGCCGTCTCTTCCTGTTTCTTTCCGCGGAAGGAGAAGACATCGCGGATGCTCTTTGCAAGCTCTGCGTGAAGATCGATCGTATTTCCAAGGTACGTCGGCGTTCTGTCTGCATACGCCTGCTCTTCCGGAATCTCCTCAATCGGCTCCTCTGTCTGCTGCAGTGCTTCGTACTCCTGCACCTGCTCTGCATCTGCCTCGGCCTGCTGTGTTTTCTCATATGCTTCGTACGGCGAACCGGCTTCTTTTTCTTCTTCACCGGCCACATACTGGCTCATCACACCGCCGTTTACCGGTTTTACTGCCGGCTCTTTCGTCGCAGCCATTTCACCGGCTCCGCTCTCTCCGGCTAACCGCACTTTAAGTGCTTCCGGATCCTCGGACGGCTCTTCATTCTTTTTGTAGTCAAAACGATGCTCGTATTTGATCTGCTGGGACGGTGACAGCGGCTCGTACTTCATTTTCAGATCCATTGCCTTTGTCACATATTTGCCCTCGCTGAACCACAGGATCAGCTCATCACAGGCATCGATGCATTTCTGCGTCTCTCCGGCTTTGCTGTAAAGGTTTGCCAGTTCATATGCCCATCTCTCGGTAAATTCCCGCTCTTTGTATTCCTCCAGAAGGGAAATCTGCTCCTCAAGCGGCGCTTTCTGTCCTCTTAAAATCTTGTATTTCAGCAGATACCGGGAATTATCGTGACGTGCGACTGCTTCAAACTCGTTGTAAAAGTCAATCGCCTCATCAAAGTCTTTCATTTTTACGGAGACCTCTACCAGGCGGTACAGAATGCCCTTTCCGATGGAGGAACGGTCATACGCCATCAGCAGAATCTTCTTCGCCTCCGGATATCGTTTGTTCGCCTCATAGACATCCGCTACCATGCCGAGCGTGCGCAGACTCTTGACACGCCGCCAGTCAACGGCTTCTACAACTGCAAGTGCCCCCTCATAGTCCTCTTTTTTTACCAGACTGTTCAGCTCTTCCAGCCGGCTTTGATATTCAGCTTTATCCAATCTTTTCACCTCAATACATTTCAGATTGTTTTAGTTCATAGACACGAACAGTGTACCACACTCCCCGTAGAATGTCAAAAGAATGCCTGTTTTGCAGGCATTTTTCGGGATGCAAATCCTTCCAGCGGGCATCAAAAAAAGAACACCCGCCCCTCCGGTTTTTCCCGGAAAAGCAGGTGTCCCCTAACTACTTATATTTGATTCCGATTACTTTCTGACAGTAATCTTGTCCAGATGCCAGATATCATCTACATACTGCTGGATGGTACGGTCGGATGTGAATTTGCCGCTGTGTGCGGTATTCAGGATCGCGCTTCTTGCCCATGCAGAAGTATTTCTGTATTTATCCTCAACACGCTCCTGTGCTGCCGCATAGGACTTGAAGTCTGCCAGGGTAAAGTACATATCCGGGCGCGGAGCATTCTTCGGTGTGAGCAGGGAGTCATACAGATCACGGAACATCATGGTGTCGCCGTTTGAGTATCTTCCGCTGATCAGATCCATCACTACGTTGTGGATGTCCTGATCGTGGATGAAGTAGCTCATCGGATCGTAGGTGTAGTTGTTCTCATATTCGATAACCTGATCTGCGGAAAGTCCGAAGATAAAGGCGTTCTCTTTTCCAACTTCCTCAACGATCTCTACGTTTGCACCGTCCATGGTTCCAAGAGTCAGGGCACCGTTCAGCATGAACTTCATGTTACCGGTACCGGAAGCCTCTTTACTTGCGGTGGAAATCTGCTCGGAAACATCAGCAGCGGCAAAGATCAGCTCTGCGTTGCTGACACGATAATCCTCGATAAATACAACTTTGATCTTTCCTTTGATGGTCGGATCGTTGTTTACGACATCCCCAACGGAATTGATCAGTTTGATGATCGCTTTTGCACGCTCATAGCCTGCGGAAGCTTTTGCTCCAAAGATGAAGGTTCTTGGGTAGAACGGCATATCCGGGTTCTTTTTCAGACGGTCATACAGATACATGATATGAAGAATGTTCATAAACTGGCGTTTGTACTCATGCAGACGTTTTACCTGAACATCAAAAATGGAGTTCGGATCTACATCAATGCCGTTATGCTCTTTGATGTATTTTGCCAGGCGAACTTTATTTTTGTATTTAATCTCCATAAATTCCTTCTGTGCCTGTGTATCATCTGCAAGCTCAGCAATCTTTTTGATCTTCGGAAGATCGGTAATCCAGCCATTTCCGGCATACTCAGTTACCCAGTCAGCCAGAAGCGGATTTCCGTGAAGCAGGAAACGACGCTGTGTGATACCATTCGTCTTATTGTTGAACTTCTCCGGAGTCATTTCGTAGAAGTCTTTTAAGGTCTGTTTTTTCAGGATCTCGGTATGAAGCTTTGCAACACCGTTGACAGAATATCCGCCTACGATAGCCAGGCGAGCCATATGAACCTGTCCGTCGTAGATCACTGCCATCTGGCGGACTTTCTCTTCATCACCCGGGTACTGCTCTCTTACCTGGATCAGGAAGCGGCGGTTGATCTCTTCTACGATCTGATAGATACGCGGAAGAAGTCTGGAGAACAGGTCAACCGGCCATTTCTCGAGTGCCTCTGCCATGATGGTGTGGTTGGTGTATGCGCAGGTCTTTGTGGTGATCTCCCATGCCTCATCCCAGCCAAGGCCTTCCACGTCCATGAGGATTCGCATCAGCTCCGGAACGGCTACGGTCGGGTGAGTATCGTTCAGCTGGAAGGTAACCTTCTCATACAGCTTTGTGATATCATCGTGATGTTTTTTATATTTTGCAACTGCTCTCTGTACACTTGCAGAAATAAAGAAATACTGCTGTTTCAGACGAAGCTCTTTTCCTGAATAATGATTGTCATTCGGATAAAGGACATCAACGATCAGTTTTGCAAGGTTCTCCTGCTCTACTGCGTTGTGATAATCACCCTTGTCAAAAGAGTCAAGGTTGAAGTCTACGATCGGCTCTGCATCCCAGATACGAAGTGTATTCACGATATGGTTGCCGTATCCTACGATCGGATAATCATAAGGGATCGCCATTACAGATTCATAGTTCTCCTGAACGAAGTGTGTCTTTCCTGTCTCATCGTATTCCACACGGATATTTCCGCCAAAACGTACTTCTTTCGCATATTCCGGTCTGCGAAGCTCAAACGGGTTACCATCTTTCAGCCAGTTATCCGGTGCTTCTACCTGATAGCCGTCTCTGATCTTCTGCTTGAACATACCATAACGGTAACGGATACCGCATCCATAAGATGCATATCCCAGTGTTGCAAGAGAATCCAGGAAACATGCTGCCAGACGTCCGAGTCCACCGTTTCCAAGTGCCGGATCCGGCTCCTGATCCTCGATCACGTTCAGGTCGATTCCCATCTCTTCCAGAGCTTCTTTTACTTCCTTATATGCCGTCATGTTGATCAGGTTGTTTCCGAGAGCTCTTCCGAGCAGGAATTCCATGGACATGTAATATACGGTCTTCGGATCGTCTTTCTCATACTGTTTCTGTGTTGCAAGCCAGTCATCGATGATGGCTTCCTTTACAGCATAAGAAACTGCCTGGAACAACTGCTGTGGAGTTGCCTCTTCTACTTCCTTACGGAACAATGTCTTCACATTGTTCCGCACATCTCTTTTAAATACGTCTTTTTCAAATCTTGGATTATACATTTTCTACTTCCCTTCTTAAAAACTGGGCTTTGATTATCTCTTCTCTACACCAATCGTTACGGCTTCACCATTGATCTTCCACTCTTTTGTGTAGCCGGCAGGTGCTGCCTTTGTAACTTCCAGTGCCAGTGTCTCATCTGCGATCGTAGATGCATTGTCTGCAAAT
>OHWS01000775.1_pt1 | contig 10705 bp, 8 predicted proteins | sample 1579751 | NCBI WGS metagenome assembly OHWS01 (sample SAMEA3882517, study PRJEB24775) | human gut metagenome | biome: human-associated habitat; feature: intestine environment; material: feces | place: Netherlands | collected 2009/2010
ATTTCAATATCAATGTAACTGATCTGGACAAGAGTATCAAGTTTTATGAAACAGCATTGGGATTACACGAATCACATCGTAAGGAAGCAAGTGACGGTTCATTCATTTTAGTGTATATGGCTGATGACCATTCGAACTTCTTGCTCGAACTTACTTGGTTGCGCGACCATACAGAAGCTTATGAGTTAGGAGAAAATGAAAGCCATCTTTGCCTGCGTGTAGAAGGTGATTACGATGAAGTACGCAAATTCCATAAAGAGATGGGTTGTGTATGTTTCGAAAATGAAAAAATGGGACTTTACTTTATCAATGATCCGGATGATTATTGGATTGAAATTCTGCCGGTAAAGTAATTCCGAGATAAAACCTCACAGCGAAAATTATACGTAGTACAGTAAAAATAACAAACAGTTATGATGAAATATATATCCCCCGGTTCATGGTTCTCATTGGAGTATCCGTCCGATTGGCGTGAGTTTGAAGACACAGAAGATAGCTTCTTGTTTTATAATCCTGATAAATGGATGGGAAATTTCCGTATATCAGCTTATCAGGGAGAAAGTCATACATATGCACAAGAGTGTATTGATTATGAAATGCAGCAAAGCCGTGGAGTGAAATTGGTCAAGGTAGGCAAATGGAGTTGTGCATATCTGACGGAAAGTTTTCAGGAGAACGGTGTGTGGTATACTTCCCACATTTGGGTGACGGGTAAAGAAAATATTTCGATTGAATGTTCGTTTACTGTGCCTAAAGGAGAAAATATCAAAGTCGCAGAGCAGATAATAGCTTCGCTGAATGTACGTGGTGCAAAGGATAAACCATGGAAAGAAATTATTCCGGTACGTGTACTCGAGATTAATGCGATCAATGAAGCATACGACTGGGCTGTATCTACCATAAAAAAACAGCTGACTAAAGATTTTACTTCCAGTGAGGCTGATATAGAAAGCATACAGAAAGTGATAGATAGCGGACGCTTTAATGCAAATCAGCGCTCGGCGTGGGAGAATTTCGGTTTTGCTTTCGGTGCTATTCTTGTGAATGAAATGGACGGAATGGACTGGGTAACTGTAATAGACGGCAAAGAAGAGTATCCGGCTTTGCGTTTTGCCCAGACTGATGTGATGGTGTATCCTTCCCGATTGATTTGGAATAAAGTGAAAAATGGTCAGCCGTGCAACCTGAAAGCTGAGTATGAACGGATTCGCTCTGAAGTGGAAGCTGTACTTTGATAATTAAATTATACAATTAATATTTTAGAAGAAAAAGAATGATTCCATATTTACAAGTCGAAAATCTGACAAAGTCGTTTGGAGATTTGGTGTTGTTTCATGAAATATCATTTGGTATTGCACAGGGACAGCGTATCGGACTTATTGCTAAGAATGGAAGTGGAAAAACAACATTGTTGAATATTCTGGCAGGCAAGGAAGGGTACGATGAAGGGAATATTACGTTTCGTCGTGATCTTCGTGTAGGATATCTGGAGCAGAGCCCTTCTTATCCCGAAGAACTTACTGTTCTGGAGGCTTGTTTTCATCATGGCAATAGTACGGTAGAGCTGATAAAAGAATACGAAAAGTGCATGGAAACTCCCGGCAATCCGGGATTGGAGGATTTGCTGGCCCGCATGGAGCATGAAAAGGCGTGGGATTATGAGCGCCGTGCCAAGCAGATTCTCTCACAGCTGAAAATCCGTCATTTCGATCAGAAAATCAAACATCTTTCCGGAGGGCAGCTGAAACGTGTAGCTTTGGCAAATGTGCTGATAAATGAACCCGATTTGCTGATATTGGACGAGCCGACCAACCATCTTGATCTGGATATGACTGAGTGGCTGGAGGAATACCTGAATCGTGCCAACCTGAGTTTGCTGATGGTAACACACGACCGTTATTTCCTCGACCGTGTCTGTTCGGAAATCATTGAAATAGACAATAAGCAGATTTATTCATATAAGGGAAATTACAGTTATTATCTGGAAAAACGTCAGGAACGTATTGATGCGACTAATGCCGAAATTGCACGTGCCAATAATCTGTATCGTACTGAGCTGGAGTGGATGCGCCGGATGCCTCAGGCACGTGGCCATAAGGCCCGCTATCGTGAGGAAGCTTTTTATGAGCTGGAGAAGGTAGCCAAACAGCGTTCTTATGATGCGAATGTAAAGCTTGATGTGAAAGCTTCGTACATTGGTTCGAAGATTTTTGAAGCAGACCATTTGTGCAAGAGCTTTGGTGATATCAAGATTCTGGACGATTTCTCGTATATCTTTGCCCGTTATGAGAAGATGGGTATTGTGGGTAATAACGGAACAGGAAAATCTACTTTTATAAAAATTCTGATGGGACTGGAAAAGCCGGACAGTGGTACGCTCGATATTGGTGAAACCGTCCGCTTTGGTTATTATTCGCAGGAGGGATTGCAGTTTGATGAACAGATGAAGGTAATAGATGTGATAACAGATATTGCTGAGGTTATCGAACTAGGCAACGGAAAGCGTTTGACGGCATCTCAGTTCTTGCAGCATTTCCTGTTTACTCCCGAAACGCAGCATAGTTATGTTTATAAACTGAGTGGAGGAGAACGCCGCCGTTTGTATCTGTGTACTGTGCTGATGAAAAATCCTAATTTCCTGGTGCTGGACGAGCCTACCAATGACTTGGATATAGTAACGCTTCAGGTGCTGGAGGAATATTTACAAAGCTTTAAGGGCTGCGTAATTGTAGTCAGTCACGATCGCTATTTTATGGATAAGGTTGTAGACCATCTGTTAGCCTTTAAGGGACAGGGAGATATACGTGATTTCCCAGGAAACTATTCAGACTATCGCGACTGGAAGCTGGCTAAGGCTGAGCACGAAAAAGAAGCTGTAAAACCGAAAGAAGAAAAGACGCAGCGTGTGCGCTTGAACGACAAGCGTAGAATGACTTTTAAGGAAAGAAAAGAGTTTGAACAGCTGGAGAAAGAAATTGCCGATTTGGAAGCAGAAAAGAAACAACTGGAGGAGGCTTTATGCAGCGGTTCACTTAGTGTGGAGGAACTGACAGAAAAGTCAAAACGTCTTCCGATGCTGAATGATGAACTTGACGAGAAAACAATGCGTTGGCTTGAATTGAGTGAAATAGAGGCATAGCTTTCTATATATACTTGTAAATCAGTGAGATAATTTTATCTTTATGCTTAGCCAAATAAAAGGTGAAAAGTAGAAAAAAATTCTCGATGTTTTTCTAAAATTCGTACAAATTTTAAAAAAACATCGAGAATTTTTTTTGTAAACATGCAGACAATTTTAGTACTATCTGAAGGTATGTTTTTCGGAACTTATTTTTGCAGTGAATTATTGATAGACTCTATATAATCCAGAATTTCTTTTCGTCCGGTTTTCTTTTCCGATGAAGATATGAAATACGGTGGGAGCTCTTCCCATTGTTCTTTCAAAACCTCCATATATCGGTTGACATTGAATTTGGTTTTGCCACTGCTTTGTTTGTCGGATTTAGTAAAAATGATAGCAAAAGGTACACCGTTTTCACCCAGCCACTCCATAAATTCCAGATCGATTTTCTGAGGCTCCAGACGGCTGTCTACCAGTACAAATAGACAGGTCATCTGTTCACGTTCAAGCACATAATATTCTATAAGCTTTTGTATCTTGTCCATCATTTTTTTACCCCGCTGTGCGTAGCCGTATCCTGGGAGGTCTACCAAATACCATTCCTTATTGACTAAAAAATGGTTGATGAGCAATGTCTTTCCGGGTGTTGCAGATGTCATAGCCAATTTTGGCTGTTTGGTCAGCATGTTGATGAGGCTGGACTTTCCTACGTTAGAGCGTCCTATAAAGGCATATTCCGGCAGATTAGTCTGAGGGCACATGTCTGCTCTTGAATTACTGACTACAAATTCGGCACTGGTTATTTCCATATTAATTTGTTTTTTTACTCTCTGCAAAGATAGAATAAAAAGAAGCAAAATGAAAATATAGATGTATTTAGTCGTCTTTTCAGTGAAATATGCCGCATTCTCCGTATATTTGTACAATGAAATATATTTATGTTGCCATTGGTTCCATATCTTTAGTACTGGGGGTTATAGGAATATTTCTTCCTATACTGCCTACTACGCCTTTCTTGCTGCTTTCTGCCGCATTGTTTTTCAGAGGCTCGCCACGTTTATACACCTGGCTGCTGGAACATAAGTATTTGGGACCGTATATCCGCAGTTTTCGTGAGGACAGAGCCATTCCGCTCCGGGCTAAAATTATCTCTGTTTCATTACTTTGGATTACAGCTATTCACTGTGTGCTTTTTTTATTTCCATATTGGTGGCTCAAAGGAATAATGGCCGTAGTGACTATCGGTGTTACTATTTATATTTTGTCTTTTAAAACCCGTTCTCCCCGATGAACAAATTAACTTTTTGTAACCGCAATGAGGCTATAGCCCGCATGAACCGGTTGGGAAAGGAAAGAACCCGATTTTTCTTTCTGATTAATTTTGATGAAACGGAATGTCTGGTCTCAAAACTGGATGATATCCCTGCCGGGCAACTGGCTTTTATTTTTCCTGAGATAGCGAATGTATGTTCTGTATCAGAATTGAAACCTGAAAATATTTTCTGGAAGGCTTATCCGCAATCGTATGAAGAATACTTGCGTTCGTTTGATATTGTACATCGTAATTTGTATGCGGGAAATTCATTTCTGACAAATTTAACGTGTGCCACTCCGGTTGAAACGAATCTTTCTTTATATCAAGTATTTCTTCACGCTACGGCACGATATAAGCTTTGGTATGATGATCGCTTTGTTGTGTTTTCACCTGAAACTTTTGTCCGTATAAAAGAGGGCTATATTTATTCGTTCCCGATGAAAGGAACAATTGACGCTTCGTTGCCCGATGCGAAGGAAGTCTTGCTGAGGGATGAAAAAGAAGCGGCAGAGCATGCTACGATTACAGATCTGATACGAAACGATTTGAGCCGGGTGGCTACTGAAGTGACGGTTACGCGCTACCGTTATCTGGACGAACTGCATACTCATTGTGGAAGGTTGCTTCAGATGAGTTCTGAAATCAGAGGGCGTTTACCTGAAAACTATCACGAAAAGTTGGGGTCGTTGTTCTTCGAACTCCTTCCTGCCGGTTCTATTACCGGTGCTCCCAAGAAGAAAACGGTGGAGATAATCCGTGAGGCAGAAACATACGACAGAGGTTTTTATACCGGAGTCATGGGATATTTTGATGGTAAGAATCTGGATAGTGCTGTCATGATCCGTTTTCTGGAACACACAGATGGTGGATTCGTGTATAAAAGTGGGGGAGGAATTACATTCCGCAGTACGGCCCGAAGTGAATATGAAGAAATGATACAGAAAATATATGTGCCGATTTATTGAAACAATTCGTATAGAAGGTGGAAAGGTGTGGAATCTGTCCTATCATAATGCCCGTATGAATACAACCCGAAAAAGGGTGTGGGGCAATTGTTCCGCACTTTCTTTGGAGGATATTCTGAAGCCAGAACCTTGGCAGAAACGGACACGCTGCCGGGTAGTATATGGAGAGAACATAGAGGAGGTCGTATATATTCCATATACGATAAGGCAGGTTTCTAGCTTGAAACTGGTGTCTTGTGATGATATCGCATACGAACTGAAAAGTGCAGACCGTAGCATGCTGAACAAGCTTTTTGCCTTGCGTGGAGAGAAAGATGATATACTGATTGTGAAGAATGGCAGGATTACCGATACATCGATTGCCAATGTCGCTCTTTGGAACGGAACAGAATGGCATACTCCTTCTTTTCCGTTGCTGAAAGGAACGCAGCGTCAGTTTTTACTTGACAGAAAGCAGATAATAGAAACAGACATATCCGTAGAAAACCTTTCTTCGTATTCCCGGATATGTCTGTTTAACGCCATGATTCCCTTTGGAGAGATAACGCTCGGTTGTGAGGAGTTGGACTATTAGATAGGCCAACCTTCTTCTTTCAGCGCTTCTTTCAGTTGTAAAAATCTTTCGGCTTCCACATCGTTGTCGATAAATTTATCGAAGTTTGCGATGTTCATAGCAGCCCAAGTCTTGCCTTTTTCCACTTCTGTGTCTGGAGCAAACGAAAGATATAATTTCATCGCTTTCTGATAGTCACCTTCCAGCATCCAGTAATGTGCCCGGTAACTGATAACGGCAGGCAGCTTCTTAAACTGTTCGGGCAGACATTTATAAATCATATCGGCAGCTTCCGACTGCGAAGCCAGTACGGCATAATACATACCGTCTATTTGTGTATCAATTCCCTTGCGTGTTGTGACAAAAGCATCATAAATCTGAATGCTTAATATCTGGTTGATAATAAATATCCGTGGAACGGGAGTGTGTGCACACATGGCCATGATGTGGTCAGTATCTATTTCACCATCGAACATATCACGGAATATTTTTTCATAAGGCAGTCTGACACTGGATATGCCTTGCGGTTGGAAGCAAATCCAGTATAAATTGCGTTCTGAGATTCGTCCGTTTTTGTCCCGATATGTGATGTGAATAGGGTGATAGCAGCAAATAGCCATAAGCAATGCTTCTGCAACTTCTTCTCCATTACCTTCTTCCGAGAAATCGCATGTCATGACGTCTGTAGCGAAAGGTGTTTCCAGACCTTCTATTTTTGCTATCTCGTTGTATGGGATAAAGTGATTTTCTTCTAGCACCACTTCTTTCCCTTCTACTCCCCAGATGAACAATTCTGCTTTTAATTGCAGCGTACGTGATTCGTAAATATACTGACAACCGTTTGTTTCTGAAGTGATTCGAGTATATGGATAGTGCAAGGTACTTTCTTCCAACCGTGCTTTCATTTCTTGATAAGCTTCCAGTATATCCGAAGAATGAGGCTGTTGCTCTTCTTCCTTTTGAGGAGTTTCCGGTTCGGCCGTTACTTTTTCATTCTCAGGTTGAGGAAGAGGTTGTTCTTCCTTGTCTGATTCTGGCTGAGCGGTTTGCATCTGTTCCTTTTCATGAATCAGTTGTTCCTTTTCCTCTAGTAAAAGATGCATCTTTTTCTGCAATTCTGAAAGGTTGGCTTTCAAAGTTGAATTCTCAGATTGGATAGCATCTAATTTTTCCTGAGTTTCGGAAAGTTCTCTTTGCAAGGCTGTATAGTTTTTTGCAAGATCTTGTGAAGATTTTTCAGATTGTTCTTCCAGTTCCTTTTTATTAGCCTCGAGGATTTCTTTTTGTTTTTCTACTTCGGTCAGTTTTTCTTCCAGCTCTTTCTTGCTGGCAGCAATAGTTTCTTTTTGCTTTTCCGCTTCAGTTAGTCTTGCTTCCAGCTCTTTCTTACTGGCAGCAATAGTTTCTTTCTGTTTATCTGATTCAGCCAGTTTTGCTTCCAGTTCTTTCTTATCAGTAGCTAGAACTTCTTTCTGTCTTTCAGAATCGGCTAGCTGATTTTTTAATTGTTGAATATCATTATCTCGTGAAACAATTTCCTGTTCAGAATATTGCATTTTCTCCAATCCGGTTGCTTTGTCGGATTGAAGTCTGGATATTTCAGTTTGGAGATGTGAAATCTCTTTCTGATGTTCTGCAATTGAGGTTTGTAATTGGGTGAGTTCAGTTTGTGCAAGTGATAACTCTTCCTGTGTTTCGGTTAGCTGAGTACGTTTATAAGTTGCTTCTTTATTAGCATCTTTGACTTCAAATGAAAGTTGTTGATTCTTTATTAATAAAGCTTCGTTGTCGTTTTGTAATTGTTCAATATCAATGCCTGTCAGCTTTTTGATCAGATGAAAAGTGAATTTACCCATAACTGTGTAAAAAGATAATTTGGTTAATGAATGTTGCAAATTACGTAAATATTTCTGAATGTTCAGTATAAATGCGGTTTAAATTGTATCTTTTTGCATGAAAAATCCAATCTATTTCAATCTTTATCATTAGTTTTGTACTTCATTTTAGAAAAATAAGAAAAATGCAAGACTTTATAACACACAATGAATATTTAACTGGAAATCGGGCGAATAGTTTGATTAATCGCAAAATGATATTCCGTATATTGGGTATTTTATTGTTTATAGAAGGTGGGCTGTTTTTATTATGTGCAGGTGTTTCCCTGTGCTATCAGGAACATAGTTATATTTATTTCCTTTATTCAACCTTATTGGCCGCAGCTGTCGGTTGCGTGCTGTTGTTCCTTGGTCGTAATGCAGAAAATAAGCTTTCTCGTCGTGATGGCTACTGTATTGTTGCATTTACATGGCTTTTATTTACTACGTTTGGAATGCTTCCTTTCTACCTCAGTGGCGAAATACCTTCTGTTACCGATGCTTTCTTTGAAACGATGTCAGCTTTTACAACCACAGGTGCAACGATTCTTGATGATATTGAGTCACTGTCGTATGGAATGCTTTTCTGGCGTAGCTTTTCTCAGTGGATTGGAGGTTTAGGAATTGTCTTTTTTACGATAGCGGTATTACCGATATTCGGAGTCGGAAATCAGGTTCTGTTTTCTGCTGAAGCGACAGGGGTGACTCATGATAAGATTCATCCGAAAATCAGTATAATGGCTCAGTGGCTGTGGACTGTATATTTGCTTCTTACAATAACGGAAACGGTATTGTTGATGTTGGGAGGCATGAATTTGTTTGATGCAGTCTGTCATTCGTTTACAACTACTGCTACGGGAGGATATTCTACTAAACAAGATAGTGTGGCATATTGGAATTCTCCTTTTATAGAGTATGTGATAGCGATTTTTATGGTCCTGTCGGGAATAAACTTTTCATTATATTTTATGTGCCTGAAAGGAAAATTCTTCAATCTGTTCAAAGACGATGAATGTAGATGGTTCTTGATGTCTGTAGGTATAGTAACTTTACTTATCACAGTTCCTTTGGTTATGCAAAACCATTATGGATGGGAAGAAGCTTTTCGGAAGGCATTTTTTCAAGTAGCAAGTATTCATACATCTTGTGGGTTTGCTACTGATGATTATAATGTATGGCCTCATTTTACATGGATGCTTTTGATTTATACAATGTTTGCAGGAGGTTGTACCGGCTCTACTGGCGGGGGAATAAAGAATATGCGTTTGCTTATTCTTTTCCGTAATATGAAGAATGAGTTCAGCCGTCTGATTCATCCTCGTGCTGTATTACCCGTAAAGGTAAATCAGCAGGCACTTTCTCTTTCTACTATCTCTACTGTAAATACTTTTATTTTATTGTATTTGATTTGTATTTTTGTAGGCTGGGTAGCTTTAATGTTTATGGGACTTGAACTTACAGAGTCTTTTGGACTGGTAGTTTCTAGTTTGGGTAACGTTGGACCTGGTTTAGGTGCATATGGACCTGCCTTTTCGTGGAGTGCTCTTCCTGATCTTGCTAAATGGTTACTGTCTTTTATGATGTTAATAGGAAGATTGGAGTTATTTGGCATTCTGCTGATGTTTTCGCCTGGTTTTTGGCATAAACGTTGACCTTTTATTAGGTATCGAAAAGTCTTGTATAGAGAAGTTTAATACTTGATTATTGCATAAGATAAATTGGGACATTCAGTAAATAATATAAAATTAGCCAACTAATTCATACACAAAGTGTTGCGAATTAGCTGGCTTTTTTGTATCTTTAGGTATTCCCCCGAAAATAAGGTTTGACGGCCAAAACGGGGGAAATTCCCCAACTAAGATATGGCTAAGATACAAAATATTTCGGAAATTCACCCTACTTTGGGCTTTACAGAATTTGATGTTCTGGAAAAATATCGCAAGAGTTTTAATGAGAGTGAACTTGGCAGGCTTCACTCAGTGTTCCCGTTTGAACGTATGGCGAAAGCCATAGGCCTGTGTGAGCAGCGTCTTGGACGCAGGAACATTTTCAGTCCTTCGGCAAAGATTTCCCTTATGGTGCTTAAATCCTACACCGGATTCTCCGACAGGCATCTGGTGGAACATCTCAATGGCAACCTCCACTACCAGATGTTCTGTGGAATCATGATAGATCCAGCCTTCCCCATAACCAACTACAAGATAGTCAGTGCCATCCGCAATGAGATAGCATCCCTGCTTAAGATTGATTCCCTGCAGGAGATACTGGCCTCTCACTGGAAGCCATATCTTGAGCACCTTCACGTGTGCATGACTGATGCCACGTGTTATGAAAGCCACATGCGTTTTCCCACAGACATGAAACTGCTTTGGGAAAGTATCGAATGGCTTTACAGGCATATCTGCAGACATTGTGGGGAGCTTGGCATAAGACGTCCTCGCAACAAATACAGGAATGTAGCGGAGTCCTATCTTTCCTACTGTAAGAAAAGAAAAAGGAAGGCCTCAAGAACACGGATGCTCAAGCGCCGCATGATCAGACTCCTTGAAAAGCTTCTCATACAGAGGGATGAGATTCATAAGGAGTACGGAAAATCACTCAGATATACACAGGATTATCAGAAACGTCTTTCCATCATCAGAAAAGTTCTGGTACAGGAAAAGGAAATGTTTGAAGGGCGGAAAGTCAGCGACCGCATCGTCAGTATCGACCGTCATTATGTACGTCCTATCGTAAGAGGCAAGGAAACAAAGTCAGTCGAGTTCGGTGCGAAGGTCAATAATATACAGATAGACGGCATATCGTTCATTGACCACATCTCTTTCAAGGCTTTCAATGAGGGTATACGCCTGAAGAACTGTATCCGTATGCAGCAGA
>OHWS01000779.1_pt1 | contig 10681 bp, 9 predicted proteins | sample 1579751 | NCBI WGS metagenome assembly OHWS01 (sample SAMEA3882517, study PRJEB24775) | human gut metagenome | biome: human-associated habitat; feature: intestine environment; material: feces | place: Netherlands | collected 2009/2010
CGCCTATCGACGGGCCGGAAAGTCCGGCCGTGAAAAAGGCCGCACAGCGCAATCGCTATGCGGCCGCCGCCACGAAGGCGTCTACAAAATCGGCTACGAATCCTGCCACGAAATCGAAAGTCTGAACGTCAGACCTTCTTTAACTCCGTCTCAGTCCTTCTTCGGCACGCGGAACATCGCTTCCTGCGACATGCAGGCCACCAGCTCGCCATCCTGTGTGTAGACCTTCGCTTGGCCCAAGCCGCGTCCGTGCGCCGCGGTCGGCGTGTCTTGCACGTACAGATGCCACTGGTTGATGTCGATGTCGCGGTACCACCACATCGAATGGTCGATGGACGCATACGAAATGCCCGGCGTGGCGATGCTTAAGCCAGCACGGCGCAGAATCGGCTCCAGCATGATCTGGTCGCAGCCCATCGCCAGCATCGCACGATGCATGACCTGCGGCACGTCCACCTTGCCGTCGGCCTTCATCCACACCATCTGCTTGCCGGAATCCTCGCTGGCGCTCTTCTTGTCGGCGCCAAGCATGATGGTGCGCGTCACATGGCGAATATCGAACGGCGACTTCTCCGCATAATACTTGGCGAACGGCGACTGTTCCGCATACGGCTCCATCAGTTGCTTCGCGCTGGTCAGGCTGTCGGGATCGGGAATGTTCTCAGGCATCGGGTCGGCGAATTCGATGCCTTCCTGGTCATGTTCCTGGAAGCTGGCGATTGCCGTCAAAATCGAGCCCTGCGCCTGCGTGACATTCACGCGACGGGCGGAGAAGGAACGTCCGTCACGCAGATTTTCCACGTCGAACAGCAGATCCTGACGGATATCGCCGGCCGAAATGAAATAGCCGTGGATGGAATTCGGCAGACGGGATGGAGCGACGGTTCTCGACGCGGCCATCAGCGACTGCGCGATGACCTGTCCGCCGTAGACTCGGCCAGTGGGGAAGTACAGGCTTTCGCCGTTGATATACGTATGGTTGCGATAGTTTGAGGGCGTGCCCAGCTGGAGCACCTTTGCCAGTCGCTGCAGCGGCGTCATGTCTGTCTGCGTCATGATGGCCTCGATTCCTTCCGCGTGTGGATAGCTCTTTATGCTGGCATCGAGTCTATCCATACGTAGTAAATTTCGTCGGATTGTTTTGTAACGAGTACGTGAGAAGAATGAACGGTTGGTTAGCGGCAACGGTTGCCGTATGGCAAAGCGCCACCGCTCGTAATGAAGGGTGGCGCTTTGCTGAAATCTGCGCTTAACGCGACTCGATTGGATCTGTCTGCCTTTAGCGGGTCAGCTTGCGGTGCAGGCGGTGCGGGCGGGCCGCATCCTCGCCGAGACGGGCGATGCGGTTCTCCTGATAGGCCTGGAAGTTGCCTTCGAACCAGTACCAGTTGGCCGGATTCTCGTCGGTGCCCTCCCATGCGAGGATGTGCGTGGCCACACGGTCGAGGAACCAACGGTCGTGGGAGATCACCACGGCGCAGCCCGGGAAGGCGAGCAGCGCGTTTTCGAGGGATTCCAGGGTTTCGACGTCAAGGTCGTTGGTCGGTTCGTCGAGCAGCAGCAGGTTGCCGCCCTGCTTCAGGGTCAGCGCCAGGTTCAGACGGTTGCGTTCGCCGCCGGACAGCACGCCCACCAGCTTCTGCTGGTCGGAACCCTTGAAGCCGAAGGACGCCACGTAGGCGCGGGTCGGCACTTCCACTCCGGCCACCTCGATGAAGTCGAGGCCGCCGGACACGGCTTCCCACAGGTTCTTGTTCGGATCCAGGCCCTCACGGTTCTGGTCCACGTAGCTGATTTTGACGGTGTCGCCGATCTTCAGCTCGCCGCTGGTCAGCGGCTCCAGGCCCACGATGGTCTTGAACAGCGTGGACTTACCCACGCCGTTCGGGCCGATTACGCCGACGATGCCGTTGCGCGGCAGCGTGAAGGACAGGTCGTCGATGAGCACACGCTCGCCGAAGGCCTTGTGGATGTGGTTGGCTTCCAGCACGGTGGAACCCAGACGCGGGCCGGCCGGAATCTGGATTTCGGAGAAGTCGAGCTTCTTGTTGTTGCGTGCCTCCTGCTCCATCTGGTCGTAACGTTCCAGACGGGCCTTGTTCTTGGCCTGACGGGCCTTCGGCGAGGAACGCACCCAGTCGAGCTCGCTCTTCAGGCGCTTGGCGAGCTTGGCGTCCTTGGCGCCCTGGATCTCCATACGCTTGGCCTTGGTCTCCAGGTAGGTGGAGTAGTTGCCCTTGTATGGATACAGGTGGCCGCGATCCACTTCGCAGATCCATTCGGCCACATTGTCCATGAAGTAACGATCGTGGGTGACGGCGATGACTGCGCCCTTGTACTGGTGCAGGAACTGCTCCAGCCACAGAATCGATTCGGCATCCAAATGGTTGGTGGGCTCGTCGAGCAGCAGCAGATCCGGAGCCTCAAGCAACAGCTTGCACAGTGCCACACGACGGCGCTCGCCACCGGAGCACACGCTCACCGGCGTATCCGGATCCGGGCACTGCAGAGCGTCCATGGCCTGCTCGAGCTGGGAGTCGAGATCCCAACCGTTGGCCGCGTCGATATCGTTCTGCAGCTTGCCCATTTCTTCCATCAGCGCGTCGAAATCGGCGTCCGGATTGGCCATTTCCTCGCCAATCTGGTTGAAACGCGCCACCTTTTCGGCGATCGGGCCGAATGCCATCTTGATGTTCTCGCCGACGGTCTTGGTGTCATCCAGCGGCGGTTCCTGCTGCAGAATGCCGACGGTGAAACCAGGGGTCAGGTAGGCTTCGCCGTTGGAAACGGTGTCGAGGCCGGCCATAATCTTCAGCAGCGTGGACTTACCCATGCCGTTCGGGCCGACGACGCCGATCTTCGCGCCCGGCAGGAAGCTCAGGGTCACATCGTCAAGAATCACTCGGTCGCCGTAAGCCTTGCGGGCCTTGATCATCTGGTAAATAAACTCAGCCAATGTTGTGTTCCATCCTTAAGAAACGTTGGAATTCCAGCGTTTTGCGTATGTCGGTCGACGGAAAATCGCACTTGTTCGCCGTGCTGTGGCGCGTTGCCGGCGCGACTGGTTGCGGACGAATCGCAAGTCTGCTGCGAACTCATCGAAGCCAAGTGTTTTCGGACCGTGTCCATACGCAAAGTACCATCGCCGATTATCCCATATCCCGTCTACACAGAGTGGCGGTTACTCGTAGGAGGCATGGGCGCCATTCGACGAAGGGCGATCCGGCATGTTCGATAATCCGACTTTGGCGAAAATCAGCGAAACCCATGGCAAGTCGGTCGCCTAGGTGATTCTGCGCTGGCTGGTGCAGCGGAACATCGTGGCGTTGCCCAAGTCCACGCATCGGGAACGAATGGAACAGAACATCGATGTATTCGACTTCACGCTGAGTGATGAGGAGATGGCGGCCGTCACCGCGCTGGATACCAAGACCAGCCTGTTCTTCCGCCATGATATCCCGGAGGCCGTCGATATGTTCGTTGGTTTCATCAAGGAACGCGCGGGACGGGAATGACGCTGACGTACTGAGAAAAAGGAAGTCCCGATGTTGCCCCCCGTAGGTGCTGCGGCGGCGATTTTCCTTGGTTTTTCCGCGCTTTTCGAGTGCGAGGGTGGTGGGTTGGCTGTTTTCGGCGGGCGGCTATTGATTGGTGGGCGGCAGGCCGGCGATCAAATGATCACGCCATCGCAGTGGTCGATCTCGTGTTGGATGATCTGCGCGGTGAAACCGGTGAACGCTGCGTGGCGCTCGCGGAATTTCCGATCCATATAATCCACTTCGATGCGCTGGTATCGGACGGTGCGGCGCTCGCCCTGGAGCGAGAGGCAACCTTCCGCCGTATCGAACGCGCCGTCTTCGGCGGTGATGTGTGGATTGAACATCACGAAAATGCGGCCGCCGAAATCCTCATCCACAAAAGCGATGATGCGCTTGGGAACGCCGATCATATTGGCCGCCATGCCCACGCAACCATTGCGATGTGCGTCCAACGTGTCTTTCAGGTCCTGTGCCACGGCCAGATCCTCTTCGGTGTTCTCGGCTGCGGCAGACGGCTGGCTCAAAAATGGGATGGACGTCATGATCTCACGCTGCATGTGATTCCTCTCGTTGGATGTTGCCGGTCTGCCAATATTGTAGCGTCGCATGGCTGCGAGACGGACGGCTGGGCGAACCTGTCCATTCCCTGACCGTTCGCGTCGGCTTCGGGATGTGAGGCACAACGTGTGCGGCTTGGACTGGTGCAATATGCTTGGGGTCATGGAAGACATGTTGCAATACCGCGAATATATGGCGCAGGCTCTTGAACTGGCCCGCAAGGGTGCGGGATGGGTGGACCCGAATCCGCTGGTAGGCGCGGTGGTGGTATCCGGTGGCGAGGTTCTCGCCACCGGATACCATGACCGGTATCGTGGCCCGCATGCGGAGCGTATGGCGTTCGACTATGCCGACGCGCACGGCATCGATCTGACTGGCGCCACGGTCATCGACACGCTTGAACCCTGCTGCCATGTCGGATCGCAGCCGGCGTGCACTGACTTGATTCTGGCGCACGGCATCGCACGCGTGGTGGTCGGATCGGTCGATCCGAACCCGATTGTGGCGGGCAAAGGCCTTCGCATCCTTGAGGAAGCGGGCGTCGAAGTGGTTCGCGACGTGATGCGGGAGGAATGCGACGCCATCAATCGCCATTTCTTCCACTACATCACCACGGGAAAGCCGTACATTGTGGACGGCAGAAGGCGTGCGGGTGAATCGGACTCTGAGTATGCGGTCCGTCGGCGCGAACTATATGCCACATATGCGGCGGTGCTTGCCGGAACTGAATCGGACGTTCCTGACGAGTCTTTCGCGCATTTCAACGGACCGGTCCAAGCCGTCGGCGCAGACGAAGTGGTGATTGGCGGCCACAGGCCGTTACTCCTGGAGGCCGGCGCGCTCGCCTGCACGGATCCAGACGAATGGCTGAGTGAGCTGGGCAAGCGCAAAATCGACAGCCTCATCGTGGAAAGCGACGAAGCATTCGAGCGGTTGTCCATGGCTTGCCAAAAAGACTGAAGCGCCATTCGTGCGTTGTTGGCCGTGTATCTCGCTTATAGATGGCGGATTCGTCTGCTTGTCCAGTGCTATCTCGCTTATAGGTGGCGGATGAATTTTGCGAAGAGGTCTTAGAGGGTGTAAATCATACCCTCTAAGACCTTAATGACGTAGAGGCGCCGCCATCTATAAGCGAAATAGCATCGGGCGGCTTTCCGATTCCGCCATCTATAAGCGAGATACGTGAGACTGATATGTCCAGCACCCAGCAAGCATAGTGGCGAGCACATGGTCGGGCATGGCGCGCATGGCCTCAGGGGACTCAAGCGCACTCGGATCGCAATCCAGCAGCACTAGGTCTGCCGCATCTCCAGCTTGCAACGTCGTACGCCCCAGGGCGGTGGACGAAGCGAGCGCGGTTTCGAAATCCAGACATTGCTCAGACTGGAAAGGCTCCCGGTCGGAACTCTCCGTGCCGAACACCGCTGCGGAAATGGCCAGCCACGGATCCAACGGCGCGACCGGCGCGTCCGATCCCATAAGCAGTTTGATTCCAGCCCGATGCAGACTGTTGAACGCGTAGGGAATTCCGGCGGGATTGCCCCAGAATCGTGTGATGACGTCACGGTCGTCCATGGCGTGCTGCGGCTGGATGCTCGCGGCAAGTCCCAATTGCGCAAGACGTGGAATGTCGCGTTCCTTGAGCATTTGGGCATGCTCGATGGAGCCGTGCGCGTGGGTACGTTCCGCGCAGTCGAGCACGATGGTGTTCGCTTCGTCGCCGATGGCATGGCAGGCGATGTCGAAGCCATGTTCGGTGGCGAGCCGCATATACGATTCGATTTGCTCGGGGGTGTAGCTCAGCGTGCCGTAGGTTTCCGGCGTAATGCCCGAATACGGTGTGGAGCAGTAGGCGGATCGGGTGTTGAGCGAGCCGTCGGAAATCATCTTCATCGCACCGACATGGCCCAAGCCATGGCTTCCGGGAAGTTCGTCGCCGGTATGCCAGCCGTCGTCGATGGCTTGCTGAAGTCGTTCGGGGTAAACGCCGGCTTCGATGCGCAATCCGTCAAGCCCCTGCTTGAAGCGGTCAATCCACGTGTCGATGTTCTCGGCCATCTCATAGTCGCGCACGCCGACCACGCCTTTGCCGGCGGCGTCCTGTTCCGCGTTGCGCAGCAATCGCATCAGCTCGTCAGCCGCACCGGGGCCTTTGTCCAGCTTGCAGTAAGCGTCGAACCATTCAAGCTCGCCGACGAGTCCCGACTCTCCTACATGCACGCCGAGCTTACGAGCCGCGGCTGAATTCACCCAGCCGCAATGCATGTCTGCGCTTGACAGCGCCACGGGCTGGTCGCCCGACACCGCGTCGATCGCAGCCAATGTCGGTTGGGCATCATCGGCCCACAGGGAGTGTCTGAACCGCATGCCGACCACGTACTGGTCCGGGTCGAGCGTGCCGGATTCGCGGCGTTCCTCCAAGTGCTCGCGTAGCAGGCTCATTGCCTCATCGGCGCTGCGGGCATCAATCAGATCAAGCCGCCCCAGCGTGTACGACCACTGCGTGAAGTGCGTGTGACAATCCCACAAGCCGGGAATGACCCACGTTTTTGAAGCCTTGTCTACCGACTTTTCCGAAGACCGTACATCCGCGATCCGCCCTTGCTCAATCGTGATGTCGACAGACTCATCGGACCCCACGAAACACACATTCTCAATCACATACGGTTCGCCCATACATCCTCGATTCAACAAAATGACCTCATTGCCAGCCATAGTATCCTTGCAATGCTTGCGATTGCCGCGCTCGTCTCAATCGGCTATGCACACTTTGAATTCCTCCGCTGGGATACGGTTATCCGCATCAGAAAAAGAAGGGCGCAGTTATCCACTTATCCACTGTTTGCCGGAAGCCGGTAGGCAGCGCGGCGACATTTCCTCTACTTTGGCGCTATGGACAATGGAGCACAATATTCGGAAAGCCTCGCACGGCTGAGGACAAGAACCATCGAACAATGTCTCGAAGCGCAGAGGCGCACCGGAAGGCGGCTGGTGTTCGCGCTTGATACCGCACTGAGTTTACAAGGCATCGAACTGCCTCGCTACCGGCGCGGAGGGCTTTTGGCTGATACGCTGCACGCGGTGATTGAAAGTAACGGCGTGCGAACGATACTGCAGGGGATTTGTTTTGTGCTTTGGTCTGGACCTCAGACGCATATGCCGATTCATCATGGTCGATTGCGATGCACGGATTCCGTGACCACATGGGCCATGCATGCCAATCGGCTTGAAGATGAAGAATTGGTGGTTTTGGGTGATTCGATGATGCGGCGTGATGGACATATGAAAAAGGCCACACTGGAGGAGTTTCGGATATATGTCGATAGCTTGTCCGATTTGTCCAACTATTCAGGCTCCGACAGATTACGTGCGGTGAGAGGAGTGTCGAAAATGCGTAGGGCTCTCAGGCTGATGCGGGAGAATACAGATTCTTCCCAGGAAACGAGAAGTCGAATTGTTCTGTTGCGTTATGGTTTGCCTTGTCCGGAAGTGAACTATGCCATTCGGCTCAAAGGCTATTCTCATGTATTTTTCGCGGACATGGCTTATCCGGATTTGAAAATCATCATTGAATACGACGGCAGGCATCATGCCTCGCGATGGTTGGCTGACAGTAAACGTCGGGAAGCGTTGGAGGATGAAGGATGGCTGTATATCCAGGTGACGGCGGAAAATCTCAGGGATGAGGATTCTCAAAAGGAATTGGCGGAACGCGTGGCGCAGAGGATGTCATTGCGTTTGGGGGAGCCTGTGCGGCTATGTGGGCGAATGACGATTGCTCAGATAGCCGATGGTCGGAGGAAGGGCAACCGTCTGTGAGGCTTGGGCAAGCCCATATCTCGCTTATGAATGGCGGAATCGGGCTGCGGCATGATGCTATCTCGCTTATAGATGGCGGATGAAATCCACAAAAAGGCCTTAAGAGGTATGAATATTACCCCCTAGGGCCTTAGCGATTCAAGAAGACTGCCATCTATAAGCGAGATAGCATCGGTCGGGTGGAGAAATCCGCCATCCATAAGCGAGATGGCGGATTTCTGCGGCTCACTGCACGGCGGCGAGGGCTTGGTCGAGGTCGGCGATGATGTCGGCCGTGTTTTCGATGCCGCAGCTCAGGCGCACCAGGTCGATGCCGACGCCGGCTTCCTCAAGCTGCTCCTCGGTGAGCTGGCGATGCGTGGTGCCGGCCGGATACAGCGTGCAGCTGCGCGCATCGGCCACATGCGTGGCGATGGACACCATCTTCAGATGGTCGAGGAACGCGGAGACCTTCTCGCGGCCGCCCGGCACGCCGAAGGAGATCACACCGCAGGTGCCGTTCGGCATGTACTTCTCCGCCAGCGCATGGTACTTGTCCGTTTCGAGGCCCGGGAAGCTCACCCAGCTGACGCGCGGATCGGCGTCGAGCCACTTGGCCACGGCCAGTGCGTTCGCGCAGTGGCGCTCCATGCGCACGCCGAGGGATTCCAGATGCATGCCCATGATCCACGAATTGATTGGCGCCGGAGTGGAGCCGAAGTCGCGCATGAGCTGCGCGGTGGCCTTGGTGATGTATGCGGCCTTGCCGAATTCCTTCGCGTAGGTGACGCCATGGTAGGAGTCGTCCGGAGTGGTGAGGCCCGGGAATTTCTCCGCATGGGCCATCCAGTCGAAATTGCCGGAATCGACGATCGCGCCGCCCACGCAGGATCCGTGGCCGTCCATGTACTTGGTGGTGGCGTGCGTGACGATGTCCACGCCGTACTGGAACGGACGGCAGTTGATCGGGGTTGCAAAGGTGTTGTCGCAGATCATCGGAACGCCGTGCTCATGTGCAAGTTTAACAAACTTGTCAATGTCAAGTACAACACCTGCCGGGTTGGAAATCGTCTCGGCAAAGACAGCTTTGGTGTTCGGCTGGAATGCTTTTTCCAGCTCCTCTGCAGGCGCATCCTGGTCCACGAGGGTAGTCTCGATGCCGAATCGTTTTAAGGTAACGGCGAGCAGGTTGGAGGTTCCTCCGTAAACCTTTGCCGCGCAGACAACGTGGTCGCCTGCCTCACAGATGTTGGTAACAGCAAGCATCGTTGCCGCCTGGCCGGAAGATGTGAGCATGGCTGCCACGCCGCCCTCCAGATCGCAGATTTTCTGAGCTACGACGTCGTTCGTCGGGTTCTGCAGACGGGAATAGAAATATCCCTCCTCCTCCAGATCGAACAGTTTTCCCATTTCCTCGCTGGTTGCATATTTGAATGTTGTGCTCTGGTAAATCGGAAGTACACGCGGCTCACCGTTTTTCGGCTGCCATCCTCCCTGTACACAGATTGTGTCCTGGCTGTATCCCATAATTTTTCTCCCTTCTGTAAGTGAAACCGGTCCACCGGGCCGATTTCTGCTGTGCTCAGCGCCATAATAATACCCCCACCCGGGATGCCCGGGCGAGGGTATCACTTTTTCCTATTATAACTCTGTTTGTTCTTTCCTGCAACTATATGCGCACAGATTTAGGAGAGATATTCATCCACATATTTCTGGATATTGGAAGCATTCACAATCTTCTGTGCCTGGCCGTCCTCCACAACGAGAAGAGTCGGTGCCTGCATGATGCCGTACTGTGCAGCAAGATCCGGGTGACGCTCTGCGTCGATCACCTCATACTGCTCCTCGGCGAGCATTTCTTTTGCCATTTTGCAGTTCGGGCAGGTGCTTGTCGTGAACAGGTACATACCGTCTTCCTCGATTTTATCTGCTGCTGCAGCGGCTTTCGGCTCTTCTTTTCCAGCGGCCTGCTCTGCCAGTTTCTCTGCTGCGCCGTACGATTTCATTTTCTGCTCCGGCGATTTGGAGTGGATGATATCATATACAGTTCTGTTCTTGTACTCCTGGCGTTTTCCGTCGTTCCAGTTCTTGACCGGACGGTAATATCCCGTGATACGGCTGTAAACCTCTGCCTCTTTTCCGCAGATCGGACATGTAAAGTGCTCGCCGGCGAGATAGCCGTCGTTCGCACAGACAGAATACGTCGGGGACAGCGTGTAGTACGGCAGTTTGTAGTTCTCTGCAATCTTCCGCACAAGGGAAGCTGCTGCTTTCCAGTCCGGCAGTTTTTCGCCAAGGAACGCATGGAAGACAGTTCCCGAGGTGTACAGCGTCTGCAGATCATCCTGAATATCAAGCGCAGAGAAAATATCCTCGGTATAGTCCACCGGCAGATGGGAGCTGTTGGTGTAGTACGGGGTATCTCCCTCATGGCCTGCAGTCTTGATATCCGGCCATTTTGCACGGTCGTGTTTTGCCAGACGGTAGGTCGTGGACTCTGCCGGTGTTGCCTCCAGGTTGTAGAGATCTCCGTACTCTTCCTGGTACATCACCAGTCTGTCACGCATATGGTTCAGCACTTCTTTTGCAAAATCCTGCGTCTCCACATGAGTAAGGTCTTTGCGAAGCCATTTTGCATTGAGTCCGACTTCGTTCATACCGATCATACCGATCGTGGAAAAATGATTTGCAAAAGTTCCGAGGTAACGTTTTGTATAAGGATACAGTCCTTCATCCAGCAGTTTGGAGATCACATCTCGTTTGATCTTCAGGGAACGGGCGGAAAT
>OHWS01000787.1_pt1 | contig 10618 bp, 8 predicted proteins | sample 1579751 | NCBI WGS metagenome assembly OHWS01 (sample SAMEA3882517, study PRJEB24775) | human gut metagenome | biome: human-associated habitat; feature: intestine environment; material: feces | place: Netherlands | collected 2009/2010
AATGTTCTTGGGAAGACCTTCCAAGTCTTCCTCAACCGGCGTCCATGCCTGATATTCCTGCCGATTTTCGGCAGAGATTTCGACACTCATTGTCGTCCTCCTTGTTGCGTTTGCTTCGTTGCTTGCGCTTTGAATTGCTGACAGTTTATATCCAGCGGAGTTTCTTTGCAAACGAAAGCAATGTTCGGGCGTGGCGCATTTTCGTTGTAATTTAAGGGGGTTTGCTCAGTTTCGTTGCTGTTCTATCGATTTATTCATGTCTTATTTTGCAATCGTTTGTTTTCTGATGCCGACGACTCTTTCCAAAATGAATAGTTCTCCATAATCTGTAAAGTGAGCTGCTTACCCATTGCGATATCCGGCAGATACCTTTCCATGCTGTCTTCATCTTTCAATGGATAGACATACACATTCTTTGGTTCTACCGATTCACCATTCCTATTACAGCGCCCAGCGGCCTGCATAATACTGTCCAGACCAGCCATCGCCCTGACCACGCAAGCAAACGAAATGTCAACACCTGCCTCAATAAGCTGTGTACTCACACAAATCACAGGTTTCGGATTACCTGGATCAAGTAGCGCACCGATTCTGTTCAGACAATCCGTTCTATGCCTTCCACACATGGCAGTACTGAGACGAATCAGCTCAAACTCATGATTCACATCAAGTCGTTCCAAGCATTGGAAAATCTCACGCGCTTCCTTTTTCAGGTTGACGATTGCTAAGCAATTGCCGTTCTTCCGCGCCTGCTGATAAATAATCTGCCCTAGTTCATCGCAGCTTTTATTTTCAGCTGAAGCAACAATTCTTGTACGTCGAAGCTTGTCTTCATAGCTTTCCGTTTCAGCAATAAGATCAGGCTTTTCCGAAAGAAGCAGATTCTCTCGTTTGGTTTTTTCAAGTAACGGCTGCGTCGCAGAGCACAAAAGAATCGTTGAATTGGTAATCTTCGATAGGAAGCTGACGATCTCATTGAACAGATTGATTGTGTTCATCGGCAACGACTGTATTTCATCAAAAATGATGACACTGTCGGCCATATTATGGAATTTCCGGAGTTTGGTTCCGCGAGCAGACATGACAGTCTCAAGGAATTCCACCATAGTGGTAACAATTATCGGATTGTCCCAACGCTCTGCCGCCAACTTGCGCTGATGCTCCCCGGCATCCTCAAACTCACTCGACGCATTATCCGCTACATCAGCGGAACGTTGCATACCTGCAGTGGAGTAATGCTCCAATAGAACATCGCTATCAGAGTTCAGACCAAGTACATCTCGGAAAGTCTTTGCCGTCTGAGTTGTGATAGACAAATATGGAATCACGTAAATGATCCGGCGCTTTCCTGTCTTCAGCGCATGATGCAACGCAAAATTTAGCGACGCCAACGTTTTACCGCCGCCAGTCGGAATCGACAAACGATAAATCCCGGTTTCCCGCGCCCCCGCCAAACAACACTGTTCATTAATCTGATGTCTTATCCTGTTTATTTCCGAACTCGAATCAAAAGATCTCATGTTTTTATCGAGTCGACTAATCAGATTCTGCCAATCAACCGCATTAGGCCGATACTGTTTTCGGGTCTCGAAACAAGCAGCATCCGTCCTATCCGCATCCACCAGTCGCGAATAAATCAGTTTAACGAGCAAACCTAGATAGAAGTATATGCTATCTTTCGACAGCCTCAGCGATTTAATTTTCTTCAGGAAACAAGCGATATCTTCCGCTGAACCTCGGAAATTCGATTGCAGATCGAGCGCCAAACCGTTAAGCCCCCGCTTGATTTCTTGATACGCATACTTCTCGTTGCTTTTGTCCGACTCCGTGAACCCAAGAAGAAAAGCTCTATTCCCGGACTCGTCAATGCAATCAGGAAGACCTCCGTGATGTTTAGAAATGGCAAGCTCAAGAATTTCCTTTGCTATCTCTTCAATTTCCCCTTTCGACTCGAAAAAATCATTGACGACAAACGCCCCTTGACGGGCATGCTGCACATCTCCCCTATGCCCATCATCCGATAACAGATATGTTTGGAACTGCTGAGCAACCTTCCCGACATCATGCAAGACGGCTGCCGTACGTGAAATATCAGCGAATTCATCCTCGAAACCACTAGCCAATCTTCCTGCACCATGAAGATGGTCATACAAAGCCTGAGTATTGCCTTCCTCATCTTTACGAGCTAATAGAACCATAACCTGCTCCTTTACAGATACCCCCCTGAATAGTCTTTACTCTACCGCATTCCAGCAAAAGATAAAAACGAAATGATTGATTCGAAGATTATCGTCGCCAAATACCTGTGCATACGTAGTACGCCCCAACACAAATAGTAGTAGGGGGTGTGTTTCTCCTGCCAAACTCGACAGGAGAAACACACCCCCACATACTATCGTCAGTCAGCCACCCAGCCAACCACCTCAGACCTTAGCAACCTCCACGCCCAGCTCGGCGCCGGCTTCGACGCTTACACTGTCGGACGAGGTGTCATGCGCCACGAGGTCCTTGAACTGTTCGACCTTGGCCACATCGTCCGCGGGCACGGTCACCTTCAGCGTGATGCGGTCGGAAATTTCCAGGCCAGCGGCCTTACGGGCCTCCTGCACGGCGCGGATCACGTCGCGGGCGTAGCCTTCGGCCAGCAGGTCGTCGTTCAGTTCGGTGTCGAGGATCACGAAGCCACCGGTCGGCAGCGCGGCGGACACGGAGTTCGCAGCCTCCTGCGCGTTCTCCTCCTCCACACGGTTGATCAGCTCGTATTCGCCTTCCTCAAGCGCAATCTCGCCGTTCGGAGTCTCACACACAGGCACGCCGGCGGCGTCCACATGCCAGGCACCGCTCTTGGACGCCTTGATGGCGAACTGCACGTCCTTACGCAGGCGCTTGCCGGCCACACGCGCGTTCACGCGCAGCTCGTTCACGATCTTCAGACCATGGGAGCCGGCGTCCTCCAGCGTGCAGAACTCGATATCCTTCACGTTGAGCTCGCCCTTCAACACGTCGCTGTAGGCGGCGACCGCATCCGGGTTCTCGACCACCACGGTCAGCTTGGCGAGCGGCTGGCGCACGCGAATCTGCTTGGCCTTACGCATGGAAAGCGTGCCGGAGACAACCTCACGCACCTTCTCCATCGCAGCCACCAGCGCGGCGTCATCCTGCAGCACAGCACCCAATTCGGTGGTTTCGCCGGTCAGCTTATCCTTCAGGAACGGCCAGTCGGCCAGATGCACGGATTCGCCACCGGTCAGGCCGCGCCACACGGCTTCGGCTTCCATCGGAGCCAGCGGGGCCAGCACGCGCATGAAGGTTTCGAGCACGGTGTACAGCGTGTTGAACGCGTTCTCATCGCCCGCACCGAAACGTTCGCGGTTGTTGCGGATGTACCAGTTGGTCAGCACGTCGATGAAGTCGCTCGCCGCATCGCACGCGTCGGAAATGTAGAAGTTGTCCAGCGCATGCTGGGTCTTCTCCACTAGGCGGCGCAGACGGGCCAGCAGGTAGCGGTCCATTTCCGGCAGCTTCGCCACTTCGTCGGCACGCAGCATACGGGCGTCATACCCGGCGGCGTTCGCGTACAGGGTGAAGAAGTAGTAGGAGCTCCACACCGGCAGCATGACCTGGCGCACGGTGTCGCGGATGCCATCGGCGGTGACGATCAGGTTGCCGCCACGCAGGATCGGCGAGCTCATCAGGAACCAGCGCATGGCGTCGGAGCCGAAGTCGTTGAACACGCCGTTCACGTCCGGATAGTTGCGCAGATGCTTCGACATCTTCTGTCCGTCGGAGCCGAGCACTATGCCGTGGCAGATCACGTTCTTGAACGCCGGCCTGTCGAACAGGGCGGTGGCCATGACGTGCTGCACGTAGAACCAGCCACGGGTCTGGCCGATGTATTCCACGATGTAGTCGCACGGGAAGTGCTGTTCGAAGGTTTCCTTGTTTTCGAACGGATAGTGGTACTGGGCGAAGCTCATGGAACCGGATTCGAACCAGCAGTCCATCACGTCGCTGATGCGGTGCATGTGGCTCTTGCCGGTCGGATCGTCCGGGTTGACGCGGGTCAGCTCGTCGATGTACGGGCGGTGCATGTTGATGTTGCCCTCATGATCGCGCGGATAATCGCCGAAGTCGGCCTTGAGCTCATCGAGTGAACCGTACACGTCCACACGCGGGTACTTCGGATCGTCCGAAACCCATACCGGGATCGGAGAGCCCCAGAAACGGTTGCGGGAGATCGACCAATCGCGTGCGTTCGCCAGCCACTTGCCGAACTGGCCGTCCTTCACGTTGTTCGGAATCCAGTTGATCTGCTGGTTGAGTTCGAGCAGGCGGTCCTTGATCTTGGTGACGGCCACGAACCAGGAGCTCACCGGCTTGTAGATCAGCGGGGTGGCGCAACGCCAGCAGTGCGGGTAGGAGTGCACGTAGCTCTTCTCCTGGAAGAGGATGGCGCGCTGCTCTTCGGGGATGCGGGCCAGCGGGCCGTCACCGGCGCGCAGGTTGCGCAGGATCGGCTTGTTGGCGTCGAACACCTACATGCCCTCGTAATCCGGGCACAGCGACGTGAACTTGCAGCCCGCGTCGAGCACGTCCACGCTCTTGATGCCCTTGGCGTTGAGCGTGTTCATATCGTCCTCGCCGTAGGGGGCCTGATGGACCAGGCCGGTACCTTCAACGGTGTCGACGTAGTCGGCGGTGAAGATCTGGTAGCCTTCCGGCCCCGGCACCTTGCCCTCGGCGGCGTTCTCGTCGCCTGCGAAGTACGGGAAGACCGGGTAGTAGCGCCAACCTTCCATTTCGGCGCCCTTAAGCTCGCGCACGATCTCGTAGTTCTCGCCAAGTTCCTTCTCGTAGGAGCCAAGCAGCGGCTTGCCGAGGTAGAACTTCTTGCCAGCGAACTTGCCTTCGGTCGGGCGGACCTCGACGTAGTCGATGTCGGCGCCGACCACGATGGCGAAGTTGGTCGGAACGGTCCACGGAGTGGTGGTCCAGAAGACGGCGTAGGCATCCTCCTCGTCGCGCAGCTTCACGGCCACGGACACGGTGGTGTCCTGACGGTCCTGATACACGTCGGCGTCCATGCGCAGCTCGTGCGCGGACAGCGGCGTCTGGTCCTTCGGGCAGTACGGCAGCACGCGGTAGCCCTGGTAGGCCAGACCCTTATCGTACAGCTGCTTGAAGGCCCACATCACGGACTCCATGTACGTGATGTTCAGGGTCTTGTAGCCGTGCTCGAAATCGACCCAACGGGCCTGACGGTGCACGTAGTCCTTCCACTCGTTCGTGTACTTGAGCACGGACGCGCGGCAGGCGTCGTTGAACTTGTCGATGCCCAGTTCCTTGATCTGGTCGACGGAGTCGATGCCCAGTTCCTTCTGGGCTTCAAGCTCGGCCGGCAGACCGTGCGTGTCCCAGCCGAACACGCGGTTGACGCGGTGGCCCTTCATGGTCTGGTAACGCGGGATGACGTCCTTCGCGTAACCGGTCAGCAGGTGGCCATAGTGCGGCAGGCCGTTGGCGAACGGCGGACCGTCGAAGAAGACGAATTCGTTCTGGCTGTGATCGCCGGAAGGACGGCGTTCGATGGACTTCTGGAAGGTGCCGTCCTTGTCCCAGTAGTCAAGCACGGACTCCTCAAGCTTGGGGAAGCTGGGGTTCGGCGCGACATTGGCGCTCTGCTCGCCGGCAGCAGCCTTCGGATACACATGATTGGTGGATTCGCTCACCGTATGCTCCTCGTTTGGCGGTTTCATTACTTACTTTACGAGGACGATGATTTTCGTGCGATTGCGCACGTCCGACACCGCGGTACCACCTCGCTTGCCGCACTCCCCTGTTTTCTTACGCAGGCTTCCCTGCACAGGTTTCATACGACCGCTTGACGTTCGGCTGTTCGGGCCGATCCCGCCGGTTCTACTGAGCCTGCGATCGCACCGCGCGATTTACGCGCGACGACCGCCGCCGTTCTTCCGGAAGCTCCCCGCTGATGACGGATCGTTGCTTTGCTTTTCAGTCGACAGCGTAGCACGCACTACGAACGTAGGTAAACGAAAGAGCCGCATGGCATCCACCATGCGGCTCTTCCTGCGCGACGACCGCGGTTCAATCGCAAATCAATCGCGCCAATCGCTTTCCGAGAGCGAATCAGCCTTCGTTAAGCTGCTCTTCCAGCTGCTTGACGATGTCGGCGTGCATCTTCTCGCTGATCTTCACCTTGAGCAGGAACACAACACCGCTCAGGATGATGACAGCCAGCGGCACATAGAAGGCGCAGACCTTGAAAGTGTGGATGTTCGCGGCGGTCATGTCGGCGGCGGTGGCGGAGCCGATCATGCCGGCGGCGATGGCGACGGCACCGACGATACCGTTGGAGCAGGCGCCTGCGATCTTGTCGAGCATCGGACGCACGGACAGGGTGACGGCCTCGTTGCGCTTGCCGTTCTTCAGCTGGCCGTATTCGATGGAGTCGGTCAGGGAGAGGATGGCGGTCATCTGGATGAGGGTGCCCGGGATGTAGAAGAGCACGAGGGCGATGAACACCACGGTCATGTTGGTGGAGAAGAGACCCAGCAGGATGTAGGCCACGATCATGGAGGTCATGCCGACGATGTACAGGACTCGGCGTGGGATGCGCTTGTTCAGGATCGGGTACAGCGGAGCCATGATGAGGCCTGCCACCAAGGCGATGACGCCGGTCATGGAGTAGGCGGCCTGGTTGTCGAGCACGAACTTGAACAGGAAGAGGAGTACGCCGGTGGTGGCCACGTTGGCGATGGCGTACAGCAGGTAGGACAGGGCGACCCACAGGAGCTGGTCGTTCTGGAACAGGGCCTTGAATGCCTCGAGCGGGTTGCCGTTCTTCTGGGCCTTGGCGCGCAGTGCGTTGGTGCTTTCCTTGGTGCCGAACGCGACGGTCCATGCGGTCAGGATGCCGAGGAGTCCGACGATGATGCCGAAGGAGGTCCAGCCGGCCTGTCCTTCGCCCTTGGCACCGGTGAGCGTCCAAGTGAAGTAGCTGACGATCGGGATGACCACGACGGTGATGCCGTTGTAGCCGATGGAGCCGGTGAAGGAGCCGAGGGCGGTGTAGGTGGAGCGCTCGTGGGAGTCGGAGGACAGCGCCGGGATCATGCCCCAGTAGGAGATGTCACGCAGGGAGTAGAACACGTCGAGCACGATGAAGGTGATGACGAACAGCACGATGAACAGCGTGGTGTTGACGTTCACCAAGCCGAACAGGCCGGTGTAGACCAGCACGAGTAGAACGGCGGAAACGGTGCCGCCGATGAGCTGCCATGGCTTGAAACGACCCCACTTGGTCTTGGTGTTATCGATGATGTTGCCCAGCAGCGGATCGATGAAGATCTCCGCGATACGGATGACAACCACAAGGCCGGTGATAACGCCGATGAGCTTGGTAGCGAGCGCCTTGTCAACGCCGGAGAACAGCGAGCTGGTGACGTAGACGATGAAGTAGGTGCTCAGCGCGTTGTAGAAGGCGGATTGGCCGACGTTGCCGAATGAATAGGCCACGCGGGACAGCAGACTGCCTTTCCTGGTTGGCTTCGCAGACTGCTGCGTCTCCTTCGGTGCGGCTGCGACATTGGATTCTGCCATCGTACTTCTCCTTAGAAGTTGTGATTGAAGCTGTAATCGGAAATCATCATTTGATTTCGCATGAGTTAAGTATATCCCTTTACCCCTGTTTAGTAAAATTTAACATCTGCGTTGTGCACTGTTGGGCGTGTCGCATTTTGTGCGATTCTGCACATATACATGTCATATTGTGTGCGATTCGCGGTATTTCGCCGACAGTAGACAAACAAAAGGCGATTGATGACATAGCATCATCAATCGCCTTTCATATTTTTCCGCACATACGTACGCTAAGCAGCCCGTTTCGACCGGGCAGATCGCTTCGATCGGGTCTGCAATTTTGGCCGCGATTCACGTTTCGGCTGCGCCGGCACGAAACTATCTCGCACTTCCAGCGTCGTCGACAGGTACGCATGCTGCCGTACTGTGCGCTTGCTGGCAATCGCATCAGCCAAGGTGAGAATCGCAACGCGCGCAAGCTCGTTCTGATCGATTGCGAAAGTGCTCAACGGCGGCGACGTCAGCTGGGCAATCGTCTGGTTGTTGATGCTGATGACGCTGATGTCGCGGGGCACAATCACACCAACCGCGTTGAACGCCTGCAGCACGCCGACCGCGATGATGTCCGCCGAAACAATAACTGCGTCAGGCAGTGCGCCGTTGTGGTCACGGATAAACTGCTCCCCCAGCTTGCGACCATTCTCCACGGTGAACAAGCCGTCAGAATACACCAGTCCACGCAGGTCGAGACCATAACGGCCCATTTCACGCCGAAAATATGTGGCACGCCCCTCTTCGTCCACCTCATAAAAATTCGTCAGCCTCCCCTTGCCGCCGATGAATCCGACACGCTTCATGCCAGCCTTCGCACATGCTTCGACCGCGTCATGCACGGTCTGCTGTAGGTCGGGCTGCACGGAATCAAACAGGTTCGGTGCGGGATTCACATCGATGAACACACCGTATGGCATGACCTCATGCAACTTCTCAAGGTCGCTTTCGGCTATGACATTGGCGCCGATAGCCATGAAACCATCGAATTTCCCCTTCTGATTCAACATCTCGTCAAGACTGTGGAAAACAGTGAGCTCCATACGCTGCTGTTTGGCGTTATGTTCCAGCGCCGAACGCAAATCGGCAAAATACGAATCACGCAGCGTTTCGTCGGACTCCTCGTTGTCCAACAAGGCTACTTCGTGCGGAATGACGATACGCTTGGCCTGGGCGCTGTATCCCAAATCCTCGCTGGCGCGGATGATCGCGCGACGCGTCTCCTCACGCACCGACAGCGTCGGATCGCCATTCAACAGACGCGACACCGTGGCCTGCGAAAATCCCGTACGTTTCGCAATCTCCTTGATGGTCGCCATCGCTCCCTCGCCCTCCCATGGATGCCTCATCAGATTTTAGTAAAAGCATTACTAAATCCATCATATTACATTACCGAACGTATTCTTATAGCCATGACACAGCCAGAGCAATCACGGAAACCGCGAATCGCGCATCAGTCCACGGAACGGATGAACGAACTGCGTGCACAACAAAAATCCTTTGCCCTGCAGAACATGCGGAGCAAAGGACTCAGCAACGCCGGTCTGCCTTTCAAAGCGACCGGTCATAAAGGTGGCATCAGTCGGCAGGGTTCCAAACGCGGCTGACACCGTGGAGAAACGCGGTCACCGTCAGCCCCACGGGCCTGCGGCTGGAAGCGCCCGCCCTTCTGCGTGGCCGACTTGCCATGTGAGCCACCCCTCGATGACGCCACGCTCCGCATCGGTTCTACCGGACGCGTATACATCAGGCCTCTCCCCGGTGATGCTGCGGATGGAACCATACACATATCCACATTTTTCACGGAGACGGTTGCGGGGCTGCTGGCTTTCCATATACCGTCAGCGCATGGAAAGCTTCGGACACAATACATTTTTCACATTAGAGCAGGCACGGGAGGAGGCGGCGAGACGGCATCTTGAATGCAGGCAGGTGTTGTCGCGGATAAGGTCACGCTCCTCGGTTCCACTCTATGTAAGCCACGGCACAGCGCTGGAGCTGCATGGCATGATTGCCACCATGAATTATTTACCCGGATATGGTTCGGAGCTCGTTCACGTTTCGGTGTGCCGGCAACGTGACCTGCGGAAAATCCAGGGGATGAAATTCCATTACGCAAGGCATGGCGTAGACGTGGCGCACGCCGACGAATTGGTGTCAAGCGTCTCCGCGATGCAGGCGGTCTGCCAGATTGCGCCCTATGTCGACGAACGGAGTCTGGTGATCGCCATGGATTGGCTCACTTGCGCCAATCCCGATTTACGCGTCTGCACTCACGATGAGCTCTCCGACTACATCCGGAGTGCGCCGCGATTCATTGGGAGCGCCAAATGCAGAAAGGCCTTGCGCCTGTCCAAACCAGGTACCGATTCCCCGCAGGAAACGGTGCTTCGTTTGGAGAGCGATGCCTACGGGCTGCCTGAGGCACATGTCAATTATGAGATCATTGACCACATACGCGGCTCGGGCACGATGAAGGTGGATATCGCCTACCCGGATGACCGCGTCTGTATAGAATACGACGGAAATTACCACTACACCCACGGCCGCTGGATGTATGACCTCGATAAGCGCAACCGGCTGAGGGATCTTGGATTCACGCCTTTTGTCGCCACCCGCGAGCATTTGGCATCCAAACAGAAGCTGAACGAACTGTTCGGCATGGTCGCCCGAGCGATAGCCAGTCACCGTTACGGCTTGGACTAGTTCCGTAGGTGGTTTTTCGCTTCCGTAGGTGGTTGGTCAGAGTATCGGGGTTGGAGAAAGGCTTTATTCTGGCCGTTTTCATGCCGGGTATTCAGACCCAACCACCTACGGAACACCCAAACCGCCTACGGAACCGCATGAGTAGTCCCCGCAATGGATTTTTCGCCATTGATTCGGGGAATCCATGAAAAGCCACAGCGGGCGCACCCTGCGTAAAAGGTCATGCCCGCCGATTCATGGGAGCCATATGCGCAAGGGCCGT
>OHWS01000791.1_pt1 | contig 10569 bp, 9 predicted proteins | sample 1579751 | NCBI WGS metagenome assembly OHWS01 (sample SAMEA3882517, study PRJEB24775) | human gut metagenome | biome: human-associated habitat; feature: intestine environment; material: feces | place: Netherlands | collected 2009/2010
CATATTGAGTTGAACTTTATCCATGACTGTAAAAGATGCCGTTGCCAAACGCTTTAAACAGCTCTGCGACCAACGGGGGATATGTCCCAACAAGTTGGCGACCCGTCCCGGTGCATATTCCAAAATTGATTTATTGTTTATATATTTTTATTCTACAAACTGCACCTCTTGCGAATATAAAAAACGAGTGTTATACTGAAGCCATCAAAAAACATTGGAGGTGTCTACTATGCCCCGTCCCAAAGGAAGCAAGAACAAGACCAAGACCGTAAAAGCAACCGTTGACTTTGCTGCACAGATCGCCGAAAAACAGTCTGCAAAGGAAGCCGCTGCCGCTGAAATCGCATCCATCACTGCGAACATTGATGCGCTGAAAGCTGACCTGAAAACCAAGAAATCTGAGCTGAAATCTATCGACAAGGAAATCGCCAGAATCGAAGCTAAAAAGGTCAAAGCTGAAACCAAAGCAGCGGAATCCGCAAAGAAAGCTGAAGCAGAGGACGTGCTGAAAAAGCTGCTGGCAAGCGGCGTGAGCGCAGACGATATCCTCGCAAAGCTGAAGTGATTTAAAAATTTCTGACGCAGAAGTTTACGGGAATTTCTACGCGGCAAGCAGTGCAATTTGGTACCAACTTGCGATTTTCGAATCGGAATTTTCAAAATCCAAATTCAAAATGCTTGTTGGGCTGTGCCCAAACCCCTTGTGTTCTGCATCCGGTGGATGCAGGCTGCGCATTTTTGCAAAACGCTTTTTTGATCTGAGTGCCGATGCCTGTGGTATCGGCACTTTTTGCACAGATAGATTCCCGGAAGCAGAAAATAGTGCTATGCAGCACATCCGGAATTGTGCTATACTTGATTTACATAAACCTGTTTGCCCTAAAAAGTTGGAGGTGTTCATGGCTACACGAACCATTTGTTTTCCCATATCCGGCTACCCCTATTGCAAAGAACAGCCGGTGACATTCACGTGGATAAAAGGTAGCAAGCGGCAGAATATCCGTGCCGTCCATGATGCCGTCCATACTACAACAGACCCGGATGTTTCAATTCTGGAAGTCAGCTCTGCATCCGTTCAGCCGGAGGGTGAGGCTGTTTCTTCTCTGCGGCTTCTGCTGCGTCTGGATTCTGTTGCGCAGGATGTGCCCATCAGCACGGTTTTTGAAGCTGCCAAGGTATTTGAGCATGGTGGTCCATTCGCTGACCTTCTGACCTGTGCGCCATCCAAAGTCCATAAGGACACTCGGCTGCGAACCAATGGAAAGTTGCTACGCTACTCTTTGGAAGGAAGTGAGTATCCGATAGAGCCGCACCCGGATTCATTTTTTGAGTGGCTCTACTGCCGTGCGTTGAAGCAGTTCCCGGAAAAGGCTGCACAGCTGAGCAGATATAATGCCTTTTCCGATATTGCTGCCGCAGCGGATTCTAAAAAGTATTATGGCGATTCCTCGCGGGCGGCTGCAATCTATGTAGGACTTGCAGCGGCTGGAAAACTTCCGTGCATCGATTCCTATGAATCATTCATTGCGGAAGTTTACACGGAGCCAAAGCCCTTGCCCAAATCTGGAAAGTCTGAGACTGCTTCAAAAAAGACGCCCGAGGTTTCTGCACCAGCAAAGGAGATTCCGGCAGACGAATCGTCGCAGTCCGATCATGCAAATATTCCGGACGGTGCGCAGATGGAACAGATCCTTGAGCTGCCCAAAGCGACCTGTCTGCTTCTCTCTTTGGCAAAAAATGCTGGTCTTTCTGCAAATAATTCCAGTGAGCTGACGTATAAGGGAAAGGAATTTTTTCTTGACGCTTATCAGAAAGCACTGAAAAACAAAACGCTCCAAATCAATGTTCATAAGAACAAGATCACTTTTCCGATGGAGGAGCATGACAGCGGATTTCATGCGCTCGGAGTACTGACCCGTTCGCCTGCTTGGGAATACGGATGGAAGTTCAACTATCTGGCCGAGAATACCTCCGGCGCAGAAAAGCCCGAAGTCAAAGCAAAAATCCAGAAGCCTTTGACTGCATTGGAGCATCTGGAACGCTGTGGGTATAAAATCGTTCAGCAGGTCGTGCCGGAAAAACTCCCACCGATTGCTGTTCAGCGGATGGCATGGAAAACAGGCGAGGCTCTTTGCGACCCGGTGGTGGTGGATTTCTTGCAGTTTATCCGAACACATATGCAGAGCGACGGTTCTTTTTCGTTCCGTATCCCAAAGGGCACGTCCAAAAAATCGTTTGCCACACTTTCAGAGATTGCTCAGACGTGGGACAAAATGGGACTCTTTGCAGCCATTGTGATTTATCCGCAGAATATCGTCTATGAACTTGCGCAAAATGAAACCGTCCGGCATTTTTTGAGCGGAAAGTGGCTGGAGCTTTTTGTAGAACATCAGGTTCAGCAGATCCTGAACCACTATCAGGAGGAGCAGGGCGCAGAAGTTTCGGTTTGCTCCAATGTGGTTCTTTCAGAAACGGCATCCGCAGGGAGCACGCATGAGCTGGATGTCGTATTCTCCATCAATGGAAAATTTTTCTGGGTAGAAGCCAAATCCTCCAGCCGAAGCATTGATTATGGAAAATATGCTTCTCTGTGCGAAAAGCTGAACGTGACACCAGAAAGCTTGCTTTTGGTCAACAGCGATTTGTCCGTGGAAGAGTGCGAAGGTGTTTCTTATTTCTGGAATTACCGTGTTGCAAACTGTGCAACGATCACGCAGGAACTGGAAAGCATGATTGCTAAACAAATTGAAAGCACCGGAAATGCTGTTCTGAGTACAGACTGAGAAATAAGCAAAAATGATATGTACCCCCAATACTGGACACCCAGTATTGGGGGTACATATCAAAACCGAAAAGCAGAAGCTGCCGCACAAAAATACGGTGCGGCAGCTTCTGCATTTTATCTGCTGCGTCCCCTGCGCGTGCCGACAGTTCCGTTCCGCCTTATTCTGCCCCCGCAGAAGGTCGTTTTTGCCCGCCGCATTTGTGGCCAGGCTTTCCCGGGAATGGCCGTTCGTTTTGCCGAAAAGTCGTACTCTGCCCGGGAAAAAGCACCGGAAGACTGCTTCGGCCATTTATTCCGCCGTTTCTTACCGATTTTACAATGTTTTTTGCAAAAAAGGCTTTACAAATGAATTTCAAAAACATATTATATAATTATAGGTTCAACTTCTTTACGCAAATAGTTTCGTACCGGTTCGTATGGGGCAGCCGGGTCTGTGCTTTTTGCACTGCTTCTGCCTTACGATAGATCATTGGAGCCCGCCGGTGCAGCCCCGCTGCACCAGATCAAATACAGAAGGAAGGTTATGCATCATGCCTGAAAAGAAAGTTTCTGCTCCCGCAGCCGATGCTCCGGCTGCCGAGGGCAAGACCCGCAAATCCACCAAGGCTCCCGCCCGCCGCGGCCGCCCGCCGCTGGCACCCGAGCTGTATGTAGAGATGGGCGGTGAGCAGTACAACATCACCGACATCATTGACCGTGCCAAGGCAGACTACCGCACCACCCACAAGGTCGGCGTACAGTCCTGCAAGGTGTACGTCAAGCCCGAAGAAGGCGCAGCCTACTACGTCATCAATAAGTTTTCCGGCAAGCTGGAACTGTAACTTTTACAGGGCCGCAGACAGCACCGCACTGCTGCCGCGCCCGCCATTCCCACAATACGGCTCCACCAACAAAAAAAGACACCGCACAGCTGTGCGGTGTCTTTTTTGCATAGGTAGCGGCTCAGAACCCCAGCATCCGCCAAAGGGTCTTACGCTCCTCGGTCGGTGTCGGGTCCGGGATCTCGAACACATAGCGCTCGGTGGCGTTAATAACGGTGGTGTTGCCGCGGGTGCATACCCGGGGCAGCTTTGCATCGTAATTCAGGTGTACATGCCCGTGGATGAACCATTTAGGCTGGTACTCGTCCAAAATCTCGTTGAAGCACTCAAAGCCCCTGTGGGCACAGTCGTCCCCGTCGTTCAGTCCCTTGGCCGGGGCGTGGGTCAGCAGCAGGTCGATGCCGCCCCTTTTGTGTGCCTGATGCTCCAGCTTGTGCACACGGCGGCGCATGGCCTTCTCGGTGTACTGGTAGGTATCCTCTTTATTATAGCGCTGACAGCCCCCCAGCCCCATGATGCGCAGCCCCTTCCATGTGTACACCTGATCGTCCACGCAGATGCAGCCGCCGGGTTCACCCTGGGTCTGGTAGCTGCCGTCGTGGTTGCCGTGCACATACAGGATGGGCGCAGCGGTAAAGTTTGTGAGATATTCCAGATACTTTTTGGGCAGATCCCCGCAGGAGAGGATCAGGTCGATGCCCTCCAGCCGGGCACGGGTGTCATAGTCCCACAGCGCCTTGGACGGGACATCTGAAATGGCAAGAATCTTCACGTTCGTATGCTCCATTCTGTTTCCGGTCAGGCCGGCTCATTTCTCCAGACCCTTTACGTTGTCCAGTCCGTTGATTGCCAGCACGGTACGGGTCTTGACGTCCAGTTCATCGTAATGGGGCAGCTTGCCGTGTACACAGGCATCCAGCCAATCCATCTCCATCAGCTCTTTGGGGCTGTAAACTCTATTCTCCGGGGAGTGCAGGTTGTCCTCGTTATCATACAGCTTTTCCGGGAAGATGTGCACATTGTCCGAGCCCTGCAGCGTTTCCAGCAGATCCAGCAGCTGCCGCGTACCGCTGGGCAGCGCTTCCTGATACTCCAGATCCTCTGCGCCGCTGCGCAGACCCCACCAGTAGTTCACTGCGCGGGTGGTGGCTGCATTGTCCCAGCTGCCGTCAAAAATGGAGCGCACGATCTGCACATAAAAGGTATCCCACCGCCAGATCGGCAGACCCAGCGGCTGTAAGCTGCCGTCCGGCAGTTTGCGGCACAGGCCGTAGTCCCGGTTGGTGTCGGCAGGCTCCCGACTGTCCCGGGCGTAAACCATGTCGATCTCCGGGCAGTCAGCAAAATCCAGCGGATGGGCGGCATCGGGCTGGCAGGCCCAGCGCAGCCAGATACGGCCTGCCGGGCGCACGCTCTTCAGCCCCTGCGCAAAGGCGTTGATCGCAGCGGGCACGCCGTACACGGGGTTTGCCGCCACATAGCCGATGTGCCCGGTCTTGGTCATGATACCGGCCAGCATCCCCAGCAGATAGGTCACCTCATAAGTGCGGGGGTAGTAGGTGCGCACCAGCGGGTGCGGCGCGTTCAGCGAGCAATTCAGGATGCGGGTCTTGGGGTGCTGCGCCGCCACCTTCAGGCAGGCGTTGTACATCCGCACGCTGGTGGCGAACACCACGTCCGCATTGTTGTGGGCTACCTCCTCCAATATCTGCTCCGCGTCCACCTCCGGGTTCACATCCTCGTAGCAGCTGATATACACCTTGTCCGGGAAGACCTTGGCCAGCGCATCGCGCCCCTCGTCATGCGCACGCACCCATGCGCTGATCTTGGCGTTGTACTCGTGGAGGAACACCACCCGCAGCTCGCTGGGCTGCTTGCTGGGGCTGAAGATATTCAGCTTGGACAGCAGCGGCTCTGCGGGGCTCTTGGGCGGTTCCAGCGAAAGCTCCACGCCATGGGGCTCGGTGAGCACCTTCACCTCGTTCCACAGCTTTTCCAGGTTCTGCCGCACCTGCGCCGGGGTGGCGTCGTAGGTGTCGGAGTAGCGGTACACCGACAGGTACACCAGCAGCGCATCACCGGTGGTCAGCCCCAGGGATCTGCCGCCCAAGGCTTCGAACTGCTGGTGGAACATGGTGTAGAAGGCGGCAAAGTTCAGCCGGTCATCCTCCGACCATGCCTCGCCGCTGGCCTTGCACACCAGCGTCTGCAGCTTGCTGTAGCCGCCCAGCTTGGAGAAATGCACATAGTTCACCTTGGACAGCTTATAGAAATCCAGGAACTCGTAGTAGATCTTATTTTCCAGATCCTCGGTGCGGGCGGGGATGAGCCGGGTGACCGTGCCCGGGATCTTGACGGCGCCGTAATACTTGAGCACCGAGACCCGCTTGTTGCCCTCCTGCACATAGAACCGGTTCATGTACTCAAAGGCGATGATGGGAGTATGGATGCCCTCTTCCAAGTGCGCGTCACACAGGTTCGACCACTTGGCAGCAAACTCGGTATCCGGCTCCAGCAGGGGCATAAAGTCATACGAAAAGGCGGTGTGCCGCCCGCTGGTCTTGGTGCCCACAAGGCTGTCCGACGGGATCTCCACCAGACCCAGCGGCTCCTGCGCCACGATATCCACGCCCTTGAGCACATCGTCCAGAACAGCCAGATAGGGCGACTGGCCGCGGGCTATGCGGGCACGATAGGCGCGCTGCCCTGCGCGCAGTGCGCTTTTATAATCTTCCAGCATAAGAACTCCTTTTTTCTGTAAGCGAAGCGCGGTGCCGCAGTCCCCCTGCCGCACCGGAACACCCCCAGTATACCACAAAAACAGAAATAAGGCAGTATTTTAGGGCTAAAACGGTTGATTTTCCCGGTGGTTTCAGGTACGATAAGAATGATATTCAAAACCGACAGGAGTTTACGATCATGCAGACCATTTCTCTGCCCGTGCTCGAGGCGGGCGAATACGCCGGCGGCATCTGGTATTACGAGCCCCACACCTACCAAAGCTACCGTTACGTTCTGGGACGGGTGGGCAAGCACCCGTTGGTGTGCATCGGCATCAACCCCAGTACCGCCCAGCCCGGTGCGCTGGACCCCACCTTAAAAAGTGTGGAGCGGCTGGCCGCCGCCAACGGCTTTGACAGCTGGATCATGTTCAACGTCTACCCCCAGCGCGCCACCGACCCCAACGATATGGACAAGACCCCCGACCGCGCCCTGTGCGATGAAAACCTGCGCTGGCTGCAGGCCGTTCTGGCCCAGACCGAGCCTACCATGTGGGCGGCATGGGGCACCCTGATTGAAAAGCGGGACTACCTGCCCGGTCTGATGCGGGAGATGGTAGCTCTGACGCGGGAGCGGGAGATCCCGTGGGTCACCTTTGGCAAGCGCAGCAAAAAGGGACACCCGCACCACCCGCTGTATCTGCGCAAGGATTCCACTCCGGAGCCCTTTGATGTGGAAAACTATCTGGACACCTGTTTCTGATGTCCGTCCCGACAGGAGGAGAGCTGCTTTGACCGCAGAACAGTATAAGCCCATCTATCACTGGTTCAGCGCCCATCCGGCCGTAAAGCGTCTGGTCGTTTTTCTGGACCGGTGGCTGCCGCTGGTGCCCTTTGTGTGCTATCCGGTGCTGCTGTGCCTGCTGAACATCCGGCTCTCGCGGCTGTTCCTCACCCAGAAGCAGGCCGCGCTGGACTTTATGGTGCTCATCGCCCGTTCCGTCTTTGTGCCGGGGCTGGTGTTCTGGGGCGGCACGCTGCTGCGCAGCCGGCTGCACTTCCCCCGCCCCTACGAGCAGCCCGGCTTTACCCCGCTGGTGGCAAAGGAGAGCCGTGGGCACTCCATGCCCTCCCGCCACGCGCTGAGCGCCGCCGTGCTGGCGGCGGTGTGGCTGTATTTCTACCCCGCTACGGGCTGCGTGATGGTGGGCATTGCTCTGCTCATCTGCTGTCTGCGGGTGCTCACCGGGGTACATCATGTACGGGACGTAGTGTGCGGCTTTGTGCTGGGCTTTGCGCTGGGCACCGCCGGGATGTGGCTGCTGTAAGGCCGTTTTGTTCACGCCGGAGCGTCTGTTTTTGCCCACAGGGCAAAAAAGTTGAAACTTTTTTCAGATTTTCCTTGACAGAATGCGATGGGTATGGTATTATTTCTCTCGCAGCCTGTGCCGACACAGAACTGCCGCCATAATGGAACCCATTGGGATAACAACGTGCGCCCGTAGCTCAGGTGGATAGAGCAACTGCCTTCTAAGCAGTGGGCCGGGGGTTCGAGTCCCTTCGGGCGCATTATGTGGTGCCTATGGCGCAGTTGGTTAGCGCGCCAGATTGTGGCTCTGGAGGCCGAGAGTTCGAATCTCTCTAGGCACCCCACCAAAGACCGCACAGTGATTATGCTGCGCGGTCTTTTCTTTTGCTGGGCCGTCGCCAAGCGGTAAGGCAGAGGACTTTGACTCCTCCATTGCGTCGGTTCAAATCCGGCCGGCCCAACCAAGATGCAACCTCGCAGGGGGTTGCATCTTTTTATTTGTAATAAACGGCGGCGGGAGAACATAGGCCGAATTTGAACAGCCCGTGCCCGGCGTCCCACGTCCCGCCGGGTAAAAACAGTCCAGCGGACTGTTTTTAGGGCGCGGCTTGCCAAATCCGGCCGGCCCAACCAAAATCGCTCATAAATTTAACGTGAAGGCGTTGAATATGTGAGCGGTTTTTCTTTTTCCTTGAATATGCTAAAACTCTGTTTTCCCTAATTTTCCCGATTTTTACATACTTTTCCTAATGCTTTGAGCGACCAAGTGAGCGACTTTTTAGGAGGTTATTTTTATGTCAGGAAAAGCTCGTCGGGGAAACGGAGAAGGCTCCGTGTACCAGGATACAAAAGGCGTATGGCACGCTATGTTGAATCTTGGCCGGTATAAAAACGGCAAGAGACGTTTTAAAGAATTTCAAGGAAAAAGAAAAGCGGATGTAATAGCAAGGCGAGATGTGTACTTGAGAGAACATGGAGATTTGTCTCTTGAACCGGGTGCAAACATGTCGTTTACTGACTACATCACGCGCTGGCTAGAGAATGACAAGCGTAACGAACAAAAGGAAGCTACACATAATAGAGCAGTGAGTACTGCGAAGACCTACATCATTCCTATGATAACCTTTCCAATATCCCATAGCCCATTGAAGCCACTATACTTCAATGGGCTTTTTTCTATATCTGTAACCTGTCGCAAAATTTCCCCTACAACCCTGTTGACAAACCCGTACATTCTCACTATAATTAACCGTGATAATTATCAAAGGCAATTACAAGGAGGAAATATGACAACAGAGAACATGAAGGCGCTGCTGGATGCCTGTTACCAGGCAAAGCGGGTGCGGGAGCTGCTGCCGGCGCTGCCAAAAGGAGTCAGCCCTTCTTATATTCACTATCTGGATACCATCGAGGAACTGGAACGCCGCGGCGTTCGGGTAAAGGTTTCGGACATCAGCGATGCGCTGAACTTGCCGCGCCCCGGCGTTACGCGCACGGTCAAAGAGATGGAGGATAAAGGCTACCTGAAAAAAATCGCATCGGAGCAGGATGGCCGCGTGACCTACCTTTCTATTACGGAAAGCGGCCGCCAGCTTTCGCAGGTGCACAACACCGAGTTCTTTGCGCAGCTGGCGCCGCTTGTGGCTGACATTTCGGATGCGGATGCAGCCTGCACGGTCCAGACGATTGAAAAGATATACAAAATCATGTCGGAAAGGAAAAATTCACTTGAACACAGATAAAACAGATTTTACGCAAGGGAGCATTTTAAAAAAACTTTCCCTTTTTATGCTGCCGGTACTCGGAGCTTTGGTGCTGCAGGCGGCATATGGCGCGGTTGACCTGCTGGTGGTGGGGCACTTTGGCTCCACGGCGGGGCTTTCGGCGGTTTCTACCGGCAGCCAGCTGCTGAACCTGGTCACCTTTGTGGTAACGCAGCTTGCCATGGGCGTTACGGTTTTGATCGCCCGCTATATTGGTGAGAAGAAACCCCAGCAGATCGGGGCGGTGCTTGGCGGTGCCGCGGTGGTGTTTGCCATTATGTCCGTGGTTCTGTTTATTTTGCTGGTTGCATTTGCACGGCCCATTGCGGTGCTGATGCAGGCTCCGGAGGAAGCCATTGGCCTTACCGCAAGCTACATCCGCATCTGCGGCAGCGGTATTTTCTTTATTGTGGCATACAACCTGATGGCCGCCATCTTCCGCGGTCTGGGCGACAGCAAATCCCCGTTGTTGTTCGTGCTGGTGGCCTGCATTGTCAACATTGCGGGCGACCTGCTGCTGGTGGCCGGGCTCAAGATGGATGCTGCCGGTGCTGCGGCGGCAACGGTGTTGGCACAGGCTGTCAGCGTGGTGTTCGCCATTGTAATGCTGGTGAAGAAAGATCTCCCGTTTACCATCAAAAAGTCGGATTTTCGCCTCGACGTACAGTGCCGGAAATTCCTGGAGATCGGTCTGCCGCTGGCCTTGCAGGAATTTTTGACCCAGCTTTCTTTCCTGGCGCTCTGCGCCTTTGTCAACCGCCTGGGTCTGGCTGCATCCTCCGGCTATGGCGTTGCCTGCAAGATCGTTAACTTTGCCATGCTGATCCCCAGCGCGTTGATGCAGTCGATGGCTTCGTTTGTGGCGCAGAATGTGGGTGCGGGCAACCCCAAGCGCGCCCAAAAAGCGATGCTGACTGGTATTGGGGTGGGGCTGATGTTTGGCTGCGCGGTGTTTGCCCTTGTTATGTTCAGGGGCGACCTGTTGGCGGGCGTTTTCTCCACCGATGCAGAGGTTGTACAGAAAGGCTTTGAGTACCTGAAAGGCTTTGCACCCGAAACTATTGTGACGGCGATTCTGTTCAGCATGGTGGGTTACTTCAACGGTAACGACAAAACGCTCTGGGTCATGGTACAGGGGCTGGTGCAGACTTTGCTGGTGCGCCTTCCCATG
>OHWS01000792.1_pt1 | contig 10561 bp, 5 predicted proteins | sample 1579751 | NCBI WGS metagenome assembly OHWS01 (sample SAMEA3882517, study PRJEB24775) | human gut metagenome | biome: human-associated habitat; feature: intestine environment; material: feces | place: Netherlands | collected 2009/2010
GGGTCCGCGCCAGCCTGCCGCGATGGATGTCTGTTCGCGATGGATCAGGAGAGGGTCTTGAGCTTGGAATCGAGGTTCTCCGCGGCCTGCGTAGGGCTGATGGAGCCGAGGGCTACCTGCTGCAGCTGGGTGAAGGTCTCGGCGCGCAGCGCGGTGGTGCCCTTGCTCCAGTGGGCGGAATTCAGGTACACGTTGCCGGTCTTGATGTACAGGTCGTAGGCGTCCTTGAAGTGGTCGTCCACCGTGGCGTTGAAGCCCTTGACGGACGGGATCAGGCCCAGCTGCTTCTGGTACAGCTTGAGGCCCTCGTCGGAGGTCAGGAAGGCGAAGAACTTCTCCGCGGCCTTGAGCTTGTCTCCGGAGATCTTGTTGTTGATGCCGAAGGCCGGATCGATGGAGCCCGGCGCGTACGGGGTGTCACCCTTCTTCAGCATAGGGATCTGGCCGAAACCGTAGTTGAGGCCGGTCTCATTGAAGCTGTCGATGTCCCACGAGCCGGAAGGATAGACCGCAAGACGTCCGGCGGTGAATTCCGACTTGACCTGGTCGCCGCTCAGGCCGGACACGTCGGAGCTCATCAGGTTCTGCTTGATCAGCTTGTCCCATTCGCCGTAGTACTTGCCATACACGTTCTTGAACGTGTCCTTACCGGCGTCGATCTTGGCGTCGAGCGCCTCGCCCTGCTTGGCGGATTCAGCGCCGATCCAGCCCTCGACGGCGTTGCCCAGTCCATCCTTCGGCTCAAGGTATGGGGTGATTCCCGCGGCTTTGAGTTTGCCGCACATGGTCAGGAATTCATCCCACGTCGCCGGGATGGAGTCGTAACCGACCTTCTTCAGCAGATCCTTGTTGTACACCCAGGCATTGGTCCAGGTGCTCACGCCCATGGCGTATACTTTGCCATCCACGCTATAGGCCTTTTTTGCGGCATCGCCGATTTTATCCATGAAGCTTTCATTGCTCAGGTCCTTGGCGTAGTTGCCTTTGACCAGATCGCTCAACGCCTCCGGAGGAACGATGTAGACGTCGGCCAGGTTTCCGCCGGAGATTCGAGTCTGCAGCGTCTGCTGGTAGCCACTCTGGGAACCGGTGGTGGTGCTGTAGTCGATCTTGATGTCCGGATTGGCCTTTTCGAACGCGTCGATGATCGGCTGGTACTTGTCCTGCGAATTGTTCGAGAAGAACGACAGCGTGGTCTTGCCGTCGGCGGCGTTTCCTCCACCGCACGCGGCCAGCGGAACAAGCATCGCCGCAGCGGCCACCGCCGCAATCATCCTGATGGATTTCTTCTCCATGATGTACTCCTCCTTGTGTCCCATCGTTGGCACCCGCTTTACGTGCGTTCATTCGTCGAACCCACTCCAGCTGCGGTAGATACACGTCAATATGTCTTCAACTGACCATTCAGTTGATTCGGGATATTTCCTTCCCTTTTTGGTATAACTGTGTACCTGTTGAAACAGTATAGGTTTTCCGGTGTACCATGTCAATTCAAACAAGGAAATTTGCATCCCATCGACCGCTACCCCTACAAAACATCGGCGTGTCGTATACCGGCAGCACCGTCGACAGCGGACGACGACCCGCCCGCACCATCCGGAGACGCGCAGCCCGAAAGCGTATTGCGGGTGGGCAGGACGCATGTGGACAAGTCGGTGTATTACGGGGGATTATTTTTCCGATGAATTCCCCAGTATTAGTTGGGATTGAAAAGATGCTGAAAGTCCACAGATAAAAAATCGGCGGCCCCAAGGAAATATCCTTGGAAGCCGCCGATATGCTTGCGTGCGTCGCGCTACGGGCTCAAGCGAGTACACAGCGTGCTACGCAGACCGTGAGCAACACAGACCGCGCGCTACACAGAATCGCAAGCTACAAACTCAGGAACAGCTCGTGGATGCGGGTGTCGTCGGTGAGCTCGGGATGGAACGCCGTGGCGAGGATCTTGCCTTGGCGCAAGCCGACCACATTGCCGTCCACCGACGTTTCGACGGTGGCGGCCGGTCCGACTTCGGCCACGAACGGCCCGCGGATGAACACCAGCGGGAAATCTTTGAGCACGATGTCGGCCGGGGCGTCCTGCGGAACATGCTCGCCCGGTGCGACCACGACGGCGGAATCACCGGAAGAGGAGCCGAAATCGGCGGTGGCGGCGAACGAGCCAAGCTGGCGGCCGTATGCGTTGCGCCGCACGACGGCGTCAAGCGCGCCGAAGTAGACGTTGTCGTCGTTATCGAGCTTGCGGGCCAGCAGAATCATGCCGGCGCAGGTACCGAACACCGGTTTGCCGGCGGCGATATGCTCTGCAATCGGCTCGAACAGGCCGGTGGAGCGCAGCAGCTTGCCCTGCGTGGTGCTCTCGCCGCCAGGCAGAATCACCCGGTCGATCGAATCGTCGAAATCCTCGGCGGCACGCAGCAGTTTCCACGGTACGCCAAGCCGATCCAGCATGGCGGCATGCTCGGCGAACGCACCCTGCACCGCAAGAATGCCGGTCACGCCATGTTGCGCGGAAGCCGCACCTTCGGCAACGTCGGCCGATTCTTCCTTCGAAATGTATTCAACGGCAACAACCATCGGATCTCCTTACCCAAACCATCGAGACCATCACAAATCATGCGAAATGCAATCACACGAAACGGGCGGCATAAGGCGGCCGATAGTCACACCCCATCCGCTCGCAATACGTGAAATCACAGCACAATCACAGCGAAATCACTCGCCGCGGGCGGCCATGATGGTTTCGATCTCGTCCTCGTTGATGCCGACCATGGCCTCACCGAGGTTCTCGGACAGGCGCGCGAGCAGATCGGGGTCCTGCCAGTTGGCGGTGGCCTGCACGATGGCGGCGGCGCGCTTGGCCGGGTCGCCCGACTTGAAGATGCCGGAGCCGACGAACACGCCTTCCGCACCAAGCTCCATCATGAGAGCCGCGTCGGCCGGGGTGGCCACACCGCCGGCGGCGAAGTTGACGACCGGCAGACGGCCGTTGTCATGCACGTACTTGGCGAGATCGTACGGCACGGCCAGCTGCTTGGCGGCCTCGTACACCTCATCGTCGCGCAGGGAGACGAGCTCGCGAATCTGCTTGTTCATGGTGCGCATGTGGCGCACGGCCTGGATGACATCGCCCGTGCCCGGCTCGCCCTTGGTACGAATCATGGACGCGCCCTCGGCGATACGGCGCAGCGCCTCGCCCAGGTTCTTCGCGCCGCACACGAACGGCACGTCGAACTGGTTCTTGTCGATGTGGTACACGTCGTCGGCGGGGCTGAGCACTTCGGATTCGTCGATGTAGTCGATTTCAATGGCCTGCAGAATGCGGGCTTCGGCAATGTGACCGATGCGCACCTTCGCCATGACCGGGATGGACACGGCTTCCTGGATGCCCTTGATCATGGCCGGGTCGCTCATGCGGGAGACGCCACCGGCCGCGCGGATGTCGGCCGGAATGCGCTCGAGCGCCATCACCGCGCATGCGCCCGCGTCCTGCGCGATCTTAGCCTGCTCGGGGGTGGTGACGTCCATGATTACGCCACCCTTGAGCATCTGTGCCAGATTCTTGTTCAGTTCGTTCCTGTTGTTGGCCATCGCCAGCCTTTCGTCGAAAATAATCGTTTGCTATCGATACTAACGATTTCCCATTTCGATTTCACGCGAACTGAATCTTATAACCTACCAAAAAGTCGGTTTTGCTAAATTTGCAACCTTATTTTCATGATTGTTTCATTGGCTTATGATTTCGATTCCGCCGACATTTCGTCGGTTTCGTCCGTTTTTCTTGCTTTACCTGCGACCATGGCTTTCGATTCGTCCGCTTCCGTACGCCGTCGCGCGCGCTATAGGAAACACGAATGACATGCGATTTTCATACGACCACATTGCGGACGTGCGACGCGTCCGTATGCGGCCGCATGGGCATGGGCACCTCACCAGGCCCCGCATTACGCCGGTTCACACACTAGTTCGCACGCATCGGCTCGCCGCATCAGTTCGCAATCCGCACGCGCCAGCTCACATGCGCACGATGCGGTCCGCGATGCGCATGGTGGAATCGCGGTGCGAGACGAGCAGCACCGCGCTCCCCTGCTGCGCCAACGCGTCAATCGATTGCAGAATCACGGATTCGTTGTAGGCGTCGAGGCGACTCGTCGGCTCGTCGAACAACACCAGCGACGCGTTGCGCAGGAAGACGCGAGCCAGGCCGATGCGTTGCCCTCTGAAAGCCGCCCGCCCAACTCGCCGACGGGGGTATCAAGGCCCTGCGGGAGCGAGTCGACCAGTTCAAGCGCGGAAGCCTTGGCAAGCGCGGCGCGCAGCACGTCATCACCGACAGAAGGGGTCGACCGGGTGGAAAGCGCGGAATCAGCGGCATTCCACGAAACGGGAGGAGCGGGCGGGGTAAGGAGCGCTCTGCCGGAAGTCGCGGAATCGTCCGGATCGCCAGCATTACCAGCCCTATCCGCATCGCCCCTGTCGCAGGCCATAAGCAGGTTTTCACGGATAGTGCCGTCGAACAGGTAGGTTTCCTGCCCCATCATCGTTTGCACGCGACGGCGATGATGCGCGTCGATCTGCGGCAGTGGCACCTCGGACAGGGCGACCAAGCCGGATTGCGGGTCCCAGTAACGCATGAGCAGCTTCAGCAGGGTCGATTTGCCGCGGCCGGACGGGCCTTGGACGCCGAGGATGCCGTGTTGCGGAACGTCGAGCGAGACGTGGTTGAGGATTGGCTCGGCGGACGACTCGGGGGCATCCGCATCGCTTCCGGAAGTTGGAGCCTCGCTCGAATTGCCGTAGCCGAACGTGACGTCGTGCATGGACATGCCATGGTAGCGCGGCAGGAAATCGCCCCGCTCCTCCACTGCGGGGGTTTCGTCCATCAGCGCGAACAGGCGGCGGGCGGCTGCAAACGTTTGCGTGAGATTGGCCGGCAGCGCGCTCAACGCGAGCGTCGGACCGAACGAGCTGGCCAGCAGCACGAAAGCGGCGGTCAGGCGGGCGGCGGGCGCGGAAAGGACGGTCTGGATGGTCGCAGCTGCAGCGGAAGCGGCGGAAGCGATCGGCATCGTCGTACCGGACGTGACCATCGCCAGCAATGCCGCGATGGCAGTGAACAGTACGACCAGCACCGCGCCGAAGCCTGCGAAATCGCCATTCTTGGCACTCAGCCGGGCGCGGCGGCTCCAGAGCGAGCGCGTGCGTGACGCGATGCCGGCAAGCCGCGCATGGCCTTGGCCGAATCGGATGATTTCGTCGAGACCGCGCATATCGTCGAGCATTTCGTCATCAAGTTGGGCGGATTCGCGGCGAATATCCCCACCGAGACCGCCTACCGCCGTGGCGAAGAGTTTCGGCAGCACGATGCCGACGGTCAGGTGCGCGATGACCAGCGTGACAGCGATCGCAGGACTCAGCGTAAGCAATGCGACCGCGTAAAGCACGGTGGTCGCGATGGCGATGACAACCGGCGAAATGGTGTGCGCGAAGAAGATTTCCAGCAGTTCGACGTCGGTGGTGACCAGCGCGATCAGGTCGCCTTTGCCTTTGCCGGACAGTTTGGCGGGCGCGAGGCGACGCAGCGCGGCAAACGTTTTCGACCGGAACAGCGCGAGCAGGCGGAAGGCGACATTGTGGTTCATGTATTGCTCGGCGTAGCGCATGCCGCCGCGGATCAGTGCGCAGATAATCATGGCTGCGATTGCCGCGGGAAGGCTGAGATTCCAGACTTTTGCGCCAGCTGCGGCGAACAGCGCGGCGACGCCGAAAACCGGCAGGAACGTGGCGGCGAGGTGGCCGAGGATGCCGCACGCGCAGGCGATGGCCATGGGTTTGCGCAGTGGGCCGACTTCGCGCAGCAAGCGGGCGATGACTTGGGTTGTTGGCATGTCCGATTTGGCGCCACTGGCGTTCGATTCGGCGGAACCAGACATCCGAGACACGGCAAACGCACCAGACGCATGAGTCATACGCGATACGCGCGGCGCGACGCGACCAGACAATCCCACCCGTTCCACGCTTTCCTGCGCCCGGAACAGCTTGGCATACGTGCCGTCCGCGGCCATGAGATCGTCATGCGCGCCCTGCTCGACGACGACACCCCCATCAAACACTACGACATGGTCCGCGTCGGCCGCGTTCGCCATGCGGTGCGTGACCATCAGCACGGTTGCGCCGGCGTCGGCGAGCGCGCGAATCGTTTGCAAAATCAACGTTTCGCTGTCCGCGTCGACGCTGCTGGTCGCCTCGTCGAAAATATAGACGGCCGACCTGCGCAACAGTACACGGGCGATCGCAATGCGCTGTTTCTGCCCGCCGGACAGATTCGCGCCGTCCTGCGTGATCGGCATATCGAGTCCTCGCGATTGCGCGCGCACGAAATCGTCGATATGCGCAGCTTCCAGCGTCTGCCACAGCTCGTTGTCGGTGGCGTCGGCCTGGGCCATGAGCAGGTTGTCGCGCAGGGTGCCGGCGAACAGGTGGCTGTGCGCGGAGACGATGGAGATTTCGCGGGTGAGCGATGCTGCGGTGAGGTCGCGGATTTGGTGCGATTTCAGGGTTTCACTGTCATCCGGCGCCGCACTGCTTAACATAGCGCCCAGCACTTCGTCCTGCATTCCGGATGGCATTTCGGACAGCAGCACATCGCCTTCATATCCGACAAGCGTGCCGGCAAGCAGCTGGACGGCTGTGGACTTGCCGGAACCGGATGGCCCGACGATCGCAGTGACTTCGCCGGGCAGCGCACGGAGGGCCACGTTGCGCAAGGCGTAGCGCGTTTCGCGCGCGTCACCCGCGCCGCCCTCATCAACGCTGTCCACATCCGCGTTCCGCATATCGGAATGCGATGTGGACGATATACGACGGGGACTCGCAACACCGGCACCCGCAGACCCGGCAGCGTCAGGCCCCGCACCAGCAGCACTCCCAGCATCCACATCCGCGTCCGCATACCGGTACGAAACACCACGAAACTCCACGCCGACACCACGCCCGGAAGCCCCGAATTCCGGCAGTTCCTTGCCGCCATGCTCCGGTTCGGGCGCGTCGAGCAGCGCGAAAATACGTTTCGTGGACGTCATGCCGTTCATCGCAACGTGGAAATACGAGCCGAGCTGTCGCAGCGGAATGAAGAAATCGGCGGCCAGCAGAATCGTCAGCAATACCGCGGCGATCGGCGTCAAACCAAGCGGCAGCACGCCGGACAGCGCGAAAACGCCAGACGGCGAGAGTGAGCCGGATACGAATCGCCATACCGCAACGCCGATGCCGGCGGCCGCGCCACCGTATGCCACGGCATCCATCGCCGTGAGCGAACGCAGTTGGATTTGCAGCACGTTCATGGTCATCACGCGGAACTGTTCGGCCTTCTCGTCCATGACTCGTGCGGCGCGCTCGTCCGCATCGAAGGTTTTCAGTGTCTCAAGTCCCTGCAGATTATCGAGGAACGACGCCCCCATATCCGTGTATTTGCCCCAGTATTTCTTGAATACGCGGGCGGCACGCATCGCCACCATGCCGACGATGAGCACGATGAGCGGCGCGCAGGCGAGCAGCGTCGCGGCGGTGGGCAGGTCGATCGGCGCAAGCACGGCGAACAGCGTGATGGGGGCGAGCACGGCGTAGCACAGTTGCGGCAGGAACAGTTCGAAGAAGCTTTGGATTTGTTCGATGCCTTCGCCCGCGGACTGCACCACGCCGGCGGTGCGCACGCGCTGCGCGTAGGACGGGCCGAGCGCGAGCATCTTATTGAACAGTTTCTCACGCAGCGCGAGTTTGACGCGTTCGGCGGCCTCGCTACCGAAACGTGCGGCGGCGCGAATGGTGACGAATCGCACGACCGCGGCAATAAGAATAATGGCGATGCAGGGCGCGGTGGCGGACGGTACGGGCGCGAACAGCGGTTGCAGCATACGCACCACAGCCACGACGAAGGCGATGTTGGCCACGAGGCCCAGCCATTGGCAGGCGACTTTCGCCGCGATCAATCGACCGACGCCGTCAGCCAAGGAAAACAGCCGCTTGTCGAACATCATGCCCCTTTTCCAATCGTTTGCAATCCCGCCATCCGCTCCAAGCGTATCGGGCATACCGACGAAAGGCAATGACGGAACGGCAATCGCAGAAAATCGTCGGAAAAATCTAGAAAACCATCAGAACTCGCAAGCAAATGCACAACAGCAAAACCACAGAAAACCAAGGGAACGGCGAAAAGTGAGGCGGCTGAATGTTCGCCGTTGAGCAAACAGCCTAGGCGCAAGGGGTAGTTGCGCCAAACTTGAGTGTACACGGAACATGTTGTGGTTCGCAACGTCACTCCGCCCAGTTTTGCCGCATTTTCCACCGTTTTCGCCCGTAAGGGCCACCCCTCTCGAACCCGTCGCGCAACCCGTTGGACACCCTGCGATCGAACGCGTCAAACCTTTTTTCGAGATGATGCATCCGTGTACCAATCCCCCGTTCCGTTGACGTTTCGTGCCACTTTGTCAGTTCAAACAAACCCGTCGCCATATTTCTTGTTGTTTCTTACAATGCGGACTTACGTCACCGTAACTTACGATATGCGAGGCGCGACACAGGACGCGAAAAGCACGTCACCGATCACCGCAATCGCAGCGATCGCATATATCGCAAAACCCACGAAAACCGCGGAAACGCAAGAAAAGAGAACACTTCATGCTCACCGAGTACACGACCCCGGGCGCATCCGTCGAAGTACGCGACGACGAATCCATCTACTCCCTGCTTACCGAACGCATCAAGCGCACCGGCGAAGACACCGTGATCGCGGAACGCAAAACCGCTCCGGGCCAGTGGACCAAGGTGACGACCGGCGAATTCCACAAGAACGTACTCTCCGCGGCCAAAGGCCTGATCGCGTTCGGCATCGGCAAGGGGGATGCCGTCACCCTCTTCTCCACCACCCGTTACGAGTGGGGCGTGCTTGATTTCGCACTGGCCGCAATCGGCGCGGTCAATGTGCCGATCTATGACACCGATTCCGCGGCGCAGGCCGAACGCATTCTCAACGATTCCAACGTGAAGCTCGCCATCGCCGACGATCGCGAACGCTTCGACCGTCTTGATTCCGTGATTGGCCGCTGCCCGTCTCTGAAGCATATTCTGATGCTCGACGCCAATGCCATGGGCGCGCTGGAGGGATTGGGCGTCACCGTGTCCGACGAAGAGCTGGACGAGCGTATCACGTCGGTGCGTGCCGACGATCTGGCCACCATCGTGTACACGTCCGGCTCCACGGGGGCGCCGAAGGGTGCCGAGCTGTCGCATCGCAATTTCGTGTCGATCACGCGCGCCGGCAGCCTTGCGCTGCACGAGATGATTCTTGAAGACCATCCGCGTCTGCTGCTGTTCCTGCCGCTCGCCCACTGCTTCGCGCGCTTCATCCAGTACGCGTCGATCGCTTCCGATGACGGCGTGGTCGGCTATCTGCCGGACACCAAGACGCTGCTGCCGGATGTGCGTTCGTTCGAGCCGACGTACCTGCTGGGCGTGCCGCGCGTGTTCGAGAAGGTGTACAACGCGGCTTCCCGCAAGGCCGGCATGGGTTGGAAGGGCCGCCTGTTCCTCAAGGCCGCCGAATCCGCGCGCGACTGGTCGCGCATGCAGCAGGCTGGCGAGAAACCGACCATGAAGCAGACCGCCGAACACCTGTCGTATGAGGCGTCCGTATACCACACCGTGCGTGGCGCGTTGGGCCCGCGTATCCGTTATGTGGCGTGCGGTGGCGCTCCACTGGACGTGTCGCTGGCGCATTTCTTCAATGGCATCGGCCTGCCGATGATCCAGGGCTACGGTATGACGGAAACCGCGGCGCCGTTTGCCGCGACCCGCGTCACGGACAATGTGATCGGTACCGTCGGCCAGCCTGCGCCGGGATCGTCCGTGCGTATTTCCGACGATGGCGAGCTGCAGGTCAAGGGACCGAACGTGTTCATGGGTTACCACAATCTGCCGGAGAAAACGGCCGAGGTGTTCACCGAGGACGGTTGGCTGCGCACCGGCGATCTTGCGTCGATCGACGATGAGGGTCGTATTACGATTACGGGCCGCAAGAAGGACATCATCATCACCGCCGGCGGCAAGAACGTGTCGCCGATTCCGATGGAGCAGGAGATTGCGAAGTGTCCGATTGTGGAGCATGCCGTGGTGGTGGGCGATAATCGTCCGTTCATCGGCGCGCTGGTCACGCTCGATCCGGAAGGATTGGCGGCCTGGCTGCCGTCCGTGGGCCTGTCCGCGGATACGCCGCTTGACCGCGTGGCGGCTACCGCCGCCGTTCATGACGAGATTCAGAAGTATGTGGACAAGGCGAACGCGACGGTTTCGCGCGCCGAATCCGTGCGTAAGTTCGTGGTGCTGGATGCGCAGTTCACGCAGGAGAACAAGTGCCTGACGCCGTCGCTGAAGGTGGTGCGTCCGGCAGTGAACCGCGTGTTCGCCGACGTGATCGACCAGCAGCTGTACGCCGGCAAGCGCTGAGCCGCACATAGGTAAACAAAAACAGCACGGCGGGGAACGCTGCGTACAAAAGTACGTCAAC
>OHWS01000795.1_pt1 | contig 10527 bp, 7 predicted proteins | sample 1579751 | NCBI WGS metagenome assembly OHWS01 (sample SAMEA3882517, study PRJEB24775) | human gut metagenome | biome: human-associated habitat; feature: intestine environment; material: feces | place: Netherlands | collected 2009/2010
CTTCGGAACAAGCGCTCCTTTTGAAGTCAGAACCAATGAAATAAGCAACGTCAAAGTAACCTGCACTATGGCCAATGCCAAAGTAAGTATTGCCTATGACGAAGTCTTTGCACAGGTATTCAATGGTTATACCGTTGAGGTTTCTACAGAGGCGGAACCTTCACGGGTCATCACGTTCGACAGTAACGGCAAATGCAACAGTACATACGATGCAGCATTTTTTAACATCGACAGTAAAAATCCTAATCTGAAATGCACCGTTTCCGGTACATATAAAGGCAATGTGCGTACAGCAACGCAAACCATTCAGCTTGAAGCGGCAAAATGGTATAAACTGAATATAAAAACCAGCGCCAGCGGCAGAATTGACATGGGAATTTCGGTTGACGACACCGTAGAAGAAAAGCCTCAAGATGTAGAAGTAAATCCTTACTTATAAAACGCAGGATATACCCATTTTACGTTTTCAGCAGCACCATCATCTGTTTGTAATATCAGAATGATGACGCAAGAGACATCCTCCAGCTATTCCACCCTGACAGCATAATTGTGTTTTTAGGGTGGCACAGTTGTGCCATTTAATAGGCACGGTTGTGCCACAAGCTTGGCACAAATATAAATACGCTTATAACTTTCTCAGTGTCAGGACTACCACCTCACTTGGTGCAAACAACCGCAGATTCTTACTGGAAGTTCCGATACCGTTTGTTATGATGACAGGTTGCCTCTCGGAATTAGTCCTTATCCCTTTCAGAAAACGCTGCCCGTAACGAGAAGGAACTACAGGAGCATACAGCCCAAACAGCGTTACCTGCCCGCCGTGCGTATGTCCTGCAAGCACAAGGTCGGCATTGGTTATGGGAACATCTTCGGCATAATCGGGAGTATGCGTCAGCAATATGACGAAGTCATCGGGAGAGAGGGAAAGCGTGGGCGACTGCCCGTTCCGTTCAAGATTGAAAGGATTGCGCACCCCGGCTATCACAATCCGCTCACCATTCCGCTTCAAGGTATCCGCTTTATGCTCCAGCAAGCGAATGCCCTGACGCTCCATTTCCTTTAGAATATCATCGTAACAAGCCTCATAATCATTGTTTCCAAGAACGGCATAAGTGCCCAAAGGCGTTTTCACAGCTCCCAATGCCGCAATCACAGCCGGAACATACTCGCAGCCCTCATGCAGGTCGCCGCCTATCAGCAGGGCATCGACCTGCAAATCATTCAACAGGCGGGTGATGTCCTTCAGCCCTTTCTCTTTCAGCAAACTACGGTAGTGCAAATCCGAGACAAAAGCCAGCCTGCAACCGTCGAATGCGGCAGGAACATCACGGTGTGCAAACTCATACTGCCTGACGCGCTTCACATTCTTATATCCGGATGCCGGAAATCCGGATATCCGGACAGAATACTCACCGGGAAGAGGCGAGGTAAAATTACGCGCAGACCGGCACGATGAAAAGAACAGCAATACCGGAAAAGAAAAAAACAGCAGTCTCCCGAACCCTCTATAAAACAGTGCCTGAGCCATAGATTTATCTTTATTGTTTGGTACAACGAATAATTTTACCCGAATAGCAGTGCAAAGATAACAAATCCTTTACGTATCTTTGTAGTATAACTTTCTAAAAGTACGACATGAAAGCAATAGCTACCAACTCGTTCCACGCATGGATACTTGCCGCCCGTCCCAAGACACTGACGGGAGCCGTTATTCCCGTATTGACAGGTTCCGCCCTGGCATTTGCCGATGAAGCATTCAACATCATACCGGCGCTGCTATGTGCGCTGTTTGCCTGCGGCATGCAGATTGCCGCCAATTTCATCAACGACCTTTACGATTACCTGAAAGGCAGTGACCGTGCAGACCGCCTCGGCCCCGAACGTGCCTGCGCACAAGGCTGGATTACTCCCACAGCCATGAAACGGGGGATAGCAGGTATGCTCATATTCTCCTGCCTCATAGGTTGCACACTCTTGCAGCAGTGCTGGGGACAATTGCCTCACGGCGGTTGGGAACTGATACTGCTGGGATTGCTCTGCGTAATATTCGCTTTCCTATACACCACCCTACTCTCCTACAAAGGCTGGGGTGACTTGCTCGTACTGGTTTTCTTCGGCTTTATCCCCGTAGGCGGAACTTATTACGTACAAGCCCACGCCATTACAGCCGACGTATGGGTAGCCTCGTTCATCTGCGGCCTGGTAATAGACACCTTACTGGTCGTAAACAACTACCGCGACCGGGAACAGGACGCCCTCAGCGGCAAACGTACGCTGATTGTCCGTTTCGGCGAACCTTTCGGCCGTTACCTGTATCTGGGATTAGGCGTGGCAGCCACCTTGCTCAGCCTATGGTTTGTTTATACCGGCAAAATAGAACCGCTTGCCTTTATCTGGGCTCCCTGCGTCTACCTCTGTCTGCATGTGCTGACCTGGCACAGAATGGTAGCCATACGAAGCGGTAAAAAACTGAACAGCATATTAGGTGAAACCTCACGTAATATGCTGTTCTTCGGCTTGTTGCTAAGCCTTGCCTTTATTTTGTAACGGTTATTTCTTTCCGTACATTCTTTCGTAGTACTTCTGATAATCGCCGCTGGTAACTTCTTCCACCCAGTCCTGATTATTCAGATACCATTCGATGGTCTTAACGATACCCACTTCAAATTTTGTTTCGGGATACCAGCCTAAGGCATCCGTTATCTTGGTGGGGTCGATGGCATAACGCTGGTCATGACCGAGGCGGTCCTTCACGAACGTTATCAGATCTTCGTTTATCCAACTGATGTCAATCTGTCCGTCGGCATCTTTCACTTGCTTTTTCAGGACTGCACGGTATTTCGGATCCTCTTCCATGAGACGGCGGATAGTAGCGATAGTCAGTTTCACAATCTCCAGATTGGTCTTTTCGTTGTGGCCGCCTACGTTATAAACCTCACCTTCCACGCCTTTGCGCACCACAAGGTCGATGGCCTTGCAGTGGTCTTCCACGTACAGCCAATCGCGTACATTGCTGCCGTCACCGTACACTGGCAGGTTCTTGCCTTCAAGGATATTCTTTATAATCAGCGGAATCAGTTTTTCCGGGAAGTGATACGGGCCGTAGTTATTGGAACAGCGGGTAATGGTAACAGGCATTTTGTAGGTATCATGATAGGCCATCACCACCATATCGGCACTGGTCTTGGAAGCGCTGTACGGGCTATGCGGACACAGTGGGGTCTTCTCCGTGAAGAAGCCTTCCGCTCCCAGCGAACCGTAAACCTCGTCCGTAGATACCTGATGATAGCGCACTCCGTTACGCCAGGTAGGATAGCCTGACTCGTCCTTACCCGTCACCCATGCACGACGGGCGGCATCCAGCAGATTCTGAGTACCCAGAATGTTGGTCATAAGGAACAGTTGCGGATTCTCGATACTGCGGTCTACATGGCTTTCGGCTGCGAAGTTCACCACATAATCGAATTTATATTTGGCAAACAGTTCATCGGCAAGGATACGGTCGCAGATGTCGCCTTTCACGAAGAAGCAACGTTCATCATCGATGTCTTTGGCAATAGTACCTAAATTGCCCGCATAGGTCAGGGCATCCAATATTACAACTTTTATATCGTCGTGCTTTGCCAGAATATACTTTATATAATTAGCTCCGATAAAACCGGCAGCACCGGTTACAAGATAAGTCTTCATAAATTAAAAATTGAGAATTAAAATTAAGAAATAGAGAAGTCACATGTTTCTTGTCAGCGGTACGAGTCTGCAAGTTCCATCAGATATTTGCCATATTCGGTTTTTCCGAGCTGTTCACCGAGACGATGGAGCTGGTCTACGTCTATCCAGCCTTTGCGCCATGCTATCTCCTCAATACAGCTCACACGGAATCCCTGACGGTTCTGTATGGTAGCAACGAAATTGCTTGCTTCGAGCAGGCTGTCGCAATTACCCGTATCCAACCAGGCGAACCCACGTCCGAAGAGTTCCACTTTCAGCGTTCCTTCTTCCAGATAAAGACGGTTGAGGTCGGTTATTTCATATTCACCGCGGGCGGAAGGCTTCAAGGCGGCGGCCTTTTCCGTTACAGTAGAATCGTAGAAGTACAAACCGGGAACCGCATAATTGCTCTTGGGCTGTGCCGGTTTCTCTTCCAGAGAGATGGCCTTGCCGTCGGCATCGAACTCTACCACGCCGTATGCACGCGGGTCTTTTACATAATAACCGAAGATACATGCACCCTTCTCGATAGAAGCGGCACGCTTCAACATGGCGGAAAAGCCCTGACCATAGAACATATTATCGCCCAAAATAAGGCATCCCGGCTCACCGTTCAGAAATTCCGCTCCAAGCACGAAAGCCTGTGCCAGTCCGTTGGGCTTTTCCTGTATCTTATAAGAGAAAGACATACCAAGCTCCTCGCCTGTTCCTAACAAATCGCGAAACATGGGTAGGTCGCGCGGAGTGGAGATAATCAGCACTTCACGTATTCCCGCCAGCATCAATGTAGAAAGGGGGTAGTAAATCATGGGTTTGTCGTAGACCGGCATAATCTGCTTGGAGATAGCCTTTGACAATGGATAGAGACGAGTGGCGCTGCCACCTGCAAGAATAATTCCTTTCATATTTCAGTTCTTTATTGGATTGACTTCAAATGTAGAATAAAATAAGAAGGAGGACAATGCCCCACGGCTCTCGTTGCTATTCAGGGCACAAAGTTCTGAAAAAGTTCTGACATGACAAAATAATAAAGTCAAAATCAGCCGGCAAGCTCTATGACTTCAAGGTCTTTGAACACGCCGTTGTCCACAACGAAACGCACCATGGTACGCACTTTATGAAAGCCGTAAATGCCCGCTGCGCCGGGGTTTATATGAAGCATGCCCAGTGTCTTGTCGAACTTCACCTTCAATATATGCGAATGACCGCTGATGAACAGCTTGGGCGGATGCACCAGGATGCTTCCCTGTATGGACGGATCGTATTTGCCGGGATAGCCGCCGATATGTTTCATCAGCACCTCGGCGCCGTCTACCGTAAAGCGGAGCACCTGCGGATAGAGCCGGCGCAGATCCTGCCCGTCTATGTTGCCATACACCGCACGGAACGGACGGAAAGCCGCCAGCTTCTGTGCCACTTCCAACGTACCGATGTCACCTGCATGCCATATTTCATCGCACGGCTCGAAGTACTGCAAATACTTCTCATCCCAATACCCGTGCGTATCCGACAGTAAACCAACTTTTGTCATTTTTCATTTGTTTATATGTGCAAAGGTAGCTATATTTGGAAAATAAACCTAATCTTATTTATGGAGAGCAGATATTTCAAGCGCGACATCAGTTGGCTGTCATTCAACTACCGGGTATTGCTGGAAGCGGAAGACGATACACTGCCGCTGTACGAGCGCATCAACTTTATATCCATATACTCGTCCAACCTGGAAGAGTTCTACAAAATACGTGTAGCCGACCATAAGGCCATTGCCACCGGCGCCGCACACAGCGATGAAGAGAGTGTGCAGTCCGCCATGCAACTGGTGTCCGAAATCAACGAAGAGGTAAACCGCCAACTGGAAGAGCGTATCCGCATCTACGAACAGAAAATACTGCCTGCCCTGCGGCAACAGCACATCATCTTCTACCAGAACCGCAACGTAGAGCCTTTTCATAAAGAATTCCTGCGGAGCTTCTTCCGGGAAGAAATCTTTCCGTATCTCTCTCCCGTACCCGTCAGCAAAGACAAGGTAATATCGTTCCTGCGCGACAACCGCCTGTACCTTGCCATACGACTGTATCCGAAAGGAGACAAGGGCACAGAGGGACAAGCAAACAAAGGAAGAACTCCCCAATACTTCGTGATGAAGCTACCCTACAGCAAAGTGCCCCGCTTCATCGAGCTGCCCAAGCACGGGAAGAACTACTACCTGATGTTCATCGAGGACATCATCAAAGCCAATATCGACACGATATTCCCCGGCTATGATGTGGACAGCAGCTACTGCATCAAGATTTCGCGGGATGCGGACATACTGATAGACGAGTCCGCCAACACTTCCGAAATTATAGAGCAGGTGAAAAGCAAAGTGAAAAAACGCAAGATAGGAGCCGTCTGCCGTTTTGTGTACGACCGCGCCATGCCCGACGATTTTCTGGACTTCCTTGTAGATGCCTTCCGCATCAACCGCCAGGAACTGGTTCCGGGCGACAAACACCTCAATATGGAAGACCTGCGGCATCTGCCCAATCCGAACAATGCCGTGCGCCCCATCCGCAAGCCTCAGCCCATGAAGCTGACCTGCCTGGACGAGCGGGAGTCCATCTTCCGGTATGTGGAGAAAAAAGACCTGCTGTTGCACTACCCGTACCACTCTTTCGAGCACTTCATCCATTTCCTGTACGAAGCCGTACACGAACCCACCGTGCGCGAAATCATGGTAACCCAATACCGCGTTGCGGAAAACTCCGCAGTTATCAACACCCTGATAGCCGCCGCACAGAACGGTAAGAAAGTAACCGTTTTCGTAGAGCTGAAAGCCCGTTTCGACGAGGAGAACAACCTTGCCACCGCCGAGATGATGAAAGCCGCCGGTATCAATATCCTGTTCAGCCTGCCCGGACTGAAGGTACATGCCAAAGTAGCCCTTGTGCTGCGCCGCGACAGACAAGGCCACAAACTGCCCAGCTATGCCTACATCAGCACCGGAAACTTCAACGAAAAGACCGCCACGCTCTATGCCGACTCCGGTCTGTTCACCTGCAACCCCATACTCGTAAACGACCTGCACAACCTGTTCCGCACTTTTCAGGGCAAGGAAAATCCCGTGTTCCACCGCCTGCTGGTGGCACGCTTCAACCTGATTCCCGAACTGAACCGCCTCATCGACCATGAAATAGAACTGGCGAAAAGCGGAAAACAAGGAAGAATTATACTCAAAATGAACGCCCTGCAAGACCCCGCCATGATAGACCGCCTGTACGAAGCCTCGCAGGCCGGAGTCAGGATAGACCTTATTGTACGGGGTATCTGCTGCCTCATTCCCGGACGGAAGTACAGCCGTAACATCCGTGTAACACGCATTGTGGATACATTTCTGGAACATGCCCGCGTGTGGTACTTCGGCAACGGCGGCGCACCCAAGCTCTTCCTCGGCTCGCCGGACTGGATGCGCCGCAACCTGTATCGCCGCATAGAGGCTGTAACCCCAATTCTGGACCCGGATTTGAAACGGGAACTGTCGGACATGCTTTCCATCCAGCTCTCGGACAAGCGCAAAGCCTGCTTTGTGGATGACCACCTGCGTAACCGCTGGAAATCAGCCCGTCCGCAAAAGGAGAAAGTACGGGCGCAATATACTTTCTACGAATACCTGAAAAGCGGAGAACTGAGAGTGGAAAGCTGAGAGAGAAGTTTGTAACATTTCTGTAACATATATGACATTTCCCTGCAACACGAAACACGTTCCTTTGCAACCGGAAATAAAATACATGTTATGGAAACTATCTACTTATGCATTGTCATCTTCCTGTTCGTCCTCGCGGTCTTCGACCTCGTCGTGGGTGTCAGTAATGATGCGGTTAACTTTCTACAATCTGCTGTCGGAGCCAAAGCAGCATCTTTCAAGACGATACTGTTTATAGCAGGTATCGGTGTATTCATCGGCGCTGCCCTCTCCAACGGCATGATGGACATTGCCCGTCACGGTATCTACCAGCCGGAGCATTTTTATTTTGCGGAAATCATGTGCATCCTGTTGGCAGTGATGCTGACAGACGTGGTACTGCTGGATGTATTCAACACCATGGGAATGCCGACGTCCACCACCGTATCCATGGTCTTTGAGCTGCTGGGCGGAACCTTTGCCCTCGCCCTCATCAAAGTGTACGGTAGCGATACGCTCGGGTTGGGCGATCTTATCAACACAGACAAGGCATTGTCCGTTATCATGGCGATATTCGTATCCGTAGCCATCGCCTTCTTCTTCGGTATGCTGGTGCAATGGCTGGCACGTATCGTCTTCACTTTCAACTACACCAAAAAGATGAAGTACAGCATCGGTATCTTCGGCGGTATCGCAGCTACTTCCATCATCTACTTCATGCTGATAAAAGGTTTGAAGGACAGCTCTTTCATGACTCCCGAAAACAAGCACTGGATACAGGAGAACACTGCTATGCTCATCGGCTGCTTCTTCGTGTTCTTCACCATATTGATGCAGGTGCTGCACTGGTGCAAGGTAAACGTATTCAAGATAGTGGTTCTTCTGGGTACCTTCGCCCTCGCCCTCGCCTTTGCCGGCAACGACTTGGTGAACTTCATAGGTGTGCCCCTTGCCGGTTACTCCTCTTTCATCGACTATACGACCAACGGCACTGCCGCAGGTCCCGACGGCTTCCTGATGACCTCACTGCTCGGCCCTGCCAAAACACCGTGGTACTTCCTTATCGGTGCGGGCGCCATCATGGTATATGCGCTGTGCACATCCAAGAAAGCACACAATGTAATCAAGACTTCCGTCGACCTCTCCCGCCAGGACGAAGGTGAAGAGAGCTTCGGCAGCACTCCCATAGCACGTACACTGGTACGTTTCAGTATGACGATAGCCAACGGACTTTCCAAAGTGATGCCCGAAAGCGGCAAACGCTGGATTGAGACCCGTTTCCAAAAGGACGAAGCCATCATTGCCGACGGTGCGGCGTTCGACTTGGTACGTGCCTCCATCAATCTGGTACTTGCCGGCCTGCTCATTGCCCTGGGTACTTCACTGAAACTCCCGCTCTCCACCACTTACGTTACTTTCATGGTGGCTATGGGTACTTCCCTTGCCGACCGCGCCTGGGGACGCGACTCCGCCGTGTTCCGTATCACCGGCGTACTGAGCGTTATCGGTGGCTGGTTCATCACTGCCGGAGCAGCGTTTACCATCTGTTTCTTCGTTACCTTCGTAATTCATTTCGGCGGTACAATCGCTATCATCGCCCTTATCGGTCTGGCAGTATTCATGCTGATACGCAGCCAGGTAATGTACAAGAAGCGCAAAGAGAAGGAAAAAGGAAACGCTACCATCAAGCAACTGATGCAGAGCACGGACAACATGGAGATTCTGGAATTGCTGCGCAAGCACACCCGTGAGGAATTGGGCAAAATACTGGAATTTACGGAAGATAACTTCGAACGCACCGTTACCGCTTTCCTTCACGAAAACCTGCGCGGACTGCGCCGGGCAATGGGTTCCGTGAAGTTCGAGAAACAACTGATTAAACAGATGAAACGTACCGGTACGCTTGCCATGTGCCGCCTGGACAACAATACGGTGCTCGAAAAAGGACTTTACTACTACCAGGGCAATGACTTTGCCAGCGAACTGGTATATAGTGTGGGACGTCTTTGCGAACCGTGTCTGGAGCATATCGACAATAACTTCAAACCGCTCGACACCATCCAGAAAGGCGAGTTTGCCGATGTAACGGAAGACATCGTTTACCTGTTGCAGGTGTGCCGCCACAAGCTGGAGAACAACAACTACAATAACTTCGAAGAAGATATACACAAAGCCAACGACCTGAACGGCCAGCTCGCCCACCTGAAACGCGAAGAGTTACAGCGCATTCAAAGCCAGTCCGGCAGCATTAAGGTAAGCATGGTGTATCTGACGATGATACAGGAAGCACAGAATATTGTGACCTACTCCATCAACCTGATGAAGGTGAGCCGAAAATTCCAGGCGGAAGAGTAAGGACATCCCTTTATCAACCGAAAGTCAAGCGATATACATTTTGCTAAGAGGTTGTCAAAACTAAAATGAGCCTCTGAAAAGTTACAGATTGTAACTATAACCTCTAAAAGGGCCGTATCAAACTCCGTTTTGAGAGCAATGATACGACCCTTTTTTTAGTCTTTTAGGATATTCTAATTTCAAGTTAAAAGTTTATTTCCTCAAAATGGAGTTTTGGCATATTCATCTTTTATTTGTATCACTCAGTGTCGGAAGATGCCGATGCCGCATTTTGCTCCATGTAGGCAGTAGGTGTCATTCCGTATAACTCTTTGAAGGCAGTTGAGAAATAGGCAACGTTGGTGAAACCTGTCAAGGCTGCAACTTCATTGATACTTTGCCGTTTCTTAGCCAACAGGGTTGCTGCTTGTTTTAGCCGGAGATTGCGTATCAAGTCGCGAGTGGACTGGTTGGTTAATTCTTTCAGTTTACGGTGCAGATGAACACGACTGATGCCTACGGTTTCGGCTACCATTTCGACATTCAGTTCCGGGTTAGCTATATTGTCATTGATAACTTTCATAATGCGGTCTAATTCATCCGGTGATTCTATCTCTAATTCCTGCATCCGTTCTTTTTGTGTCTGGCTGCCCTGGAAATTGTTTCTCAATCTTTCTCGGCTCTTGATCAGGTTAAAAGTGCTTTGCCGGAGTATTTCAATGCTGAAAGGTTTTGTTATGTAGGCATCAGCCCCTATACTGAGTCCTTCCAGATTATCTTCTTCACGGCTTTTGGCTGTAAGCCGGATAACTGGAATGTGG
>OHWS01000803.1_pt1 | contig 10434 bp, 9 predicted proteins | sample 1579751 | NCBI WGS metagenome assembly OHWS01 (sample SAMEA3882517, study PRJEB24775) | human gut metagenome | biome: human-associated habitat; feature: intestine environment; material: feces | place: Netherlands | collected 2009/2010
ATTCATCCAAATCATGCTTAACAAATTTATCGAATGAAATCAAAACAGCTTCTTAATTTATAATAGGCAAAAGCTCCGGCATAAAGCCATATTAAGCTTGCAAATATACGCAGAAACCTGTTCTCCAAAAGTGGATAGAAGGTGAGGAAGCAAATCAATTCTAATACGATGAGTGTGGCTAGAAAACTTATAATAATGTAAATGGCCGCCATCGGGCGTGAATAATTGCTTTTCGGTTTCATAGGCGATATATGGTTATATGGTTAGATCGTTTTCCTCTTTAATCTTGACGGCTGTGGCAAAAATCTCTGTAAGTAATACGATCAGGATGACTGAGTCCCATTGCAGGGGTATCGGGGTGACACCTGTTACTTGATAACCTGGCAGGGATACTTGCGCGAGAACTGCCTGCTCGATGCTCCAGTTTAATAAAAACGAGAGTGAAGTGACTGCTAACTGACCGTAAGCTATCCAGCGAAGCCATCGGATGTTACGGCGGGAAAAAATATCTTGTCGTGTGATACATATCAGTACACGTATCAGACAGTAGACACCATAAACAGATAATACGATGACTCCCAAAGCTGAAAATATTATAGTGATTAGCATTGTCGGAGTTTCTTTGATCAGACAGGTAACTTCTGAAACCTGATAGGGCGCTTTTACAGTTTCACCGGGTAATTGTAAATTCAGACTATCACTTGGAGTGGAGATAGGAATAACTCTTATTTCTGCCCTAAACCCGTGTGAATCTGCCTGTGTGTCGTAAGTAGAGCTCTTTTGTCCATCTTCAAATCCTTGTTTGAAATCATTAAAATTACTGCCTATGGCAAAATAGAGATTCAGAGCTAAGGCAAAAATGGCCAATATACCTAATATGCTGAGATGTTTCATAAATTCGGGGTATTATTCGATTGTACTTGTGGGTTGTTCTTCTCTCCATGTTGCAGGTTGTGGAAGTTGTTTTTGGATGTACTTGATACATACGAGAGTAAGTATCGCTCCTGCAACAGCCATGAGTACGGCTCCTTCGGGACCGTAGGTAGAAACCATTGTGGCATTCGGATCATCGGAAAGCCAAAAGCTGAAAACGGCAGTACTATTGTTGACGAAGTGCATCAATATGCCGGGAAGCAGACTACCTGTATGATAATAAATCCAGCCTAAGGCCAGACCTACCACGAAAGCGAAAGGAGCTTGTACCCAGTTGCCATGTACGATACCGAATATCAGTGACGATACAACGATGGCCCAAAGCGGTTTCTTCCATTTGCGCAGCAGGTGTCCCTGGATGGCTCCGCGGAATAATAGCTCTTCTACAACAGGAGCCATGATGGTGATTGCCACGACTCCCAGCGGATGTTGCATCATCATAGCGAAAATTTCCTGCATGTTATTGGGTAAGTCGGCCAGTTCGTTCAGGTAATTGCTCCACAATCCCATACCTACAATTAATAGGATAGCAGCAATCAGAACTTTACCAGAGTTATAATACGCCCAAGTCTTTCGGTCGAGTGGTACATATTTTCCCACTATCAGATGGATACCTACAGCGGCTGTAGATAGAACCTGTGCCAGTAAGATAAGGGTGATGTAAGTAGAGTCGGTAGATTGAGGTAATTCTGTGGTATGATGGAAGATCATATATCCGCACAGAAAAACTCCCATGAATGCCAGTTGGTAGGCAAAATAATATAGCAATAATTTAATGGTGCGTCCCATAATAATTGAATTTTAGTTATTTGTTATTTTCACTTATTCCGCAGGCAGATGAACGGCTATAATAAGTCAATAAAGCATTCGAACTGTCTACATAATAAACACTTTGTTGGCGGTTACGCTCAAAGTTACAAAAAAGTTTGTTCCATTCGGCATAATCCATGATACATATCGAGTCGTTCGACGTAATAGTGAGCAAATAGGCCGGTGTCCACATCTGTTGTTGCAAATTCCATCGATATGCTTTCTTCTCGGTCAGTCGTCCTTGTTTGTCGTACTGGTACTCGTATTTCCATTTTGGAGTAAGTGTTTTGCCGTCCTCATTCAGGGTAGAAACAATTAAACCGTTGTCTGTTTCTCCATAAATGAAAGTTCCTTTTGCGTTTGCCTTTGTGACTGTCAGTGTCATCAGGGTGAAGAGGCTTGCCATAGCTGCTTTTCTTAATAATGTCTTTTTCATAATTGCATCGTGTTTGTGGTTCTTAATTATTTTTTTCTGTGTTTCCTTTCGATAAATATTTATCGTTATTCGATATGCAAATGTAGATATTATTTTTTAAGAACAAAAGAAAATCAGAAAATATTTATCGAAAAACAATAAATATTTTCTGATTTATGATGAGAATGTTTTGGATAAGCCTTTTTGAAGGTATAAAGAAGTTTTCAAAAGTACGGTAAGTGTATATCAGCGGATAATTGTTATATTTACAAAAGTATTAATTTCGTTAATCAATAGAGATATTATGAAGAAACTTATTCTGTGTGTTATGATCTGTCTGTTTGGCGTGGGATTTTCTTTAGCCCAAACATTGACTTCACCCGACGGAAATCTGGTTATGGATTTTCATTTGTCGGCTGACAAAACTCCGGTTTATTCATTGAAGTATAAAGGAAAGGATGTAATAAGAGAAAGCAAGATGGGCTTTCAGATACGTCCATCGTTCGATTTCAGCAAAAATTTCCGTATTGTAGAAACAAAAGAAGATGCTTCCGATACGACTTGGAATCCTGTATGGGGGCAGAATAGTGTTATTCGTGATAATCATAAGGAATTGTTTGTTGCTTTGGAGCAAGAAGGTACGGGATGGTTGCTGAATATCCGCTTCCGTTTGTTCGATGATGGATTAGGGTTCCGTTATGAGTTCCCGGTACAGAAGGAATTGCGCCATTTTACTATCAATGAAGAAGTAACAGAATTCCAGTTGGCAGGTGATCATAAGGCATTCTGGATTCCGGCTGACTATGATACTAATGAGTTTCAGATAACGACTTCTAAACTGTCGGAGGTTCCGCAGTTGATAGACAAGGCACGTGATGAGGCTTTGGCTTGTAAATCGCCTTCACCTAATCTTGCTGTACAGACTCCGTTGATGCTGAAGTCGGACGACGGACTTTATATCAACATCCATGAGGCGGCTTTGGTTAATTATCCTGCTATGCACCTGAATTTGGATGCACAGACTTTCCTGATGAGTTCACACCTTACTCCCGATAAAAACGGAACAAAGGGATACATTCAGACAGGTAGTACCAGTCCGTGGCGTACGATTATTGTAAGTGATGACGCTCGAAATATTCTGGCTTCGAATTTGATTGTAAACCTGAATGAGCCTTGCAAGTTGGAAGATACTTCCTGGATTAAGCCAACCAAGTATGTTGGTGTTTGGTGGGAGTATTTTACAGGTGGAGGTTCTACATGGGCTTATACTGATACGCAAGATATCGTAATCGGCAAAACTGACTATACTAAGTTGAAACCGAACGGACATCATGGTGCCAATACGGCTCATGTGAAAGAGTATATCGATTTCGCTGCGAAAAATGGTTTTGATGCAGTATTGGTAGAAGGATGGAACGAAGGCTGGGAAGACAATTACGCTTATGCCAAGGAATTTATATATAGTTTCACTAAAGCTTATCCGGATTTTGATGTGAAAGAGCTTCAGCGTTATGCTGCATCAAAAGGAGTAAAAATTATTATGCATCATGAAACAACCTCATCAGTTGCCGATTACGAACGTCAGATGCATGATGCATTTCGCTTTATGAAAGAAAATGGTTATGATGCTGTAAAGACCGGTTACGTAGGTCCTATCATTCCGCGTAGCGAACATCATGACGGACAATGGATGGTGAACCATTATAATCGAGTCGCAGAAACGGCGGCACAATATCATATTATGGTTAATTCACACGAGGCTGTACGTCCTACTGGTATGTATCGTACATATCCTAACTGGATAGCTCAAGAATCAGCACGTGGAACGGAATTTGAGTCCTTCAATGGAATCCGTCCGGATCATCAGACTATCTTGCCATTTACCCGTTTGATGGGTGGCCCGATGGATTATACTCCGGGAATCTTCGAAGGTGACCTTTCTGTTTATGGCTCAAACAAAGCAAAATTAGGTACTACATTGGTTAAACAGCTTGCACTTTACGTAACGATGTACAGTCCGCTTCAGATGGCAGCCGATTTGTATCAGAATTATGAAAAATATCCAGATGCTTTTCAGTTTATTAAAGATGTAGCTGTGGACTGGGATAATACATATATTCTGGAAGCTGAACCGGGTGATTATATCACTATTGCCCGTAAGGCAAAAGGTAAGAACGAATGGTATATTGGTGGAATTACTGATGAAAACAGTCGTGAAGCCGTTATTGATTTGAGTTTCCTTCCGGCTGGAAAGAAATATCAGGCAACTATTTATGCCGACGGAAAAACAGCTGACTGGCGTACAAATCCAAAGGAATATGTGATTTCTACAAAGAAAGTAACTAATAAGACAAAATTAAAACAACGTCTTGCTCCGAGTGGAGGTGTAGCTGTCAGCATCAAGGAATTGTAATTTGTTATCATAGTTTTTTGTAATCCCCGATTTCTTTAAATGAAAAGATGTCGGGGATATTTTTTGTCTTAATACCTGAATAATTCCTTAACTGTGCAGTAGCAAGCGGGATACTGTTTCACGGTCAGTATTCAGTTGGGCAATCAGTTTTTCCAGACTATCAAATTTTTGTTCTTGACGGATAAATTCGATAAACTCTATCCGCATATGATGATTATAAATATCGCCTGAAAAATTGAGTATATGAACTTCAATACTTAGGTTGGATCCATTGTCAACTGTTGGACGATGACCGATATTCAGCATGCCGGCATAACGTACTTCGTCAATATACGCATATACAGCATATACTCCTTCTTTGGGAATTAGTTTGTCGGGGCAGGAGGGGAGAAGATTAGCTGTAGGAAAGCCTAACTTGCGTCCTACTTTATATCCGTCCACGACAGTTCCATCCAGGTAATAGTGATAGCCTAAATAATGATTTGCATGTTGTATATCACCGTCTTTTAAGACCTTGCGTATGACAGACGAACTGATAGACACTCCATCCTCTATCAATGCTTGTGCGCGAATTACTTCTATACCCAATTCCTTTCCATATTGGCAATAATCATCGAAACCTTCGCAGCGGTTGTGCCCGAAGCGATGGTCGTACCCGATAACCAAAACACGGACATTAAAACGTTCTCGAAGTAATTGCATGAACTCTCGTGCAGAAAGCAGTGAAAGTCCTTTGGTAAATGGTAGCATGATGCAGTAATCTGCTTCCGTTTGCTGGATGAGAGCTGTCTTTTGTGGCAGACAAGTAAGCCATTGAGGACGGTAACTACTTTGCATAACCTGACGTGGATGTACCGGAAAGGTTATGAGAGCACTGTGGAAGTTTCTTTGCCGGGCTTCTTTGCAAACCTGTTTGATGAGAAAACGATGGCCACGGTGTAGTCCGTCGAAACAACCTATAGTTGCTACGCAAGGTAAAAGTGTCTGCTTAATCTCGTCTGTTATGATTTTCATGTAGGATTTTATTTAAATAAATCGCCAAGATTAGTTCCTGGTGTGTAGTGGGCTACCTGTATACCTGTTGAGGCAGCTGCCTGACAATTGACTTCCGCATCATCAATAAACAGAGTTTCTTCCGACTGAAGCTCTGCTTCTTGTAAGGCAACTTGGAATATCGCAGGGTCAGGTTTTGACAGATGCATACGATATGAGAGGAAAATACGTTCAAAATATGTTTTATAGTCCTTTCCGTTATGGCAGAAAGCTTGTCTGGAACCATATTCCCAATGAAGTTCATTTGTATTGCTCAATAAGAATAGCCGGTAGCTTTTGCTTAATTCAGCAAGCAGATGGAGCTTCTCTTCAGGAATTGTAAGCAGTTCCATATTCCACATCCGATCAATTTCCTCATCGGTAAGCGGTTGGCTGATGTACTTACGTATGGCTGCACGAAATTCAGGGGTACTTATATTTCCACATTCGTAATCGCGGAAAAAGCCCAGCTCATTAGTCCCTGTCAGCAGATTGCGTACATTGACTGCTCCCGCCTGTTCGAAGGCGCTGATACACCCTTCTAGATTCAGGTCTATCAATACGCCTCCCCAGTCGAAGATGATATTTTTTATTTGCTTATTCATTTTATAACCAATGTTTGTGACATCGATTTATTTGTTTCCCAGGCGTTTGATACCTCTCCATATTTCCCCTATCCATAAAACAAATGATGTACCTCCGATGATATACAGCCATTCGTTTAAAGGAAGAGGCTCAGTACGGAATACTTTGCCGCCAAAGCTGACGATGAGTATCTGGCCTACAAGAATAATGATAGCGACACTTAGCATTCCTAAAGCATGGCTGGCATCCTTGAAGATTGAATGGTTAGTGCCGAATACACTTGCATTGAACAGGTTCCAGAACTGCAACATTACAAATATGGTGAAAAAGACTGTCAGATGATGTGTGTCCATTCCACCTGGGAGATTTTTGAAGTAGACCAGTAATCCCATCAGAATAGCAAGGAAGCCTAAGCCTACACCAAAGATATTATTACGCATAGCAGGGGTGATGATGAAATCTGTGCGACGGCGAGGCTTTTCGTTCATTACATCCATACTTGGTGAGATGGAAGCAAGAGCCATAGCTGCGAATGTATCCATAATCAGGTTTACCCAAAGCATTTGCGTTACGGTAAGTGGCAAGGCTGTACCGAAGAATGCACCCAGCAATACACTTAACAATGCAACAACATTGATTGTAAGCTGGAATACGATAAAGCGCTGGATATTTTTATACAGTGAACGTCCCCACATTACAGCAGTTGCAATGCTGTGGAATGAATCATCCAGCAATGTGATGTCACTGGCTTCTTTTGCTACAGATGTTCCTGTACCCATTGACAATCCTACTTGTGCGTGATTTAATGCAGGAGCATCGTTGGTTCCATCTCCTGTTACTGCTACGACAGCTCCTTTTTGTTGTAACAACTGTACTAAACGCTGCTTATCCATAGGACGTGCGCGACTCATTACTTTCAGATCGAGTACGCGTTCAAGGGCTTCTTCATCGCTTAATGCAGCAAATTCAACTCCGGTAATACGGTTGCGCTCTGTATCTTCAGGTTGCCAAAGACCAATTTGGCGTGCAATTTCTGTAGCTGTTCCCGGAGTATCTCCTGTTACAATCTTTACTCCAATACCAGCGGACTGGCATTTTTTTACAGCATCGGGTACGTCTGGGCGAATCGGGTCGCTGATTGCAAAGATTCCCAAGAAAGTCATACCGCCTTCGCCGACTAGTTCTGCACAGTCGTCAGAAGCGTTTTCAGGAATAACTTTATAAGCTATACCAAGTGTACGCATAGCTTTATTCTGGTAAGCCAGCAACTGTTCGTTATACTTATCAATCTGAGCTTTATCCAGGTTACATTTGCCCATTACAATCTCTGGGGCACCTTTGATGTAGAGTATCCGTTTTTTCTGAATCGGCGAATCTACTAATGTAGCCATGTATTTGCGTTCCGTAGAAAAGGTCAATTGGTTAATGACTTTAGCCTCTTCACGCAGTTTCATGTAGTTCTGTCCTTTACCATTTAACCAGAGTAAGAGAGCTATTTCGGTAGGGTTTCCTACGCCCGAAGGTTTTTCTCCTTCCACCTTTTCTTCAAGGAATGCAGTAGAGTTGGCAGCTATTCCTTCCGCTATCAGTTCAGGCTGGCTTTCATCGACCTGTGCCTCGTATACTTGCATCAGATTTTGTGTAAGAGTTCCTGTCTTATCTGTGCAGATAACAGTGATAGCACCCATTGTTTCACAAGCATGCATTTTTCGTACTAAGTTGTTCGTTTTCAGCATACGTCGCATGTTGAGGGCAAGGCTGAGCGTCACACTCATCGGCAATCCTTCTGGGACAGCTACAACAATCAAAGTGACAGCCATCATGAAATATTTCAGGACAATACGTGCTATTTCTAGCCATTGATGCCAGTCAGTAACTTCTGTTACCGTGAGATACTGGTATAAATCTTTGCTGGTGAATATGATAAAGGTCAGTGCTGCGATTGTAAACCCTGCTTTACCTATAAGGTTTGCTAATTTGGTAAGCTGAATATTCAGTGGTGTTTGTTCCTGACTTTGTTCTGTAGACTGACGGGCTACTTTACCGATTTCTGTAGCATCTCCAACACGTTCTACGCGCATGATACCATGTCCGTCTGTAATGGTCGTACCACGCATTACAGAATTCGAGGGGTATGTTGCTTCTTCGTCAAAGTGGGCTTCATCGGTGGTTTTATTTACCATTAACTCTCCGGTCAGTGTCGATTCGTTGACTTGCAAAGAAACAGCTTCCACCAGCATTCCATCGGCAGGAACTTCTTCTCCGGTATTTAGGATGACGATATCTCCTACAACAATATCTTTACGCGGTATTTCCTTTATCTTTCCATTACGAATTACTGTTACGGGAGTTTCTTCGCCCACGGCATTCAGCAAATCAAATTTTTTATTGGCATCGTATTCAAAATAGAATCCAATTCCAGTTGCCAGAAAAATAGCAAAAAATATACCAATTGTTTCAGCATATTCATTCTCAATAATTGAAATGATAAGTGAAAAAACTGCTGCAACTAATAATACTCGGATAACAGGATCCTGAAATTTCTCCAAATAAAGTTTCCATATGGAAGGACGTTTGGGAGGAGTTAATAGGTTTACTCCATTTTTTTCACGGCTCGCAATGACTTCCTGGTCGGTAAGTCCGGTCAAATGAGATTCATTTGTGTTTTGTGACATAATGCCTAGTTATTAATTGATTAAGTAGCACAAAAATACAATATATATTGATATGCCTATATATATTTGTTTTTTTTATAAAAAAATCCTCTTAAATGTTGCAAGTTTCAAGCTAATCTATTACTTTTGCACTCGGATTTAAGGGATTACCTTAATATCGGACTTGTAGCTCAGTTGGTTAGAGCAACAGACTCATAATCTGGAGGTCCCTGGTTCAAGCCCAGGCTGGTCCACAAGCTAAAAGGCTGATTCCTAACGGAATACAGCCTTTTTTGTTTGCAGACCCTCCAGATATAAATCTGTTGCTCTTGGTTGATTTACTCCTAATTTAAGCAGATGTTGACTAATTGTTGACTAATTAAAATAGAGCTAATATGCTGACTATTAAAGCTGAGATTAAAAGGAGTGAACTAAAAGTTGACGGAACTTATAACGTCAAGATTAGATTCACATTAGACCGCAAGGTAAAACGCTTATCCACCAACCTGTTTGTAACTCAACAAGACCTAACTAAATCCCTCAAATTCAAAGAGGACACTTCCATTAAGAGAGAGATAGATAGGCTTGTTCTCTATTATAGGGAACAGTGTTTAAAACTGCAATTAGACCAAAATCATTATTCATTGGATGAGATAATTGAGTTCCTAAACGGAGAGCAAGAGAAGCAACAAACCATTGACTTTATAAAGTTCAGTCGTGAGTGGATAGCTTCTACTACCATAAAAGGAGCACCCAATTATACAACTGCCATCAATGCTTTGGTACGGTTTGTTGGTAAAGAGGAATTGGATATAAATCTTATCACCTTAGACTTCTTGGAACAGTTCAAAGCATTTTTAATTGGAGAACGTGATGCACGTACCAAGAAACTGATGCAGCAAGGTAAACGTGTGACCTCTAACCGTACTCTTTCCCTCTACTTGGTAAGCATTAAGAAGCTGTTCAGTGAAGCTAAACGCAAGTTCAACAAGAAGGACAAGAACCTTATTCTTATTCCTAACTCACCCTTTGAGGACTTTAAAATACCTAAACAGGAAGCCACCCGTAAGAGAGCTATTCCAGCAGACATCATTAAGAAGGTGTGGAAGCTGCCTTACAAAGACATGAAGAAAGGCTATAAGTCCACCTGCCGTTATAATTTGGCTAAGGATTGTTTCATTCTATCATTCTGCCTTATGGGAATCAATTCAGCAGACCTTTACAACGCTACTGAAATGAGAGGGAACACTATTGTCTATAACAGAACTAAGACCAAAGCTCGCAGATTGGATGGTGCAAAGATGATGGTAGATATTCCTAAGATAGTGCAACCTCTTATTGATAAGTACAAGGATAGCACAGGCAAACGTCTGTTCAACTTCTATCAATATTATGGGGATGAAAAGACATTTAACAAGGCTATCAATTCTGGATTGAAAGAGATTGGTTCAATATTAGAAGTCACTACTGTCCCGTAAAAGTGGATAATTAGTTCTTTGAAATTATTGAAATATAGTCAATTACGCGGTTTTTTAAAATGAAACGGACTTGATTTTGCAACTTTGCAGTCTAATACAAATGGCTGCTATGTT
>OHWS01000811.1_pt1 | contig 10339 bp, 5 predicted proteins | sample 1579751 | NCBI WGS metagenome assembly OHWS01 (sample SAMEA3882517, study PRJEB24775) | human gut metagenome | biome: human-associated habitat; feature: intestine environment; material: feces | place: Netherlands | collected 2009/2010
AACCATTCGTCTGTCATGATGAGGTGGCCGGCGTTCGCTCCGGGACCCCAACTATTCTCAACCATCCATTTCTTCGGCTTACCGTCTTTATCCAAATCTACAGCCATTAAAGTCATAGCATGGCTGGATCCACTGGCAAAGGTCTGGACACGCTGTTTCTTATTCATTCCGAACGTAGTACCCATCAGTGATTCATAATCAAAATTCTTTAAATCGAGAGTACCACGCTTACTGTCTAAGAATTTTGCGACATCACAAGAGAAATACATCATTGTACTATCCTTTATTGATTCAATAGCCATTGCTTTTATATCCTCAACAGGTAAATTGACGTAAGTCCAGTTCTTTCCATCATAAACATGACGGTCAAAATCTATTTCATAACATTTATAATATTCACGACTAGGGTCGTTCATCAGCATGACATAATTATTGGTTAAGTCATTTCCCAAATATTCCTGATAAAAAGACTGTGGAGTATACTCCTTCGTTTCACCGTTCATAGTCCACGTAAAACGTTCCACAGGTTCACCAAATGCTAAGGCAAGCATACGATAAACGGTAGAAAGCATTTCTGTCTTTTTAGCTTCAAGTGCAGAAACCTTTACTCCTTTTGCAGCCTCATCACGTAATTGCAAACCGAATTCTCTCAACTTCAAGCCAACCAGACGAGCTATCTGTGATGTGTTTTCACTACTATAGGTTTCTGGCATAACCGAAGACGGAACTACTCCATACTTACCTATAACATCTGAAATACCAGTAAATTGTCCTCCGTCGCTTATAGGATTGCGGAATAACCACTCTACCATCTTATCATCCATTGGTTTTTCACGCGTGTCAATAATCCCCTGCAAGAAAAGATTAGCTTTCTCTAACTGGTCGTAGAAAAAGCAATAGTTCTGAGAGAACTCCATTTCGTCCAGACCATATTTAGCCATCATTTGAGCACGCAATACGTTCAATCCGGTAAAAAGCCAGCAACGTCCAGACTGCTGCTGGTCTGTTATGCCATGTGAAACAACTTTATTTGTGAAGTTAGTATCGAAATTAGCCAGATTTTCATGATTTTTCGCAAGTACTGCTATACTGGTTTCAGCCATGGCATTATAAATAGCCTTATCTGCCGGCGTATGCTTATAGCTGCTTTTAATTTGGTTCAACATGTCTTGTGTAATTCCCCCCTGTTGAGCCTGTGCTCCCAGTGCCATTGCCATCAGGCATGCTAACATTATGTTCTTCTTCATATACCTTAAATGTGTTAGTTTCTAAATAATGTGCCAAAAGTACGAATTTGTATTTTAAAAATAATAAAATAAGAAGGTAAAATATAGATTACTTCGAGCGATATTTGTAATTTTGATTAATTTTTGAGTCATACCCATGAGCAAGTTCAGAAGTATAAAACATATTGTCCGATCTACCATCATATTAGCTTTGGTATGCTATTTCGGAATTATCGCCGTTTTGAGTATTCCTTTTATTCAAAAACGGCTATCCGATTTTACGGCTCAAGAGCTCAGCCGTATCATGCAGACTGAGGTCAGAATCGGAAATATCGATTTAGGACTGCTGAACCGTGTCATTATACAGAATGTATATCTGGAAGACAAGTCTGGCAAGGAGCTGCTGAAAATAAACCGTTTATCTGCTAAGATGGAGTTATCGTCTTTATTACACGGCAAAATACGTATCAGCAGTGTACAGCTTTTTGGTCTGAACGCTCACCTCAACCGTCCGACCCCTGACAGTAAGACAAATTTCCAGTTTGTACTTGATGCATTTGCCTCAAAAGATACAATCAAGAAAAAATCAACCATCGATCTGCGTATTAATTCCGTATTGATTCGTCGCGGACAGGTCTACTATGACTTACTTTCCGAAGCTCAAACTCCTGGACGTTTTAATTCAAACCATTTAGGCATACAGAATCTTTCAGCAACACTTTCACTGAAAGCCTTAACCCCTGATTCTCTCAATGCGCAAATCAAACGTATAAGTTTCAACGAACAGAGTGGATTCAAATTAAAGAAACTGGCACTGAAAATTACAGCCAATCACCATGGATTACAGGCAAACAATATTGAGGTTTCTTTTCCTAACAGTGAACTGAATATAGATACGCTTGCTGCAACATATGACAGTGCTTCATCTGCTCCTATAATAAACAATGACACACGGTATATGGCTCATATGAGAGCTCGTATTACGTTGGCTGACTTTGCCATGTTTGTACCTGCACTAGCTCATTTCAATGAAGCTGTAAACCTGCGCATGTCGTTGGACGGAAAAGGATATCAAACCAAGTGTACAGACATTTATATATCAAACAATACTCAAAGTCTTTTGCTGAAAGCAGAAGCTATGATAAACCACTGGAACGAAAAAAATAATATGTTCCTTTTCGGTAACCTGTCGCAACTGGAAGTAGATAAAGAAGGTATTAACTGGTTACTTTATAACCTAAGTGGCAAGAACAATGTTCCCGATATTCTGAAACGGATTGGGGACATAAGTTTCAACGGAGATATTTCCGGTTATCTGAATCAATTAACAACACATGGTACACTTCTTACAGATGTAGGAAGTATTCGGGCCAATGTAACCATGCACTCCGATACATTAACCCATCTACGTTCTTATTCTGGAAAAATAATCAGTCCGGAATTACAATTAGGAACCTTGTTAAACCAGGAAAAGACACTGGGAAGCACAACATTCGACATAGAATTGCAAGGTTTCAAATATCATGACGGCAAAGCTGAATCATATATTAAGGGAGTGATTTCTTCGTTTACATACAAGCAGTATGAGTACCGCAACATCATGCTTGACGGACAATATACTCCAGGAGGATTTAACGGAAAATTATCTTTGGACGACAGCAATGCAAACATTGAAATAAACGGACATGTTGCAACACGACAAGCTGTGCCTGATTTCAATCTAAAAGCTGTGGTACGTAACTTCCGTCCTAACGATCTGAATCTGACAGACCAATATAAAGATACAGATATGTCACTGAATCTGACTGCCGACTTCAGCGGACACTCCATTGATGACATGCAGGGAAAAATCAGTATTGACAGCGTACTGGTCAACGCTCCAGAAAAAGATCAATGTTATTTCTTAAAAAACTTAAGCATATTTGCCGGAAACGTAAGTAATAGTCAGGAAAAACAAATAGAAATCCGTTCTCCTTTCCTCAATGGCTTTGTCAAAGGGAACTATTCATACCGTACTCTTCCAGCAAGTATACTGAAGACATTGCAACGGTACATTCCGTCATTACTCGTTCTCAACAAGGAATTGCCTGAAACAAACAATGATTTTCAGTTCAATTTCCAGCTGGAAGATACAGAGTTATTCTCAAAAGTATTCAAAATCCCTGTTGAACTGTACATGCCGGCTACATTAAACGGATATTTTGATGATAACCGTACACGCTTGCAAATTAGAGGTTATCTTCCAGCATTTGTTTACAACGACTCATATTTCGAATCAGGAACGTTATTGTGTAATAACACTTCAGATGAACTGCAATGCCAAGTGCGTATAAACAAACGTCTGCAAAAAGGTGCAATGATTAATTTGGCTGTAAATTCTCGGGTCAGCGACGATAAATTAAAAACTACCATCCATTGGGGAAATAATGTTCCTTCCACTTTTAGCGGTATGGTAGAAGCTATTACAAGTTTCCGTAAGTCAGAAGAAAGTAATCGCTTATCAACGATGATAGACCTGCGTCCAAGCAAAATTATCTTAAATGATACGATATGGAAAATACATCCATCACAAATAACCATTGATAAAAACCTGATAGAAATCGACAACTTTCTATTTGAGCATCAAAACCAATATGTACGTGCAAACGGACGTATTGGAAAGGAAACAACAGACTCTTGTCTGGTGGATTTGAGTAATATCGACTTACAATATGTAATGGATATAATTCAGTTTCATGCAGTTAAATTCAATGGTCTAGTAACTGGACGTGTCCACTTACATAATGTACTTAACAATCCGGTGATGTATACCCGACTCAACGTAAAAGACTTTTCTCTGAACGATGCGTTATTAGGTCAGGGAGATATAAGAGGTGAATGGGACAATGAATTAGGAGGAGTACGCTTACATGCCGACATAAAAGAGAATGATCATTACTTCACTAATGTAACCGGATATGTTTCGCCTAAGGAAAAAGGATTAAACTTAAATATTCAGGCAGGAGGTACAAATCTTTCCTTCCTGCAACCTTTTGTAGAGAATATATTTACAAATATGCAGGGAAGAGTCTTTGGACGTGTCCGATTATACGGTCCTTTCTCCGGACTTGACCTGGAGGGATGTGCTCAAGCAGATGCCAGCATGAAAGTAAATATCCTTAATACATCATTCACCGCTCATGCAGACTCATTCCGTATAAGCTCAGGGCACTTTGCCTTCGACAACATACAAGTAACAGACCCCGAAGGACATACCGGGTTAGTTAATGGCGCACTCAGACATACAAAACTAAAGAACCTGATGTATGATTTCCGGTTCAACACAAACAATATGCTGGTATATCACACGGAAAAGGAAACACCTGAATTTCCTTTCTATGGTAAAATATATACAACTGGAGAAGTGTTGCTGCGCGGGGGAAACAATACACTTACTGTGGACGGGACATTACGAACTGATCCACAAACAAAGTTTACATACGTAACCGCCACAGCAGCTGAAGCGACCAATACACAATTCATAAAATTTGTGGATAAGACTCCCCGAAGACAGCAAGAAAACATTCAGACTGAATTATATCATCATTTAAACAAAACAGATAATAAGGAGGAAGAAGACACTCCTACTGATACCCACATTAATCTCCAGATAGAAGCAACTCCGGCTGCTACCATGCGTATCGTCATGGATCCTATAGCAAGAGATAACATTTCTGCAAACGGAACCGGCAACCTGCGTATCAACTATTATAATAAAGGAGATTTCCAGATTTTCGGTAACTACAATATCGAAGAAGGAATATACAAAATGAGCATGCAGAATGTTATCCATAAAGATTTCATCCTGCAATCAGGAGGAACAGTTTCATTCAACGGAAATCCACGAGAAGCCAATCTGGATGTACAAGCTGTTTATACCGTTAACTCTGCTTCATTAAATGATTTAGTGGCTGATGCTTCAAATACCAAAGGAACTGTAAAGGTAAACTGTTTACTGAATCTGAGAGGTAACCTGACGGCTCCTACATTAAAATTCGACCTGGACTTGCCGACCGTTAGCGATGAAGACCGGGAATTGGTACGAAGTTTAACCAGTACAGAAGAGCAAATGAATACACAAATTATTTATTTGTTGAGTATTGGAAAGTTTTATACCTTTGATTATGCCAACAATGCCAATCAGTCGGATGCAACAAGTTCACTGGCTTTCAGCACACTTTCCGGACAGTTAAATAATATGCTTTCTCAAGTAATAGACAGCCAGAACTGGAACGTGGGAACCAATTTAAGTACAGGCGATAAAGGGTGGACTGACGTAGAGGCAGAAGCTATTCTTTCAGGAAGACTGCTTAACAACCGATTAATTATTAATGGTAATTTCGGTTACCGCGATAACCCTATGCGTAACACCAACTTCGTAGGAGATTTTGAAGCAATGTGGCTACTGACTAAAAACGGTGATTTCCGCTTGAAAGGATATAATCAGACCAACGACAGATACTTTACAAAATCTACTCTGACAACACAAGGAATAGGTTTAATGTATAAAAAAGATTTTACGAACTGGCGCGAATTATTTGACTGGATTCTATTAAAACGTCGCAGCAAGCGCAACAGCCAATAAGAAAAGAACAACAACATTATAAAAACAAACTATCTCATTATGGAAAAGAATTATTTCTTACCCGCCGAATGGCATCCACAAAGCTACATCCAGCTGACGTGGCCGCATAGCGGAACCGACTGGAACTACATGTTAGATGAAGTAGAAACATGTTTTTTCAACCTCGCCAGTGAAATAGCTTCCCGGCAACCTCTTTTACTGATTGCCCCTGAATATCCAGAAAAATTAAAAGACTTCAAATATAAAGACAACATACATTTTGTAAAATGCCCGACTAACGATACTTGGGCACGCGATCACGGCTTTATCACATTGCTCCAAAATGACGGGACTCCCCTGCTGCTAGATTTCTGTTTTAATGGTTGGGGAATGAAGTTTGCAGCAAATAAAGATAACCTGATAAACTGGAATTTATATCAGAGCAATCTGTTAAAAGGAAGTTATACAAACTGTCGTAACTTTATACTTGAAGGAGGATCTATCGAAAGTGATGGTAAAGGAACCATGCTTACAACTTCTACCTGTCTCCTCGCTCCTAATCGGAACGACGTAATGACGCGTGAGGATATAGAGCTATACTTAAAAGAAAGATTTAATCTTCAGCAAGTTTTATGGCTGGATCACGGATTCCTTGCAGGTGATGATACTGACAGCCACATAGATACATTGGCTAGACTTTGTCCGGAAAACACTATTGTTTATGTACAATGTACAGATAGCGCAGATGAACATTATGATGAACTCAGTAAAATGGAAGAACAGCTGAAAACGTTCCGTACACTGGAGAATACACCATACCGCTTGCTTCCTCTGCCTATGCCAACAGCTATTTATGATGAAGAAGGTGAACGTCTGCCTGCAACATATGCCAATTTTCTGATAATGAATGATGCCATATTGTATCCGACATACAACCAACCGGATAACGATCAAAAGGCTGCTCAGATATTAGCACAAGCTTTTCCTGAAAAAGATATTGTAGGAATAGATTGTTGCCCACTAATTAAGCAACATGGCTCATTGCATTGCGTTACCATGCAATATCCGGAAAGTGTAAAAAACAGCAAACATTAAAATTTTAACCGATATGAAAAGAACCATTCGAGTAGGTATCGTACAACAAGCATGTACGAATGACCTGAAAATAAATTTGGAAAAATTGCACCGTAATATTGCTTCTGTTGCACAAGCCGGTGCACAACTTGTTGTTCTACAAGAATTACATAATACCCCCTATTTCTGTCAAACAGAAGATACATCTTTATTTGATCTGGCAGAGCCTATCCCCGGACCGTCAACCGGATTTTATAGTGAAATAGCAGCAGCTTATCATATAGTATTGGTTACTTCACTATTTGAGCGTCGTGCACCCGGACTTTATCACAATACAGCCGTTGTATTTGACTCTGACGGAAGTATTGCGGGAAAATATCGTAAAATGCATATACCAGATGATCCTGCCTATTATGAAAAATTCTATTTCACTCCAGGAGATACGGGATTCAAAGTCTTTGAAACACGTTTTGGAACCGTCGGCGTCGGCATCTGCTGGGACCAGTGGTTTCCGGAAACAGCACGATGTATGGCTGTTCAGGGAGCTGAAATCCTGCTCTATCCTACCGCGATCGGAAGTGAGCCGATCCTGAATGTAGACAGCAGCGGGCACTGGCGGCGCGTCATGCAGGGACATGCTGCCGCAAATCTTATTCCGGTTGCTGCTGCAAACCGGATTGGTACCGAAACCGTAACGCCCTGTGAAGAAAATGGCGGCCAGTCCTCTTCTCTTACTTTCTACGGCTCTTCCTTTATTGCCGATGCAACCGGTGAACTTGTGGCATCTGCCGGAAGAGATACCGAGGAAATCCTGTACGCCTCCTTCGATCTGGATGCCCTGCGCGAAGAACGTTTTTCCTGGGGGCTTTTCCGTGATCGACGGCCGGAAACTTATCGTATCATGACGAAACAGTAAAGCTCTGTCTCTTCCTGTTGTAACTCTTCCTACAGCGGTGCGCTGCATCACATATTCTAACTACAAAGGAGAACCGCTATGCAATATGGAGTTTTATGTCTGCTGCCGCCTGCGGCGATGCTGATTTTTGCATTAAAAACGAAAAAATCTTTCGAAGCTCTGATTTTCGGAACCCTGATTGCCTATCTCATCATGTACAAAGCGGCTTTTATCGAACCCTGGTGTGATCTGCTGCTTTCGGAGATCAGCAACGCAGATAACCAGTATATTCTTCTTCTCTGCGGACTGTTCGGAGGCTTCATCTTCCTGCTCCGCGAGGCAAAAGGAACACTTGGTTTTTCCAACCTGTTAAGCCGCTTCTGTAAAAATGAACGGATCACCATGATGATGTCGGTATTTCTCGGAATCATTATTTTTGTCGATGATTATCTCAACATCATGACCGTTGGAACCTGTATGAAGGATGTCTGTGATAAACGAAAAGTCCCACGCCAGGCGCTTGCCTATATCATTGACTCAACCGGTGCACCTGTCTGCGCACTGATTCCCTTTTCCACCTGGGTAGTTTTTTATTCCGGTGTTTTTATTCAGGAACCGGACATTCTCAATATGGGCTTTTCCACCGGTATGAGTGTTTACTTAAAAGTGCTTCCTTATATGTTTTATCCCATGGCTGCACTTCTGGTTGTCATTCTGTTTGCCTGCAAACTGATGCCAAAGCTCGGAAAAATGAAAGATGCCTATACCGATCTGGAAAAGAAAGAGCAGACACCGGAGCATCCAAAAATGCACAATGCCCCTTCCGTTGACATTGCCATGGCCGGAATGAGCGTTGATTACCCGCCCGAAAATACCAATGCCGGAAATATACTGGATTTTCTGATCCCCATCGGAATTCTGATCGGTGTGACAGTAGCCACACAGGATATGATGCAGGCGATTATTCTTGCTCTTGCTTCCTGTATGATTCTTTATCTTCCGCGGAAAAAAATGACCTTTACGCGGTACGTGGAACTGTTCTTTGCCGGCTTTGCAGATATTCTTCCGGTTCTCGCCATTCTTCTTGCATCCTTTATGATCAAGACTGCCTGCGGCGAAATGGGACTCTCGGAATACGTCATCAACCTGTGTGTTCCGTATATGAATGCCAAAACACTGGCAGCTATTATTTTTGTTGTCATTGCAGTTCTGACCTTTGTCACCAGCTCTTTCTGGGGAATTGAGGCCGTAGCCGTTTCCATCGTTGTTCCGCTTGCCAGCGCCCTTGATGCTAATGTACTTCTGGCGCTTGGCGCTGTCGTATCCGGCGGTGTTTTCGGAAGCCATGCATGCTTCTATTCCGACGCAACGGTTCTTTCCTCCGCGACCTGCGAGATTGACAATATGTCACATGCCGTGTCGCAGTTTCCTTACGTCCTGATCAGTGCTGCTCTCGCCGTAGCGGGATTTTTAATCTGCGGAATTTTTGCTCTTTAAAAAGCACCCTTAAAATAAAAAAAGTCTTCGACGATCGGATTTTCCCAGATTCGTCGAAGGCTTTTTTTGTTTTTTTATTCTTTTACACTCAACCGCACCAGCGCACGCTGCAGCTTGGCTTCGGCAATACGGTATTCTTTGTCTGTCAGACCGCCGTTTGCCAGCGCCTGCTCAGCCCTGTGTTTGGCAGCCTCGGCGCGTTTTGCATCAATATCCTCTTCCCACTCCCAGGTCGTTGCCAGGACACGGCAGACCCCGTTCATCATGGAAAGCATTCCGCCGATGCAGGCGGCATTTCTTCTCGTTCCGTCCTCCAGCACAATATGCGCCTCGCCCATACCGAGTGCAGTGCAGTAATTGCAGTGCCCAGGCAGAATTGCCAGGTCGCCGCTGATGGTTCTGCAGACAACGCGCGCTACGTCACCCTCATAGAGAAGTCCGTCCGGCGTGCCGACACGTAAAGGAAATGTACTCATACGTCATTCCTCCTTTACTGATTCAGTGCTTTTGCTTTTTCAAATACCTCGTCGATGGTACCTGCAAACAGGAAGCAGCTCTCCGGAAGATCGTCGCACTCGCCGTCAAGGATCATGCGAAATCCGCGCAGAGTTTCTTTTAACGGCACATATTTTCCTTCCATACCGGTAAACTGTTCCGCTACCGAGAAGCTCTGGGACAGGAAACGCTGTACCTTACGGGCACGGCTGACCGTCAGCTTATCCTCCTCGGACAGCTCATCCATACCCATGATGGCGATGATATCCTGCAGCTCTTTGTATCTCTGCAGCACCTGCTGTACGGCACGTGCTACCTCATAGTGCTCATGGCCTACGATTTCCGGTGTCAGGATACGGCTGGTAGAATCGAGCGGATCAACAGCCGGGTAAATACCCTGGCTGGAGATTTCACGGGAAAGTACCGTCGTGGCATCCAGATGGGTAAACGTTGTTGCCGGAGCCGGGTCGGTCAGGTCATCGGCCGGCACGTAAACAGCCTGTACAGATGTGATGGAACCCTTTCTTGTGGAAGTAATACGCTCCTGCA
>OHWS01000812.1_pt1 | contig 10338 bp, 7 predicted proteins | sample 1579751 | NCBI WGS metagenome assembly OHWS01 (sample SAMEA3882517, study PRJEB24775) | human gut metagenome | biome: human-associated habitat; feature: intestine environment; material: feces | place: Netherlands | collected 2009/2010
TTCCGGATGATTCTTTTTCTCTTTTGTCATGTTGTAATTCCGCTGTTTACATTCTGTACATGCCAATGTGATTTTTACGCGCACGACTTCCACCTCCACTGTGTATTTGCGTTATCGCTTGTGATCCTTGCGGATCAGCGGCGGTCTCTTCATTTCTGCCCTGTTTTTGCTGCTCGTACTTCAGCAATTTCAGGCATAAAAAAAAGACCTTCTTCCATGTCGCTGATTTATTGTAGCACAGGAACTGCCTGTTGTCAACAAAATTCACCAAAGTACGCTGAGATTTTTTATCAGGATCGTATCGTTCACTGGTTTCCGACGAACTGTAACACCCTGTTTGTTCGAGGCGGTTCCGGACAGGAAATGGTTCTGCGCGCAATTTTTCCTGCGCGCAGAACCATTCTCTTATTCTTTCCCCCAAAAAAGCCTTACGCATCCGATCTGGAATACGCGTTTTTCATCTGGTTGCTGAGTTCAAAGAGTACCTTGTGCAGTGTTGCACCCGTCTCCTTTTTCAGCATTTCAGCGATTTTGTTGTTTGCTTCTTCTCTCAATTGTGTCTGTTTTGTTTCGTCTGTCTCCCCTGCAAGCAGCGCATCGTACTGATGGATCAGTGCATGGCCTTTTGCCATCACCTTTTCCTGATACCGCTCAATGTGGAAGATAGAAGACTTATAGGATGCATCTGCCATTGCTGCCACCATGCGGCTTGCCCAGTAGAAGTTATCTGTGGAAACCTCTCCCGTTGTGTTGGAAAGATACTCCGGTGTTGTCGTCACATCGGTGTAGAACGGAACCAGCACATTGAATGCATTTGACGCAAATGCAATCCACTGCAGAATGCCGTTGTCTCCTTTGTGATCCGGGCGCATCTGGATGACAGAAAGGAAATCGGTCCGATTGACACCGATGGAGCGGTATGCCCCTTTCCACGATTTATCGCCGTATGCGGCATACGGGTCGTACGGTGTTCCCTGATAGTGGGAGGACAGTACGTATTTCACATCCTCTACGGTGATCTTCTTCTCCGGAACCATCATCCACGGAATATCGTCGGATACCGGTGTGTAATCGGCATCCGGTCCGTCCCATTTTTTCGTGTGCGGGTTCAGATAGCGCTCCATGAACCAGGCACGCGGTGTATTGTAAACGTGATCGGAATCATCGTGACTTCCGAAGGCATCGCGCGGATTAAAATCTCCATCCATAGAGAGATCCAGATGATATGTTTCAATAAATTCTTTCAAATCCGCTGAGCACATATATTCCTTCTGCCCGCCGAGTGCATCCTCCAGATCAAAATGGTCGATGCCAAGCTGGTTCGGCATGGCCACATAATGGTCATCCGGCACTTTCACTGCCATCCAGTGATGGCCGCCGATCGTCTCCAGCCACCAGATCTCATCGTGGTCCTGAAATGCAATGCCGTTCATCTCGTATGTACCATACTGCTCCAGCAGACTGCCCAGTCTTTTGACACCCTCTCTGGCGCTTTTAATATAAGGAAGAACAATATAAACAAGGTCCTCCTCGCCGATTCCGCCCGGAACCTCCTCTTTTCCGTCTTCCGCCGGCTGATAAACAACAAGCGGATCAGCACCCAGCACACGCGGATTCGATGTGATTGTCTCGGTCGCAGTCATGCCGACCTGCGCTGCATTCACGCCGCTTGCCGCCCAGACACCCTCGCCTTTTTCTGCGTTTGGCACTGCAGTGTACCGCATCGGATTGTCCGGAAGCTCAATGGTCAGATGAGAAATCTCGGTTTTATAGGTTCTCGGCTGCTCCTCCGGGTGAATCACTACAAATTTTTTCGATGTATAATGGCCTGCACCGGAATCGTCGTTTCGCGCGATCATGGTGGAACCGTCATACGATGCTTTCTTTCCAACTAAAATGGTTGTACAAGGCATAGCTATAGCCCTCCTTTTGCTGTCTTATGCTTCCGATTATGACATCTTCAGCTACGATTTGCAAGCACCATGTTATCTGTCGTTTTCTTCCTTTTTTACAAAATAAACCGTATCAATTCCTTCTCCCCTGTCATCCTTCAGCCGCCGGACAAGACTATATCCCAGCTTGTCCAGGATATGCTCCTGGGCCCCGTTCGTGGACCAGGTACGGAGAGTAATCCGGCTTCCCGGAAATTTTGCTGCGATGTCCTTTTCTGCTTCTGCATACATTACCTCCGAAATTCCCTGTCCGCGGTAATCCGGCCAGACGCAGAGGGTGGTCAGATAGCAGGAATCCGGATATGCTTCCAGATTTTCACAATTAAAATGATCCTTCCAGGTCATAAAGGCCCGCACGACTCCCTCTTCCTTCCACAACACCACATGCTGACTGCAGATATTCTCCAGATATTCTGCAATTCCATCCGTCTTTTCTTCTGTCTCGGCCCAGTTCGTCTGGGATGTACTGTTGCGGTGGGAAAGCGGCGGAACGAAATCCTGATCGCACAGCTCCAGCAGCTGCTGGATTTCTTCTTTCTCTTTTGGGTCCTCTATCCCATCCCTTACAACGACTCTGCTCTCGCAGCACATCCACGGAAGCCGACATACGAGTGCTACGGCTGCACACATGCCATCTTCTACGCTGGCGGCATCGAGCCATTCTTCTCTGGTATGCGCTCCTCTGCCCCGGCAGAAACCGACACAGATGGCAGGAATATGCCGCGACAATGGGATATTACAGTCTGTGGATGCCTCAGAGCATACCGGCTCTTCCCCGTCGGCTGCCTTCAGCGTTTTCTGTGCACACCGCGTCATACGTGCCATCTGGACAGGATCGGTTTCTCTTGCGCACGGCCGCTTTCCGACGAGCTCACAGGAATACTGTACCTCCTCACTCTGGCGTGCTGCTATGGTCTGCTCCAGATATGTTTCGCAGGCTTCCAGACTCCGGTAATCCTCCGAACGGAATTCAAACAGCATGGAGGCATCCTGCGCGATCGTATTAACAGAGGTTCCTCCCTCTATTTTTCCTACATTGTATGTTGTATGAGATGCTGCATCTGTCTGAAAACGGTAAAGCTCTCCGATCAGACCCGCAAGCTCTGCAATGGCATTTTTTCTTCCGAAATTCAGGAAAGAATGACCGCCCTTTGTTTTTGCCGAAATCCGATATCGGACAGATCCGATGCAGATGGGATACATTTTATCCCGATACAGATCAAAGGCTGCCATTCCGCACAGATTTTCTTCATAATGGTCGACAAGTGCGCGGACGCCGCAGAGATTGCCAAGCCCTTCTTCTCCCAGATCCGCTGCAAAAATCAGACCGCATGGAAGCTCCGGCTCTGTCTCATGAACGTATTTTGCCGCCATCAGAAGCATCACGACATTCACGGTATCGTCCGTGATGCCGGGACAACGCCAGATCATTCTGTCTTCTTTGATCTCCAGCGGCTCCTCCAGCGAAAACACGGTGTCCAGATGCGCCGTATACAGAACCTTCTTTTCCTGTTCCGGCCGATACTCCCAGATTACATTTCCAAGCTCATCCGTATGAACTGACTCCATGCCCTGCTGTTTCATCCATTCCATGCAATATGCGATTCTCTGATCCTCTTTTCCCGTTTCCGTCGGGGTCAGTGTCAGCTCCCGCAGCGTCTGCAGCGCAAGTTCTTTGTTGTTCCGGCAAAAGTTTCGGTATTCCTCTTCTATTTCCCATTTTTTACGCATGAAGTACAATCCTTCCTTCTTTGTATTCCCATTCTGTTCCATATCTCTTGCTCACGCGGGTGAGATATTCTGCAATTTTTTCTGCTGTTTTTTCGTCTGCCACGTACGGAATATTTTTTTCTGCGTTTTCCCTGTCCATACCAAGCTCGACCGGCAGAAGCTCCAGATGTGTGCATTTTCCCTGACAGATCTCGAAATACGGCAGCACACTCCGATAGACCTCCGGAATTTCGTAGAGGGAATGTGAGGACTGCTCCTGCCGCCTGGCGATTCCGATGGATGCTGCCGTGTGAATATTCAGACCATATTTTTCCATGTAGTCCGCAGGCAGAAGGCGTACATACTGATTTTCAAAAATAAAATTTCCAAGGCAGTAGAAAATCGGACAGTCATGATACAGTTCGATTCCCTTCAGCTGATGCGTTCCGCCCCCGATCACCGCGCTGGCTCCCGCATCGATACAGGCGTGTGCAAATTCTTCCAGAAAATAATCCGCTTCCTCGTCGTTGTCCTTACGGATTTCATGTGAATGTACCATAACCAGGACTGCCTCACATGTCATCTTCGCTTCCCGGATTGCATCGACGGTGCGTTTCACATCGATCGGATTCGGGCTGGAGCTTCTTCCCTCTGTTCCGTCCTTGCTGATTTCAAACATTTTCCCGCCAAATTCCATGACACCCTCGGAAAGCGGAGCTATAAATCCCTCCTGCCGGTGCAGATCCCGCAGTCCGTTGATTCCGGTCACCTCTGCAATCTTTGCAAGATCCTGCGCATGTTTCTCCGTAATGGTATATTTTTCCGAAAAGCGCAACGGATTTAAGCCCGGCCTGCCAGGCTGCCGTTCCGTCTGGCTTCCCGCCCTGGCTGCATTCTCAAACGTAGAACAGATATCAATCACCGCAATCTGTCCCGCTGTTGTGTCCAGAATGGCAGGACGCGATGCTTCGTAAAGATTTTTGCCTGCTCCGGCATATGCCACATCCTTTTTTTTCAGTTCGCTGATCGTAGATGCCAGTCCTTCGTAGGAATAATCCATCGTATGATTATTCGAAATCCCAAGAAAATTAAAACCGTAACGCATGGTATCTTCCAGACACTTCGCATCTGCCGTCAGCCATGTTCCGCCGGAATACGCCGATGCGTAACAGCTGCCGTCCGATATCGTCGTTTCCAGATTCGCCATCCGAACCTCTCCCTGCATCAGAAATTCGCGAATCGGCAAAACATCCTGATATCCCGGCAGAAACCGTTTCATAATCAGAATATCACCTGCCGCCGATACTCTTATTGTTCTGTTCATTCTTTTTTTGCCTCCCGAACGATTCCTGCTCTCTGCTTTTGGAATCGCATCTTTATCCATTCTTATTTTTTCGTAACGGTTCAAAAGTCCCATCCCGGTTTTTCTTTTCTCTTACATGGTTCCAAATCGTTACCTTTTTTCTCTGTACCTGCAGCTTCTTTCTACCAGATCCGCAAAAAGACGGTTCATTTCCGGCGCTGTGTGAATCAGCCCTTCCGGATGCCACTGTACAGCCACAATCTGTCCGTTGCGGCTTTCTATCGCCTCGATAGTTCCATCCGGCGCCGTTGCTGAAACCACGATGTCCTCTCCCGGCGTACGCACTGCCTGATGATGCATGGAGTTTACCGCATGGGTTCCCGCCCCGAGGATTTCTGCCAGATGGGTTCCCTCTTTAATTTCCACATGGTGATGCAGATAAGACCGCTCCAGGGACTGCAGATGCAGAATTGTGGTTTCCTTCTGTGTATAGATATCCTGGTACAGATCACCGCCGCACAGGACATTTAAAAACTGAATTCCTTTGCAGATGCCAAGCATAGGCATTCCCATCTCTTTTGCTGCCCGTCCAAGTGCAAACCAGGCCTCGTCGATCTCCGGACGGATCGTCTGGATCTGCGGTTTTGGCTCTTCTCCATAATACCACGGATTTAAGTCCTCTCCGCCGGGAACCAGAATTCCGTCGCACACAGCAAGTATGCCTTCCGGATCCGCTTTCATGGCAACTGCCGGAATTGCCATAGGAATTCCGCCGTTGTTCAGAACTGATTCGATATAATCGCTGTTGACATACATTCTCTCCGCACTTGAAAAAAGTCCCGGCTGTGTTTTATACGTATTTCCCAAGATTCCAATGATCGGTTTTCTCACTTGTAAACTCTCCTTTTTTACCAGATATGCCGAAAACGGCTTCACCTTTCCTGTGAACCCGCTTCCGGCATGCTTTTTCTTTCGTTATCGAATATTTTACAGTACATCCTGATGGCAGATATGACGGATCTTTTCCTCATCTAAAGCACGAATGACATTGGCTGCCATTGCGCTTGCTGCCTCCAGGTCTTCTTTTGCGCAGAAATTGTAATGGCTGTGCGCATAGCGGGATGGAACACCAAGCACCAGACACGGAACTGCTTTTCCTGTCACGCTGATTTTTGCTGCGTTTGTGCTTCCGCCTCTTCTTACGCTCTCCTGGTATTTAATTCCGCATTTTTCTGCTACTTCCTCGGCCAGTGAAATAAACTGCGTATTGGAAATATAGCTGTTGTCCAGGATACGAATCTGAACACCCTTCTTCATGCAGCCCTGTGCCTGTCCTGCGCTGATGAAAAAGTCATCGGAAGGAGATCCCTCAAATACAATGGCAAGGTCCGGTTTTACAATCTGACTTGTTACCACAGCACCGCGGGTTCCGACCTCCTCCTGTGCTGCAAAGGCGCCGACAACATTAACCGCAAGAGAAGCCTGCTCCTTTTCCAGCTGTTTCATCGTATCTACGATGCATGCGCAGCCGGCCCGGTTGTCAAATGCTTTTCCGAAGCAGATCTCATGCTCTGCATCGTATTCAAAGGTTACATCCGGCATCATCGGATCACCGATATGGATTCCGAAAACGTTTTCAACCTCCTCGCGGCTTGTTGCTCCGACATCCACATACATTTTTTCAATTTCCAGAGTCTGGCTGTTGCGTTCTGCTGTTGTCATGAAATGAACCGGTTTCGCACAGATAATACCATGTACCATCTTTCCGGATCTGGTGCGGATCCATACCGCATGTGCCGGAAGACTGGTCAGATGAAAGCCGCCAAGCATGATAATGCCAAGGCATCCGTTGTCCTGGATATTCTGTACCATGAAACCGCATGCGTCCAGATGGGCATCCAGCTGGATGACCGGACGGGAATCCTGCTTTGTTCCCGGCATCCGCACATACAGGTTATTCATTGCGTCATTTTCTACATCAAATTCTTTGCAGTAATCTGCTATGGTACGGATGACATCCTCCTCGAATCCACTTGGTCCAAATGCATCGGAAAGCTTACCAAACATTTCTATATCCATTGTTTTATCCTCTTTTCTTTGGGTTTCTGTCAGATTTATATTCTTAATATACAACAAAGCAATGTGCTGTGACAATATCCATCCAGCGATCTGTCTCCAGCTTATTTGTGAAGGTATCTACCTTCTGCATTCCCGGATAAAACGACATCGTGTACGCTTTTTTCCAGTCTTTATAGGTTACCTCATATGTAAAGTGCTCCGGAAGAGCCACCTGACACTCTTTTTTCTGTCCGGCAACTGCCTTTTTTACCCCTTCGCGGATTTCGGAAATCACTTTTTCTTTCGCTTTGCACCACGTTGCCGCACCGACACCATGCTTCGTTTCCACTGTCGTAATGCCCGGAATCAGTTCTTTGGCCTGACGGCAGATCTCTTCATCTCCGGAAAGGAACAGCACCGGTACGTGATGTGATGCTGCTGTATAGCTGTTCAGCATGCACTCACTCATCACTTTTCCATTCAGATGAATATACAGGCTGTTTCCTGTCGATGTGTGGCTGATCGAAAAATTGGGATCTCCTGCCGGTGCATGGTATCCAAGATACAGTACGCCGTCATAGCTGTCGTCGATACCATACATCATATTATACGGATGACCACTCTTTCCCCGGATCAGGGTGACATACTCCGGCATTTTCAGCGGGTCAATGTTGGATGCATCTCCGTGACCGTCCTTTACGACAATCTCATCCGCACCCGCTTCATGTGCTGCTTCGCATGCCGCAACGACCTCTTCGGTCATCTCCTCTGCAAATCTCTGGTATACGCTTTCCTTCTTATGTGTTTCATCGGTCAGTGCCACTCCGGCACAGCCCTCGATATCTGCACTGATAAAAAGCTTCATTTCTGCTGTTCCCTTCTTTCTTTATCATAAAGATGACAATATACGTAATGTCCGTCATCCACTTCATACCGCTCCGGTGCCTGTGTTTTGCAGCATTCCATGCATTTTGGACATCTGGTATGGAATTTGCAGCCTGTCGGCGGCTTGTGGGCGGATGGGATGCTTCCCTCAAGCAGAATTCTTTCTCTTTTTGCCGTCGGATCCGGAACCGGAACTGCGGAAAGCAGTGCCTGCGTATACGGATGCATCGGATTGCTGTAAATTTTCTCTTTTTCTCCGACCTCCACGAAATTGCCGAGATACATAACGCCGACACGGTCACTGATGTATTCCACAACGCTCAGGTCATGTGCAACAAAAATATAGGTCAGATCCAGGTCATGCTTCAGTTCATTTAAAAGATTCAGAACCTGCGCCTGAATAGACACATCCAGTGCCGAAACCGGTTCGTCTGCGATGATCAGAGACGGTTCTACCGCAAGTGCACGGGCAATTCCGATTCTCTGACGCTGACCGCCGGAAAATTCATGTGGATAACGGTTTGCATGGTAGTCATCCAGTCCTACCCGGTGCAAAAGATCCAGCACTTTCTTTTCCAGATCCGCTTTATCCTGATACAGATGATGCACCAGCAGCGGCTCTGCAATGATGTCAAAAACAGACATCCGTGGATTCAGGGACGCATACGGATCCTGAAAAACCATCTGTACCTTTTTCCGGATGGAACGCATTCTCCGGTCATTGTACTCTGTAATATCTTCTCCATCCAGATACACATGGCCCGATGTCAGATTTTCCAGTTTGCAGACGCCTCTTCCCAGCGTGGATTTTCCGCAGCCGGACTCGCCTACAATTCCGAATACCTCTCCTTTTTTCACCTCAAAGGTAACTCCGTCTACCGCTTTGACGAATTCCTTTTTCCCAAATCCGCTTCCGGCAACCGGATAATAAATTTTCAAATCCTCTACTCTAAGTAATGTATCTGACATCCTAGTCACCTGCCTTCTCTACGTGATCTGTTTTGAGCTGTCCGCTTTCGCAGAGCCAGCATCTGCTGATATGGCCTTCTTCGATCTGGAAAAATCCCGGTTCTTCCTCGCGGCATTTTTCCGAAGCGTATGGACATCGCGGCTCAAATTTGCAGCCTTTCGGCATATATTTCGGGTTTGGAACGTTACCCGGAATCGACTTCAGTTCTTTTCCGGCGTCTCCCAGTCTCGGAATCGATCCCAGCAGTCCCTTCGTATACGGGTGGGACGGATTGGCGAAAATTGTTTTTACATCTCCGCGCTCTACCACGCGGCCGCAGTACATAACGGCAACATCATCGCAGACCTCTGCAACAACGCCAAGATCATGTGTAATAAACAGGATGGATGTACCCGTCTCTTTTTTCAGCTGATTCATCAGATCCAGTATCTGTGCCTGAATCGTTACATCCAGTGCAGTCGTCGGCTCATCACAGATCAGAAGATCCGGGTTGCAGGCAAGCGCGATGGCAATGACCACACGCTGTCTCATACCACCGGAGAGCTGGTGCGGATAGTTTTTCATACGTTTTTCCGCATCCTCGATACCAACCTCTTTTAACAGTTCTACTGCCTTATCCCAGGCTTCTTTCTTCGGTGTCTTAAAATGCCAGATCATACCTTCCATGATCTGTTTTCCGATCGTCATGGTCGGATCAAGACTCGTCATCGGATCCTGGAATACCATAGCAATTCTTTTTCCATTGATATGTCGTCTGATCCACTTTTTATCTTTTGTTAAAATGTCTACCGTCTGCGGTGTTCCATCCGCATGATGATAGGAAAATTCTATAGTACCGCCCGTTACTTTCGCATTGGATGCCAAAATACCCATGGAACTGGTTAAGGATTATGAGAAAATCAGAGTTTATAATCCTGCTTTGCCGAAAGTTCAGGAACGGATTGTAAATATTGTCAAGGAAATTATTACCAAGTATGACGTTGACGGTATTCACATGGATGATTATTTCTATCCGTCATTGGAAGCTTCTGAGACAATGAATGATGGTGCGGAATTTCAAAAATATGGGAAGGATAAATTTAAGAATGTCGAGGATTTCAGGCGTAATAATGTAAATACCGTAGTTAGGAATATCCAGAAAACTATTATTGAGACTCGTCCGGAAGTGATTTTCTCTATTAGTCCGGCAGCTGATATGGAGCGTAATTACAACACATTGTTTGCAGATGTCAATACGTGGGCAAAGGAAGGCTGGGTGGATGTGGTTATTCCGCAGCTGTACTTTGCCACAGGTAATGATGCTACCAGTTTTAATCTGAGGTTGGATTTATGGTCGCAATATACATATGAAAACCACTTATTGATAGGATATGGCATTTATAAATTTGGTGATTCGCAATATGGAAGTAAGTTTCAATCGTCAGATGACTTAATGAAGCAGTTTGAACTGGCAAGTGCAA
>OHWS01000816.1_pt1 | contig 10319 bp, 10 predicted proteins | sample 1579751 | NCBI WGS metagenome assembly OHWS01 (sample SAMEA3882517, study PRJEB24775) | human gut metagenome | biome: human-associated habitat; feature: intestine environment; material: feces | place: Netherlands | collected 2009/2010
AAGGGTACAGAAAGTGTGGTGAGTATATTCCACATCAATCCATAATAGAATAATAATCCGAGCACTCCGTATGTGCCGATATGCGATCCCTCGCTGATGGTAAAAATCATTCGTTATGCAGGAAGCGTTGACCCGTACAGGAAAGGTCACGCACTGCACTATAACCGGCACAATGAGATCCGAAGCTGTAAATTTGAAAAAACGTGGTACGATTTTGCACTCTATGACAAGCATCAACAGCTCTTGAATTGTGAAAAGGAGAGCTATCCGATTTCTCCAGACGATTTGGAACACTCAAAAAATCTGGTTCGATATGAAATTCAATTAAAGCGTCCCAGTCTGAAAGAATTTGAGCACGATAAGTTGGAATCGAAATCTTCAAAGTTCCAGTTTGGAAATCATGCGCTGTTTCATTATTTTGATAAAATCAGTGATGATATTCCGCTCTTTCTATATCGGTATGCCGTCGATTATTTTGGCAAGCATTCGTGGTATAACGTTCCAACTGCCCTGAAAGCCGTACAAATGAGCAACCTTGATGACGATACCAAAGAACTTGTCAGTGCGTATATCGAAGCGCAGGATGAGCCGGAACTGACCGATAAGATACATCATAAAAAGAAAATCGCAAAGGCTTTGGAAAAATTAGAGATCAACGATGTAATCATCCCTTGTCGCATCCTGAACGATCGTCAATGCGGCAGATTTCCATGTGCGCCCTTATGCACAAGGGTACAAGGGCTTTGATTGGATAAAAATGTTCTGTGCAATGCAACACGAAAATTCACCAGAATCACAAGAATGGAGTTGATTTTCAATGCTAGACAACTATCCCGATGTCCTGAGCTTCCGGCAGGTCATGGAAATTACGCATGTTGGCAGAAATCTACTGCTTCGTCTTCTGAACAGCGGCGAAATTCCCGCATTCAAGATGGGAAAACTTTGGAAGGTTTACAAGCAAGACCTGATCCAGTATATGAGCCAATGTCAGTAAGCCGTATCCTTCGTTTGGGGCAAAAAGAATCCCGTTGGACTCCGCAGCCGGAATCTAGCGGGATTTAATCTTATTGATTTTTAATGCGTTCGTCTCAAATTTCAAGAAGGATTTTTACGTCTTGCACTTTCATCAAAATTGTATTTGGGCACCGTTGTTTGCTGCGATTTTCACCACTTCATCGACATAAGGCTCCGCTTCATCGTCCGTTTCCGCATAAACCGGCCCATTCATATAGACATCATAATAGTCCGAATAACCCGAAACCTTGTCAGTATCACCATCAATATGCGCGTAGAAACAAATATAATTCACGAACCGATTCCACGCCCGTGCATAATCTGCCTGACTGGTGCATTCGTATATATCCGTATACATCGCATCCTGCCAAGCAATGGCAAGCTCATTTTTGTCAAGGCTTTGGAATCTTGTACGCTCGGACTCTGGCAGCACATCATTCTCGCAATATTCACGAGCTGCCGTCATAATCTCCTCCGTCAAAGTTGCGTTTTCATTGCTTTCCACATAGACTTCGTTCACCGACGCAGCCGCAGGCTTTTCTGTCACACTCTCCGGCTCAGATACAGCACCGGCAACATCATTTAGAGCGTTATCAATCGCATTGTTGCTGGCAAGGCTATGAGATTCACAGTAGCTGTTACTCAGCGTCAAAATAACACCTATCTGTTCCAGCTCGCTCAACGTTTCGCCATTCCAAGATATGCGATCAATTTCGCCCGTGCCGTCATCCTTCCGCTTGAAATAGAGGCTTACGATGACCTTTTCTCCGTTTTCTGTATCGACACCCGTTCCCATGTAACGGACAATGGTCACGCCATCTTGCTGGAAGTTGTCCCATTTACCGTCCGAAAAGAAATCGTCCAGTACCTCTCCAACCGTGGCTTCTGCCGGGAATCCATTCAGGTGGCTGTCAGAAACGCCCTTTGAACGGGCACTGTCCGAATAGAGTACAGGATATAACATATATACCGCAAACGCAATAAACGCTGCTGTAATCGCCAGTTCAATGAGCAGAGGCATCTTGTGTGCGCCGAACAGCTTCCGAACCGCTGCCTTTTCTTCTTCCACCTGCTCCGCAGAAATTTTTTCAGGATACAGGATGGCGATCACCTGCGACAGCAGAACGCTGCTGAAAACTGCATACAGATATTCTTTCTTGCTACTCTTGGATGGCTTGGTCAGGATGGTCATTTTCAGACCATTGGCTGTGTTTTTCAACTGATAGGTACCACGCTTTTTGCTGTAAAAGGTCACGGCATCCGCAGTATCCGTAACCTGTTCAACGTCCGGGTTGGCAAATCCGCGGCGGATGCGGTCTACAGCTTCTTCCCAGCTCATTCCTTCCGGCAAAGGAAGCTGACCTCTGTCATGCTCCGGGCCGTATACTTTTTTATAGACATCATCCCGGAAGCCAAAGTAGATCACTGCGGCGATCAGAAGCCCCAAAAGTACCGATACCGCTCCGGCACCCGTTGCAGCACCTGCCACCACGCCCACAACGAACCCCAGCAGCAGCCAAATCTTTAAGCCATCCAGCGCGATGCTTCTGCGCGCAGATGCGGTAAACAGCGGATGAAAGCCGCTCAGATTTTTGGATTTTCCTTTGGCTTTTTTAGCTTCTGCACTGCCATCATAGATTTCAAATCGTTCTTTCATGATGTTTCCTCCCATCTCAATGGATGCGTAACCTTTTCCGTTCGGAATGATTCCAATGAATCATTTTGATGCTTTTATTATAAAGCGTTGATTGGACACCAATATTGTCCATCCGGCAAACTTCCATTGGGATTTTTCTATATAGCCTTACATAGAAAAACCGCCCCGGCTTCCTGTAACGGAAACCGAGGCGGTTCGTTTACTTTATGGGTGCTTTTTCAGGCGCTCAACACCTACCAACTGGCGTTCAGTTTTTTGAAGTTTTAGTCATATCTGTATTTAGAGGACTTTCCGTACACTTTCCGGAGCGACTTCTTCAGGCTGACCACCGTTTCTTTGATAATCTTTGCCTCATCGGCAGAGCAATCTGCAAGCTGTTCGGTCATCCAGCTGTCGAACACCGGCTTTGCCTTTTTGATCTCAATGCACAACAGTTCATCTGCCGAACAGTCCAGTGCGTTGATGATGTCAATCAGCGTTTTCAGGCTGGGCACGGAGTTGCCTGTTTCGATATGGCTGATGTGCGTGACCACCACGCCGACCTCATTGGCCAGCTGCTCCTGCGTCATGCCCTTTGCAAGGCGGCAGGCACGGATGCGTTTTCCGATGTCGGCGTAGTCCACCATAGTACAAGTACCCTCCGTTCATTGAAGTGATACTTGTATTGTATGTGCAATCGACCGTGATTGTAATAACCTGAAAGTACAGTGGACCTGTAAGGCATTATCAAAAACGCATCAGTATCTGCTCAGGGCATAAAGTTGAGGTACAGAAGGAGCGCGATGCCCAGAAAATTCACGATGCCAAATGCCAGTGAAGTGCCCAGCAGCAGCTTGTATTTCTGCACTGCGAACTGCTGCTGCGTCTTTTGGTATTCCACCAGCTCTGCCTTTGCCTCGTCGCGGTACTCCGTCATCTGGGTGCCGCTGTCGCCCAGTGCTGTAAGCAACTGCTGCTCCAGCGCTGCAACGCTTTCCAGCACAGCCTTTTGATCGGCATCATTCTGCCTTGTAAGCTGGGCAGTGTTTTCCGCAAGGCTCCCGCACAGGGCATTCTTGAGCGTTCCCAGATGGCTCGTCAGGCTGGTTTCCAGCGTTTCGCTCTGGGCGGTGAGTGTTTCCTGTATGCCAGCGTGGTACTCCGTCATCTGGGTGCTGCTGTTACCCACCGCTGTGAGCAGCTGCTGCTCCAACGCCGCAACTCTTTCCAGCACAGCCTTCTGATCGGCATCGCTCTGCTCCGTAAGCAGGGCAGTATTTTCCGCAAGGCTCCCGCACAGGGCATCCTGAAGCGTTTCCAAATGGCTCGTCAGGCTGTTTTCCAGCGTCTCGTTCTGGGCGGTGAGCTTGTTCTCAAGATCATTCTCAAGTTTCTCCCCAAGGTCATCCAATTTACTCTGCAAATTTGCCAATGGTTCTTTGGGATTTCCAAGCGCCCGAAGCACATCCTCCAACCTGCCATTTGTGCCATCAAGTTTGGTTTCAAGGTCATTCTTGAGCGTACCCATTTGTGTTGCTTCATCGGATTTGATCTGCGATTCAGCTTCCTTCAGCTCTTTGCCCAGCGGGTCGACCACATAATCATTGAACAGCTTTCTGATCTGCTCCACAGATCCCTGATCCAGCTCCATTTCAGGTTTTTCACGCACAGTTCCCATCCTGACATCCTCCCATCGTAGCCTTATAGTCCTCCTCCAGCAGTCCCAGCAGCAGGACAAGCTTTGTCTTTTCGGCAACACCCAGGGTCTGACGGATACGCCGCACGATCCCGGCATACTGCTCTGTGTACACTTCTTTGGCTATCCGGCGGTAATCCTCCAGATTTTCTCTGTCCTGCCGGATCTCCTCAACAATGTGTTCCCGGGCTTTTTCCAGCACAGCCTTCTGCACCTCCAAGGTGCTTTTCCGGGTCTTTGAATCATCGGCTTTTTTCCTTTTTCCTGCCAGCAGCTGCTGGCTCTGGCGTTCCAGCTCCTCTTCCCTGCGGAGCTCCTCTTCAAGCTTGCCAAGCCATTTTGTTTCGTATTTCAGCAGCGCCTTTGCCACCTTTTCTACGATCTCGCCGTTCAGCTCCCGCACATCCTCAAGCCAGACCTTTTCTCTGTGGAACAGCGACTGTTTGGGGTAGTACTCCTGATAAAAGTCCTCGTGGATGTCCTGCTCCAGCTTCTGCCAAAGCGCGTTTTTATTGTAGGAGACCGACATCCCGGCATCCTTCAGTATCTTGACATATTGATCCAAATAGCCTTCATCCCCGGACACTTTCTCGCGCAGGTAATTAAGGAGCGTCGCAAACACCCTCCGGTCTGAGTCATTCTGCCTGAGCGCACTGACACGGTCCACAAGATAGTGGCAGCCGCCGGAGGTTCTGAACAGATGCTCATCCTCGATCAGCTTATCGATCTTCTCATTCAGCTCTGGTTTGCAACAGTTCTCGAACCTGCCTGCACAGCCCGTAAGCATATCCTTTGCCGCTTGCAGCCCTTTGATCTTCCACAGACGTTCCTCCCGTTCTGTCTGCTTATCTCCGGTGGTCTCTCTTTTTATAAAATCCTCGCTTTGCTTTATGATATCGTTTTCGACCTCGATCTCCTTTTTCTTTTTATCAAGCTGCCCGTCGTTTTCTGCCAGCCTGCTTTTCTCGGCGGTCTTCAGTTCCTCCTGTAATCGCTGGAGCGCTGTCTGAAACCGCTGTCCCTCCCGCTGTTGGATGCTTTGCCGCAGCTCCTGAAGGATACGGTCCCGGGTTTCGGTCATCTCCTTCCGGTCTTCTTCCTCCAGACTCTCGTACAGCTTTTGGAACGAGTCCGCCAGCTCTACGGGAAACACCTCCACCTTGCTGGTCCCGCCCAGATATTTTCCGGTTTCGGTTTTATACGTTTCCATTACAAAGTCATAGAAACTTTTTTCGCGTTGCTGACGCGGCTTTTTAAAGTAATCCTTGACTGTTCCCAGCGAGAACGCCTTGGTCGCTGCCACGATGTACTGTCCCGGTTTGTCCCGCCAGTACGGTTCCAGACCGTCCTGCACCTCCAGCGACTGGATGGTGTTTGCCGTACATACCACAAGGCACACCTGTGCAACCGGCAGATACCTGCGCATCAGCTTTTGCACATGAGCGGCCTCGCCCTCCGTTTTGCTGCCCACGCCGGGCAGGTCCATCACATATAGATTTTCTGCCGCAGTTTCCTCTGTAAAAAACTGCCGCGGGATATCAATATGCAGGACACTGCGCGCGGATTCTCTGTTTTTTACCACCCGGCTGCGCACCTCTATAAGCTTTGCCTCCAGCTCTTTTTCATCGCTGAAAAAGAGCTTTTCAGAGACCTTGTTCGGTTCATCCTCCACCGCAAGCGCATACTGCTCTGTATCGGAGCGGGCGTAGAGGATGGCAGTGGAGGTAGACGAGTTTCCTCGCGTGATTTCCTTGGTGCGCAAGGTCTGGCTGACTTTCTGGAAACAATCGTTGTCATCCCGTATCCCGATCAGCTTCAGGATCAGGCTGGTCTTGCCGATCTGGGAGGGGCCGTAAACAACGACCAGATAGCTTTCCTGCATCCCATCGTATTGCAAAAACGCGTTGTCCCGCGCCGTCAGCAAGCTAGCCTTTATCCGGTCAAATGCATCCTTCTGCCAAAGGCTTCTTTCCTTAAAAAGTTCCTCACATCGCATAAAACTCCTCTCTGGATCTGGCCGAGATCGTTTGCAACAGTTCCAAAGCAGCATCCACCTGTGCCTTGGCGTTATACGCTTTCATGGGCTTTTTCACATCGCCGTTCAGATCCTCGAGGTTATTTTGGATGGTGTCCCGCAGCCTTGCCATCTGCTTGTCGAAGCGCTTCAGTTCTTCCTCCTTCAGCGCCGTATAGATCGAGTCGATTGCGGTGTTCGCCCTTCTCAGATTCTCGCACTGCACCCCGGAAAGATCCCGCAGCGCTGCAATTGTGCCGCCGCTCACGACCAGCACCATGGCTGGAATCCCTATTACCGGATTTGAAACGCTAAAGGAGGCTGCGATCTGCGGGATCATGTTAATGGTCGCATCGCCCAGCAGATCCATGCCTGCCATGCTGCCCAGACCGATGGCGAATTTCCTCATAGAGGAGCTGTTCATTTTGGCGGGACGGCGGAACAGCTTATCTATACCGGTGCGCTTGGAGGCATCTGCCATATCCTTAACGCCTGCTGCCGTTGTTCCGAGATCCACAAAGAGCTTCCATGCCTCTTGTGCACCCTTCTGGATATGATCCATTTCCAGTTTACTTTCGCTGGGCGTGTAGCCCTTCACCTGTTTTCCTTCCGTACTGCACACCATTGCCAGATCATCGCTGCTCAGCACGCCATAATAATAGACGGCAATATCCACCAGCGCGCTCATCAGCCTTCTGGTGTTTTGGGTTTGGATCCCGTCCTTCGGGGGCTGCTGGCTGACCAGTGCACAGACATCATTCGTCAGCTGAAGGCTCTTTTCGCCCCCTGCCTTCAGAGCCTTTTTACTGTCCTTGTTCTCACTCTCAAGCAGCCACTGAAGGTCAGTTTTTTTCTGCGGAGTATCCAGCGCTTTCATCGTGGTCGCCAGTGCGCTCAGCATACACTGGTCCGGCAGATATTTCGGCTGATCCGATGCACCGTCCCACGCCTGTAACGAGCGCATCACATTCTCGCGTGCCGCCCGAACGTCTTTGATGCTGTTTCCTCTGGTGAAGATCATCGAGATAAGGCTTCGTCCCTTTTCCTTGTTGCTGTTCAGAATGTTCTCCATCTGCTGCTTGCTCTCGCCGGCACCCTTCGCAAACTCTTTTTCCAGCACCTCTTCATATTCTTTGCGCTTTTTTGCAAGTGCTCTGTCAAAATAATTCAGGATGGTGTTATCCTTGTAGTCTGCAACGGCTGCGCTGTCGTCGCTTTTCAGCACTTCCTTGATGGAATACAGAACATTCTTGATATGCTCCACTTCATCATACAGGTAGCGGGCATTATCGCGGGCAGACTGATCCGTAGTGCTGGCGTACCGCTCAATGGCATTTTTTAGCTTTTCGATCCATGCCTCGTTCTTTTTTTCATCATCATACTGTCCGGTACAGACCACGCGGTCCGCATTCGCCTGCGGGATCTCCAGCGCCTTGATGCAGGACTGCCGCACCTCCTCGTTGTCGTCCTTGCTGGCATCCGACTGGGTAATGGCGTAAATGATATTGTTGCCAAAGCGCTCCGTCAGCTTTTTCAGCTGCTCAAAGTTATCCCCCTGCGAGAAGCGGGACTCGTCGAACGCAAAGACCGCTGCATCCGAAGAGTTGACCGCAAAGTTGATCAGCTCCCGCCAGTAGTCGTTATTTTTTTCAAAGCCGGGCAGCAGCATAAAGGAAACCGCCGAATTATATGTATGGCGGTAGGACACGAACATCTCCAGATACAGGATGCTGTTGTCCTCGCCCTTGGAGGCGTGAGCGAACTCGTTTGCCTCCATATTGCACTCCACAGCCGCATACTCTCCTGCCTCGTTCTTCTGGATGCGGATTGCATTCATGACCGGCGCAGTCACATCCGTCTCCGTGATCAGCACAGGGATGCGCTCGCCGCGGCCCAGCTCGATGCTCAGCGCATCGCCCTTCAGGCCGTAAAAGTTCTTCATCAGGGTGGTCTTGCCCGCGCCCTGCATACCCGCAACGCAGATCAGCGTTTTGTTCTCCATCAGAGAGGCGATCTTCAGTTTTCGAATAGAGTTTTCCAACTCCTTAGCCTTCTCATAAGCCTGTTTCAGTGCTGTATCGCTCCGCAGTTCATCCGTATAGGTCAGGATCTTCAGGCAGTACTTCGTAAGTTCATTCACCTCATAGGGGCTGATCATTGGTTTCTGGGCGCTCATTTTACTTCCTCCGTTCTATTTATTTCACATCTCGCACTGTGTCTGCAACTACTTTTACTGCGTCCTCCACGGTCCGCCGCCATTCCGGCACAAGGTACAGCGCAGTCCCTGTCAGGATCGCCGCACCCGCCGCCTTACGCAAAAGCGAATGCTTGCGGGGCGTTTTCTGCGCGGTATACTGCCCCAGCAGCTCCAGTGCACTGCTGGCAAGGTTTTGAGCTTGCTCCAGCAGCTGCTGCACCGCTTCCCCGGCGGCACCACCTGCCAGTATTTCCGCTGCCGTTCCGGCAAGCTCCCCGGAGCGCTTTAACATTTCTGCTGCGTGTTTTGCATTTTCTGCCTGCATAAAGGTTCCTCCTGTATTACAAAATATTTTATTATCGCTGTGTAGCTACTGCACATTTGTTTTCTGTCCGCTCAACCGATCACCTTCACATAATCTCCCTGACTTCTTACCCACATCTGGATACCCGTGCCAAACACCTCCGCTTCCACAATCCAGCCCTTTTCCGTCACCTGCAAAACCTTTGCAGTGGGCAGTCGGTCGAGAACGGATTCCAGACTTGGCCCGGTATACTCGAACCGGATGGTCTGTAACTCGCCGCCGTACATAAACTGAATGCGCTTGCGCATCTCGCCCTCCTGAAAGCGGTCGGTATAGCGCTGGGCAAAGTGCCGATCGAAGGTCTTATAGTTCTGGATGCGGTCGATGCGGTAAATCGTCGGGGAGTTGTCCTGCGGGTTCTGAAAATGCTTATCCTTGTCGATGCCTTCGATGAACGCCGCCAGATAGAAATAATACTCGCTGAACAGGATGCCCACCGGCTCAATGGTGCGCACACGGGTCTCGCCATCATGGGTGCGGCAGTAGGTAATTTCCATAACATTGTGATTTTCTACTGCCGTGCCGATCTCCCACAGGCTCTCGATAAACTTCCGGCCATGCTGCGGCTCAACGTAATGGAAGCGTTCGTTGCTGATGAGGTCTTTGACCTGATTCAACCGGTCCAGCGGGGTGCACACCTGCACCAGCTTGTCCAGAATGGGGAACATCTCCTCCTTGACCATGGAGCGGCTCTCCAGCAGGATCTTGCACACTGCCAGAATTTCGCTACTGGTGAGGAAGCGTGAAAGCGTGTCATCCAGCAGATAGCCGCCCTTTGCGGAGTTGTATAAGATCTCTCGGCGCGGCTCGCTGTCTGCAAAATGATTGCGCAGGGTGTCAAGATCGCGTTGGATGGTTTTCTCACTGACACCGAAGCGGTCAGCCGTCTGCTGTTTGTTCAGCACACCACCCTGTACCAGCACCTGCTGGATATAGAGTATACGGTCTAATCTACTATTACGCACAGTTCATTCTCCTTCTCTGCTCATTGTAACACAACACAACTATCGCTGCAATTCTTTGTGTGAAGTTTTGTCGTTTCACGGAATTACAAAAAAATTTTTGTCTCTTTTGCACAACCCCAGTATACAAAAAAAGATGGACAGACTGCCTGTCCATCTCCTAAAAAGTCAAGGTAGACTATTCTTAAATTGCCAACCTCTTTTGAAGCGATATGCACTGTTCATCAACTCGTCTGTGATGGTGTAAAGCGCCCGACGTGGCGAACCATATCCGCCAATCAGCCCAATCACAATCGCAAGATTCAGCACAAATGCAATGCTCAACAGCACCATCAAAAATTTTTTCATACGCTCTTCTCCTTCTTTCTTATGATTCCATCACTTTTCTGCCCTCATTATACGGATTTGGCTGGACGGTATGGTTGTCCATCCTACA
>OHWS01000822.1_pt1 | contig 10253 bp, 8 predicted proteins | sample 1579751 | NCBI WGS metagenome assembly OHWS01 (sample SAMEA3882517, study PRJEB24775) | human gut metagenome | biome: human-associated habitat; feature: intestine environment; material: feces | place: Netherlands | collected 2009/2010
GAGGAACACAGTTAATAGTTATGAACAGGTATTATGATGCCAAATATCAATCGGTTTATGCTCGTTCTATAGGAGAGGGAAGTACGGTACAAAATGAGAGTGGATTTTATATAGGATTGGAAACCAGTATTTTAAAGTATATCAAAATGACCTGTTATGGTGATTTTTTCTATTTCCCTTGGAAGAAATATTTAGTAAGCAAAGCAGGAACCAAAGGATTGGATGGATTACTCCAATTAAGTTATTCACCTACTTATGAACTGGAAATGTTTATAAGATATCGTTATAAAAAGAAGGAAAAGGACTTCACTGCTGCGGATAAAACCAAGCAAACTATTCCATCTATTCAGCAGAAATGCCGATACCAATTGAATTATAGCGTGAAAGATAAACTGACATTGAAAACCATAGCGGATTATGTACGCATCAACTTTCGTGGGCAATCTGCTTCCAATGGTTTTCTGGTTTCTCAAAGTGCTGCTTATACATTTCATTTGCTTCCTCTTCAGCTTGATTTGAGTGCCGCATGGTTTAATACGGATGACTATAATTCCCGTCTTACTATCTATGAAAAGAGTGTGCTCTATGCTTTTTCCATGCCTTCATTCTATTATAAAGGTATGCGTGTGGCAGTGAACGCCCGTTATGAATTGAATAAACACATTATCTTGCAGGCCAAGTACGGAACTACCCATTATTTCAATCGGGATAAGATAAGTTCCGCTTTGGAGGAAATTGACGGCAGTACAAAGAGTGACCTTTATTTGCAGTTGAGACTGAAATTTTGAAAAACATTCTGTATTTTTGTACTGTTATCAACTGAAAAAAGAACTATGTCAACAGTCATTTATCCTTCTCCCATCTTCGGTCCGGTACATAGTCGTCGTTTGGGAGTGTCTTTAGGAATCAATCTTCTTCCTGAAGATGGTAAATTTTGTACCTTCGATTGCATTTATTGCGAATGTGGTTTTAATGAAGATCATCGTCCCCAAAAGAAACTGCCTACTCGCGAGCAGGTTCGTGAGGCTTTGGAAGCCCGTTTGATTGATATGCAGCAAAATGGTCCTAAACCGGATGTGCTGACTTTTGCCGGTAATGGCGAACCGACGGCTCATCCTCACTTTGCAGGAATTATAGAGGATACTTTGGCATTGCGTGATATATATTTTCCTCAGGCAAAAGTGAGTGTATTGAGTAATTCTACTTTTATTCACAAACCGGAGGTATTTGATGCATTGAATAAGATAGATAATAATATATTGAAGCTGGATACTATTGATACGGATTATATTCGATTGACAGACCGCCCGACCGGGCACTATGATGTGCGGAAAATTATAAAAGGGATGAAAGCTTTCAAAGGTAATCTGATTATTCAGACCATGTTCATGAAAGGTAAATATCAAGGGCAGGATGTGGATAATACTTCAGATCGGTATGTGCTGCCCTGGCTGGAAACGGTGAAAGAGATTGCTCCCCGTCAGGTGATGATTTACACCATCGACCGTGAAACGCCCGATCATGATTTGGAAAAGGCTACTCATGAGGAATTGGACAGAATAGGAAAATTGATAAAGGATTCCGGCATTCCGGTATCGGTCTCGTATTGAGAAAAAAGTAAGTTGACTTCAAAGGGCAAGTAAGTTGACTTACTTTGCCGATGAAGTGAACTTACTTTGCTCATGAACATATCTTACTTTTTCAGGTCACTATTAAAACATATAATTTATTCCTGGATATTTTTCAAAGACTGGAGATACGTTGTTTCACATACTTGCAATTGAATGGATTTGAATAATAATGGAATATACTTCTATCCCTGATTATAATGATGGAAGCTTTAATCTTTATCAGAACGAACTGATGAACTTTTTCATCTTTCTGACCAAGGTACATCCAGCTTTTATTCTTGACAAGTCATTGAAAGCCTAATGCCGTCAGTTTGTCCTGTCCGCTTGCGATGAGCTTTGTGATATGAATAAATAACATCACTTTAGCCGATTTCCATCTGAGAATTAATGAATTGTTAGTTCTTTTGCAGGATGCCCATACTTTTGTGAATATAGAACCGTTGTCGCTATATCCATTTTCTGTCCGCTATTTTAACGGGAATTTTTATTTATACTCCATTTTTTGGAACACATGATTCAGGATATGAATCAAAGGGGAGTTTCTTTGCTGGTTGTTGATATGCGGTATAATGGGGGAGGTAACAGCCTTTTAGGAAATATGCTGTTGGAGGCATTGAATATTCATTTATCTATTTCCATAAGCTATGGAAATACAACAAACACGAAGAAAGCACTTGGCTATATGGCAGGAAGGGCTTAGGGATGCGGATAAGGTCTTTTAATGATAAATCTGATTTCAAGATTTTAAAACACCAGTGAGGAGTATGGGGGCATTTTACACTTATTTACTGAAAAAAGGATATTGGCTTTCTATTCCTGTCCTTCATTAGCAGAATAGAATCAAAAAGGAGAGCATTTATTTTAGTCCATAATGCTCTCCTTTCTTATTTTATTTTTCTATAATAGCCTTTGCTTTCTCCAAAGCCACATTGATATTAGGACAGATATTTTCTTTTCCCAGCAGTTCATTAAATCCTGATTTTTCAAGAATTTGATGCACTTTTTCATTCACTCCCGAAAGCACAATCTGAATATTTTCTTTCTTAGACATTTCGCATAGATTAGTCAGGTTGTGAATACCGGTAGAATCAATGAATGGTACTTTACGCATACGTACGATCCGTACTTTGGGACGGTCGCCCAATTCGGACATGATTTCCTCAAACTTGGTAGCGATACCAAAGAAGTAGGGACCGTTGATTTCATATACTTCCACACCTTTGGGAACCATGAGATGTTCTTCGTGCACTTCCAGATCGGATTCATTATTGGGGTCGATTTCATTTTTGATAACCGATATTTCTGTTGTTTCCATGACACGTTTCATGAACAATACACAGGCAATGAGCAAACCTACTTCAATAGCTACGGTCAAATCGAAGATAACAGTCAAGAAGAAAGTGATCAACAGTACGGTGACGTCTGATTTCGGATTCTTCAGCAACGCTTTGAAAGTACGCCAGCCGCTCATGTTATAGGAAACAATCACCAATACACCTGCCAGACAGGCCATCGGGATATATTGTGCCAGAGGCATCAGGAACAAGAGAATCAGCAACAGAATGACTGCATGAATGATACCTGCAACAGGTGATTTTCCACCGTTGTTGATATTGGTCATGGTACGTGCGATGGCTCCTGTAGCAGGAATACCGCCAAACAGCGGAGCGATAATATTGGCTGCGCCCTGGGCTATCAGTTCCGTGTTTGAATCGTGGCGGTCACCAATGACACCATCGGCTACGGCAGCAGACAACAGAGATTCTATGGCTCCCAGTACAGCAATGGTGATGGCAACCGGAAATAAATTCTTGATAGCTTCCCAATTTAATTCGGGTACTACTGCATCCGGCAGCTGTGACTGAATGGTAAAACGGTCGCCAATGGTGTCGATACAAGTGATTCCGCCATATGTTTTCATCAGGTACACGGCAATGGTTACTACAATGATGGCAATCAGTGAACCTGGAATCTTTTTTGAGAACCGGGGAGTCAGTGCGATAATCAGGACGCTGACTATGCTGACAATGGCGTTCCACCAATTAACAGTATCAAAATGACGGAAATACATCATCCATTTACCTATGAAGTCTCCCGGTACTTTTTCTCCTCCGAAGTTCAGTCCGAAGATATCGGCAATCTGTGTCGTAAAGATGGTAACGGCAATACCACTGGTAAATCCTACAATAATGGGATAAGGAATGAATTTGATAACAGCTCCCAGCTTGAATACACCTAATAAAATAAGGAGTACTCCTGCCATAAGAGTTGCTACTGTTAATCCGCTGATGCCGTATTCTTGGATGATTCCATAGATAATTACGATAAATGCTCCGGTAGGTCCGCCTATCTGTACTTTGCTTCCTCCTAATAAAGAGATGATAAATCCTGCTACAATAGCAGTGATGATGCCTTTTTCTGGGGAAACTCCCGAAGCGATACCAAATGCGATAGCCAGTGGAAGTGCAACAATACCTACGATAATTCCGGCCATGAGGTCGGCCATGAAGCTCTCTTTTGAATAATTCTGTAGGGTAGTGAAGAGCTTCGGTTTGAATTCAAATGCTTTCATTTGTCAACTACTTTATGCTATGATTTTAAACGAGTTGCAAAAGTAGATAAAATTAATGTATAAATTAAGGTATTATTCTATTTAAATTCGTATTTTTGTTATTCATAGGGTGTTTTGTTGATAGTAATGGTGCGTTGGGCGGTAGAATCATTTGTGATACTGGTTACATCTCCTTTCGTAGTGAAGTAAACGTAATTTCCTTTATCGTAAAAACGATATACCTTGCAACCGTCATGTTCAAACAGATAGCTGACAGTGTAAGTGGAGTTGTTTTCAGACTCTCCGATTTTTAACGGTATGGACGCACATGAATTAAATCCTATTATAGTAAGGAGGGGAAAAGTGAATAATTTGATGATGTTTTTCATAATGGAAAATGTTAATGTTGTTGTGAACACAAATATAGGTGTTCTTGTTTATTTTATATAAAGTGAACGTTTAATTAAATATAAAAACGTAATTGTAATGAATACAATTTTGAAATAAAATATATATCTTTGTGTCATCAACAGAACCTGACAGGTAAACTTCCGTTCTTGTCTTTCATCGGTAAAAATACCGATTGGCAGAGTATTAATTACTGCCTTATACGGCAGAGATAAACCCCGAGAGACAAGACTAATGAAATATTTCAGAAAATTATACGCTTCGTGCGAGCCTACGAAGCAACAGATAGACGAGTGGCTCAAAGAATTAAGAAAGTTCATCGATACACTGTACGCCCTGTCGCACGTATCGAAGTCGGAAATCCAGCGCATCACGGGTATCGGCACGCACACGTGTTTCGACACCGTCCGCAACTTCCGTTTTAAGACGCTGGCCACCTTCTTCAAGGCAGCCGAACAGGTGTGCGAGATAGATTTCGACGTAACCACCCTGAGGCTGATCATAGAGAGCTGCATCATGCACAAGACGAACCTGATAGTACGTGAGGCCGATCCCGACGAGGAGCCGGGAGAAAACGAGTTCAGGATTCTGAAGCAGCTTTCCGTAGGCACGGACTCCCGAAAAGGCAACCCGACGGGAAAAAAAGCTGAAAAGTTGAAGTAAACATCAGGAAGTTTACCCGGATATTCGTACAAAAGCTCCGGCTTTTCATACGAATATTCAAAAAATCCCCGGACATTGTCTGCCCATCGCATCCGTTTCCGGAACATCTTTACGCATCAGAATCAGACCGAAAGACCAGTAGCGACACTTATCCGGTCACCCAATCCGTACCAATCGACAAAATCCGGACAAATCGACAAATCGGGCGACTGTTTGCGCAAACATGCCGAAAACGTCAATAACATATCACAAAAAAGCTCAACAAACGCAAGTTAAAGCCCTTCCGAGTGAACCTTTCTGCCCATTATTTGTTATCTTTGCAGCGAAGAACGACTTCCTATGCGGCTGTGGGAACGACTCCTAGACAGAAGCACGATGTGCGTCATCTTCCGTATTTGGAGATAACGAACTGATTCATAGTGTTTTTCAGACGCTAGGAAGGAGAGAGAGGTGCATCCGTACCTCAACAAACATTCAATCAAGAAAAAAGGGAACAAAAAATCAGAAGGACAAACATCCACAGACATGGAAAAAGAACAGGTATGGCTGCCCCTGCAGACGGTGTACAACAAAGAGCTGCTTGTAGCCGACTATCTCAAGGAGCAGGGCATTGAGCATTACATCCCCATGACATACGAACTTCGCGACACCGGACACGAGGGTGAATGCACCCACATACTCGTACCCGCCATCCACAACCTGATTTTCATCCACCGTCCCTACGACGCCAACTGGTGCCGGCAGTTCGCCTCCGAAGCCCCGCTGCCCGTCTATTTCCTGAAGAAGGAACGCAACGGCAATGACTACTGCACGGTGAGCGAACGCGACATGCAGAACTTCATGCATGCCACCAACCCCGACATCCAGGGCACGCGGTTCATCGATTCCGAAAAGCTTCGCGGCAAGCGCAGCGTCCCCGTCCGGGTAGTACGCCGCGGTCCGCTCTACGGTGTGACCGGCAAGTTCCTCCGCTACGGAGGACGCCACTACATCGCCATCGAAATGCCCCAAAGCACCGCCCTGCTCAAAGTGAGCTACACCTGGTGCGAAACCATCGAAGAGTAAATTCAGAAAAACAATATAAAACCACTAACAGACAAGCATGAAACTAAAAGCTTTATCACTTGTTATTTTTATGGCATGTTCGCCCCTGCTCATGGCGCAGTCGGGCATGACCGACCAGCAAGTGCTGGAATATGCTAAAGATGGAGTAAAACAAGGCAAAGACCAGCGTACCATAGCTACCGAGCTGGCACGCCGAGGCGTAACCCGCGAACAGGCGGAACGCGTGAAGAAAATGTACGAACAGCAAACAAACACCGGCTCGGAAGACCTGAGCGGAACTGCCAAGGCAGAAGCACGTCTGCGCCAGCAAGTGCAGGAAGACAACTCTACCCTGCTCGACGAACAGCCACAGGCACAGGAAGTGGCACAGCAGGATGCCGTATTCGGCCGCAACATCTTCAATACCCGCAACCTTACGTTCGAACCGAACGTCAACATAGCTACCCCGCCCAACTACCGTCTCGGTCCGGGCGATGAAGTGGTGATCGACATCTGGGGAGCCAGCCAGAACACCATCCGCCAGCAGATCTCGCCCGACGGAACCATCAACCTCGAACAGCTCGGCCCTGTATTCCTGAGCGGCATGAGCATCGAGCGCGCACAGCAGTACCTCACCGGCGAACTCCGCAAGATCTATTCCGACCAGAGCAACCAGATACGCGTCACGCTGGGCAACACCCGCACCATCCAGATCAACGTAATGGGCGAAGTGATACAGCCGGGCACCTACGCCCTCTCGGCCTTCTCTACCGTATTCCACGCCCTCTACCGTGCAGGCGGTGTGAGCGACATCGGTAGCCTCCGTAACGTGAAAGTATCGCGCGGCGGACAGACCGTAGCTACGGTAGACGTCTACCAGTTCATCATGCAGGGCAAGACCCGCGACGACATCCGCCTGGAAGAAGGCGACGTGATTATCGTTCCGGCCTACGAAGAACTGGTACAGATTACAGGCAACGTAAAACGCCCCATGCGCTACGAAATGAAGAAAGGCGAAACCCTTTCTACCCTGCTGAAATATGCCGGCGGATTTACCAGCGACGCCTATACCAAAAGCCTGCGCATCGTTCGCCAGAACGGTAAGGAATATCAGGTAAACACCGTGGATGACACCGACTACAGCGTATGCAAGCTGCACGATGGCGACGTAATCACCGCCGAAGCCATTCTGGACCGCTTCACCAACAAGCTGGAAGTGCGCGGCGCCGTATACCGTCCGGGCATCTACGAGCTGGGCGGGAAGCTGAACACCGTACGCGAACTGGTAGAGAAAGCCGACGGACTGATGGCCGACGCCTTTACGGGCCGTGCCGTACTGTACCGCGAACGTGAAAACAAGACCCGCGAAGTGAAACAGATAGACATCCGCGCCATCATGGACGGCAGCCAGCCTGACATCCCGTTGCAGAAAAACGACGTACTCTACATCCCCAGCATCCACGACCTGGAAGACCTGGGCAACGTACAGATATTCGGCGAAGTAGCTCATCCGGGCGACTATCCGTATGCCGACAACATGACCCTCGAAGACCTTGTGATCACCGCAGGCGGTCTGCGTGAATCAGCTTCCGTAGTACGTGTCGACGTGGCACGCCGCGTAAAAGACCCGAAGAGCACCGAAAGCCCCGCTACCATCGGACAGAACTTCTCTTTCGGCCTGAAAGACGGTTTTGTGGTAGACGGCGAACCGGGATTCACTCTCCAGCCTTACGACCAGGTATTCGTACGCCGCAGCCCGGGCTACAGCGCACAGCAGAACGTGGTAGTAGACGGTGAAGTGCTTTACGGCGGAACCTATGCTCTGAGCAGCAAGAACGAACGCATCAGCAGCATCATCGCCAAGGCAGGAGGCGCAACTCAGTTTGCCTACGTAAAGGGAGCCAAGCTTACCCGTGTAGCAAACGACGAAGAGAAACGCCGTATGCAGGATGTAGTGGACATGATGCGCAAGGAAATGGGTAACGGAGCCATCGACTCACTCGGTCTGAAAGTACTCGACACCTTTACCGTAGGTATCAACCTGGAAGAAGCCCTTGCCAATCCGGGCAGCGATGCCGACATCGTATTGCGTGCAGGCGACGTGATCAGCGTACCCGAATACGTGAACACTGTGAAAATCAGCGGTGCAGTGATGATGAGCAACACCGTATCCTACAAGCAGGGCGAAAGCGTGAAATACTACCTGAGTCAGGCAGGAGGCTACAGCCAGAACGCCAAGAAGAGCAAGAAGTTCATTGTCTACATGAACGGCCAGATAGCCGAAGTGAAAGGCAGCGGCAAGAAGCAGATTGAACCGGGCTGCGAAATCATCGTACCCAGCAAACGCCACAAGCCGAACCAGCTAGGCAGCATACTGGGCTACGCCACTTCGTTCGCTTCACTGGGAACCATGGCAGCATCCATTGCAAACTTGATAAAATAATATAGATTTCTCATAAGCCACAGGATGTTTTCCTGTGGCATTTTCCTCTTTATAAAACCTATGACCGAAAACAAAAACTACCAAAATCCGGAGGTACAGGAGCCGGACAGTGATGAAATCACCATAGACTGGATGGAGATTTTACGCAAAATTATCGCAATCCGCAAAACACTCTACAAGGCAGCTGGTGTAGGCATCGTGCTGGGCATCATCATTGCCCTGAGCATTCCCAAACAATATACTGTAACTGTTACTCTATCTCCCGAAATGGGCGGAGACAAAGCAAATGGAGGACTTGCCAGTCTGGCTTCTTCGTTCTTGGGTGGAACAACTAGTAGCAGCCCCGATGCATTGAATGTAACTCTAGCACCGGATATTGTAGCATCTACTCCATTCGTACTCGAACTATTCAATACCCGTGTACAAACACTCGATGGCAAACTGGATACCACTTTGGTAGCCTATCTGGATGAACAGAAACAGCCCTGGTGGGGATATATCAAAGCAGCTCCAGGTTTGACAATCGGAGCAATCAAGTCACTATTTACTGAAGAATCTGATACAACAGCAACGTTAAATCCTTTCCAACTGACAGAAAAAGAAGCGGCAAAGGTAAAAGAACTAAAACAATCAATTCTTGCTGAAGTTGATAAAAAAACAGCTATGACTACCATTACCGTTACTTTACAAGATCCGAAAGTAACCGCAATTGTAGCCGACAGTGTAGTAGGAAAACTCCAAGAATACATTATCAACTACCGCATCAAAAAAGCAAAGGAAGACTGTGCCTATCTGGAAGAGTTATATAAAGAACGCCAACAGGAATATTACAATGCACAGAGCAAATATGCCCATTATTTCGACAGTAACCGTAATATTGCCCTGCAAAGTGTACGCGCCGAACAAGAACGTTTGCAAAACGATATGAATCTTGCCTATCAGGTATATAGCCAAGTAGCACAACAATTACAAGTAGCACGCGCCAAAATACAAGAAGAAAAACCTGTATTTGCTGTGGTAGAACCGGCTAGTGTACCTTTGGAGCCTTCAGGAACTAGTCGAAAAGTAATTTTAGCGGGAATTATATTTTTAGCAGTTTGCAGTACGGGAGCATGGGCACTATTAATCAAACCGTATTGGATTAAAATAAAAAATATCATCCAATTGAAAAATAGGCACATATAAATATTTATTACTGATATAATTATCAAAATTATATATTTTCATATCTATCTCTATTGACTCAGAACATAGAATATCAGTATTTAACTTATAAAAAAGGAAAAAATCTCACATTTTTCATTAGAATGATTGACAATCAAGAAAACAGCAAGAGAATTGCCAAAAACACAATTGCCCTTTATGTCAGAACATTATTAACCATCTCGATCGGATTATTTACAAGCAGATTAATCCTTAAAGTTTTAGGTATTAATGATTTCGGTATTTATAATGTTGTCGGTGGTATTGTTGCCTTATTTACAATCATAACAGCCTCCCTCACACAGTCTAT
>OHWS01000853.1_pt1 | contig 9917 bp, 8 predicted proteins | sample 1579751 | NCBI WGS metagenome assembly OHWS01 (sample SAMEA3882517, study PRJEB24775) | human gut metagenome | biome: human-associated habitat; feature: intestine environment; material: feces | place: Netherlands | collected 2009/2010
AGCATTTTGGCAACGCAGATGCCGTGCCGCAGCTGCCGGAGCGGTGCTTAAGCCGTCAGGCGGGAATTGTGCGGTGTTGCCTTATGTTATTCTTTGTTTTGGCAAACGCTCAGCCGGCCATGTACTGGCCTTCAAAGTCAAACACGGTATTCCAATAGGTATCACCCAGAACATCCATCGCCTCGCCGTGGCCTGCGCCCTCGGCGGTCAGAGTGGCCTTGTTGGTGCCGGGTTTGGCGTTATACAGGGTACCCATCATCTCATAGGGGATAAAATCATCCGCGGTGCCGTGGATGAACAGCATCGGCTTTTCACAGTTCTGCACCTGCTGCAGGGCGGATGCTTCCTTAAAGCCATAGCCCGCTTTGGCTCTTGCCGTGGCGCTGGCGGTATACAGAATTGGGAACTCCGGCAGGCCGAACCGCAGTTTCAGCTCACTGGAAAAAATATCCCACACGCTGGTGTAGCCGCAGTCCTCCACAAACACTTTTACCTGTTCCGGGGTATCCTCCCCTGCTGTCATCATGGTGGTGGCGGCACCCATGGAAACGCCGTGCAGCACAATTTCAGCTTCGCTGTCCTGCGCCAGCACCCAGTCGATCCATTGCAGCACATCCTTGCGGTCCAGCCAGCCCATGCCGACATAATCGCCCTCACTGTCGCCGCAGGCGCGCAGATCAGGGGTCAGCACCTGGTAGCCTGCATCGTGGTAGTGCTGGGCCAGGTTGGTCACGCCGGTATGGCTGCCGCGGTAGCCGTGCAGGGCAATCACCCACAGGTGGCTGCCCGCATTGGGGTAATACACGCCGTTCAGCCGCAGGCCGTCCGCTGCCGTGATCTGCACCGTCTGGCCGGGATTCTGCTGCAAAAATTCCTCATTGGCCTGCTTTTGTACGGCGCGGTTGTCGGCAATCAACTGTTCCACGCCATCCGTGGGGGCTTCCACATCCAGCGCCACCTCGCGGTCACCGCCGTCCCCGCTGCGCCCAATGGCATAATTGACCAGGTAGCTGCTGGCAAACGCAATGACCGCCGCCACCTGCATTATTTTGCAAACAGGCCCATACTGACAGCCCGGACCACCAGGCCCAGCACCACCGCCGCCACCAGCACCACCACGGCAATCAACACGCCAATGACAATCTTTCTTCTGTTCTGCTTTTTTGTTGTAACTTCCATTCTGTTTTCCTTTCCCTCTGTGCCCGTGCCATATGTTGCACGTTTCAATCAAGAATGTTCAATATTATACAACAATTAGCAAGAATGTTCAACGGCTATTTGCTGGCATACAGCGGGTTGGCCGCGCGGGTCTGGGTGCCATAAACCGCTTGCAGCCGTTCAAATGCCGCCTGTACCTCCGGTGGGATGTCATCATGCGCAATATAATTTTTGCCGTAGGGGCGCACATTGTGTCAAGCCCCCTCGCCCCATCATTACTTATCATCTTAATATTACCACATTTCTCCCGCCCCCAAAATCCCGCGTCATCTTTTTCCCGCCGCCCGCATACCCATGGTGCAGGGGTGAAGTCTTATGATCGGGATTTTATGGCTTTTTTTGCAGTCGGCTGCTTCGCATCTGCTCTACCTGGCCCTCCGGTTGGAAACCGGCAGCTTTCCCAAGCCGCTTTCCGCCAAGGAGGAACAAGCCGCCTTCGCCGCCATGCGCGCCGGGGATGCCGCCGCGCGTGAAACGCTGATCTGCCACAACCTGCGGCTGGTGGCACATATTGTAAAAAAGTATTATACCGTTTCCGGCGGGCAGGATGATTTTATCAGCATTGGCACCATCGGCCTGATTAAAGCAGTAGATACCTATGACTGCACCCGCACCACCCGCTTTGCCAGTTACGCCAGCCGCTGCATTGAAAACGAGCTGCGGATGCAGCTGCGCCACACCCGGCGCGAAGCAGGCACCGTTTCTTTGCAGGAGCCGCTGGAAACCGGCGCGGACAGCGGCATGCTGACCCTGGCGGATGTTCTGCCCGACCTGGCCACAATGGAAGAAGACTGCGAACTGCGGGATGCCGCCGCTCAGCTGCACCAGCTGGTTGCCGCCCTGCCGGAGCGCGAGCAGCAGATTTTGACCCTGCGGTACGGCCTGGATGGCGCCGTCCCGCAGACGCAGCAGCAGATTGCCGCACAGTTCGGAATCAGCCGCAGCTATGTATCCCGGCTGGAAAAGCACGCCCTTGCCCGCCTGCGCCGTGCGTGGAACCAACCGCACCCGCTGTAACTGCTCAAACGTTTGCATTTTATAATAGCCGTTCATCGGCGGACAACTGTTTCTGTAAAAGCCAAAAAGTATGACTTTTCAAAACTACTTGCACTGTCCCCTGCTTTTCCCTTATAATAGTATATATCCGTGTGTTTGTGAGGCTGCGGGGGCTTCCATTAAACTTATGGGTTTGTAGGAACTGTCGGCAACCGATGCACAAATTTCAGCAATTTTCCATAGTTAAAGCAGTTGTTTCGCTGTATTCTTTGTGATAGAATAATAAAAGGGGTGTGTTCTCTTTTGTAGGGCAACACCTACAAGAGAGCGAGGACTTCCACCATATGAACGCGCAAACCATTATGATCTGCTCCGGCAAGGGCGGCACGGGCAAAAGCACCGTATCGGTCCTGCTGGGTGCCCAGTTGGGTGCCTGGAGCCGCCGCGTCCTGCTGATCGAGTTGGACTCCGGGTTGCGCAGTGTGGACATGATTGCTGGGGTATACGGCAAGACGGTTTACGATATCGAGGATGTTCTGTGCGGTCGGTGTGATGGCAGCAAAGCTATTGTGCCCAGCCCCTTGTACCCTGGGCTGTCGGTCATCAGCGCTCCCTATGAGGGCGGTGAGGTCCGCGCAGCACCGCTGGCCGGGCTGATTTTGGCCATGCGGGAATATTTTGATTATATCCTGCTGGATACTGCAGCGGGCATGGGCGCACCGTTTACCGCCGCCAACCGCTTGGCGGACCGCGCACTGGTTGTTTTAACGCCGGACCCGGTCGCCCTGCGGGATGGGCGCATTGTGGCGGATGCCCTGTTACAGAGCGGCCGCCCCGCCAGCGCCGTGCGGCTGGTGATGAACCGTGTGTCCCGTTCCAGTTTTGGCAAGGATGCTGCGGTGTTTGACCTGGACGAGTGCATTGACACCGTTGGTTTGCAGCTGATTGCCGCTATCCCGGAAAGCCGCACCTTGCAGCGCGCCGGTGCCGCAGGCACCGCCCTGCCGCAGGACTGCCCCGCCGCCATTGCCGGGCACGCCCTTGCGGGCCGCATTTTGGGCGAGCGCATTCCGCTGACCTGTTTTTGACAAAAAACGCATAGCCATGCTATGCTGTAACTTATAGAAAGTGGGGGATTTCTTATGACGATTGCCCTTGTTGCACATGATACAAAGAAAGAACTGATGGTTCAGTTCTGCATTGCCTATCGGCAGATTCTGAGCGAGCACAGGCTGATCGCCACGGGTACCACGGGGCGGCTTGTGGCCGAAGCCACCGGCCTGAACGTACAGCGCTTTTTGCCGGGCGGCCACGGCGGTGACCAGCAGATCGTTGCCCGCATCGCCTGCGACGAAGTGGACATGCTGCTTTTCTTCCGTGACCCCATCTGCGCTAAGCCCTCGGAGCCCAACGAGATGAACCTGCTGCGCATCTGCGATGTGCACAATATTCCGGTTGCCACCAACATTGCCACTGCCGAGGTGTTGATCCACGGCCTGGAGCACGGTGACCTTGACTGGCGTACCATCCTGAACCCCCAGCACTAAGGGCAAATTTTTGATACAGGGCATTCACCGAAGAACAAAGAGACAAGTTAAGAATCCTCACGCAGGCCCCTCCGCCATCCGGCTCCGGGGCCTGCTTTCTTTTTTGTTTCCAATCCTCTCTCATTCTGTCCCATGCGGGAAAACATGAGATAATGCGTTGATTTTGCTTGGTATTGACTTGGAATGTTCTTGGAGTTGGCTTGGAGATTAGGCGGATTGCGAGCGGAACGGAGTGGAGCGAGCTCCTATGCGCTCTCTTGATTTCCTCTGCGCCTTTCTGGATTTTTTCGTGTACCCGCGCATAATTTGATACAGGGCGTTCACCGAAGAACAAAGAGACAAGTTAAGAACCCACACGCAGGCCCCTCCGCCATCCGGCGGCGGGGTTTGTTTTTTACAGCAAAACAGCACCGCCCGCGATATGGTATTACCCGCGGGCGGTGCTGCTATTTCTATTTGATAAAGAAAATGAGAACGGCGTCAGTAACGGCGTTCTCACAAAAGATGCTTTCTTTTTGATTACAACCGTATCATACCGTTCCCCACGCAAAAAGTCAATCACTTTTGAGCAGGGCGGTGTATTTATGCCAATTTTTCCTCTCTTCTATTGAAAACTTTGTTTGCATGGTGCGCCAGTTTTCTGTATTTTATCCTATTACAACGTCATCCTCTCCCGGCAAGCCCTGCCATTTTGTAGGGCAAGGATTATCAAATAGTCAAATATAACGGATGCAGCACAAGGTTTTTCGGCACTTTTCCGATTGACGCACCGCATGGGACAGCGTACAATAAAAGTACCAATTTTTGCAACAATAATACAATTGTGTGCTTTAATTCAAGCCCTTCAAAAAGGAGAGAATACTGTTCCATGGGTTCCAATTCCACTACTATCCCCACCACCAGCGTGGCAGAGTTAAAGTATCTTTCGCTGCTGGCACGGGATTATCCCACCCAGGCCGCGGCTGCCAGCGCCGTTATCAGCCTGGAAGCCACCGCCAAGCTGCCCAAGGGCACTGAGCATTATATCAGTGACCTGCACGGCGAAGACGAGGCTTTTATCCACCTGCTGAACTCCGCTTCCGGTGTTATCCGCGAAAAAGTTGATCTTGTCCTGGGTGAAAACGTGCCCAAGGCCATCCGTGCCGAGCTTGCCACCCTGATCTACTACCCGGCGCGCAAGCTGCCCCTGCTCAAGGCCCGCTACCCGGAACGCTTTGAGCTGGAAGCCTGGTACCGCCAGACGCTGCTGCGCCTGATCGATGTATGCCGCTTTGTTTCGTCCAAGCACACACGGGAATATGTGCGTTCCTGCCTGCCGCAGGGCTGTGGGCATATCATTGACGAGCTTCTGCACGCCCACTTTGAGGACCACAACAAAACCCTCTACTATGGCCAGATCGTGGGCAGCATTATCGCCAATGACCGCGCGGACGCTTTCATCATCCGCCTGTGTGAGCTGATCAAGCGCCTTGCGGTGGACAAGCTGCACATTATTGGTGACCTGTTTGACCGCGGCCCCCGCCCGGACCTGATCCTGGACCGACTGATGACCCACCACAACGTGGATTTCCAATGGGGCAACCACGACGTTGTGTGGATGGGTGCCGCCGCCGGCAGCGCGCTGTGCTGCTGCACGGTGCTGAAAACCACCCTTGCCTACCACAACCACGGCATGATTGAAGATTTTTACGGCATCAATCTGCGCCACCTGCTGCGCATGGCGGAGCAGTATTACGGCAATGAGGATCTGACCATTTGGATGCCGCACACCGACGCCACCCGCGGCCCCTACACGGACGGAATGCTGCACCGCTGTGCTGTCATGCACAAGGCCATCACCATCCTGATGCTGAAGCTGGAGTGCGAAGTAATCGACCGCAACCCGGATTTCAAGATGCAGGGGCGGGATTTTTTGCGCCGCATTGATTACGAAGCCGGAACGGTGGATTATTTTGGCAAGATTTATCCCCTGCGGGACCGCAACTTCCCCACGGTAGATCCAGAGAACCCGGCCCGCCTGAATGCCGACGAAAAGTTTGTGCTAGACAAGCTGGTGGCATCCTTCCGCCACAGCGAAAAGCTGCAAAAGCACGTTGCCTTCCTGTATGCCAAGGGCAGCGTATACCACATTGAGAACGGCTGCCTGCTGTACCACGGTGCGGTGCCCCTGACGGACGAGGGCGAATTTGCCGCCGAAACGTTTGAGGGCCATTCCCTGCGGGGCCGCGCGCTGCTGGATTACTGTGACCTGCGCGCCCGCCTGGGCTATTTTGCGCCGGAGGGCTCGCCGGAGCGGCAGAGCGGGCAGGACTTTTTGTGGTACTTGTGGTGCGGCAAGCTCTCCCCGCTGTTTGGCCGCAGCGCCATGACCACCTTTGAACGGCTGTACATTGAGGACCCAGAAACCCACAGGGAGATCAAGGATCCCTACTATACCTGGTACGATGATGCGGCCATCTGCTGCCGCATCCTGGCGGAGTTTGGCTTAACGGCCAACTGCCACATTGTGAACGGCCATGTACCCGTGCGGGAAAAAGCCGGCGAAAGCCCCATCAAGGGCGGCGGGCGCTTGTTGGTGATTGACGGCGGGTTCTGCCGCGCTTACCACGAGCGCACCGGTATTGCGGGGTACACGCTGGTGTATTCCAGCCACGGCATGAGCCTGCGCACCCACCAGCCATTTGAAAACACCGCCAAAGCAGTGCAGGAAAACCTGGATATTTTGTCCCGCGTAGATGTGGTGGACGATAACCACACCGACCGCGTTCTGGTGGAACATATGGACGAGGGCGCCAATCTGTACGCCCAGGTGGCCGACCTCCACCGCCTCATCTCCGCCTACCGCACCGGCCTGATCAAAGAACAGCCGACGAAAGATACGATCTGGTAGCGATTACGGGGATTTTCCAGTTTTTTTGAAAAAAAGGCTTCGGCGAAAAAACTTTAATTATAATAGAATATAGAATAAATTATAGGATAAATCGAAAACAGCCGCAGCGGCAGGGAGTCATTCCCCCACCGCTGCGGCTATTTTATTTGTAGGTTCGTTTGGTTCATCTGTAGGGCGCGATGCCCTCATCGCGCCGGAGAGAACCATAAACCATTTGTAGGGGACGATGGGCCTTACCTAATATTCCGCCATCCGGCAATAGGGCAAACGTCCGCAGGCGCACAATGTGCGCCCCTATGGGTGAGATATGCGTTTATTGCCCGTTATGCACAATAAAACAACCTGTAGGGAACGGTCTTGACCGTTCCGAGACCGAGGGGCGGATGTCTTTAGGTTTGTTGCAGAGAACCACCCCTCAGGCCGCTTCGCGTCCATCGCAAACCTAAAGTAAGATATTGGCTCCCCTTTGAGGGGAGCTCCGGCGAAAGCCGGTGAGGGGTGGTTCCCCGCGTAGAGCCTAAAATTTATGGTTCCACATTTCCATCCGGGGCGTCGAGGACGCCGCCCCCTACCATAGGGCAAGGCAAAACATCAAATTTATAATGTGCAATAAGACAAAGCTCCAGCAGGACGATGCAAGCATCGTCCCCTACAGATAGGTTTCGGGCTGCGTTAAGATTGCGGCATTCAATTTACGTTTTCCCGGCGCGATGAGGGCATCGCGCCCTACAGATTGTTTTATCATTCATCCCGCATTTCTAAATACCAGCAACCCTAATATTTCCTGAGCGGCGCACCGCGCCGCGGTCCACCACAATTATTCTTTATTATTTATTCTTTATTCATTAAGCGCCCCCAACTCCTAACTCCTCCCTCCTAACTCCTAACTAATCAAACAAATTCCCTCCACGCCTGCTCCGCCCCGGTCTGGAACGCGCACAGTTCTTCCATCAACTTGTGGGCGCCGGGGCTGGCCTGGGGGTAGTCGGTTTCGGCGCGCTTGCAGTCCAGCACGCCCTGGCCGCTGCCCTCCGCCAGCATGGTGGCAAGGTTGCGGGTGCTTTTGTCCAGCATGGTGCGGGTGCGGATGCCCATGCTCACACTCATGCGTGCGGCGGCGCTCTGACCCTTGGCCTGTGCGCCGATGGCATCCAGCGCCGTGTGGGCCTGCTGGTTCAGGCGGCGGTACTCGTTTTTCTGGCGCATCATCTCGTCTTTCAGCTTCTGGTCATACGTCAGCCCCATCAGCTCATCCAGGGTGTTTTTGCCCATCTCGGTATTCTGCACGATCTCCTGCAGCATGGCTTCGTTATCACTGGTTTTTTGCATATTCTGGTTTTCCGGCATAAAAAATCCCCCTTGTGTACAGCCTTTTCCTTTGGGAATGTTCCCAAAGCTAGTATGGCTCCACAAGGGGGATTTATTCTTTTGTTTCAGCTTCTTCAGCAGCCGGAAAGGCGCTGCTCGGCCAGGGCCACCATCAGGTCCCAGCTGCCGGCTTCGCCCCAATCGGCAGAGCTGAGCGACACGGTAAATTCGCCGCGGCGGGACAGGGTGATGCCGAACGTGCGGCGGGATTCGCCCAGCGCTTCATGCAGCGCAGCCTGCAGTTTTGCTGCCGGGGTGCCAACGCTCACCACCAGGAAAATGCCGTCTTCCAGGCGGACAACAGCGTTCTGCTGGTCCGGCCCGGCAGCCAGCTGCAAAATACCGGCTGCGGTATTCAGGCAGCAATCTGCTGCGTGAGTACCTTCCTCGCGCAGCAGGTTCCAATACTCGTTCACGCGGGCAGCAACCACGCTGACCGGCTTGCCTGCGCAGGCAGCAGCCGCCACTTTTTTGCGGTAAGTGGAATCCAGGAACGCACGGTTATATACACCGGTCACATAATCGCGGCGCATCTCCTCGCGGTACTGGCCCAGCAGGCGCAGCAGGGCGTTTGCCTCGCGGTCATTGGCGGGCAGATCTGCCGTAAGGAAATAGGTGGCAGCCAGCACAAACGGGCGGTGCTCCACCTGGATGTTCTGGTAAAACACAAAACCGGTATCCTCACCCAAAATCGGCTGCCAGCCACGGCCATCTGCATTCAGCACAGGCACAGCATCGGCATGGCCGGTGGCCTGCAGGGTGGCGGGGTCCACCTCGGCCTGGGCCAGCGGGTCGATCAAAGTAACCTGGTCAAAAAAATTCTGCAATGCGGTAACCTGCATGCCAATTTGTTCCAGAGTAAATTCCTGCATGACGCGTCTTCCTCCATGTAAAACATACAAGATCCAACAAAGCGTTTTTCGGTTCTCTATGTTGCCCTAATGTTGTAATGCTACAACTTGACATAAAATCTTTGTATATTTTACCATACCGTGCATGCTTTTCCCATACCCGCATTACACAAAGAATTGCTTAATAATAAAAGTATTACTGTTCAAAAAATCACTTTGCACTTTTTGCTGCTTTTTTCGCCGGTGCTGTCGTTTTTTCCTCTTTTGCGTCAGCCGCCTTGGCCTTGGGCTGCGGGGCGGGCGCTTTTTCCTTTTTCGGCTCCGCTTCCGGCAGGGGTTCCGCGCGGAAATACCGTGCGCTCATCTCGTGGATCTTCCGCGCCAGCGCGGGGGTCAGGTCCTTAGCAGCAACGCGCCACTGCCAGTTGCCCGCCGGGTTGCCGGGGGTGTTCATACGGGCTTCGCTGCCTTTTTCCAGCCAGTCGGCCATCGTCACAATAGCCAGCTCCGCCGGGCTTGCCAGCACACCGCGCAGCAGGCCGGTGATCTCGCCCTCCTGCTCGGTCAGGGCAAAATATGCCTTGGCCTGTTTGCGCTGGGCGGGGGTGGTTTCGTTTTCCAGCCAGCCGCGCAGGGTGTTATTGTCATGGGTGCCGGGGTAAGCCACGCAGTGGGCCGGGTAGTTATGCGGCAGGTCCAAGCTATCGGTGCCGTTCAGACTGAACTGCAGCACCTTCATGCCGGGGAATCCGCTTTCCGCCAGCAGCACACGGACGGAATCAAAAATTTCGCCCAGATCCTCGGCCACAATGGGCAGGTCACCCAGAGCGGTGCGCAGAGCGCGGAACAGGTCCATGCCGGGGCCCTGTTCCCACTTGCCGCCGCGGGCGTTTTTGTCCCCCGCCGGGATAGCCCAATAGGTATCAAAGCCGCGGAAGTGGTCAATACGCAGGATATCATAAATGCTCAGCGCATGGCGCACGCGGCGCACCCACCAGGCATAGTTGGTACGCTTGTGGTAGGCCCAGTCATACAGCGGGTTGCCCC
>OHWS01000855.1_pt1 | contig 9915 bp, 7 predicted proteins | sample 1579751 | NCBI WGS metagenome assembly OHWS01 (sample SAMEA3882517, study PRJEB24775) | human gut metagenome | biome: human-associated habitat; feature: intestine environment; material: feces | place: Netherlands | collected 2009/2010
TACCATGTAGATCGGCAATCATTGCCATTGCCTTTTCCAGATAAGCTTCCAACGCATCAAGGTTCGTTGTCTTACCATCAACGAAATTTATCGTTTTGGGGAACAGAATGTTGAAGCACTCAGCCTCGATTCCGCTCTCCTCCAGCGCTTTCTTGCCTGCAGCGTACGCCGCAGGGTCAAGGCCCATGGTCTTTGTCACCGAAAGCTCAATGTAGTCATAGCCCAATTTTTTTACAAGCCCGGCATTTTCGATGCCGGTACAGATACCGTATCTCATCTTGCAGGCTCCTTTCTCAATGCAGTTCTACCGCATTCTCTGTCAGTGTCAATACCTTGCCACCAGCCAGCGTGACCGTGGCGGCATCACCATTGATGGCAGTTTCAGCCTTGGTTCCCTCCGGGGCCAACACCGTAATAAAGTGAATGGGTGCTTTTCCGCTATGCTTGGCGATCAGCTGCGGGATGGGCTTACGCCATGCGTAACCGTAGCTGATCCACCCACCGATGGGATTCTCGCTGCCCTCAAGGATTTCAAAATCGAGTTTCTTGTCAGCCTGTACGGTCATCGTATACCCGCGCCCCTTTTGGGAGGTATAGTCAAACTTGCCGTTTTCTCCATCCAGATGGCCAAACGCAAAATTATAGTACAGGCGGATGTCATGGTCTTCCCTGCAGATGCCAGTTACACGGTCCTCAATGACATAAATATCATCAGGCAGGCGCACGACGCGGCGCCGGTGGAACATTGGGTCATCCATGAAGTCATAGCCGTTGTGGGAAATGTCGATAAGCTGATACTGCTCGTTTTCCTCAAAGGCGTGCAGATAAGTGCGCACACCGCGGGTGCGGGTAACACCGGGAACGGTACCCATCTCGTGGTCATCCACATAGAGCGTGTTGTGAGCCTTGGCGGACAGGAAGTAGTGCCGCCAATCCTTCCAGCAGGAGCTGTTGTAGATGTAGCGGCCCGAGTCTGTCAGGATGTCCTCGCCCCTGGCGTGAATCTCCACATGGCCCGTGTCGTTGTGGGAGTGCGAGCTGACCTCACCACGCTCGAGCTGGATGCCGTGTACATGGAAGTAGCTGTCCTCCGGGCCCCAGCCTGTGCGCATTACATAGATACCCGCCGGGATGTACTTGTAGTTGCGCTGTGCAGGGGGTGTGCCCTCCTTGCCCGCCGTGGCCATAAACCGGAAGTCCTCGCGGCCCGTTTCCTCGTACCATGTACGGAAGTACGCGCGCATCTCGTTCAAATCGTAGGGGTCGAATGTCAGGTTCATACCCTCGTACAGCGAGGTATCGCAGCGGCGGGTCGTCAGATCATCCCGATCCGCGTCGCCGATCATCGGCGTGGACAGGTCGGGCTTGACCAGACTCATAATAAACTGTGCGGATTTTTCCAGCGTTGGCTCCATGTAGGGCGGCACAGGGATGCCATTCAGCTTGCACAGACGGTAACACTGGAAGTAGACGCCCGCAGCCACCATGTGGTAGATGGGGGTGCGCTCCATGTGGATGCCGTCATTATCGAAGGAGTACTTTACTTCCTGCATGACCCGACGGTAGCCGGTCATAAACCAGTCGGATTTGATTTCCGGGAAGAGAATGCCGCATTCCAGCAGTGTACCGCTTTCCATCGTCAGCCAGTTGGACGACTTCTTGTGGTTGCTGTAATGGGTCATCAAGAAATCTGCATGGTCACACAGCAGCGTCAGGAATGTTACCCATCCCTCTCGATCCCACGCAGGCGAGGTGCGGAACGCCTCCATACAGGGCAGCCAGACCGTGTAGATGCGCATGGCCGTCTCGATGGTGCGCCAGGAGTGACCGGGGAATTTGTACTTGGCTGCAGCATCCTCTTCATTTTCCATGAAGGGCGTCACAGGCCACGCTTTGCCCCACTCGGTCATTTCATGCAGGAACTCTTTCGTGTACTTTTCATCCTTTGTCAACGCGTAGGCACGGGCCAACGGCTGCCAATAAATGTGGCGGTACAGCGACCATGTCCACTCGTTATCGTGGGAGGTATGCTCCGTCGGGTTGAAGAACCAGTCGATCTCGCCGTCAAACTTGTGGCCATAGATATAATGATCCAGCGTCTCCTGCGCATCCTCGAGGATGCCATCGACCTTACACTGCTCCATCTCCTTAGCGGTAAAGAGATACTTCGGCGTTGTGCGTGTGCGAAAATGCTCAATAACCGCATCCATTGCGCCGTCCGCATCCCCCTGTGCATAGCACATCTTTGCTTTTTTCAGCCCGGGCAGATCATAATTGATCCGTTCCAGTAGCTCTGTCATTCTGTTCATAATCTTGTCAGCACCCCGTAGTGTTTCCTTATGGAAATGGCATCCGAAAGAGCATTCCTCCGGATGCCATTTTTAACATATTATTGTCGCTTTATCGCATCGGAACTCAGTTTGCCATGTAGGTGTCGTATGCTTCCTGCATCATCTGGACTGCCTCTTCAATGCCGGCATCCTTCAGCTTCTGCTGGTAGGAATCCCACTCGCTCATCGGGGTGGTGCCGCAGATGAAGCTGGCTTCCATCTCATCGGCCAAAGTCTTAACCTAACTCATGATTTCGGAGTAGCGATCCTGATTTTCTTCAGAAACGGATGTCGGCGGGAACATATGCTCGCCCATGTCGGTCTTCATAGAAAGCTCCAGCGCTTTCTTCTGATTATCCTGTGCGTAATACTGGTCAATGTAGTCCTCGCTCTGGATACCGGCGCCGGAGGTGGAAGCACGGGTGTACGCAGCCAATGCCTGTGCAGCGCTCATGCCATCGGGATTATTCATAATAAGATCGGTGTAGACAGGCTTGCCGTCCTTCATCTCGTAGCTTTCGCCCTCGATACCGAAGTTGTAGCAAATCTGACCTTCCTCGCTGTACAGCCAGTCGAGCAGCCAAACAGCAGCTTCAACATTCTTGCACTGAGAGGAGATGGCGGCAGAAGCACCGGACTGGTCATAGATGTTGTTCATCTTGGAGAACTTTGCGTTCTTACCCTTGGTAGAGGTGACGGGCGCAGCAGCCTGAATGTAATCTTCCTTGAAGTTGGGATCGGCTTCCATCATAGCCTTGGTATAGTTGCCGAGACCCTGACCGAACGGTGCGTAGCCCAAGATGCAGTTGCCGGAAACGAAGTCGGTCTGGGTGGATTTCTTATCCGCCTGCATCCAGTCGTTGTCCAGCAGACCTTCGGCATACCAGTCGGCCATCTTCTGGATGAAATCCTTGCGGCTGTCCTCAATGAGACCGTTCTTCACGACACCGTCATCTACATAGAAGCTGCCCCAGTTATCGTAAGCTGCAGACCAGACATCCTTGACCCACTCTTTACGGGTCGTGAACGGCTTGCTGTAGCCGGCGGCCTTGGCGGCGCGCAGGACTTCTTCCCACTCGTCAATCGTCTCAGGCACCTGATCAAAGCCCAGTTCCTTCAGCGCATCGGCTCGATACAGGAAACCGGAAGAAAATTCGGTCTTGTTGGGGGATTCCAGACCGCGCAGACAGGGGAAGCAGTAATAGTTACCGCCGGAGGACTTGATCATCTTACCGATTTCAGGATGTTCCTGCATGACTTTGGACAGATTTGTAGCATCTGCCATATAGTCATCCAACGAAATAATGACGCCATCATTGATGGCTGCACCCGCACCGCCGGAATAAGTTGTCCATGTATACTCAATGATGTCGGGATACTCACCGGAGGCCAGCATAACGGCAAATTCTTCGGCCTCAGAGCCCTGCGTCGGGTGCTGGAATTCGATGGTGATGCCGGTCTGCTCCTCCACATACTTGGCCCATGGCGTATCGCCAAGGTTTGCGAAGTTGTCAGAAACATTGCCGTTCAATGTGGTGTACCAAGTCAGCGTAGTGCCCGCAAAGGGTTTGTCACTGTCCGTAGTCGCTTCCGCCTCAGTGGTTGCAGACGATGCAGTTTCTGTAGAGGTTGCTGCCGTAGAGGAGGCAGAACCGCCGCAGCCTGCCAGCGTAGCGCCGACCATAGTGGCCGACATGCCAAGCGCCAGTGCGCGCTTGAGGGTGCTTTGTTTTTTCATGGTGTTTCTCCTTCTTATTTATTCCCGGGTAATCCTTCTTGGAAAAGCATTTCCCGGTTTTTGTAACAAGTGATAAAAATATCGTGCAGCCCTACAATGGTGTGGAATGTGTCATCATCTTCCCGGATATCCTCTACACCTTCAGCCGGAATGGAAACAATGGGCAGCTTTGCAATTTTTTCTACCGCCTCCAAATGAGGAATTGCGCACTGTACAGTGCAGACAGGATGCCTCCCTGTGCGCACGGCTTCAATGGCATCGTAGAATTTCTGCAGGCGCTCTCCTTTAGGGATGCGACCATAGTCGATACGCTCGCCAGTATCGCCGATGTAGACATATTCAGCTATTGGCCCACTGCCGAAGTCTTTGCCGAAGTAAACCGTGCCCTTCTCAAAACGGTATTCAGCTATAGGTCCCAGCTTCTTGTCTACAATGGCGTGGCCTGTGCCGTACCACAGCGGCACACCTGATACCGTATGCGCCTGTACTGTAATCGTGTCGAAATTTTCGACATTTGGGTTTCCTTTATAGGGATCGGCCTGTACATCGGCCAACTCGGCCGCGCGCTCCAGACTCTCCCCCAGCAGGAAAGTCATCACTTGAAATTGGTGGGCGCAGGCGTTGTTGAACGGACTGTCGTTCACAGCACAGCCCTTTACATCTATGTGTCCCGCCCAGCTGTTGCGGGCGTAGTATTTATCGCCTCGCCGCATCGCGTGCAGTGCTTTCATGTAGATGGGCTTGCCGAAGCGGTCGTCCAGAATGTCTTGTTTCAGAGCCAGTACATCGCGGGAATAGTTAAGCTGATACCCTACCGAAATGAACTTACCGGTCTCCTTTTCCAGCTGTTCCAGCTTGCGTGCGCCCTCTACCGAGGTGCAGACAGGCTTTTCGGTCAGCACATTCGATTCATGCGTCAGGCAGGTGACGATCTGCGAATAATGCAGATGAATGGGCGTTGAAACAACAGCCAGATCGGCGGTATGCTCTTTATAGAAGTCCTCAGGCGTTTGATAGATCGGAATGTTCTGTTCTTTAATGATGGGATACAAATCTGCGGCGTTGGGAACGACCTCACAGATGCCCTCGATTTTTATACCGGGAATGTCGCGTTCCGAAATTTCCTTGATGTAGTTACTGCCATATCCGCAGATTCCCAGCAGCAGAATCTTTACCACTGCCTGCTCCATTTTCTGCTCACTCCTCTTTGCCGTTCATCTTCTCCATTTGGGGGAAGTTTTTCACTGCACCCTCATCCTATCACCCTGATGTGACAATGTAAACAGACAGTTTCTATTCGATATGTCAATTCTTGCATTCCGTTTTATATGCGATATATCGTTACTATTTTTATGTCGATTTTTGCTTCTGTTTATTTTTAGACACTTATGAATCACTTGTTCATGTTGCGGCCTTGATTTTTATGGCCGTAGTGGCGGGGTTAGAACTGCTTTCATCGCACCGAATATTTTTATCTTGCTTCATTTCTTCTTTATCCTATCGTTTTATATCCTTTGTCACCCAACCACTATTTTGTCATATCCAACGGTTCTTTCCTGCCGTCTGGTCTATTATGCTGCAAGTGTAATTATTTCCGCTTAACAAATGCTAAAAAATCTGTAGAATAATAGGTTGTTAGCCTTTTCTAACCCAGTTTTGATTTCATTTTGTTTTCATTACGCTCCGACAGGGCTGCCATAATCGTATCCACATCAGCTTGCAAAAGAAGTCATTTCATTCTTACGTATGTGATGAATGCTGCGCTTCGCGCTTGTTTGCAGGCGGATATTTTTTTGTCCATTGGTTAGTTGACGCTAATTTGAAATTTGCGCCCCTGTACCGGCGCAAACAAACCATGAGGGAATGTCGAATGATAGACAAGGATCTTCTCCGCCTGCTCGGCGGCAACAAAAAGTATATCGGCTTCTGTGTAGGCTGGATGGTGCTGGGCCTGTTTGCGAATGTCGGCATCGCTGCGTCTCTGTGCTAGTCCATTGCACTTGCTGTCCAGTCTAACGGCGGCAGCGCGGGTGTTTTTCTGGTACCAGTAGTCTGCGCCTGTGCCGGATTGGCGGTTCGCTATGCCACCACCCGTATTGTCGGGGACTTGAAGGACACACTGGGTCTCAGCGTCAAAAAGAATCTGCGCGAGTGCGTCTACAATAAAATCGTTCGCCTTGGTGTGCGTTCTACCGATGACATGAGCATGGCGGGCCTGACTCAGATTGCCCTGGAGGGCGTGGAGCAGCTGGACCTGTACTATTCCAGCCACCTGCCGCAGTTCTTTTACGCCATGCTTGCACCGCTTTTGTTGTTTGCCATTACCGTAGGCATTTCGTGGCGCGTGGCTTTGGTGCTTTTGTGCTGTGTGCCGTTGATCCCGCTATCCATTGACAAAATTCTTCTTTAGGGCAACACCGCACAATTGAGCTTTCCCCAAAACAGAAAAACGTCCAACCACAAAAGGTCAGACGCATTCCAAAATCTGCTTGCGAGGCAAAGCTCAATTAAGCCGCCAGACAGGGTCTGTCAGCTAAAATCAAGTTTGCCAAAGCAAACAGATTCATCAGATAATTACAAACTTATTCTAGCGATGCATAGGTGCATAGTAAGTTAGCTGCTGTAATTCGTTCATTCATAGCCTTCCGCCTTTAATAATAGACACTGCAAAGGTTTAGAATATCCTGCAACAGATCGTACCCCGCCTTTGCCTTATATACTATCGGCTTCAGGAAGCCAACAATTCTGTTAAATTCTTTTACATTTCAGGCTCAAATGCCAAAAAATGAGTCCATCGCCCTCCATGCTCACTTCAAAAGTAAAATTTTTATTTTCTTTCCGTCCCATTCCCACACTTCGACGCTATCCATTGTAATTGAGAGGAGATATACTTCCTCTCGCGACAACTGAATAGCGTCCTCTGCCGTACCGCTTTTGGGGAAGCAGCGCCAGAATCCGGGATATCCCGGGGAGCGTGCCAAGAAGGCGTGACAACATGCTGCAAGGCCGGCCCAAAGGCTGCCTTGCAGGGCACAGCGCCGGGAAGGGTTGCCTGTCTGGAATTTGCAGGGGGAGAAAAACGCAAAACCAATATAGCAGCAGATTATGCCGTGAAAGTACCTGCTTTCACGGCATTGCTGTGCCGCCATATTGGTTCCATTCGTACATTTTTGAAATCGTAACGATTGTAGTATACTGGTTTTGCGGACGAGGGAAACGCCACGTCCCTACAGTCGAACCTTGGAGGTGCAGTCTTATGCCACAATGCTTTGGGAGGCCCTTCTCATGACAGCCAGCTTGCGCGTAAAAAACGACAAATACTATGTTGTGCTCACGCATACGACAGATGGCAAAAAAAATCAGACCTGGGTTTCCACAGGTCTGTCAGTAACAGGAAACGAGGGCAAAGCCAGGCAGATCATGCTTGATATGCTCGGCGAAAAGCCTGAGCAGGCTGCCCCGCCCGATATGCTTTTCAGTGACGCCGTGCGCCGCTGGCTGGAGGATGTCCGGCATCGCGTGGACGAGGTCACATACCAAGGCTACGAGGTTCAGGCCCGAGCGCACATCCTCCCCTACTTCGATGATCTGCAAATCCGGCTGTGCGATGTTGACGGCGAGACGCTGCAGACGTACATCAACGTAAAGGCCAAATTCGGGCGTTCTGACGGCCACGGCGGACTATCCGCGGTTAGCTCTTGCGTCAGCACAAGAACGTGCTCAATCAGACGCTCAAATTGGCGCAGAGAGACGGTCTGATCCAGACAAATCCCGCCGATCTGGTCGTCATGCCGCACGCAGCGCAGTTTACCGGCACGTTCTACACGGAAGCGCAGATGCGAGACCTGTTGACCGCCGTCAAAAACGAGCGCCTCTACCCTATCATCTATGTCACCGCGCTGTACGGCCTGCGCCGCAGCGAGGTACTGGGCCTGAAATGGGACAGCATCAACTTTGCGATGCAAACGCTGACCATACGGCACACCGTGGCACGGGTCACGAAGGTCGTGGAGAAGAACAAGACCAAGAATGCGTCCAGCTTCCGCAGCTTTCCCCTGACCGACGATGCGGTGCGGCTGTTCAAGATCCTGTTACAGCAGGAGCAATACTACCGCAATCACTTCGGCAAGGACTACATAGCCAACGACTATGTGTTCACCTGGGAGGACGGGCACCCCTACTCCCCCGACTATGTGAGCCACACCTTCCACAAGCTGCTGAAAAAGTACGACCTGCCCCACATCCGCTTTCATGACCTGCGCCACACCTGCGCCAGCATGCTGCTGTCGGAGGGCTACGGCCTGAAGGACGTGCAGGAGTGGCTGGGCCACTCGGACATCAAGATGACCGCGAACATCTACGGCCATCTGGACATACGCCGCAAGCGCTCCATCGCCAACGGCTTGGAGCAAGCGCTGCCGCGATTGAAGCCGTAAAAAACAAAAAGCGCCAAATCCTTTCGGATTTGACGCTCCTGCTGACCTTGACAGCCATCTTTGGTCCGAGTGGCGAGAGTCGAACTCACGGCCTCTTGAACCCCATTCAAGCGCGCTACCAAACTGCGCTACACCCGGTCAATCGGGCTGTCTCGAATCAGCTTGATTATTATAACTGACTGCACCGAGAATGTCAATAGAAATGTACGAATTTTATAAATATATTTTGCTTTATGACTGATAAGGGAAGGAAAGAAGGGATAAATCATGCCGAATAGCCTGGAATTGAGCGTCTCCCCTGCGCAGCTGCACACCTTTGCCAACCATCCGTTCCATGTCCGCAAGGATATGGAGATGAACGAGCTGGTGGACAGCATCCGGGAAAGCGGTGTTATTGTTCCGCTGATCGTGCGCAGCAGGCCCGAGGGCGGCTATGAGATTATCAGCGGACACCGCCGCTGCGAGGCCTGCCGGGAGCTGGGTATTGAGAAGGTGCCTGTCCGCGTGCAGGAGCTGACGGATGATGAAGCTACCATTTTAATGGTGAACAGCAATATTCAGCGGGAGCATGTGCTGCCGAGTGAGAAGGCGTTTGCGTATAAAATGAAGATGGATGCAATGAAGCATCAGGGACGGGCAACTTCGGGACAAGTTGTCCCGAAGTTAGACGACCGTCGAACAGGTTCTCAAATTGGTTCGTCATCCGGCGAAAGCTATAAGACGGTGCAACGTTATATTCGACTAACGCATCTCATCTCCCCCATTCTGCAAATGGTCGATGAATCCCGGATGGCGTTCAACCCCGCGGTAGAGATCTCCTACATGACGCCCGAGCATCAACGGTGGCTGCAAGCAGAGATGGAGCTTTGCGAGGCCACACCCTCTCTGGTGCAGTCCCGCCGACTTAAAGAGATGAGCCAGAGCGGCACTCTGACGGAGCACTACCTGCATACCCTGCTCACCGAACAGAAGCCCAATCAGCGACAGAAGTTTTTCTTGAATCAATCCGACGTACAGAGGTTCTTCCCTCCCGGCTATACGCCCGAGCAGATGCAGAACACGATTTTCTCTCTGCTGAAAACCTGGGGCCATGCCCACGAGCATACCCAGAGCCAGCAGGAGTTGGAACGGTAAAATGCCACACACAACCTTATTTATAAGGCCCGGTTAGGATGCCAAAAGCACGGTATTCTGTCAGGCTTATTCGAGTGCGCGCTTTTTGGAGAAGCAACCATGCAATTTGACTACTTTTACGGCAGTCAGGCCGAGCAGTTCTCGTTCTATCGCATCCCCAAGGTGCTGTTCACCGACCCGCAGTTCAAGCCTCTGTCCACCGACGCTAAGGTCCTGTACGGTATCCTGCTGGACCGCATGAGCCTGTCGGTCAAGAATCACTGGCTGGATGAACAGA
>OHWS01000863.1_pt1 | contig 9857 bp, 10 predicted proteins | sample 1579751 | NCBI WGS metagenome assembly OHWS01 (sample SAMEA3882517, study PRJEB24775) | human gut metagenome | biome: human-associated habitat; feature: intestine environment; material: feces | place: Netherlands | collected 2009/2010
ATGCACCTCCATCCCCGGCGATGTGTCGGACACCTACTTTACACTGGATGAGACGGGCCGCATCACGGACACCGCCTACGACGTGTTTGCCCCGGCGGGCTACCGCTGTCTGAATATGTTCATCCTCAGCAAGAAGCTGCTGCTGCAAATGGTGACGGAGTGCGCCAGCCGCAACCAGTTCAGCTTCCTCCACTACATTTTGCAGGACATGGGGAAGAAGTACCATTTCCACGCCTACATCTACGACGGCTACGCCGCCCGCATCAACAGCATCCAGAGCTACTACCAGCGCAGCATGGAGCTGCTGGATCCCGCTCTGCGGCAGGCGCTGTTCTGCAAGGATCGGCCGGTGTACGGCAAGGAGAACGACTCCCCCTCCAGCTATATCGACCCCAGCGGTCCCTGCGTCAACTCCCTGATCGCAGACGGCTGCGACATCCAGGGCAGCGTGAAAAACTGCATCCTGTTTCGGAATGTACGCATTGAAAAGGGCGCCAGCGTGGAAAACTGCATCCTGTTCAAGGATACGGTGGTGAAAAGCGGCGCCGCGCTGCAAAACGTTATCACCGATAAGCAGGTGACGGTCGGCGAGAATGTGACGCTGACAGGACATGAGAACTACCCCATCGTGATCGCCAAGAACAGCACGATCTGAGTGCTGACGGAGAAAGGAGCTGCGGTATGAAGATCCTATATGTGTCCAGTGAGGCATTTCCCTTCTGCAAGACCGGCGGACTGGCCGATGTGGCCGGCTCCCTGCCCAAAGCGCTGGTCAAGGACGGCGTGGACGCCCGTGTCATCATGCCGCTGTATGGCGACCTGAAGTTCCGCGATAAGCTGGAATACGTTACCAACTACTCCGTGCCTGTGGGTTGGCGCAGCCAGTACTGCGGCCTGTTCAAGGCCGATGTGGACGGCGTGACCTACTACTTCCTGGACAACGAGTATTACTTCAAGCGCCGCGGCCTGTACGGCTTCTACGATGACGGCGAGCGCTTCGCCTTCTTCTCCCGCGCCGTGCTGGAGACTTTGTTCTACATCGACTTCACACCCGATATCATCAACTGCAACGACTGGCAGACCGCTCTGGTGCCGGTGTACCTGAACCTGTACTATCGTCATCTGGACAAGTTCAACCGCATCAAGACCGTGTTCACCATCCACAACATTGCCTATCAGGGCAAGTACGGTACCGATATTCTGGAGGACACCTGCGGCATCGGCCACCGGGACCAGCATATCGTGGAGTACGACGGCTGCGCAAACTTCATGAAGGGCGCTTTCGAGACCGCCGACAAGATCACCACCGTCAGCCCCACCTACGCACAGGAGATTTTGGACCCGTGGTTCAGCTACGGTCTGGACGCTCTGCTGCGTGAAAAACAGTACAAGCTGTGCGGCATCCTGAACGGCATCGATATGGACGCCAACGACCCCGCTACCGACAAGAACATCCCCTTCAATTACAGCATCAAGACCTTTGAGACCGGCAAGGCCAAGTGCAAGGAAGCTTTGCAGGACAGGTTCGGTCTGCATAAAGACGGCAGCCCCGTCTTTGGCATGGTCAGCCGCATGGTGGGCATGAAGGGCTTTGACCTCGTGCAGAGCATCGCTGACGGTCTGGTGGACCGCGGCATCCAGCTGGTCATTCTGGGCAGCGGCGAGAGCCAGTACGAGAACTTCTTCTCTGACCTGTGCGGCCGTCACCCGGGCCGCGTAGGCACCTACATCGGCTTTGAGCCCAAGCTCTCGCAGGAGATCTACGCCGGTGCAGACGCCTTCATCATGCCCTCCAAGAGCGAGCCCTGCGGTCTGGCACAGATGGTGGCCTGCCGCTACGGCACACCTCCCATCGTCCGCGAGACCGGCGGTCTGCGCGACTCCATCCACGACAGCACCATGGGTGACGGCAACGGCTTTACCTTTGCCGGTTACAACGCCCACGAGCTGTATGTGGCCTGCTGCAACGCACAGGATGCCTACAACAACAAGGAAAACTGGAAGAACCTCGTGCGTCACTGCATGGAGTGCGATTTCAGCTGGGACGTTTCCGCCAAGAGCTACGAGGGTCTGTACAACGAGACCGCAAACCTCTGGTAAGCGTCTGAACCCCAAAGCAACCGCCGGGGCTGCCGCACAAAACGTGCGGCAGCCCCTTTTTTGCTTCTTTTTCCGCTTTTTACACTCTGCACAAACTTTTCCGCAAAGTTTGTGCAATGATGCAATCATCGGCGCACAATGTGTGTTATAGGTGCACATTTATGGAATCAGTCTTAACAAACTATGAAATTTTACTATATTTCGGTGGAGAATTGATTGCAATATCCGACGCTTTGAAGTATACTGAGGGCATAGACTTTTTGGCTGCCTGTCCGTCTCCGGCATTTTTTCCAAATGCTGGAATGCGGGCGGCACCCGCAGAAAGGAGCGGCGCAGAACTTGAAGGGCTGGTACAAGGCTTTGGAAGATCTGGTCTGGCTGACCCAGCTAGGGCTGAATATGCTGCTGCCGCTGGTGCTCTGCCTTGCCGGATGCTGGTGGGCTGTGGAGCACTGGGGCTGGCCGGAATGGCTGTTTTTGCCCGCTGTGGGGCTGGGGCTTGCCGCCGGGGCGCAGAACTTCTGGGTGTTCTGCAAGGAACGGCTGGAGCGCTCCAAGCACGAAAAAAATCATCGGGTGGGCTTCAACTCCCACCAGTAATGGAGGTTCGTTTTTATGAAATTGCAGCCGGAATCCAAAAAGGAGCTGCTGCGCATCGCCTGCGGCGTGTCTCTGTGCACTGCCGTGATGTGGGTGGTGTTTGCAGCGCTGCATCTGGTGGGCTGGGTGGTCTTTGACTACCGGGTGCTGCTGGGCGGCATCATCGGCGCGCTGGTGGCCATCGGCAACTTTGCCGGCATCTGCTTCGTGGTGCAGAAGGTCATTGACGAGCCGGACGAAAAAAAGCGTAAAGCACAGCTGCAGATATCCTATAATACAAGGATGCTGCTGCAGGCGCTGTGGATCATCATAGCCATTGCGGCTCCCTGTTTCCAAGCGTTTGCAGGCGTTCTGCCGCTGCTGTTCCCCAGAGTTACGATCTATTATCTCCAGATAACCGGGAAGTACAAGCCGCTCACACCCCCGCAGGAGCCGGTGGACATCGCTGTGGAAGATGACCCCGCCCCTGCTGAGGCGTCTGCGGTGCAGCCCCGTGACGAAGGGGGTGAACAAGAATAAATGGAACTGAACGGCGCAAAGATCCTGTATACCATCCACACCAATATCCCCCTGCTGGGTGATTTTAAAATTACCCAGACCTTGGTAAGCACTTGGATCGTCATGGCGCTGCTCTCGGGTTTTGCCATCTGGCTGGGGCACGACCTCAAGCTGGAAAATGTGTCCAAACGACAGGCCGCAGCCGAGTTCATCGTAACGCGGCTGGAACAGTTCGTGCACGACAACATGGGCTTCCACTTCGATCAGTATATCCCCCTGGTCGGTGCTATTTTTGCACTGAGCATCGGGTGCAACCTGATCAGCGTTGTCGGCCTGTGGAGCCCCACGGCCGACCTGAACACCGAGGCAGCGTGGGCCATCGTGGTGTTTGTTCTGATCATGTACTACAAGATCAAAACGAACGGCATTCTGGCCTACCTCAAGGGTCTGCTCGATCCGATCTTTATCATGGCACCCATCAATGTGCTGTCAGAGATCTCTACCCCTGTCAGCATGGCGTTCCGTCACTTCGGCAACATCCTGTCCGGTACGGTCATCTCCACACTGCTGTACTGGGCACTGGCAAGCCTGAGCCACGTCATCTTTGGCTGGCTGCCGGGCTTCCTGAGTCAGATCCAGCTGTTCCAGATCGGCATCCCAGCCTTTACCGGTTTGTATTTCGACTGGTTCGGCGGCTGCATTCAGGCGTTCATCTTCTGTACCCTGACCACAATCTTCATCAAACGTGCTGCCGGTGAGGACTAAGGCCTTCCGGCATCCCCCAAAACACAAACACATTTTAGGAGGACAAATCTTATGACTGATTTCCAGTATCTGGCTCGTGGTATCGCTCTGGCAGGCTGCGGCATCGGCGCAGGCTGCGCACTGATCGCAGGTATCGGCCCCGGTATCGGCGAAGGCAACGCTGCTGCTGCTGCCTGTGAGGCCGTTGGCCGTCAGCCGGAGTGCAAGAGCGACGTTACCAGCACCCTGATCCTCGGTGTTGCCCTTTCCGAGACCACCGGTATCTACGGCTTTGTTACCGGCCTGCTGCTGATCTTCCTGGCTCCCGGTATGTTCATGAAGTATCTGGCATAAGCCTCCCGATCCGAAAAAATAACGAAAGGAGACGCTTATGGAACTGTATCAGGCGTTGATCACGCTGGATGGCTGGACCTTTCTGGCCCAGATCTGTAACCTGATGATCCAGCTGGTCATCTTCAAAAAGTTCCTGCTGAAGCCGATCAAACAGGTGATCGCCGACCGCAAGGCCAAGGCCGACAGCGAGATCGCAGATGCGCAGAAGCTGCGCACCGAGGCTGAAGCCATGAAGGCGGAGTACGAGCAGAACCTGCAGAACGCCCGCACCGAGGCCAACCAGATCGTAGCTACGGCGCAAAAGACCGCCACCGCCCGCTCGGAAGAGATCGTGGGCGAGGCCCGCGCACAGGCCGCTGCCCTGAAGCAGAAGGCTGAGGCCGACATTGCGCAGGAGCGTAAGAAGGCCGTGAACGAGGTCAAGGACGAGATCGGCGGCATTGCCATGGAGATCGCATCCAAGGTGGTGGAGCGCGAGATCAGCGAGAAGGACCACAAGGACCTGATCGACGAATTTATCAAAAACGTGGGTGAAGCATCATGACCGAAACTGCAAAGATGTACGGCGGCAGTCTGTACGATCTGGCGGCAGAGGAAGGGCTGGAGACCCGCATTCTGGGCGAGCTTGACGAGGTGCAAAAGCTTCTGAAGCAAAACCCGGACTACCTGCGGCTGCTCAGCACCCCCAGCATCCCCAAAAAGGAGCGCTGCGGTCTGCTGGACGAAGCCCTGCGCGGGCAGGTCCACCTCTATGTGCTGAACTTTTTAAAGATCCTGTGCGAGAAGGGCACCCTGCGGGAGCTGTCCGGCTGCGCACGGGCTTACCGCATCCGCTACAATCAGGCGCACGGCATTCTGGAAGCTACGGCCATCTCGGCTGTTCCGCTTACCGAGCAGCAGCGCACAGCGCTGCACGCCAAGCTGGAAAGCCTGACCGGCAAGACCATCGACCTTAAAACCAAGGTGGATGCCAAGGTGCTGGGCGGTATCCGGCTGGATATCGAGGGCACCGAGCTGGACGGCACCGTTCAGAACCGTCTTGCCTCCCTGCGCCGGGATATTGCGGCGGTCACTCTGTAACATTCCCCTGCCCTTTGCAAACGGGGCAGAGCACAGAACGAATTTCCACCCGAAATGACTATTATGAATTGAGTGGTGAACAAACAAAGATGCAACTGAAACCTGAAGAGATCTCCAAGATCATCCGTGCGCAGATCAAGCATTACGAAAATGCCATTGAGCAGAGCGAGACCGGCACGGTCATTATGGTGGGCGACGGCATCGCCCGGGCCAGCGGTCTGGAAAAGTGCATGGCAGGCGAGCTGCTCCAGTTTGACAACGGCGAATACGGTATGGCCCAGAACCTTGAGGAAAATACCGTTTCCATCGTGCTGCTGGGCTCGGATGCCGGCATCAAAGAAGGCAGCATCGTCAAGCGCACCGGCAAGGTGGTTTCCGTGCCGGTGGGCGATGCCATGATCGGCCGCGTGGTCAACGCACTGGGCCAGCCCATCGACGGTGCAGGCCCCATCGAGACCACCGAGTACCGCGCCATCGAGAGCCGCGCGCCCGGCATCATCGAGCGTCAGCCCGTCAAGGAGCCGCTGCAGACCGGTATCAAGGCCATCGACTCCATGATCCCCATCGGACGCGGTCAGCGCGAGCTGATCATCGGTGACCGCCAGACCGGCAAGACCACCATCGCCTCCGATACTATCATCAACCAGAAGGGCAAGGACGTCATCTGCATTTACGTTGCCATCGGTCAGAAGCGCTCTACCGTGGCAAACCTTGTGCAGAGCCTGACCGAAGCCGGTGCCATGGGCTACACCATCGTGGTGTCCGCTACCGCCTCCGAGCTGTCTCCCCTGCAGTATATCGCCCCTTACTCCGGCTGCGCCATGGGCGAATACTTCATGCAGCAGGGCAAGCACGTCCTCATCATCTATGATGACCTTTCTAAGCACGCTGTGGCTTACCGTGCCCTGTCGCTGCTGATTCGCCGTCCTCCGGGACGCGAGGCTTACCCCGGCGACGTTTTCTATCTGCACTCCCGTCTGCTGGAGCGCGCCGCCAAGCTTTCCAACGAGCTGGGCGGCGGCAGCCTGACGGCTCTGCCCATCATCGAGACGCAGGCGGGCGACGTTTCCGCCTATATCCCGACGAACGTCATTTCCATTACCGACGGTCAGATTTTCCTTGAGACAGAGCTGTTCCACGCGGGCATCCGCCCCGCCGTCAACCCCGGCATCTCGGTTTCCCGCGTCGGCGGCAACGCCCAGATCAAGGCCATGAAAAAGGTCGCCGGTACGCTGAAGCTGATTTACTCTCAGTATCGTGAGCTGCAGGGCTTCGCCCAGTTCGGCTCTGACCTGGATGCCGACACCAAGGCCCGTCTGGCCCAGGGTGAGCGCATCGTCGAGGTGCTCAAGCAGGACCGCAACAGCCCCGTCGCCGTCGAAAAGCAGGTTGCCATCCTGTACGCGACCATTCACAGCTACCTGAAGGATGTGGCCGTTGCCGATATTACAGAGTATGAGCGCCGCCTGTATGAGTACCTGGACGAGAACGTTACCGCCGCGGGCGTGATGGAGACCATCCGCACGACGGGCGATCTGAAGCCCGAAACCGAGGAGCAGCTCAAGCAGGTGCTGGCTGACTTCACAGCCCAATTCCTCAAAGAAAAATAAACTGCAAAGGAGGTGCCGCCGATGGCCGGTTCCATGAAGGAAATCAAGCTGCGTATCCGAAGCGTCGAAAGCACCATGCAGATCACCAAGGCCATGGAGCTTGTGGCATCCAGCAAGCTGCGCCGTGCCAAGGAGCGCGTCGAGGGCAGCCGCCCATATTTTGAGACGCTCTACAGCACGCTGTATGACATTGTCAGCGCGGACTCGGGGTTCGACAGTCCGTATCTCGTCAAGCGGGATACGAACCGCCGCCTGTATATCGTTATCGCGGGTGACCGCGGTCTGGCGGGCGGCTACAACTCCAATATCCTCAAGGCCATCGAGGCGGACGCCGAGGGCGCGGACTATTGCGTACTGCCCATCGGCAAAAAGGCCGTCGAGCACTTTGAGCGCCGCAAGGCGACCATCCTGACCACCGCCTTCGCGGAGGCAGGGGATTTGTCTGTCAGCGATTGCTTTGAGATTTCCCGCCTCGTCTGCCAGAAATTCCTGGCAGGGGAGTTTGACGAGATCCGCCTTGGTTTTACGCAATTTGTCTCTATGCTGACCCAGACGGCCACCGTGCTGCCGGTCCTGCCCTTTGACGCTCAGCGCCCCGAGCCGGGCCACGAGCGCGAAAGCCTGATGATGTATGAGCCGGACGGAAAGACCGTCTTTGACGCCATTATCCCCGAGTATCTCGCGGGCGTCGTCTACGGTGCCCTGTGCGAGAGCGTTGCCAGTGAGCAGGGCGCGCGCCGTATGGCGATGGACGCCGCCACCAAGAACGCAGGCGAGATGATCGACCATCTGAACCTGTACTACAACCGTGCGCGTCAGGCCGCTATCACCCAGGAAATCACCGAGATTGTGGCCGGTGCCGATGCGGAGTCTTAAAAAAAGCCCACTAAAGGAGTGTGTGCTATGCCAGAAAAACACATCGGAAAGGTCGTACAGGTCATGGGACCTGTACTGGACATCCGATTCAGGGACGGTGAACTGCCCGCCCTTCTGAACGCCGTTGAACTGGAAAACAACGGCAAAAAGCTGATCGTTGAGGTTGCCCAGCACATTGGCGATAACGTCGTGCGCTGCATTGCCATGGCGGCCACCGACGGCCTTGTCCGCGGTACGGATGCCGTGGATACCGGCGAACCGATCAAGGTACCCGTTGGTGACGAGTGCCTGGGCCGCGTGTTCAACCTGCTGGGCGAACCCGTCGACGAGCAGCCCGCGCCGGAGAACATCGAACGCTGGCCCATCCACCGTCCGGCTCCTGCCTTTGACGAGCAGGAGTCCGCCACGGAAATTCTCGAGACCGGCATCAAGGTCGTTGACCTGATCTGCCCCTACGCCAAGGGCGGCAAGATCGGTCTGTTCGGCGGTGCCGGTGTCGGCAAGACCGTTCTGATTCAGGAACTGATTTATAACATCGCCACGGCCCACAACGGCTATTCCGTCTTTACCGGCGTCGGTGAACGCACCCGCGAGGGCAACGACCTGTACGGTGAAATGCGCGAGAGCGGCGTTCTGAACAAGACAGCGTTGGTCTACGGCCAGATGAACGAGCCGCCGGGAGCCCGTATGCGCGTCGCCCTGTCCGGCCTGACGATGGCGGAATACTTCCGCGACGTCAAGCACCAGGACGTGCTGCTCTTCATCGACAATATCTTCCGCTTCACCCAGGCCGGTTCCGAGGTTTCGGCGCTGCTGGGCCGTATGCCCTCTGCCGTCGGCTACCAGCCCACGCTGGCCACCGAGATGGGCGCCCTGCAGGAGCGTATTACCTCCACCCGCAAGGGCTCGATCACGTCGGTGCAGGCCGTCTATGTGCCCGCCGACGACCTGACCGACCCCGCCCCCGCCACCACGTTCTCTCATCTGGACGCCACCACCGTGCTGTCCCGTAAGATCGTGGAGCAGGGCATCTACCCGGCTGTGGACCCGCTGGCCTCCACCTCCCGCATTCTGGAGGCGGACATCGTGGGCGAGGAGCATTACCGCGTAGCCCGCAAGGTGCAGTCCATTCTGCAGCGCTATCAGGAATTGCAGGACATCATTGCCATTCTGGGCATGGACGAGCTGGACGAGAACGACAAGCTGACCGTCATGCGCGCCCGCAAGCTGCAGAAATTCCTGTCCCAGCCCTTTGCCGTGGCCGAAAACTTTACCGGCCTCAAGGGCAAGTATGTGCCCCTGAAGGACACCGTGCGCAGCTTTGCCGCCATTGTGGACGGCAAGGCGGATGACCTGCCGGAGTGGGCATTCTTCAACGTAGGTACGCTGGAGGAAGCACGCGAAAAGGCAGAAAAGAAGCTGGCTGAGGAAAAGGGCGGTGCCGTCTGATGAACAAGTTCATGCTGAGCATCACAGCGTCCAGCGGCGAGTTCTATCAGGGTGACTGCGAGGATCTGACCCTGCCCATCAGCGATGGCATCTACGGCGTACAGGCCGGGCATAACCCGGTTCTGGTGGCGCTGCACATGGGCATTCTCCACTTTGTAGTGGACGGCAAAGCCCGGGATGTGCTGGTGGGCGATGGCATTGCTGAAGTGACCCCCGCCTATGTGATGGTGCTGGTGGACAGCGCCGAGCGCCCGGAGGATATCGACAAGAACCGTGCCGAGGCGGCCCGCATCCGTGCGGAAGAGCGCCTGCAGCACCAGAAGAGCATGCATGAATATTATCAGAGCCAGATCGCACTGCAGCGTGCCATGCAGCGTCTGCAGGCTGCATCCAAGTACAAGCGCTAAGACCTGAACCTGCAAAAACACCCGATTTTCTGGGGAATTTTCCCCGGAGAACGGGTGCTTTTTGTTGTGCGGGGCCGGAGGCCTTGACAAATACTGTTCAAAGTGATATGATTTTGATATCACAAAGAAACGCTTCCGA
>OHWS01000871.1_pt1 | contig 9738 bp, 5 predicted proteins | sample 1579751 | NCBI WGS metagenome assembly OHWS01 (sample SAMEA3882517, study PRJEB24775) | human gut metagenome | biome: human-associated habitat; feature: intestine environment; material: feces | place: Netherlands | collected 2009/2010
CCCATGCTCGAGCGTTATGGCTTGAGTATGGAGAATATGCTACGTACCTTTTACGAGCATGCCGCCTGGCAAATATCACGCATCATCACCGCCCGCCCCTTGCCCGATGGTAACGGAAAACTGCTGATTACCGGCGGAGGTGCATTCAACAAGTTCCTCATAGAACGTATCGACGCCTTGTGTCCGTGTGAAATCGTGATTCCCAGTCGGCAAATCATAGAGTACAAGGAAGCCCTAATCTTTGCTTTCCTGGGTGCCCTCTATATGGCGGACACACCCGGATGCCTCGCCTCGGTGACGGGAGCCACGACAGATAATATCGGAGGGATGCTGTTTAAAATATAGTCAATTTTACCATTATGGAAAAATCAAAAGACACCTGGACCGTCTTATCCAGCGAATACCTTCATCGGGCCCCATGGCTCACTGTGCGTAAGGACCATGTAGTACTGCCCAACGGCAACCACATTCCCTCCTATTATATATTGGAATATCCCAACTGGGTGAATACCATTGCCATCACCCGTGACGGACAATTCGTCTTTATCCGCCAATACCGGCATGGCATACAAGAAACATCCTATGAACTCTGTGCAGGGGTATGCGAAGAAGAGGACGGCTCTCCGATGGTTTCCGCACAACGGGAACTTTTGGAAGAAACCGGCTATGGAAACGGAGTATGGAAAGAGTTCATGCAAATCTCTCCCAATCCAAGTACCCACACCAACATTACCTACTGTTTCCTGGCTACGGACGTGGAGAAAATCTCCGAGCAACAGTTGGAAGATACGGAAAACCTAACCGTACACCTGCTTTCCTTGCAGGAGGTCAAGGACTTGCTGCAACAAGGAAGCATCCGCCAGGCGCTGATGGCTGCTCCCCTCTGGAAATACATGGCGGAGAGAATTATTTAATGTGATTACCCTTATTCAAACGGCTTGCGGAATGTGCATCCGGATTTCCATTCGGAACAACCATAAGCCGTTTTCCCCTTGATAACGGTACCTTTTCCGCAAAGCGGACAAGGCTGGCCGACGAAGTCATCAGCTTGTACGGAAGCCTCCGTACTTGAAGCTGCCACAGCGCCCGAAGCCTGTTCCGTCTTTTTACCTGCGGCGGCAGACTTTCTCGGTGCTCTTTTCTTCGGCTCCTTTTTCGGCTTATCGGCAGCCTCTGTCTTGGCAGAAGCCTTACTGCCCTTTTCGGGAGCAGGCGCTTGGATGGTGATGTGGCGGTTGCTGTTATCAGAAAGTACACTCATCACGACTTCCGATACCATCTGCTTCAATTCTTCCAAGAATTGTCCGGCATTATATGTCCGCCTTTCTATCTCACGTAGCTTTTTCTCCCAGATACCGGTCAGTTCCGCCGACTTCAACAGCTCCTCATGGATAATCTGTATCAGCTCCACACCGGTAGGGGTGGCTATCAGGTTCTTCTTTTCCTTGCGGATATAGTTTCGCTTGAACAGCGTCTCGATGATGGCTGCACGGGTAGATGGACGACCGATACCGTTTTCCTTCAGCGCATCACGCAGTTCGTCGTTATCCACCAGCTTGCCCGCCGTTTCCATAGCACGCAGCAGGGTGGCTTCCGTATAAGGCCGGGGCGGCTGCGTCCACTTCTCATACAAATCGGGGACGTGCGGTCCGCTTTCTCCTTTCACAAAAGCCGGAAGCACATTCTCCTCTTCTCCCTTCTCCTCTTTCTCCTCCTGCGATTGTGCCGAGGGGGTGCCGAAGATAATACGCCAACCCGGTTCCAGAATCTGCTTGCCGGTGGCCTTGAACTCTATGCTCTCTACCTCGCCCAATACGGTGGTAGTGGCAAACTTACAATCGGGATAGAATACAGCAATGAAACGGCGTGCTATCAAATCGAATACGCGACGCTCCATATCCGTCAGATTCTGCGGATGCTGGCCGGTAGGAATAATGGCGTGGTGGTCTGTTACCTTCGAGTTATCGAAAACCTTTTTGGACTTCAACAATGCAGTTCCTGTCAAAGGGGCTGTAAATGTCTCATAATCACGCAGACCTTTCAAGATGCCGGGGCATTTGGGATAGATGTCATCACTCAAATAGGTAGTGTCTACACGTGGATAGGTAGCCACTTTCTTCTCATACAAAGATTGAATGATTTTCAGCGTCTCATCAGCGGAATAGGCAAACTTCTTGTTACATTCCACTTGCAAAGAAGTCAAGTCAAACAAGCGGAGTGGCGCCTCCCTCCCCTCTTTCTTGGTGACATCCGTCACGGTAAAAGGAGAATTCTTAATCTGGTCCAATAAAACAAGCCCACGTTCGCGGTCGGTAATGGGGTCGATACCCCGATTCTCTTCTTCTTTTTTAGGTTTCTTCCCAGCAGCTATGGCCTCTTTCTGCTTCTCGGCTTCCAGTACCAGTTCCTCCTCACTTTTCCGGAGGATGGCGGAGAAAGTGGTATCACGATAGACGGTCTTCAGCTCCCAGTATTGCTTGGGAACAAAATTCTGTATTTCCAACTGACGGTTTACAATCAGCGCCAGTGTCGGCGTCTGCACACGGCCGCAGGAAAGCTGTGCATTGTATTTACAGGTCAGCGCCCGCGTCGCATTGATGCCGACGAGCCAGTCCGCCTCGGCACGGGAAACGGCAGCGCGGTAGAGATTGTCGTACTCTTTCGCATCCTTCAGATTGGCAAAACCCTCACGGATCGCCTTGTCCGTCACAGAGGAAATCCAGAGACGCTTACACGGCTTCTGGTTATGTGCTTTGTCGAGAATCCACCGCGCCACCAGCTCACCCTCGCGTCCGGCATCGGTTGCAATGACAATCTCATTCACGTCCTTCCGCGCAAGCTGTGTCGTCACCGCATGGTACTGTTTTCCCGTCTGCGGAATGACCTTGATCTGCAGTTTTTCCGGCATCATCGGCAGAACTGCCATATTCCATTCCTTATATTTTTTGTCATAGTCTTCCGGATCTTTTAACGTCACCAGATGGCCGAGCGCCCAGGTAACGATATACTTGTTTCCCTCCAGCGCTCCGTTTTCTTTTTTGCTGCACCCCAGTACGCGCGCAATGTCGCGTGCCACGGATGGTTTTTCTGCAATTACCAGAGTTTTCATAAAATGTCTGCTCCTTTTATAGCTCTTTATACTGTTTTACAATTTCCTCCCGGTCTTTTCCGAGAATGAAGTAATAATCAATCTGTCCGTCCCCTGCGGTGTGAAGATACGTTCCAAACGTCCGTACATTGCACAGCAGTGCCGTCCGGGACGCGGCGGCCGCAATGCCGTAGCCGCGGTTCGAAACAAGCAGCGGCATCCGCGCCTGCTTTCCGCCAAAAGAGACGTAGCGCGCCCTCGCGGTCAGATCCAGCCACTCGGTCGAAAGAATGCCTTTTGCTTTCAGCTTTTCGGAACCGCTCCAGTCGAAGAACGTCCATGTCATGCCGCCGTCGATCATGCGCGGCTCGTCACGCTTCTCGGAAAGGATTGGTTTGTTGTCCGGCGTCAGGAACTGCACCGCGCCGTCCTTTTTTTCTACCATGACGCGCAGCTTTTCCGTCTCGACCAGAACCGCCGTCTTCGATTCTTTCGCACTCCACAGAAACGCGGTATCTGCCTTCGGCTTCCAGTACGTGTCCTGCACTTTTGCGGTCACACCCTTTACGAAACTGATGCGGATCACCTCCGGCGTGATCGGGGTGATGCGTAAGATGCCGTACATGCTGGCAATCTCAACCGCCGATTTTCCTTTCTTCGCCCATTTCACCGCACACTTGATCTTCGAATGGCCCTTGATGCGCAGCAGCTCGTTTTCCGGGATTGCACCGAAAGCGTAAGGTGAGGTATTCAGGCGCTCCGTCTTCTCGGCTTCTCCTGGTACCATACCTGCTCCGCCTGGTCTTTTTGCACTCTGCACTCCGGCCGTGCCCGCTCCATATTGCATTCCTGCCTGTGTTCCTGCACTCCGTCTGCTTCCCGGCGCTTTGCCGCCTGCCTTTCCATGATAAGCCGCACCAGCAAAAATAGATGACACCCCTTCCGGTGCACGCTGCTGCATTGTCTTTGCGGCAATTTCTTCTCCCGTTTCTGCCGCAGCCCTCCGCGTTACCGTACTGCCTTTTGCCATCACCGCTGTTCCGGTCGTGCTTGTATTTCCAAGCGCCATTCCCGGCCTCTGCTCCGGCTTGATCACAATCCGTTTCGGTCCATGGCTGTTCCGCTCGTCCATCTCCTGAATGCTGATCGCGCGGTTCTCCTCACGCGCCTCCTTCTGCGTCAGCGAAACCTTCTCATACTCTTTCGCCTTCGTCAGCGTCTCCATGGCAAATTCCTGATTGTGACGGCCCTTCGGCGCTTCTTTGGCAAGGATTCCCGTCAGTTCTCCTGTATACAGCACCGCCAGCTCATGCAGTGCCCGCGTCGCCGCCACGTAAAGCAGCTTCACCTGCCCGTCATTTTCAGGATATTTTTCTTCCGTCGGATCAAGAAGCAGCACCGCATCGAACTCAAGACCTTTCGTATATGCCACCGGGAGCACCATCACGCCCTCGCCGAACTCTGCCGTCTCGAGATCCTCCTCCACAACCGGCACGTATTGTTTCAGCTTCCGCGCCGTATCCGCCGCTTCTGCCTCATCCCGGCATACAACGGCAATCGTCTCATATCCCTGCGCCTGCCATGTCTTGATTGTCTGAACACCCGCGGCGAGCAGCGCCTCTTCATCGTCAAATGCTTCTTTCCGCACCGCCGTTCCGTGCCGCAGCACCGGCTCCACCGGATAGATCGCAAAGTCCCCATGCCGCAGAATCTCGTTTGCAAAATCGGAGATCTCCACCGTATTCCGGTAACTCTTCCGCAGAACGCCGAACGCATCGTACGTGCCGGTCAGAATCAGCTTTTTCAGCTCCTCCCAGTCGTTCAGGCCGTAGGAAAAATGGATATTCTGCGACGTATCTCCCATAATGGTATACGTACAGTCACGCAGACAGTAATGAAGCACCTGGTACGCCATCATCCCGAAATCCTGCGCCTCGTCGATGACCACATGGCTCGCCTCGCGCACGGGATCGTTTTCCTTGATCCGCTTATAGAGGTATGCCAGCGCCGCCAGATCATAGACATCAAAGGAGTTTTCCGGCACTTCCACCGCTTTTCCTTTCTCCTCCTGCTGCTCCAGAAACTGTAAATAGAGATCAAAAATGGATCCCCGCCATTTTCCATCTCCAAAATATTTCTCGTATTTCCGCTTCAGCGCCTTTTTTTCGCGCGCCGGAAACGTCACTTCTTTTCCCGAAACCTCGTTCTCAAATTTTGCCAGCAGGATCTCGTTCAGCATGCGCATCTTTCCTTCCATGGAAAGTGTGGACTGCTCCCTGCAATAGTTATCAATATACTCGGCGTCCAGAAGCAATGTTCCCGTTTTTTCCAGCCGCACCGGCTCCCGCGGAATCTGCTCTGCCTCGTACGTACGGCAGAAATTTTCCAGATCGAAAAACCAGCCGCTTCCGCCCTTTATGCTGTTTTTCTCATCCGCGCGGTCGATGGTGTGTACCGTGTACTTTTCTTCGTCCCAGTCCTCGTACAGAAGCCGGATAAAAAGCTGCTCCATCGTCATCTGACGGATGCCGTACACATCGAGTTCCGGCAGAACGCTGGTAATGTAGTTCAGCAGAATGCGGTTGCTTCCAATGATATAGAAATCCTCCGGCCGGAAGTCCTCCTCGTAATTATAGAGGATGTACGAAATCCGGTGCATCGCCACCGTCGTCTTTCCGGAACCAGCCACGCCCTGTACGATCAGATTCGTCTTCGGGGATCTACGGATAATGAGGTTCTGCTCCTGCTGGATCGTCGCAATGATCTCACCGAGCACCGCTTTTTTGTTCTTCGCCAGATACTTTGTCAGCAGCTCATCGTTCGCTACCACATCGGAATCAAAAAAGTCTTTCAGATGGTCATTTTCAATCTCATACGTCCGCTTTCTTTTCAGATCAATCGAAAAAGTACCCTCTGAACTCACCGTATAGCTGCACGGCCCGGTGCTGTTCTCATAATAGACGGAGGAAATCGGTGCCCGCCAGTCCAGCACAACCGGTTCCGCCTTCTCATCGGAAATGCCGACGCGCCCGATGTAATAGGACTCTAAAAACGAAAGCCGCGGATCCTGAAAATCAATCCGCCCGAAATACGGCTTCTTTCTCGCTTTTTCCAGCCGCGCCATGCCGTGCTGGTACGCATTCAGCTTCGCCGTCGCGTTGTTCCAGAGCGCCAGGCCTTCCGCCTCTTTTGCGTCGTACGTCTCCATCAGATCCGCCAGATCCTCATTCGCCGACCGGATATCCGCCTTCGCCTGTTCCAGATTCTGCTCGGCAATCCCGATCACCTTCGCAAGCTGTGCTTCCTCCTCTTCCCTCGTAAGTCCGGGAATCTCTGATTTTCTGATGCTTCTTTCCAGTTTCTCTTCTTCCACTTTGTGCCTCCTTTTTTACGAAAAACTTCTTCTACATCAGCCCGTTCTTTTGATTCTCTTATTTCCATCCCAATAGACTTTATTTTACCATGCACACGTCTCCCCGGCAAGATACTTCACCCGCTTTTTCGTGCATCAAAAAAGACACCATGCATCTTACACACAGTGCCTTTCCGACTTTTTTTCTTACTGAAGGTAATCCTTAAATTTCTTTTTAAATGCTTCGATATCGTTCGTATTGGCTTCCACAACCGCATCCGGGTTTCCGGCGATCATCAGGACACTCATCAGGGATTTCGCATCAAAGACGCATCGTCCTATTTTTACGTCAACGTCGTAATCCAGGCGTTTCACCATATTTACAAATTCTTCTACACTCTCTACTTCATCAAACTTTAACGGTAACGAAATCATATTTTCTGCATCCTTTCTGCTTTTTGGTCTTCTTTTCATGATTTTGAATTCTTTCTTTTATTTCCTTCAAAATCGGTCAAAAACTTACACGATATCCCTTTTTTGCTGTTTTTTCTGAAAGTAGTAATGAAATCGCCTTCATTTTCGACTGACACTAAAATAGCATACATCTGTCTCACTGCAAATATCCGTTTTAGACAAAATTCGACGTAGTTTTACAGCAATTTGCTCATATGTTCCGTCTGATTCGTTAAGTTGTTTCTTTTCCGGCACTTTTTTTCCGCGCCGGACCTCCCACATGATTCAAAGATGATTGTACCGCAAATTCCCTCAAGTTGCCAGATGTCTTTTGTTTTCATCCTTACTGTACCAAAGGAATCTTTAGGTCCGCAAAGGAAAATCTTAAGTTTCTATAAAGTTTTGTCTGTGAATTCAGAACTCAAACATTTTTTAGACAATTGCAATTATTTTCTTAGCACATCCTGCTTGCCGTCTATGCGGATCTCAATAATTTAAAGATCATCAACGACCGATACGGGCATGAAGAAAGGGACTTCTCCATCCGCCTTGTCGGACAGTTTCTGCAGGATTCCATCGGCAAACGCGGTGTCTGCGGACGCATCGGCGGCGATGAATTCGCATGTCTTGTTCCGTGTTCCGACGAAACAATGTCCAGGGATCTGTACCGGACGCTGCACTCCGCATTCGACATTTTTAATAGAACGAGCGAAAAAGCATATAATATTACCGTTTCCACCGGCTTTTATCTGCTTCCGAAAGACATGGATTCCACACTTCCGGAGATGCTCGCGCATGCGGATGCAATGCTTTACGAGGAGAAACAGAAACGAGATAAGAATGTTGCGAAAATTTTACCAAAATAGGAATTGATTTTTTTCTGGAAAGCAGTTAGAATACTTGAGGGATGATTTTTGAATCCCGTATTTCAAGCGAAACAGACCGGCAAAAACGGCTGTTTGATCAAAAAATTTCTAAAAAAAGGCAGGTGAACAGAATGGATAGTTGTGATTCTCATGGGCGAAGTACCAGCATAGGACGGGAACCGGAAAATATGCAGGATGACGGCCATCCTTCTGTCCTGCTTTAATCTTAAATATTTTCCCTTCTTATCCTATGAAAACCCGAAGTAAGACACATGATCCAAACCAGTTTTGAAACGTAATTCTCTGGTTCTTTTTTCGTGTGCTTTTACTGCCCTGTGAGGGTTCCAACATGCTTTTTCGCACCGACAGCACGCATGTTTTTTTCTGCTGTCAAAAAAAAGAATGGAGGATAACGAAAAAATGGAAAAACGAGTACAGGATTATACCCAGGAGATCCTGGATACAATCCGCAGTAACTCTTCTCCGGCTGTCATGGGCAGCCGCCTGGAAGATTACCACGAAAATGACCTGGCAGATGTTCTGCCGCTTTTAACGGTTCCGGAGCGATGCAAACTGTACCGCATTCTGGACACGGACATGCTGTCCGATATTTTTGAGTATGCTGAATCCGACAACGTAGCCGAGTACCTCGAAGAGATGGATGTCAAAAAAGCCGCTTCCATCCTCTCCAAAATGGAGACCGATGCACTGGCCGAGGTTCTGCAGAAACTCGACAAAGCAAAGAAAAAACTTCTGATCGAACTGCTCGATCCGGAAGTACGCCACGATATTGAGATGATCGCCTCCTTCGATGAAGATGAAATCGGTAGCCGCATGACGACAAACTGCATCATCATCCGCGAGGATCTGAATGTCAAACAGGCGATGAGCAGCCTGATCGATCAGGCCGCAAAGAACGACAACATCTCTACCATCTTTGTTGTCAATGCGCAGCAGAAATTTTACGGAGCGATCGATCTGAAAAACCTGATCATCGCAAGACGCGACGAGACGCTCGAGGATCTGACCGTAACTTCTTACCCGTACGTATATGCAGAGGAGCCGATCAACGAGTGTATCGAAGAACTGAAGGATTATTCCGAGGATTCTATTCCGGTCCTCGACAATGACAACCGCCTGCTCGGTGTCATCACATCATCAAACATCATCGACCTGGTTGATGATGAGATGGGTGAGGACTACGCGATGTTCGCAGGTCTGACCGCAGAGGAGGATTTAAAAGAGCCGTTAAAAGACAGTATGAAAAAACGTCTTCCATGGCTGATCATCCTGCTCGGTCTTGGCATGCTGGTTTCTTCTGTAGTCGGTATTTTCGAACAGGTTGTCACAACCCTTCCGATCATCATGACCTTCCAGTCCCTGATCCTTGACATGGCCGGAAACGTTGGTACCCAGTCCCTGGCTGTTACCATCCGTGTCCTGATGGATGAGTCCCTGACCGGAAAACAGAAATTACAGCTTGTTTTCAAGGAAATGCGCATCGGTTTCTGCAATGGTCTTCTGCTTGGTGTTCTGTCCTTTGCTGTCATCGGACTTTTCATCTTCTTATTCAAGGGAAAGACCATGATGTTCGCATTTTCCGTTTCCGCCTGCATCGGCATCGCACTGCTGCTGGCAATGCTGATTTCCAGTGCCGTCGGCACCTGCATTCCGCTGTTCTTCAAAAAGATCCACATCGATCCGGCGGTGGCCTCCGGCCCGCTGATCACGACGGTCAACGATCTGGTGGCCGTGGTGACCTACTATGGACTGGCCCTGCTGTTTCTGGTGAATGTGTTTCATCTGTGAAAAAAGAAGCACCCCTGTAACCTGACGGTTACAGGGGTACTTGTCATAACGCAACACGATCCGCAGGGAGGTATACGCTTTTTTTCGCAACTGCCCGCAGGGACAGATACTGCCAGTCGTTCTGACTGTTGCGATCCGGATTGACGTTGGCGATCTCCTCGTCCTCCGTA
>OHWS01000890.1_pt1 | contig 9608 bp, 10 predicted proteins | sample 1579751 | NCBI WGS metagenome assembly OHWS01 (sample SAMEA3882517, study PRJEB24775) | human gut metagenome | biome: human-associated habitat; feature: intestine environment; material: feces | place: Netherlands | collected 2009/2010
CACAGACCGAAAAAATGATCAATAGCGTGTCTTGAAGTAAATATCACTGCTGTATGATCAAGAATAGAGACTTTTTGCTGTCTGAACTCTTTTGCCGACAAGCTCTCAACTTTGATGAACGGGCGGAAATCAATTTTCACACCGTACTTCTCAGCAATATCATAGTATGGCGACTTTTCAGAAGTCGGCTTCGGCTGAGATACGAGGACTTTTTTTATTTTCAATGTACTAAAAATTTAAAATCAAAATGTTGTTCGCTAAGATAATCCCTTTCCACAGAACAAAATCAGGGAGTATTTCAAGGGCACAAAAGTACAGAATTAAATGGAAAGCGCCATAAAATTTGTTGAAAAAGTTACTAAAGCACTTATAAAACAGCAGAATTTTAGCAATTATTATAACAAAACCGATAAAATAAGGAGCAATTTGCGGTGACAGATCGAAATACACAATCAAAAGTACAATTGGAAAAAGTAAAAATCCGGCCCCGATTACAACATTAAAGTAAGATTCCAGCCAAATAATATTGCGTGTTTTGTTAAAGAAAATCCAATTTACAAAGCTATAAAGAAGCCATTTGATGACAAAGAAAAAAACTACATAACCAATGTAAATACTTAGCAATAAACAATGAGGAACCGTACGAAAAAGGAGCAGGTCATGGTCCGAAAAATAATCGTACACACAAAAACCGGATAATATACAGGTCTGCAATATCAGCACCAATGTATAACGCACATCAGATGCGGTAGTATCATCAAACAAACTGGCACGCTCTTTAGACAAAGCAAAATTCTTAAATTGCTGTTCAAGATGTTTCTTGCCATGTGCCAGCACGTATGATACCAGGATAAAGCAAAGAAACAGCACGCAGGTCACCATCCAGTCCGAACGCAGCTGATAGGGCAACTCCATTCCTCTCATCCCGTCTTCCTTGGACGTATGACACACGCTGTGTGTCAAAGCCGTATCAACACGGCTCTGCTCTTCCGTATAAAGTTGGAGAATATACGCTATTCCGGGATGACAGGTTTCACTCATATCGCTGCAAATTTACGTATTTCCTTGTTCCAAACAGGCGTTGTATAGAGCAAATTTATCGCTTCTTCGGCTGTTGAAGCCACCTTCCAGATCGCAACATGCTCTTTACGCATAAAATTACCCTCCACCGCCCTTTGCAGCATTTCAAGCAAAGGATTATAAAACCCGTTGATATTCAAGATGATTATCGGATTAAGATAAAGCCCCAGCTGCTTCCAGGTGATGATTTCAAGCAATTCCTCCAATGTGCCGCAACCTCCGGGCAATGCAATGACGCCATCGGACAAATCGGCCATCATCCGTTTACGCTCGTGCATGGTTTCCGTCTCAATCAATCGGGTCAGCCCTGTATGGTGCCACCCCTGCTCCACCATAAAATGAGGGATTACCCCCGTCACCGTACCGCCTGCAGCCAATGCTGCATCGGAGGTAGCCGCCATCAGGCCGATACAGCCTGCCCCGTTAATCAGATTGATCTTCTTTTCAGCCAGAAGACGTCCTAATTCTTCCGCTACATCAAAATACACCTTCGCTATCTTTGTGCTGGACGCACTATATACACATACATTCTTTATATCATTCATATAATTCCTTATGTTTTCGGGCGGATCCAATCCTCCCCTGCCAGCCAATGACGCTCATTGCCGCAGGAACGAATTGAATTCGCCCGTATACATCACCATATTCGAATCCGTTTCTTACAAACCGAACGCTTCCTTTATCTTATCCACATAATCCAGCTTCTCCCAAGTGAACAGTTCCACTTCCAGCGTCTTTGCTTCATGATACATGGATTCGTATGTCTTGGTCACCACTTTCGGCTCACGTCCCATGTGACCGTAAGAAGCTGTTTCCTCATAAATAGGATTACGCAGTTTCAAACGCTCTTCAATGGCTTTCGGACGCAGATCGAACAGTTCGTCTATTTTCTTAGCAATCTCTCCGTCGCTCAGTTTCACATTGCTGCGACCGTACGTATTTACGTAGATATTGATAGGACGGGCCACGCCAATGGCGTATGACACCTGCACCAACATTTCATCGGCAACACCGGCAGCAACCATATTCTTTGCGATATGGCGTGCTGCATAAGCAGCACTGCGGTCTACCTTACTGGGGTCCTTTCCTGAGAACGCCCCACCACCGTGAGCACCTTTTCCACCGTATGTATCCACAATAATCTTACGGCCTGTCAAACCGGTATCTCCATGAGGACCGCCGATCACAAACTTACCTGTAGGGTTCACATGATAAACTATCCGGTCATTGAACAAAGCCAATACTTCTTCATTATGAATTTCGGCAATGACACGTGGCATCAGGATTTCAATCACATCCTGACGAATCTTAGCCAACATCTCTTCGTCAGCCTTCAACTGAGCTTCTTTGGAAGAATCAGCCGGAGTTACAAACTCGTCATGCTGGGTAGAAACCACAATCGTATCAATGCGTACCGGTTTGCCGTTATCATCGTATTCAATAGTAACCTGGCTCTTGGCGTCGGGACGAAGATAAGTCATCACCTTCCCTTCACGACGGATTTCGGCCAGTACCATCAACAGTTTATGTGCCAGGTCCAGTGACAGCGGCATATAGTTTTCCGTTTCATTGGTAGCATAACCAAACATCATTCCCTGGTCGCCCGCACCCTGGTTCATAGGGTCCTCGCGTTCCACGCCACGGTTGATATCCGCACTTTGTTCGTGAATGGCAGAAAATACGCCGCAGGAGTTTCCTTCGAACATATATTCGCTTTTGGTATAACCGATACGGTTAATCACTTCACGTGCAATGCGCTGCAAATCTACATACGCCTTGGTTTTCACTTCTCCAGCCAGCACTACCTGCCCGGTAGTCACCAGGGTTTCGCAAGCTACTTTCGAACTGGGGTCAAACGCCAACAGTTTATCAAGCACAGCGTCCGATATTTGATCGGCCACTTTGTCGGGGTGTCCTTCAGACACCGATTCGGATGTGAATAAATATCCCATTCTAAATTGAAAATTAAGAATTAAAAATTAAAAGTTAATTCGTTAACCACCTTGGGAAGTTATCAGAGTAGATAAATGTAAATAAGAAAGTCAATGTATTTTTTAGCATTTTTTTCTGTGGTTGCAAGCTACTCAAATCTCTCCACTGTTTTTAACGGCTGCAAAGATAAGCATTATTCCTTAACCATTCTATAAATTCCCGGTTCTTTAACATTGGAATAGCAATTATTTAGAAGAAATTAAACCTAATCTGACCGATTTCCGTTAATTTTGCATCATGAGCAAAGAAAAGACCGCATTTATACCTAAACAATATTTCGCAGTGGTAGCCGTACTGCTGGCTATCATGATGTCCGTACTGGACGGAACCATTATGAATATCGCATTACCCACGCTGGCACACGATTTCGATGTCACCCCTTCCAATGCCATCTGGATTGTCAATGCCTATCAACTGGTGATTACCATGACCTTGCTATCATTTGCCTCATTAGGTGATATTTACGGTTACAGACGGATATTTCTGACCGGCATCTCCATTTTTGCAGGCGCCTCTTTGGCCTGCGCCCTCTCGGACTCTTTCTGGATGCTGACTGTCTCCCGTATCATTCAAGGTTTCGGGGCGGCCTGTGTAATGAGTGTCAATACCGCCCTTATCCGTTTAATTTACCCGCCGCAGATACTAGGGCGCGGAATGGGCGTAAATGCCATGGTGGTAGCTGTTTCGGCCGCCGCAGGTCCATCCATTGCAGGCAGTATCTTAGCATTGGGAAGCTGGCACTGGCTTTTTGTAATCAACATTCCTTTGGGATTGGCTGCATTAGTGATCGGACATCGGTTCTTACCGCATAATCCGGCTTCAGACACAAAACACAAGTTTGATAAAATCAGTGCAATAGCCAACGCACTGACCTTCGGGTTGTTAATTTATACCTTGGAAGGTTTTGCACACGCCGAAAACAGAAAGTTCATTGCCATCCAGTTGGTTTTGTTAATCATAATCGGCACTTATTTCATCCGCCGCCAACTGAAGGAAACGACCCCTATCCTACCTGTGGACTTACTGAAGATTCCTATTTTCGCTCTTTCTATCGGTACTTCCATCACCTCATTCACCGCCCAGATGCTGGCTATGGTTTCCTTACCGTTTTTTATGCAGAATATATTGGGATACAGCGCCGTACAGATCGGTTTGCTACTTACCCCCTGGCCATTGGCTACCATCCTGACCGCACCACTTGCAGGCAGACTGGTAGAGAAAGTACATCCCGGATTGCTGGGAGGCATCGGCATGGCCATCTTCGCTACCGGCCTATTCACACTCTATTTGCTTCCCCCCCATCCGGCAGAATGGAATATCATCTGGCGAATGGCACTCTGTGGTATGGGCTTCGGGCTGTTCCAGACGCCCAATAATGTAACCATTGTTTCTTCCGCTCCCACTCACAGAAGCGGTGGAGCCAGCGGTATGCTAGGTACGGCGCGTCTGTTAGGTCAGACTTTGGGAACCACACTGGTTGCTTTGTTGTTCCGTATGTTCGCCGAAGGACATCGGGCGCAGGCTTGTTTGTTATTAGCCATATTCTTTGCCATTGCCGCAGGCGTGGTAAGCAGTATCCGTATGACACAGGCTTCTCCGGCAGGAAAGAAATAAAGCCCCGGCAAGTTGTTGAACAGAAACATTTCCTTTCTGATAAAAACTTTCTCTTGTTTTTTATCTTTGAGGGCAAAGAAAAAAAGAATGAATTTATCTATCTTTGGAGAGAATTTAAACAATCAAAACCTGATGAATATATGAAAAAGACATTGCTCTTACTTTTTACCCTTCTTTTAGCCCTGTCGGCACAATCACAAAATTCGTTACGGCTAATGACCTATAACATTAAAAATGCAAACGGAATGGATGATGTATGCGACTTCCAACGCATAGCCGATGTAATCAATCATATCCACCCCGAAGTGGTAGCCTTGCAGGAACTGGACAGCATGACCCACCGCAGCGGACAAAAATACGTACTGGGCGAGATAGCCGGACGTACGCAAATGCACGCTTACTTTGCCCCTGCCATTGATTACGACGGAGGAAAATATGGTATCGGACTTCTCACCAAAGAAATTCCCGTCAGCCTGAAAACCATGACACTTCCCGGACGGGAAGAAGCACGTGCGCTGATTATGGCAGAGTTCGACAACTACATTTATTGTTGCACCCATCTGTCTCTCACCGAAGAAGACCGCATGGCCTCACTGGAGCTTATAAAAGACTTTGCCGCCGCTCACAAAAAACCTTTTTTCCTGGCCGGCGACCTGAATGCCGAACCCGAATCCGCATTCATAAAATACTTGCAACAGGATTTTCAGATACTTTCTGACGTAAACCAGCATACATTTCCGGCTCCCGCCCCTACAGAAACCATTGATTATATTACAGCACTGAAACAGAACATGAAAGGCTTCACAGTAACCTCCGCACAGGTAGTAAATGAACCGGTAGCATCAGATCACCGTCCTTTAGTAATAGTGCTTGAACAAAAATAAGCCCAACAGAAAATATGAAAATAAATAAAAGAGAGAACATCGGATGGATAGACTTGCTACGCGTCACCGCCTGTTTTTTAGTTGTATTCGCCCATTGCTGTGACCCTTTTGTGGCACGTTTTGACACAGACCGTCCTACTTTTCTGCAAGGGTGCGCATTGGGAAGTGCCGTACGCTGTTGCGTGCCCTTGTTTGTGATGATGACAGGAGTGCTGCTGTTTCCTGTACGAAACGGCATGAGTGAATTTTACAAAAAGCGGATCGGCCGCATTGTTGTCCCGCTTATCTTCTGGTCGGTCATGCTGCCTGTATTGTATTTCATTTATCTGAATTACATCACCACGACAGACAATCCTACCATAGACATGTCCGCCTTCACCCTGGAAATGACTATCACGAAGATTTGGACATTCATTTTCAATTTCAACTATGACACCACTCCTCTGTGGTATCTGTATATGCTGGTGGGGCTCTACTTCATCATCCCCATCTTCCATGCATGGCTGGAGCGTGCTACCCGGAAAGATATCAAGCTATTTCTTTCCATCTGGGGCATCTCCTTGTTCCTTCCCTACATAAAGATGGCCGCTCCCGCACTGGGATATATCGGCAACTGGGGCAATATGGATATCCTGGGAGTGTGCGACTGGAATGCATTCGGTTCATTTTATTATGTTTCCGGATTTATCGGCTATCTGATACTGGCCCATTATCTGGTAAAATACCCGCTGCAATGGAGTTGGAGAAAAACCCTGGCTATCGGTATCCCTATGTTTGTGACAGGGTACGCCATCACTTTCGGCGGCTACCTCATCATGCAGGAATATTTTCCGGGAAACTACGCCTATCTGGAAATAGTATGGCTTTTCGGCGGCATCAATGTATTTATGATGACATTTCCTGTTTTTGTCTGTATACAGAAGCTTAAAATACCTTCTTCGCCTGTTCTTTCAAAAGTGGCATCCATGACCTTCGGCATTTATCTGTGTCATTTCGTCTTCGTGCAAATGGGATATGACTTGTTCGCCTCGCTGTTGCCTCAGGGGATTCCTGCCATAATACACATTATTTGCATGGCCGTAACAGCCTTTCTCATCAGCTACCTGGTGGTCAGAGGGATGTATGCATGCAAATGGACCAGAAGATTTGTGGCGTAAAAACAACGGATTCAAAACACAAGGAGTTACAGTATCCTGTTGGCTGATTATTTCCTTCAAATTCTTCATTTACTTATTAAGTATTGATAACCAATTATTTACCATGATTGATTTATTCATAAATTCTTCATCATTTTGTCATAGGATATTTCAATAGAAAGCACAACATTACAACCGTTATAAATGGCGCAAACAAAATGAATTCCGTTCCTGTAACTTGAGTGATTCCACCGGTATTTTCTCCCAATCTCTGCCTTTTCATTTAATCGTTTCACCTTAGTGATGAACTTTTATCACTAAGGTAATCAAGCTTCATCACTAAAGTGATACAGTTTCTTCACTTTAGTGATAAAACTTGATGAAAAGGCAGAAGAACAAAATACAACAGACAGATTTCACTGACAAGACAAAGAGCTTTCATGCTTTCCCACCTCACTTCCAAAGGAGAAGCCACGGAAAGCATAAAAAACTGACTTTTCCCTCTATCAGATACAAGTTGCCCGGATTTATGACTATATTTGCAAAATCTGAACACATTCTTATGAAAGCTTTACTTTTGACAGGACTACTATTCATTCTCATCCTCCCCGGATGCAGAAAAGAGACAAGCATACTTCCGCTATTACGATCTGTAGAGGAACTGATTCCCATGTATGCCGATAGTGCTTCCGTGCTACTGGACAGCATACAAGCCCCCGATGAACTGACTGATAAGGACTTTGCCCACTGGTGTATGCTATGCGGTAAAGTAACGGACGAAGCAGCCACCGGATTACTCCCTATCTACCAATGGCAACGGGCACAACAATGGTTCACCGAACACGGCACGGCAGAAGAACAGGCGCAAATAGACTTGTATCTGGGCCGTGCTTATGTAGAAGATGGGGAGTATGATAAAGCAATGCAAATATATGCCGATGCACTGCAACTGGCCAAAGAACATCAGGCCTATAATGTGGCAGGGTATATTTGTGCCTATATGGCAGATTTGTATGGTTTTAGAGATATAACCAGTGAACGTCTGGAGAAAAGAAAAGAGGCCAGTAACTTCTTCAAGAAAGCAAGGAACTACAAAAGCTATGCATACGCCTTAAAAGATTTAGCGTGTGAATGTACACTCACTGATTCTTTTAATTACACCATACCCTTACTTCAAAAGGCTGATTCCATCTCACAACTACTGCATAACAAAGATTTAACAGCTGATGTAGCCAATGCTTTTGGAGTGATATATGAGGCACAAGAAAAATACAAGAATGCCGAAAGATATTTCTTAAAAGCCATTGAAACGGGCAGCAAAGAAAGCTATAAGGATTCTATCTCCCTATTACACATATATATAAAAGACAACCAACTGGCAAAAGCACACGAATGGATTGAAACGATAACCAAACACAATGATATCGCTTATTACTTCAATCAAGCTTACTACCTGCTTTATAAGGCAGAAGGAAAATACAAGGAAGCACTCCATTACAAAGAAATCTGTTCCGACATGCTCGATTCACTGACATTAGTTCAAAATGAGACAAAAGTATTGGAAATAGAAAAAAAGTATAACAACGCCAAGATACGGGAAGAGAACGAACTATTAAAGATTACACAGCAAAGGAATACAATCATCATCATTATTGCCATCTCCTTATTCTTACTATCAGTTGCAGGATATATCATTTACCGGCAGAGAAGCAAAGCCAAAATCTATTACCAGCAAACAATTCTAGATAAGATGAAAATAGAGCTCCTTCACTTATCTGCAGAACTAGAAGAAAAAAAGCAGATTTTGCAAAAAGCATTGGCAGACAAAGAGAATAATGCCCACAAACTACAACAGGAAATAGAAGTAATATCCTATAAATACGACCGGCTGCAAAAGCAAAGTCTGGAAACATCCACAGTTGGCAAGAAGCTTATTTCTTTGACTAAAAAAAATAGGCTTGAGGACTCCCAACTCCCTACTGACAAAACATGGCATTCCATAATGACGGAAGTAGACAAGATATATCCCCAATTCTACTCCCTACTAAAAGAGGCATTTCCCAACCTGACAGAATCAGAATATCAATATTGCTATCTCCATATCTTTGGATTTGACGCAAATGATGAAGCCAAATTGCTCGGCATCAATCCGGCTTCTGTACGAATGAAACGAACGAGAATTTATCAAGAGGTCCAACTAAAGCACAATAAAGAAACGTTTTTACGAGATTACATCATCAAAAACCTCTTAAAATAAATAGTTCTCATACAGATCTTATTATCAGTGAATTATAAAACACTACATATACATCACTGTATATAACAATTTTTGTAACTCGCTGATAATCAACAAATCTTGTATATACTATAACTCCCTCTTTTTGTCATTCATAATCCTATAATACCTAAGTTTGCACAAAACTAAAACGTAAAACGATTATGAACAAATTAAAAATGAGTTTGGCTTTGATAGCCTTAATTATTCCTCTATTACTATGCGCTAAAAAACGAAATATAGAATTTATAAAACATGGCAACCATAGAATTCCAGTAGAGTCATTCATTCCGGTAAAAGCTTTCTTTGACGACTGCAATAAAGAATTAACCATCGAATTCGCACAGGACTGGGAAGCGGTAACCATCGAGATTAAATCAAAAGAAGGATATGTAGTATATAGAAACCTCTATATACCCCACTCCAATTCTTCTTTATCAACTTCTTTAGAGAATATTCCGGCAGGAATATATGAACTGACAATCACCGATGAAAAGGGAATATTGGCAGGAGAATTTATATACGAAAACTAATCTCATACATAATATTCTAATAACAAACTTATGAAAATCATTCCATTATCACTATTCTTTGCAGGAATTACATTATTCTCCTGCTCGAATGAAA
>OHWS01000923.1_pt1 | contig 9402 bp, 10 predicted proteins | sample 1579751 | NCBI WGS metagenome assembly OHWS01 (sample SAMEA3882517, study PRJEB24775) | human gut metagenome | biome: human-associated habitat; feature: intestine environment; material: feces | place: Netherlands | collected 2009/2010
TTTATAGCCCCTCAGTCGCTGCGCGACAGCTCCCCCGAGGGGGAGCGGGTACGCCCGCAAACTTTGCAGTTTAACCTGAAACTGTACCGCCATGCCAAGGGCTCTCCCTTTGGGAGAGCTGGCGAGCGTAGCGAGACTGAGAGGGCGAGGCCGCTACCTGCGGAGCGCATTTGAAATCGTCCCGCGCAGAAAAAGGCACCCACAGCCATCCGGCTGCGGGTGCCTTTTTGCATACAGGTTTAACGGACAGAGGTGCGCACCAGCGCGCGCTTGAGGCGCGCCTGTGCCAGCTCGTACTCACGGTCGTTCAGGTTCTTGCGGGCAAGGATCTCCTCGGCGCGCTTCTTGGAAGCCTCCGCACGCGCCTGATCGATGTCCTCGGCCCATTCCCAAGTGGTAGCCACCAGACGCACGTCCCCGTCCAGCACGCTGAGCAGGCCGCCCATGCAGGCTGCACGGCGGCGCTGACCGTCGGCATCCACAATGTGCGCCTCGCCCATGCCCAGTGCCGTGCAGTAATCGCCGTGCTTTGCTAGAATGGCGAGGTCGCCATCAATGGCGCGGCAGACGATGCGCTCGGCCTGACCTTCAAAGGCGCAGCCGTCCGGCGTGACCACCGTCAGATGAAAGGTCGTCATGGCTTACCCCTTCTTCGCTTTTGCGAACACGTCATCGATGGTGCCCGCGAACAGGAATGCGCTCTCGGGCAGCTCGTCGCACTCGCCGCTCAGGATCATCTTGAAGCCCCGCAGGGTCTCCTTCAGCGGCACATACTGGCCGGGCATACCGGTGAACTGCTCTGCCACATGGAAGCTCTGGCTCAGGAAGCGCTGCACCTTGCGGGCGCGGCTGACGGTACGCTTGTCCTCCTCGCTCAGCTCGTCCATGCCCATGATGGCAATGATGTCCTGCAGCTCCTTGTAGCGCTGCAGCACCTTCTGGACGGCGCGGGCAATCTCGTAGTGCTCCTGACCCACGACCTCCGGGCTGAGGATGCGGCTGGTGGAGTCCAGCGGGTCCACAGCGGGGTAGATGCCCTGCGATGCAATGTCACGGCTCAGCACCGTGGTGGCATCCAGATGGGTAAAGGTGGTGGCAGGGGCCGGGTCGGTCAGGTCATCGGCGGGAACGTAGACGGCCTGCACCGAGGTGATAGAGCCCTTGCGGGTGGAGGTGATGCGCTCCTGCAGGGCACCCATCTCGGTGGCCAGCGTGGGCTGGTAACCAACGGCAGAGGGCATACGGCCCAGCAGTGCGGACACCTCGGAACCGGCCTGCGTGAAGCGGAAGATGTTATCGATGAACAGCAGCACGTCCTGATTCTTCACATCGCGGAAATACTCCGCCATGGTCAGGCCGGACAGGGCCACACGCATACGGGCTCCGGGGGGCTCGTTCATCTGGCCGTAGACCAGCGCCGTCTTGTTGATGACGCCGCTCTCGGTCATTTCGCCGTACAGGTCGTTGCCCTCACGGGTGCGCTCGCCAACGCCGGTAAACACCGAGTAACCGTTGTGCTCGGTGGCGATGTTATAGATCAGCTCCTGAATCAGAACGGTCTTGCCGACACCGGCGCCGCCGAACAGGCCGATCTTACCGCCCTTGGCGTAGGGGCAGATCAGGTCCACGACCTTGATGCCGGTCTCAAGGATCTCGGTGGTGGACTGCTGCTCCTCGTAGCTGGGAGCGGGACGGTGGATGGGCCAGTAGGCATCCGGGGTGGGGGCGGGCTTGTTATCCACAGGCTCGCCCAGCAGGTTGAACACGCGCCCCAGACACTGGTCGCCTACGGGCACCTTGATGGACTCGCCGGTGTCCACGGCATCTGTGCCGCGCACCAGACCATCGGTGCTGCTCATGGCAATGCAGCGTGCCACATTGTCGCCGGTCAGCTGAGCAACCTCCACCACCAGCTTCTGGCCGTGGTTGTCGATCTCAATGGCGTTGAGCAGCTCCGGCAGCTCGCCATCCTTGAACTGGATGTCCAGCACCGGGCCAATGACCTGGATCACCTTGCCGATATGTTTTTCGGACATAGGCTACAACTCCTTCTTGATAGGTTTTTCCGCTCAAGCTCCCCCTTCGGGGGAGCTGCCGCCGTCAGGCGGCTGAGAGGGTTTTAGTTCTCCGCGCCGGCCACGATCTCGGTGATCTCCTGCGTGATAGCAGCCTGACGGGCACGGTTATAATACAGGTTGAGATGGTCGATCATTTCGCCGGCGTTCTTGGTGGCAGCGTCCATGGCGGTGCGGCGGGCAGCCAGCTCGCTGGCTACGCTCTCGCACACGGCACCGTAGACGACACCGGCCACATACTCCGGGATGATCGCGCTGAATACTTCCTCGCTGCTGGGCTTATACAAGATCTGACTGCGGCGCGCCTCCGCCTTCTGCTGCTCGGTGGGCTCCATAGCCAGCGGCAGCACCTCGATGGAAACTGCCGTCTGGGTCATCATGGAATCGAACCGGGTGTAGCAAAGCTTTACGGCGTCAAACTCGCCCTTGCGGTACCCTTCGGTGATCTGGCGCGCCAGCTGGAAGCACTGTCCCACCGATACATCGGCGGCCAGCAGCACCTCCTGCGTGAACAGTTCGGCTTCGTGGTGGGCAAAATATTCTGCCGAGCGCTTGCCGATGGGAAGCACCTCCACGTTGCCGCTTTCCTGTGCGGCCAGCTTGAGCACATTGGCGTTGTAACCGCCGGCAAGGCCGCGGTCACCGGCAATGACCACCAGCAGCGTGCGCTTGATCTCGCTGCGGCGCAGATAGGGGTTGCGGGCCCGGGGGTCCGCTGCCGCGATCTCGGTCAGGGTCTTGTACAGCGTTTCAAAATAGGGTCGGCTGTGTTCGACCCGCTCCTTGGCACGGCGCATTTTGGAGGAAGCCACCAGCTCCATGGCCTTGGTGATCTGCATGGTGCTCTCTACGCTTTTGATGCGCAGCTTGATGTCCTTCATGGAACCAGCCATGCGTTACGCCTCCTTCCCTTTAATGCGCCTTGACAAAGCTTTCGGTATACCGGGTCAGCACGGCTTTGAGCTGCTCCTCGGTGTCCTTATCCAGATTGCCGGTGGTGCGGATGGTGTCCATCACGGCAGCCCCGGCGGCATCGTTGTCCAGATACTCGTACAGGCTCTTCTCGTACTCTGCCACATCCGGCACCTTGACGTTGACAAGGTAATCGTGGATGGTGGCGTACAGGATGGCGACCTGCTTTTCCACAGGTACGGGCGCGGAGCGGTTCTGCTTGAGCACCTCCACGATGCGCTCGCCCTGTGCCAGACGCGCCTTGGTGTCGGCGTCCAGATCAGAGCCGAACTGTGCAAAGGATTGCAGCTCGCGGTACTGGGAGTAGATCAGCTTCAGGGTGCCTGCCACCTTCTTCATGGCCTTGATCTGGGCGTTGCCGCCGACACGGGACACCGAGATGCCGGGGTTGACGGCCGGCATGATGCCGGAATGGAACAGTTCCGTTTCCAGGAAGATCTGGCCGTCGGTGATGGAGATGACGTTGGTGGGGATGTAGGCGGAAACGTCGCCCGCCTGCGTCTCGATGATGGGCAGTGCCGTCAGGCTGCCGCCGCCCAGCTCATTGGAGAGCTTGGCTGCGCGTTCCAGCAGACGGGAATGCAGGTAAAAGACATCGCCGGGGTAAGCCTCACGTCCCGGAGGACGGCGGATCAGCAGCGACAGGGCACGGTATGCCACGGCGTGCTTGGACAGGTCATCGTAGATGATCAGGACGTGCTTGCCCTGATGCATGAAGTACTCGCCCATGGCACAGCCGGAATACGGTACGATATACTGCAGCGGGCTCGCTTCGGATGCCGTCGCTGCCACGACGATGGTGTACGCCATTGCGCCGTTCTTCTCAAGATTTTCTACTAAGGACGCTACTGTCGAACGTTTCTGTCCGATGGCAACGTAGATACAGATCACATCCTTGCCTTTCTGGTTCAGAATGGTATCGGTTGCGATCGTTGTCTTTCCGGTCTGACGGTCTCCGATGATCAGCTCTCGCTGACCTCTTCCGATCGGAACCATGGAATCGATCGCTTTAATACCGGTCTGCAGCGGCTGATTAACACCTTTTCTCTCACAGATGCCCGGTGCCGGGCTTTCAATCGGACGGTACTCTGCTGCCGTAATCGGGCCTGCGCCGTCGATTGGCTGGCCGAGCGCGTTGACAACGCGTCCGATCATGCCTTCTCCGACCGGAACCGAAACAACCTTTCCCGTTCTTTTTACAAGCTGTCCCTCGCTGATGTTCTCGCCGGAACCGAATAAAACGACAGATACGCTGTTTTCCTCGAGGTTCTGTGCCATTCCATAGCTTCCATCCTCAAATTCCAGCAGCTCGCCTGCCATGCAGTTCGAAAGACCGCTGGCTCTTGCGATTCCGTCTCCGACCATCAGAACGGTGCCTGTCTCATCCTGCCGGATCGCATTTTCATAATATTTGATCTGGCTGCGGATGACCTTGGATATTTCTTCTGGTTTCAGTTGCATTTTTTCCTCCTACACCACTGTATCGCTGATTCTTCTGGAAAGCTCGGACAAACGTCCCTTTACGGTTCCGTCAAACAGCTTTCCGTCGAGCTCCACACGGACACCCGCCAGAACGGACGGATCGGTTTTCAGTTCCATCACAACCGTTTTTCCGCTCATCGTTTCCAATTTTTTCTTCAGAAGCTCTTCCTGTTCCTTCGACAGGGATGCTGCACTCGTCACAACTGCCTCGGCAATGTTGTGCGCCGCAAAGTATCTGCGCTGAAACGCTTCCTGGCATCCGCCGAATTCCCGGAGAAGATTTTTTTCACACAGCAGTTTGATAAAATTGACCAAATACGGTTCCGCCTGGCTGCCAAATGCCGCGTCGATCAGCCCGATCCGCTCTTTTCGCGGAATCGAAGGCTCCGATAAAAGGCGCGGATACTCCGGATTTTCCCGGAACAGAGCTCGGATCTCCTTCATCTCGGAAAGGATTTCCTCTTCGAGATGCTCCTCCTGGGCCAGCTCATACAGGCTCCCACCGTATACTCTGGCAGTTTCTGTCATGATGCTTCACCTACATTCGATATAAATTCATCTATCAGCTTCTCATGGTCTTTTTCATTAATCTCACGTTCAATGACCTTTCCGGCAATATCCATGGCAATGCCGCCGATCTCGCCTTTGACTTCATTGACCGCTTTCTTTTTCTCCTGGGCAATCTCTTTTTCTGCCTTGTTTTTCAGGGCAGCTGCCTGTTCGGAAGCCTCTTTTACGATTTTCTCGCTCTGCAGCGTTGCTGTCTTTCTGGCGCTTTCGAGAATCTCGTTGGCCTTTGCCTTGGCCTCCTGCATATTCTGCTCATATTCCTCTTTGATGGCGTTGGCTTCTTTTTTTGCCGCCTCTGCGTCTGTGATCTCCGCGTCGGCTGCCGCACGCCGTTTTTCCAGCATCTCATTGATCGGTTTGAAAAGGAACCGTTTGATCAGATACATCTGGATGAAGAGGTTGCAGATCTGTGCGATAAAAGTCCAGGGGACAATTCCTACCAGTTCCTGAACCTGCATAGTTTCTTTCCTCCTAGCAATCATTTACTCCTTGCAACTATTTCAGGAAGTTCATGAACATTCCCGGTGCTACGAAGATCAGAAGCAGGCCGGTTACGAAACCGTAAATACCTGTGGTCTCTGCGATCGCACAGCCAAGAAGCATCGTACTTGTTACATCACCTTTGCATTCCGGCTGACGTCCGATTGCCTCAAGTGCCTTTGCTACGGCGTTACCTTCACCGATACCAGGTCCGATACCTGCGATCAGGGAGCATCCTGCGCCGATTGCGCATCCTGCGAGAGCGATACCTTTTGCTAAAATCTGAAAATCCATCTTGTTTTCCTCCTGTATTTTCTTTTTGTAAACCTCATTTTTTAATCTCTTTAGCCTTCTTCTGCCGCATTCGCAATGTACATGACAGTCAGCATACAGAAAATAAAGGCCTGCATCACGCCGGAGAACCAGTCAAAATAGACCGACAGAACAGCCGGAACACCGACGTCCAGAATCGGGATCTGTGAAAGGGTTCTTCCGAGCACGCCGGGAAGCAGTCCCAGCAGCTTTCCGCTTGCCAGTGCCAGCGATCCGTAGATCAGGGCATTGATGACAACGCCGGAAAGAATGTTTCCAAAGTGACGGCACGCCATACTGATCGGCGTTGCGAGCTCCGACAAAACGTTAAACGGTGTCATAACCGCAATCGGAGTCGTGAATCCTTTCAGATATCCGCCAAAACCGTTGGTTTTGATCTTCTGTGTGGTGATCATGATGAAAACCACAACAGCCCAGGCCGCCTCGGTGGAAAGATCTGCTGTCGGACTTCGAAGTCCGATCAGGCTGATCAGGTTCGAGACAACGCTGGTCGCGAAAAGCGCCGACACAAAAGGAATCAGATAGCGGAATTTTTCTCCCATGTTGCCGATGACAAATTTGTTTGCGGTCTCCACAATCATTTCTGCCACCGCCTGGCGTTTGGAGATGTTCCGCACCTTCAAATCTCTTGTAAGCCAGATGCAAAGTCCGGTAATGAGTGCCATTACAATCCAGCTTACCACCAGCGTTTCGCTGATCTGAATTTTCCCGAACAGCGGAAAATCGATCGGGATCGTAAAAAAGACTTTTGCACCGGAGATATCAACCTCCATTCTCTTTTCTCACCTCCTCTGTATGAAATAAAATAAAAAATTTGAACCTTTTGTCAAAGCGGATCTTCACAATCCGCTTCGCTGCTTGCTTATAACCGAATCGCTGCTTCGCAGTTTCGGTTTTAAAACGCCGTCCCGTCTTTGCGGCTTTCGCCTGAGATCAGGTTCAGCGCTTTATGCTGTTTTTTATGCCCATCAGCTTGATGGCCGTTCCCGGAATTAAAAGCGGCAGGATTCCTGCAGCAAACTGGAAGCATGGAAGCACAATCGCCAGAACTGCCCAGAGCATCTGCATCAGATTTCTCTGCGAATAGCTTGCCTGCATCCGTCGCTTTGCTCCCGCCTCGTCTGTCTCGGACACTGCTTTTTGTACTGCCATACCCATCAGGAAAAAGTTCAGCACCGCAACGGCACCGCCTCCGATTCCCCCAAGGATCACCCGATAGTCAAATGGGATTTTTTCCGGCCAGATCAGGTGCAGGATCAGAAACCCGACCCACATCACAACCACGCCGACAACAGTATAGATGGCAACATTTTTCGTCTCCTTTTTTACGGCCGGCTGGACCTTGTCTCCGAAATTGCTCATATCGCCTTGTTTCCTTTCTAAGGGATTTTCCCCTTAAAATCAGTCTGAAATCTTTTCTCTACCTCTTGATCTTCGTCAACTGTGAAAACTTTTTCAGACACGTTCTAAATATGTCGGTTGAAAGACACCCGCTTTTTCTTCTTTTTTCCGTCCGGCTCCGTCTCGATGCGTTTCTGATGCCGCAGAACGCTCTGCCCGAATTTCCAGGCTGTCACGGCTCCGCCTCCGATCCCAAAGAAAAAGCCGATCAGATAAATCCATGTTCCAACCGAAAAGCGGTCGCAAAGCCACCAGCAAAGTGCCAGACAAAGAAAAAGAGGCGTCACAAGGGACAGTCCGAATTGTGTCAACATTGTGAGATTGGTAATCATCCCCGTCCACTTCTTCATATCCTGTCCCTTTCTGCCGCCTCTTTTTGTCAGACCCTCGGATCTGTGTCTTGTTTCATTTTCCCCAAAACACACTTCCATTTTTGTAACCACTTAGTCAGATTGTACCATAAACGTTTTCATAAGACAAATGAATTTGTATATTTTCCAAATTATTTATTTTTATTTACATTCTTTTCATAATAATTGGAACAATTTTCTCATTTTGTCCCATTGCAAAATTGCAGCATTCACCTCGCTTCTTATTTTTTGAAAAAAACTGCGGTTTTATTCCACACATACTGCCGTTTTTTCTTTCCAACCGGAAAGCTGATAGCTTACCTCATAGTGTCCCGGCTCCAGCAGGTATCTGCCGTTTTCTTCTGATCCGAGCACTTCTGCAACCGCTTCTTTTTCACTTTTGGCAACCATTGGAAGTACGGCCTCTGCGGTACAGTCGAACGGAACATCCATGGTGATGGTCACGTGCTCTTTATCGGAAAGCTCCCAGCGAATGCTGTACATTCCCGATGCAGAATCATATTTTGCCTCTGCATACCTCAAATCCCAGTTCAGCGTCGGTGCAAACTGTACGGTTCTGACACCCGGATGGGACTCCATCGTGTTGATGCCGGCAACGTGACGGAACATCCATTCCTGAATGGAGCCGTAAGCATAATGGTTCATACTGTTCATGCTGATGCCGGAAATCGTGCCGTCCGCAAGAAGAGAATTCCAGCGTTCCCAGACGGTAGTTGCACCAAGCTTAACCTCATAAAGCCAACCCGGAAATTCCTCGTTCAGCAGCAGTTCGTAGGCAAGATCATTCATGCCGTTGTCGGTGAGCACATTGTTCAGCAATGGTGTTCCGACAAATCCCGTCTTCAGTTTGTGGTTACTCTGCTCAAACAGCTTCAACAGCTGCCGTTTTGTCAGCTCTTCGTTCTTTGACAGATGGTATTTCAGCGTCAGCAGCAGCGCCGTCTGTGTTTTGATGCAGCAGCGGCCTGTTGCGCTGTAATATTCTTCCTGTACCACAGCAAACTGCTCCTCGGACAGCTTCTGATACTTTTCCTGCTCCTCGCGGTATCCCAGCACACCGGCCGCTTTTGCCACGATTCCTGCGCTGATCGCATAATACAGGTTTGCAATAAACTCCTCGTCCGTTGCACCCATGACCTGCTCCGCGCCCTGTACCGGATTGTCCAACGCAAGCCAGTCGCCGAAGTGGAAAATATACCGCCAGCCGTGGTTATCCCCATCCACTTTCGTGATGTAATCCACCCACGATTTCATGCTCACAAACTGATCTTCCAGAATACTCTTATCCCCGTAAAACAGATACAGATTCCACGGAATGATGCACGCCGCATCGCCCCAGACACACGCTGCATCCTCGACGCCGCACGACGGCACCACGTACGGCACCTTTCCGCCGAGCACGCTCTGCTCTTTTGCCATGTCGTACAGGTATTTTGCATAGAATGCATACGTATCTTCGAGATACATTGCCGTCGGCGAGAACACCTGTGCATCACCCGTCCATCCCATGCGCTCATCACGCTGCGGGCAGTCGGTCGGAACATCTACAAAATTGCACTTTAATCCCCAGCGCACATTACTGATGAGTTGGTTGACCAAATCACTTCCTGTTTTCATCCAGCCTGTCGCTGTGATGTTGCTGTAATAAGAAAGACCCTTGAAATCCTCTTTTTTCAGATCGCAGAAATTACATTCATATCCGCAGATTCCAAACGCTG
>OHWS01000924.1_pt1 | contig 9396 bp, 10 predicted proteins | sample 1579751 | NCBI WGS metagenome assembly OHWS01 (sample SAMEA3882517, study PRJEB24775) | human gut metagenome | biome: human-associated habitat; feature: intestine environment; material: feces | place: Netherlands | collected 2009/2010
GTGCGAGCCGGGCACCGCAGGAAATAAGAATCGACTTGGCCGTTTTGCCGGCAGCCAGCTTATAAAGTTTGTACTGCCGCACTGCAAAGGATTTTGGTTTTTTCTTGCCCAGATCCTCAAACAGTAGGTCAACTGGATTCTGATAAGTTTCATCGTCCTCAGACACCTGCATAGTATTCAACATTTCCAACAGTGTTGCGAAGTTTTGCTCCTCAACCGGGGCTTCATAATGCAGATAGGCAATCAATGAAACCAGCAAAAGCCGTTCGGCCTTGTCCCAGAAAGGGTCGCCACCTTGACCCTCACCTTTGGTGTTGGTCATCAGTGCGGTGACAAGTTTCAAAATATCCTTTTCGCTGTGGATATAGGCCATTGGATTGTATTTCATACTCTTGGAAAAGTTGATGGTGTTGAAAATCTTTAGCTTATAGCCCTTTTGTAACAGGGCATTGCCGCACTCGATCACGATACTACCTTTCGGATCGGTGACCACATAGGAACTGTGACATTGTAAAAGGTTGGGCTTGAGCCAAAACCGGGTCTTGCCGCTGCCGGAGCCGCCGACCACCAGCACGTTTTTGTTCCGGGCGTTCTTGGGGTCAGGTGGGCGGTTGGACATCATCAGCCGTTCTGTTTTGGTCAGGATGATATTGTCCTCAAATTTCGGAGCCATAAACGGCTCGATATCTTTGGGTCCGCCCCACCGGGCAGAGCCGTACTCCATGCCGTGACGGTACTTCTTGGCGTTTTTGCCTTTCAGGTACACCGCCAGCCGCATTCCAGCGCCGCAGCACAGACCAATGAACAAGTCAAATGGGTGCAGGCTGGGCAGCGGATTGGCAAACGCTACCGGGATAGTTCCCATCAGCGATACGATTTTATCGCCCAGTTCCTTGCCCACGGCCAGCCGCCACGCCTCGCCCAGATTGGTGGCTAGCAAGCCAATTACCACATAGGGCAGATAGAGCACCAGCAGCTTGGAAAGCTTCTTTTTGCTCATAGGCCGCGCTCCTCCTGCTTGTGCCGCACTTTGTCCGGCAGATTTGCAACGGACTGCGCCAGATCATGCAGCTTTGCCAGCACGGAAGGACGCTCGGTTTTATCCAGCACCGATGCCGAATATTCCTTGAACGCTGCGCTCAAGGCATCCGTGTCCTGTGCCTTGAAGTAGACCAGATACCGGGGCGGCTTGCAGGCCAAGTCTTTCTGGATGGAGTAGTCGATGTGATACCGCTTAGCATAGCGGTCAAAATCCTTGATGCCGGTTTTCTGGATCTCCACATTGGTCACGCCACGGTTCTGCCGTACCAGCCGCTTCATGGACTGCTTGCCCTGCGAAGCGTTCTTGTCGTACTGCCGTAGCAGAAACTGCATCCCACGCAGCAGGGTGCGGGCAGACAGTTTTGTGGTCGAGATGGCAAGGTTGACCGTCTTATGCTCGATTTCTTCCTGCATTGTCACCACCTCCCTAAGAGAACCTCAGCTTAACGGTCATGTTCCACCGGGGGCTTACTCACAGCCTTTTCTGCGTCATTCTGAACCGATTCATCCGGAACCGGAATGACCATCAGGCGACGCCCCAGAGGGAGAAAGGCTTCGGGTTGATGGAATTCTTCTTCATACTTCTGCGCCAACTCCGGGGAGAGCGATACAAAATCCTCCTCTCCCAGCCCCACCACCAGAAAGGTTCCGGCAATGACATCGTACATCAGCCCGTCCTCGTCCCACAGGGCACGGTTCAGCGGCAGACCCATGAGCTTGCCGTCATCGTTGTAGACGATGGCAACCGGATCTTCAAAAGGGTAGCTTGCGCCGATGGAGCCGCCCACCGCCTGCTGCAAGGCTTTCAGGTCGTTATCGATCTCGACCTGCTGCGGATACTGTCCCGGTGCAATTTTCAGCACCGACAAAGTATTCTCGTTCTGTTCCATTATCTTCCTCCTCAAATTTGATAGTGATTTCCTGCCCAGCACGGGCGGCGTTCAGCAACGCTGCCACAAAAAAGCCAAAAATAGCACCGGCTTCAAACAGCATAAACTCAAAGACAACTCGCATCAATCAACCTCCGACAGTTCCACACCGATACACCGTTTTCCGTCTTTGTCGTAGAAAAACAGGTGTGCCAGAAGCCAGTCATCCAAATCCAGCTTCTCATAAACGCTCGGCAGAATAAGGAAGTGGTCATTATCTTTCCGACAGAGAAAGGCCGTATCCTCCAGGATGCGTTTGCCCTCCACAATGCGAATCTGCTCCGGCTGATAGCGGATCTGGAAATCCGTAAAAGGAATATTGCAGGCTTCATAGGTGCCCTCCAAATACGGAGATTTTTTCTGCATTGCCGCATCGTAAGGCACATAATGGATGCCCTCTGCGGCACTGATAGTCACAACTTCCGCGCCGTGTTCAAAACCGTATATACTGGCTTTGATAAGTTCATCAATGACTTCACCATCGGACAGTCCCGGATACATACTCTGGAAAAATTCTGCTCTCGTTGACATAGCGGCACCTCAGTCGATGCAGATGCAGGGCAGCTTCTGGTCGTCAGCCATCAGGGTGATGCTGTGGCTTTCCAGATACTTCTGGAACAGGTAGACCTCATCAATGGTCAGCGAGATGACCTCGCCGTCCATGTTGGTGCGGACCAGAATCACCGGGCCGGTCAGGTAGTGCTTGCCGCCCATCTTCAGCACCTGCGCCGGGTTGTAGCAGAGCAGCAGCGAGGTGTTGGGAAGGTTCAGGCAGGCATCGTCCTCCTCAAAGCAGGGCAGGATGCCGGGAGCCTCGTCCAGCGTGATGACGGTCAGCTCCATATCCGGGGCAATGGCTGCGAGGTAGACCTCGCCGCCCCGGTTTGCCGCCAGTGCAGCGCAGATACGCACCTCTATGGTGATCTCTTCGGAGCGGATGGTACGGGTAGCGTTGTTTTTCATAGGCTGTTCTCCTTTTGTTTGCAAAAGAAAAAGACCCCATCGGGTCTTTCGTTACGGTATAAGTCAGCGCTCATTCTGCCGCTGCTGTTTGCGCTGCCACTGTTCCAGCAGCTTGATGATGGTGTCCTCCATCTGTTTCGGGGTGTAGCTGCGCGGGAAATACTTCCGCAGGGTGTCGTTTTTGATGACCACCTTGTCCAGCTCGTCCTTTTTCTCTTCTCCCATGACCGCAAAGGCAACGTCATACGAGAAGTGCCCTTCCTGCGCCAGCTTTTTGAGCCGCTGCGCTTGAGAAAGGGACGGCGCATTCTGGGTGTCATTCATCGCTTCTAAAAAATCCCGCTGTTGGCTTTCGTCCAGATAGGACAACTCCACAGCGGGATTAAAAGCAATTTTCTTTTCGTCTACCATATCCAGCAGTTCCGGGATAAGGTTGGTCAGGCGGATAAAACGCTGGACTTGCTTATAACTTTCGCCTGTTCCTTCAGCAACAATCTCTGTACTGCGTTTCCCGAAATAATCTGGGACAACTTGTCCCACATTTTTGGGTCGTCCAACAGTTCGTTCGATTGCTTCCAGCTTCATCTTGTAAGCGAAAGCCCTTTCACTGGGCAGAATGTTCTCACGTTGGAGATTGCTGTCCACCATGAGCAAAACAGCGGCATCATCATCCATCTGACGGACAATGACAGGCAGCGCATCCAGCCCGGCAAGCTGTGCAGCGTGCTGGCGGCGGTGCCCGGAGATGATCTCATAGCCACCTTCCGGGCGTGGACGTGCAATCAGCGGAGAAAGCACGCCGTACTGTTCTACGCTCTCTACGGTGCGCTGCATGGATTCATCGTCCAAAACCTTAAAGGGGTGGTTTTTGAAAGGAAACAGCTCTCCAATGGGAATCTGCTGCACCTGTTCCCGCTGCTGCTCTTGCCGGGATTCTTCGGTGGAGAAAATGTCATCTGCCCCTTTCAGCGACACGTTTAAGCTGTTTTTCGGCATTCGCCATCACCTCCTTCGTCAGAGAGCGGTAGGCTTCTGCCACCTTACCTTTGGGGTCGTGCTGGAAAATGCTTTTGCCCACTGCACTGATCTCCGCAGCACGGACAGACCGGGGAATGGTCTGGTCAAACACCTTGATCTTGCTGCCGTAAGCACCCCGAATCAGGTTGTCGATTTGCTGTCCGTAGTTGGTGCGGCTGTCGGTCATGGTGAGCAGGATGCCCTCGATTTTCAGCTTCGGGTTGATCTGCCGCCGGACTTTCTGCACCGTCTGCAAAAGCTGCTCCAAGCCTTTCGCAGACAGGTACTGCGCCTGCACCGGAATCAGGGTGGTGTCCGCCGCTGCCAGTGCATTCACGGTCAGCATCCCAAGGGAAGGGGTGCAATCCAGCAGAATGAAATCGTAGTCGTGCTTTGCGCCTTCCAGCACCTGTTTTAGCATCTTTTCCCGGTTCATGCAGTTGACAAGGGAAACTTCCAGCCCTGCCAGTTCAATGTTTGCCGGAATCAGGTCAACGCCCTCTGCATGGTGCAGAACGCCCTCGCCGGGTTGGATGGGCTGGTCATTCATGGCTTTTGCCATCAGGGTGGACAGGGTCGTGGGCAGTTCATCGGGCTGCTGCCAGCCCATGCTAATGGTCAGCGACCCCTGCGGGTCAGCGTCCACCAACAGGACTTTTTTGCCCTCCATCGCCAGCCCGATGCCTAGATTTTCACAGGTGGTGGTCTTGCCGGTTCCGCCCTTCTGGTTGACGATGGCAATTGTAGTTGCTTTCTTTGAAATTTTTATCACCCCCGTATCGCTAAGTCGTGATTAGTTTGGTTTTGATAGGAAAGCTGCATGGTGGTGGGTGCGTTGTACAGAGAAGCGAGCAGATATTGTTTCATGTTCCTGATGGGGCTGCTGTTCTCTGCAAGGCACTTGAGCACAAAACGGATATGGTCGGCGTTCAGCTTCATAAACCGGCTGCGTACCACCTCGGCGGGCTTATCGTCCCCGGCAATGCGCAGCGTCTTGCGGTTGGTGGCACAGGTATCCACCAGCAAATCCACGATTTGGTAGAGGGTATCTTCATCATCCGGGTAAAGCCGGAGAAGAAGGTCCATCTCCAAAGAACGTGAAAAATATTCTTCCAGTTGGGCGCGTTTGCTCATCCAGTCGTTTTCATCGGAATAGATAGGATCAGTATCGCTTACCTCTGTGTTATTTCTATCAGTCTTATTACATCGTAGTTTGGCCGGGTCTTGAAGCGTATTCTGGACGACTCCAGAATCGTCATTATCACGATTCAGAAAGCGTAGTTTTGACGATTCTGACGAAAAATTCTTCACATAGATGAGATCGGGCTTGCCCAGCCCCCTCCGTTTGCGTTCAATCAGGCCGTACTCTTCCAGTTCTCGCAGCAGCTTGGTCGCCTTTTTATCGGCACAGCCCAGTGAATCCTGCACCTCCTGCACAGTATAGATGATGAACACCCGCCCAGCTTTGTCCAACCAACCATTCCGGGCTGAAAGGCTCATGCGGTCCAGCAGGATACCGTACAGGGTTTTGGCATCTGTGGAAAGCGGTTGGAAGCGGCTATCCTGAAACAACAGCTTGGGAATCCGGTAGAAGGAGAACAGCTCGCTGGACTGCCCATAGAAGTAATCAAGGTCTGCGGTTCTTGTCGGCTTTTTTTCGGGCATAGAGAATATCCCATTTTTCAGGTGTGGAACGGAATACATTGACCTGCTTCTTATAAGGGCAGTGGGCATACAGGCAGGTGCGGAACTTGAAATCGGGTCGATAGTACGGGCACAGCTTGCAACTGTCCGGGGCACGGTCGGAACCTTCGCCAGCGGCGATCACATGGTGCATGGAGTGCTGAACATGGCGCAGAGCTTCGTTTCGCTTGTGGCTCACTTGGCATCACCTCGTTTCTCCAGCGGTGCCATCAGGTCTTTGTAGCAGGGAACCAGCACACAGGGCTTTGCCCGCTTGTAGGGGCACCCTTCGCACTTGCTGGGGCCTTTGGGCGGCTCGATCAGGTAGTAGCAGTTCTCTTTGCCGAGAACGCAGCCCTTCTTTCGATTCTTCCAGAAGAAGCAGTGCCGGCAATCTGCCGGGCGGGAAGCATGGTAGCGGATACCGTCGATCGTGACGGTCAGAACTTTTTTCATCGGTAAACCCTCCTTTGGTGGATTCGGGAAGTTCGGCCCGAAAACAAAAAAGCGCGTTCCTCTTTCTGTTCCGAGAGAACAGCGAGTGAACGCGCTATGTATGGAGAAAAGTGTTTTGCACGGCTTCCAGCAGAAAGGTGGAAAATAGATTCACACAGATTATCTTGTATTTACATGGATTTACAGGAAAGCGTTTACCAATCTTAGCAGAGAGCCAGAAAACAGGGTTCAAAAGGCGCTTTATGAGGCTTCATTAGCTGGAAAGCCGATTTTATTAGCTGGAGCTGAAAATTCTGCTAATGGAATTAGCTGGCTAATTTTGGTGATAGGTTCAAAATGAAAAATGCGAAGATCGTCTTTCACATGGAAAAATGACCTTCGCATTTCTTAAAAGGATGTCCCTACCCGGGTTCGAACCGGGGGCGTTTCGCTTAGGAGGCGAACCCTCTATCCAGCTGAGGTATAGAGACATATATGTATTATCGTTGATTTTTTGAAATTCAACGCGCTTGGAAACGAATATGCAGAATGATTTTCACACCGAAGTGACCGACTGCGTTGCAACCGGAACGGTGTTAAACTTGTTGCATCAAAAATTGTTGAGAAAACTTCGATTCCCGGTCTTGCTTTTGATTAGAGCAATCACTTCTGCCCCCAAGGTATCAGGTTGACCGAATTCTTAGGAGGGGGACGCTCTATCCAACTGAGCTACCGAGACACAGACCGATGCACACAAGGCACACCGCCTATCTATAATACCGCATCGTGCGCATAAAATCAAGTTGAACCGATGAGGAAAATGGTGTATGCTATAAGGGAGAAAACGAAAGCGGCAGTGCAGGTGTGTGCTGCCTGCGGAGGAACGTATGAAAAAGCCATTCAAGAACCCATTCCGGCATCATCGTGCAAAGAACCGGAACAAACCGCGGGGGTACAGCCCTACCCAGATCATCTGCGTCAGTTTTGTGATCGTGATCGCACTGGGTACGCTGTTGCTGTCGCTGCCCATTGCCAGCCGCTACGGGCGGATGCGGGTGATCGACGCCATGTTCACGGCCACCAGCGCCACCTGCGTGACCGGTCTGGTCGTGCGGGATACCTGGACCCAGTTCACGGCGTTCGGGCAGGCGGTGATCCTGGTCCTGATCCAGGTGGGAGGCCTGGGTCTGGTGACCCTGACCAGCTTTTTTGCGCTGGCCATGCGGCGGCGCATGGGCTTCCGGGACCTGCGAGTGCTGGGCGAGAGCGTGTCGGCTGATGGCTACGCGCAGGCCAAGGACGTGCTGCGTATCGTGGTGGGCCTGGCCGCCCTGTTTGAGGGCATCGGCATCCTGCTGCTGCTGTTTGCCTTTGTGCCGCAGTTTGGGCTCCAGGGCATCTGGATCAGCATCTTTACCGCCATTTCGGCCTTCTGCAACGCAGGCTTTGACCTGTTTGGTCAGTTTGGGGCCTATTCCTCCCTGGTGCCCTATGTCCACAACTACTATGTCCAGGCCGTGGTCATGTTTATGATCATTGCAGGCGGCCTGGGCTTTATGGTGTGGGTGGAGCTGATCCAGTACCCCAAAAAGCGCAAGCTGTCCCTCCACGCCCGGGTGGTGCTGATCTTTTCGGTGCTGCTGTGGGTAGGGGGTGCGGCCCTTATCGGCCTGATGGAGTGGAACAACCCCGCCAGCATGGGCGGCCTCAGCGTGTCGGACAAGATCATGGCGTCGCTGTTCCAGTCGGTGTCCACCCGCACGGCCGGTATGAATACCATTGATCTGGCGGCCTGCGGGCCCATCACCAAGCTGCTGATGAGCGTGCTGCAGTTCATTGGTGCGGCACCCGGTTCCACGGGCGGCGGCGTGAAGGTGACCACCTTTGCAGTGCTGTTCCTGACCATCCGCAGCGTGGCGCAGGGCCGGGATGACTGCGTGATCGCCGACCACCACATTGAGTCCAAAACGGTGTACCGTGCCCTGACCATCATCGTCATCGGCGCACTGGCTGCCTTTGGCTCGGCGGTGGTGGTGTACTACAACACCTCGGATGCGGTGTCGGTCATTGACGCCATCTTCGAGTCCTGCTCGGCCTTTGGCACGGTGGGTCTGTCGGTGGGCGTGACCGCCCGGCTGAAGGATGGGGCAAAGCTCCTGTATATGGCCGTGATGTTTATGGGACGTGTGGGCCCGGTGTCGCTGGCCATGAGCCTGACCGCCAAGCCGGACGACAACAAGCGCAAGATCATGCCGGTTGGCCACATCAATGTGGGCTGAGGCATTCTGCAAATCATGCAAAAATGGAGGCTGTCCGAATCCGGACAGCCTCCATTTTTGCTATATTGGACGATGAAATTACTCTGCGTACAGACTGATGATGTTCAGCACAATTTGGGTGCAGCGGTCCATCCGCTCCACAGTGGTGCACTCGCACACGCCATGGAAGTTGAAGCCGCCGGTGCCCAGGTTGGGGCAGGGCAGACCCTTCCAGCTCAGGACAGCGCCGTCGGTGCCGCCGCGGATGGGTACGCACTGAGGCTCGACGCCGTTGGCGCGGAAGGCGTTTTCCGCGCGCTCAATGAGGTGGAAGTGGGGGAGGATCTTCTCCTTCATGTTGTAGTAGCTGTCGGTGGTGACGGCCGTGGCCGTGCCTGCGCCGTACTTGGCATTGATGGCGTCGGCGCACCGGAGGAACAGTGTCTTGCGGGCCTCAAACTTCTCCCGGTCGTGGTCGCGGATGATGTAGCGCAGCGTCGCCTCGGTCACGCTGCCGCTCATCTCGGTCAGGTGGAAGAAGCCCTCGTAGCCGTCGGTTTTCTCCGGCACTTCGTCCTCAGGCAGCATCGCGTGGAAGGCCATCGCTGCGGTCGCGGCGTTGATCATGACATTTTTGGCGCTGCCGGGGTGGACGCCGACGCCGTGCACCGTCAGAACGGCGGACGCGGCGTTGAAGTTTTCAAATTCGATCTCACCGAGCGGGCCGCCGTCCACGGTGTAGCCATAGTCACAGGCCAGCTCCGCCACGTTCAGACCGTCTACGCCGCAGCCGATCTCCTCGTCAGTGGTGAACACCACCCGAACCTCACCATGGGGACGGTTCAGCAGCAGTTCCACGGCGGCCATGATCTCGGCGACACCGGCCTTGTCGTCGGCGCCCAGCAGGGTGGTGCCGTCGGTGACGATCAGCTCCTCACCGGCGTGGGCGGACAGACCGGGACACAGCGCCTCCGTCAGAGAGATCGTGTCGGACAGGGGCAGGTCGCCGCCCTCGTACCGGACGATGCGGGGCTTTACATTTTCACCGGAGGCGTCGGGAGCGGTATCCA